>Ga0207976_100443_pt1 | contig 16208 bp, 17 predicted proteins | sample LakWasMe94_HOW11_2_FD_183916 | JGI IMG/M metagenome (GOLD analysis project Ga0207976, IMG submission 183916) | Freshwater sediment methanotrophic microbial communities from Lake Washington under simulated oxygen tension - Sediment Metagenome... | ecosystem: Environmental > Aquatic > Freshwater >... | reverse complement strand
CTAGTCGATGGGGCCGATATTGATCAGCCGATCGCTGCCTAGGCCCGGCACCCTGGCCAGTACCCCGACCGGGGTCGCGGCGGAAAACTCGATGACATACCCCATGCCGCTGCCGTCCTCCTCCATGGTCAGGACCCAGCGCGCCACCTCGTCGGGGTTCAGGCTCAGCGCCCGCGCCACCCGGCGCTGGCGGCGCTCCTCGAGGGTTTCGTCGAGAAAGTAGTCGTTCATCTGGCGCAACCTCCGGCGGATGGCAACCCAGCCGGGCCTGGCAAGGCCCTCACAACAGCTATTAATCCATTCTCGGCAAAAGTCGAATCCAGCTCGGCGCGCCGTGACGAACGGCAGGCTTTATCGCCAGTTCCGGACGGCCGGTTTTATCCGCGGCCCACAAGCGAGTTTTCTTTCGAGCGTTTCAGAAAGGGCCTAAAGCGCCGTGCCGGGGCGGCCCCCTAGCATGGGTGGCTGATCCAGACACTGAGGTCGGCCATGGGTTTACTGACATGCGTTTACTGAAAAGCTCCGCCCCTGAGGCACGGCATGCGCAAAGTGCCCATGACGCCGAAACCCGGGTGCGCATGGCGCTGCAACGCAACAGGTCGAGCCTTGCAGGGTTGGACGAGCTGTTGCAGGAGCACTACACGGTCAACAGCGATCGGGACATTCTTGCCGCCGTCAGAAACGGCGACTGGGTGCTGGTCACCGACAGTTCCGCCGCTACCGCAAGCGGCGGCCCGGTCTGCCCCGCCCCGGAACCGGACCCGGTCTACCTTCGGCCGGACCCGTGGCCCGACCCCACTCCCCGCACCGACCTGGTCTTCGCCAAGTCCATCAGCAGCGTCCCTTGGGGCACCACCCAGGCCGGCACCGCCAGCGAGCCCGCGGGCAATTTCGGCAAGACCATGCTGATGGCGTCCTCGGCGACCGAGGTCGGACTCGGCAGGGTCGCCGGCGAACGGATCCTCAGGAGTTTCGCCTGGTCACTGCAGATGGCCGGCACCGCGGCCAGGACCGTCGGCGGCCCGGCGGGACAGGTGCTGCTCCTGGCCATGACCCCGACCCGGCTCGGCGACGATTCCTTCTACAGCGAAGAACAACTGCGCGAGCTGCGCGCCGCCAGCACCCGGGTGCGCTTCCAGTTCCGCCGCGACAGCCAGGGCGTGCTGCAGATCCATGGCATCCACACCAGCGCCCAGTCGGGCCAGGACAGCGTCCCGGTGATCAAGGCCCGCTGGAACGCCGACAAAAACGCCATGCAGGCCCACCTCGGCACGCTCACCATCACCTGGACGCCGCACAACGGCCCAGTGATCACCGCCCCGACGCCCTACCCGGGGGTAACCGATGAACTGGCCCGCCTCATGGTCCACCCCATCGCCGAAGGCGGCGACAGCCAGCTCCAGGGCGCGCCCCTCGACGAGTTCAAGGTCGAAGACTGCATCATCACCTTCCCGGCAGACAGCGGCATCCGCTCGCTGTACCTGGTCTTCGCCAAGCCCATGGTCAACCCGCTGGAGGTTGGGCCGGCGAATGATCTTTCCGGTAGAAGCGCGAAGGATGGGTTGGATATTGATCACATACCGTCAAAGAAAGCGCTGGAAGCTATTTTGAAAGCAAACGATCCACATATGAAGGATGAAAAAATCCAAGACTATTTACGCAAAGCCCCGAGCATCGCGATCCCGCGAAAGGTCCACCAAAAATACAGCACAACGTATGGCGGCAGGAATACCAAGGCCCGGCAGGCTGAGGATGCCGCCGACCTGCGTACAGCCGTCGATACTAATCTCGATGCAATGAAGCCTTATTTGCTGGAAGAAGGCTTTGCCGAAGAACAGATCGAAACGGCGCGCACCCATCTGCATAATCTCCACCAGAAACAGGGTTGGTATTGATATGAACGCAGCAACTATTGATGACTTGGTTAAAAGCCTCGGACGTACTTACCCCGAAATGATTGCTTCAGGGATGTATCTTCCAGGCGGGCCACCTAAAGGTATTTTCGAGGACAGCGACACAGTGGCAATGTCACCTGAGCCTGGAATCGAATTAGGCTTTTGGGCCAGTAGTCAACGCTTTGAAATGCTGTTCATCAGCTTGCTGGAGAGTTTCCAAGGGGAGTCAATCTACAAAGGAAGTCTTCCCTACCAACTTAAAAATCGAATGGATCAGGGGTGGATACGCTCCCGGTATGGAGAGCCTTTAGAGTCAAGAGCACCGTTCAAAATGCCCATACGCGGCATGACGGGAGGGTGGGATATTTATCGTTTGCCGAGCATCCCCAAAGGGACTAAGGCGGTTTTTAAATACAACGCCGAAATGGAGGTTGAAGATGTAGTGTTCGAGCTGAACGAAAGATCACACGCTTAAATGCTCGATGACTTGGTTAAAAGCCTTGGCCGCACTTATCCGGAGCTGATTGCCTCTGGAATGTACCTTCCCGGAGGGCCGCCAAAAGGCATCTTCGACGACAGCGATACCTTATCGATGGCTCCTGAATCGGGTCTCGAAATGGGCTTCTGGGCCAGCAATTTACGATTTGAGAATCTCTTTATCAGCTTGCTCGAAAGCTTCGAGGGAGAATCCACTTACAAGGGAAAACTGCCCTACGAACTTGAAAATCGAATGAGCCAACAATGGGTGCGATCCCGGTACGGAGAGCCTTTTGCGTCCCGCCCCCCTTTCAAAATGCCCATTAGAGGTATGACAGGTGGGTCTGATACCTATCGCTTTTCGAGCATACCTAAAGGGACTCAGGTGGTTTTCAAATACAACGCCGATCTGGACGTGGAAACGGTGGTGTTCAGGTTGAACGAGAAATCACATGCTTAGTTCTGCCGAAACAAGGCTGGTTTTGATATGAGCTCAGCAATGATCGACGACCTAGTTAAAAGCCTCGGGCGTACCTATCCCGAACTGGTTGCCTCTGGGATGCATCTCCCCGGCGGTCCGCCAACAGGTATTTTCGAGGACAGCGACACCTTATCTATGTCGCCTGAACCGGGTATTGAGCTGGGATTCTGGGCCAGCAATCAGCGGTTTGAAGATCTGTTCATTACTTTCCTGGAAACCTTTCCCGGAAGGCCCACCTATAAAGGAGGGCTTCCCTATCAGCTCAAAACAAAAATGAACCAGAGCTGGGTTAGATCGCAATACGGTGAGCCCCTGGAATCAAAAGGGCCTTACAAAATCCCTGTGCGTGGGCTGGTAGGCGGGTGGGAAACCTATCGTTTTCCAGGCATGTCCAAAAACATCAATGTGTTGTTCAAGTACACCGTCGACATGGAAGTGGAAGGCATCGTCTTCAGGCTGAACGAAAATCACATGCTTAGTTCTACTCGAACAGGACGGCTATCGATATGAACACCACCGTGATCGATAATCTGGTTAAAAATCTCGGGCGCACTTATCCCGAGTTGGTGGAACTACAAGCCAAGGAGAAGATGGCATGACGATAAAGAAAGCCTGTCCGGTAGTGCTACGGAGCAGTGAGACGCTAGAAATCTTGGCGTTTGAGCATCCGCTGGCAGGTCTGCAACTGGTCAAGGGTAGCGTGGAACCCGGAGAGTCGACCGAGACGGCCGCTGCCCGAGAGCTGTTCGAAGAAGCCGGGATTCAAGGCAAGGTGGTACGAGATTTGGGGGCGTGGCGCTCGCCTATAACCGGACAGATGTGGGCATTCCACGAGTGTCATGTCGCGCAGGACCTCCCTGATACCTGGGTTCATCATACTGAGGATGATGGAGGGCATGAGTTCAGGTTTTTCTGGCATCCATTAATGAGTGAGCCCTCTGAAACCTGGCATCAAATTTACAAAGATGCTTTGGGGTTTATAAGACTTAGTCTCGCAAAAGCCCCCATGGGGAATTGACACTCAATCCGGCAATCTCACTCACCCACCCCCTCCCCTCAATGCCCGCGAATATAGTGCTCCAACTGCCGAATCAGATCCGCCTGTTCGACAATCGCTTCCTTCACCAGATCGCCAATCGACAGCAAGCCGATCAGTTGCTGGCCTTCCAGCACCGGCAGGTGCCGCAGGTGGCTGTCGGTCATCACGGCCATGCAGCGTTCGATGCTGTGTTGGCTGTCGGCGGTGACCACCGGTGCGCTCATGATGGCGCGGACCGGGGTGCCTACCGATGAGCGGCCTTGCAGCACCACCTTGCGCGCATAGTCGCGTTCGCTGATGACGCCGACCACTTGGCCGGCTTCCATCACCGGCAGCGCGCCGACATTTTTCTGCGCCATTATCTGCAGTGCTTCGAGCACCATCTGGTCCGGGCCGATGCTGTGCACCTGATGGTTTTCCACGGCCTTCAACTTGAGCAACTGAGCAGCGGTTTTCATGGGCGTCTCCGATACCTTGAGCAACAGGGGTTCCGGCCCCGCGCCGGGAGGCGCGGAGTCAGGCATGCATATAGGTTGAATCGTGGATTGAATGAGGCGCGCGGGGCTTACCGCACGCCGATTTCCACCACGTCGCCGCGCAGCCGCGCCGGCCATGTGCGCAGGCGTTGCTCCGGGTATTCCAGGCAGGTGCCGTCGGCCAGGCGGAAGTGCTGCTTGTACAAGGGCGAGGCGATCACCAGTTCATCCTTGATGCAGCCCACCAGGCCGCGGCCGATCACGTTGGTGCCGGACTGCGGGTCATGGTTGTCGATGGCGTAGAGGGTCTGCTGCGCGGCATCCGGCAGGTAGATCAAGGCCACCTGAGCGCCGTCGTGCCAGACCACCACGCCGCTGTGGCTGACCAGGTCCTGGCGGCTGCACACCGCCTGCCACTGCACGCCGGGCTGCTCGGCGAATCCGCTTTCGATAGGTTGCAGGCTTGGCGACAGGCTCATCAGAGCACCTCCTCGGTGACAGGGATCAGGTTGAGTTCGGCGGCCATGATCGGCCGGCGCTGGCCGCGTTCCTGGACAAAGTGAATGTCCGGGTCCGGGCGCTGGTCGTTGACGAAGGTGCGGAAGCGCTTGAGTTTTTCCGGGTCCTTGAGGGCGTTGGCCCATTCGCACTCGTAGCGGTCCACCACCAGCTGCATCTGCGCTTCCAGCTCGGCGCCCAGCCCCAGGCTGTCGTCGATCACCACCGCCTTGAGGTAGTCCAGGCCGCCCTCCAGGCTCTCGCGCCAGACCGAGGTGCGTTGCAGGCGGTCGGCGGTGCGGATGTAGAACATCAGGAAGCGGTCGATGTAGCGGATCAGCGTCTGGTCGTCGAGGTCGGTGGCGAACAGTTCGGCGTGGCGCGGACGCATGCCGCCGTTGCCGCAGACGTACAGGTTCCAGCCCTTCTCGGTGGCGATCACGCCGACGTCCTTGCTCTGCGCCTCGGCGCATTCGCGGGTGCAGCCGGACACCGCGAACTTCAGCTTGTGCGGCGAACGCAGGCCCTTGTAGCGGTCCTCGATCTCCAGGGCCATGCGCACACTGTCCTGCACCCCGTAGCGGCACCAGGTGCTGCCGACGCAGGACTTCACGGTGCGGGTCGACTTGCCGTAGGCATGCCCGGTCTCGAAACCGGCCGCGATCAGCTCGGCCCAGATGTCCGGCAACTGGTGCAGCTGGGCGCCGAACAGGTCGATGCGCTGGCCGCCGGTGATCTTGGTGTATAGATCGTATTTCTTCGCCACCTGGCCGATCACGATCAGCTTGTCGGCGGTGATTTCACCACCGGCGATCCGTGGCACCACCGAGTAGGTGCCGTTCTTCTGCATGTTGGCCATGAAGGTGTCGTTGGTGTCCTGCAGCGGCACCAGGGAGCGCTCCATGATCGGCTGGTTCCAGCACGAGGCGAGGATCGAGCCCACCGCCGGCTTGCAGATATCGCAGCCGACATGGCCACGGCCGTGCTTGGCGAGCATCTCGTCGAAACTGAGGATGCCCTCGACCCGTACCAGCGCGTACAGCTCCTGGCGGGTGTAGGCGAAGTGTTCGCACAGGCTTTTGTCGACGCTGACGCCACGGGCGATCAGTTCGTGCTCGAACACCTGCTTGAGCAGGCCGGCGCAGCCGCCGCAGCCGGTGCAAGCCTTGGTTTGCGCCTTGAGCTGGCCGAGCTCGGAACAGCCGCCGTCGATGGCCGAGCAGATCGCGCCCTTGGTCACGTTATGGCAGGAGCAGACCGTGGCCGACTCGGGCAAGGCGCCCGGGCCGAGGGTCGGCGCGCCGGCGCTGGACGGCAGGATCAGCCCGGCCGGTTCGGCGGGCAAGGCGATGCCGTTCTGCATGTATTGCAGCAAGGTGTCGTAGTAGCTGTTGTCGCCCACCAGCACCGCGCCGAGCACCTGCTTACCGCTGGCGTCCACCACCAGGCGCCGGTAGCTGGCCGTGGCTTCGTCGATGAACTGGTAGCTGCGCGCGCCCGGAGTCAGGCCCTGGGCGTCGCCGATGGAGCCGACATCCACCCCCAGCAGCTTGAGCTTGGTCGACATGTCCGCGCCCATGAAAGGCTCGCCAGGCTCGCCGCACAACTGGACGGCGACACTGCGGGCCATCTGGTAACCCGGGGCCACCAGGCCGAAGATGCTGCCGTTCCAGCTGGCGCACTCGCCGATCGCGTAGATGTGCGGGTCGCCACTCAGGCACTGGTTGTCCACCACTACACCGCCGCGCGGGCCGATCTCCAACTCGCAGTCACGGGCCAGGGCATCCTGGGCGCGAATCCCGGCGGAGAACACAATCAGGTCGGTTTCCAGGAAGTCGTCGCCAGCGAAGTTCATCCGGTAGCGGTACTGCTCGCCGGCGCTGATCGACTGGGTACCCTTGCCCAGATGCACGCCGACCCCCAGGGCTTCGATCCGCGCCTTCAATGCGCGACCGCCCTGCTCGTCCAGCTGCACCGGCATCAGCCGCGGCGCAAACTCCACCACATGGGCTTCCAGGCCCAGGCTCTTCAAGGCGTTGGCCGCCTCCAGGCCGAGCAGCCCGCCGCCCACCACCACGCCACGCCGGGCATTGGCGGCCGCGGTACGGATGCCGTCGAGGTCTTCCAGGGTGCGATAGACCAGGCGCGAGTCGCCCTCGGCACCCTCGATCGGTGGCACGAAGGGATAGGAACCGGTAGCCAGCACCAGCTTGTCGTAGTGCACCGGGCCGGCGGCGGTGAGCACCTGGCGGTTGGCGCGGTTAATGCCCAGTACCGCCACCCCCAGGTGCAGGGTCAGGCCGGGAGTCTGGTACAGCGCGGCATCGCCCAGGGCCAGGGACTCGGCGTCGCGACCGGTGAAATACTCGGACAGGTGCACCCGGTCGTAGGCGCGCATCGGTTCTTCGCTGAAGACATGCAGGTGGTACTGCTCGAGGGCGCCGCGCGCCACCAGCTGTTCGACGCAATGATGTCCGACCATGCCGTTGCCGATCACGATCAGGGTTTTGTGTGTGTTCAAAGGGGCAACAATGGCATTCATAAATAGCACCCGACCCAAGCCAATCACGGTTTTTTTAAAGCAAAAAAAAAGCGCCTGAAACCTCACGGTTCCAGGCGCCTTTGCCTGTTATTTACGGTGTGCGATCGGGCTGCTGTGCCTGACTCACCGAGTGCCCGCGGCCTGTTGGCCAATCGATCTGCGTTGACCGACGGGGCGGCCCGTCCGCGACATGCGCGGTGGGGCGTTATCAGCTGTCTTGCAGCCTTTGTGCCAGGCTGCGTCGCAAGTCTTGAAACGCCGTGCTGGCGGGCTTGCGCGGCGATTGAGCGAGGTTCCCGGGCCCGCTGGCCGAGGCCATGAATCGCCTTAGCCTGGTGCAAGGCCGGGCCAGCGACGCCTTATAAAAGTGCAAATCCACCGCCGCGCCCCAACTCAGCCGATAGAAGCCAGACGCTGCAAGAACGCCGCGCGCCGCTCGCGATCCAGCTCCTCCTTGGCCAGCAACTGCGGCAACAACGCCTCGGCCCGCTGCCCGTCGAGAATGAACACCCCATCGTCGTCACCGATGGCGATATCCCCCGGGTTGACCCGTACCCCGGCCACCTCGATCGGTTGGTTGACCTCCCCTTGCTGGCCGATCCCCCGGGTGGTGTAGGCGCTGATGCCACGGCTGAACACCGGCAGGCGATGCTCACGCAAGGCGGCGACATCGGTGACCGCGCCCTCCACCACCACCCCGGCCAGGCCCTTGATCAGCCCGGCCAGGGTGCGCAGCTCGCCCCAGCAGGCGCACTCCTGGTCGCCCACGCACTGGATCACCAGCACGTCCCCCGGTTCGCTGAGCAGCAGCGCGTCGCGCAGGATGGCGCCATCCGGGGCGAAGATCTTGATCGTCACTACATTGCCGAGCATCCGCAGCCCGTCGAACAGCGGACGGATTCCGCGCAGGTAACCCTCGTCGCCAAAGTGGCCGAGGGTCGAAGGCGCGATGCCACGGTAATGCTCAAGCAAGGCGGCGCTGGCGTGTGGTTGGCGCGGAGCGATCATCGGCATTTCCTCGGGCGCAGCAGCGGGCATGTGGAGCAGTATTCGGCGGGCTCGGTGGCCTCGTAATAGAAGCAGCAGGTGCGGCGAAAGCGGATGCTCTTGCCCTCCTCCAGCTGCGTCGGCGGGCGGCGGAAGTGCCGCAGCGGGTTGTAGTCCAGGCCGAACAGCTGCGGCGCGGCCTCGTGCAGCAGCCAGTCGAAGTCGGCCTCATGACGCAGGCGGATCAGCGGGTCCTCGACCTTGCTCATGCGTTTTTCGTACAACGAATAGACCCGTACCGCGGTGTTTTCCCAGAGGATGCGCCGGGAAATGCCGCTGACCCGGTTGAAGGTCTGCCACAGCGGCGCCAGCAGCCCGGCGAACAACGACTCGACAATGGACGCGCGCCAGGCTTCGCGCTCGCCCGCGGCATAAGCCTGGGGAGCCCGGTCCGACAGCGGCATAGAGGAAGTCCAGAGCCCATCGTCGTGGCCGTACTCGATCACGCAATCGTCCAGGGACAGCAGCAGGCCCTGGTCGCACACCGACATGGCGTACAGGCAGGCGCCGGTGGCGAGGAAGGAAAAACGCTTGGCCAGCAGCGAAGCGGTGATCGCCCGGGTCGGCGAGCCTATCGCCGGCCCCAACTGGTCAAGCAGCGCGATGCAGGTCTGATCGTCGAGCAAGGCCCGGGCACTCAGGGAGCGCTGCCGGTCGCGCTGGGCCATGGGTTTCAGCCGCAGCGCTCCGCTCAGCACGCTCCAGTCTTGCGCCTTGAAGGCGGCTTGCAGGTTCATTGCGGCAGTTCCCGGCCAAAGGGAATGCACAGCGGTGTGCCGAAAAACGGATCGGGGATGATCCGGCAATTGAGGTCGAACACCTGCTTGACCAGTTCCTCGGTCAGGATCTCCGCCGGCCGGCCCTGGGCGAACGCGGTGCGCTGGTGCACCGCCACCATATGGTCGGCGTAGCGGCAGGCCAGGTTGAGGTCGTGCAGGACCATGACGATGGTCTTGTTCTCCTGGCGATTGAGCTCGCGCAGCAGGTCCAGCACCTCGATCTGGTGCGCCAGGTCGAGAAAGGTGGTGGGCTCGTCGAGCAGCACGATCTCGGTGTCCTGGGCCAGGGTCATGGCGATCCACACCCGCTGGCGCTGGCCGCCGGACAAGGCATCCACCGGCCGCTCCGCCAGGGCCTGCACCCCGGTCTGCAGCAGTGCGCGCTCGACCATGGCTTCATCCTGGGCCGACCATTGCTGCATCCAGTTCTGGTAGGGATAACGCCCCAGGGCCACCAGCTGGCGCACGGTGATGCCTTCGGGGGCGCTGGGCATCTGCGGCAGGATCGCCAGCTCCCGCGCCACCGCCGCGGTGGATTTGCGCTGGATATCCTCGCCATTGAGGATCACCGAGCCCTGCTGCGGCTTGAGCAGCCGCGCCAGGGATTTGAGCAGGGTGCTCTTGCCGCAGCCGTTGCTGCCGATCAGCACCGACACCTGGCCCGCCGGCAGTTGCAGGTCCAGCCCGTCGATAATCACCTGGCGCTGATAGCCCAGGGTCAGTTGCTGGGTTGCCATCGAGGACATCGGGAATTCCTTAGTGCCGCTGGTTGATCAAAAGATAAAGAAAGAACGGCGTGCCCAGCACCGCGACAAAGATCCCCGCCGGCAGATCCAGGGGCAGGAACAGGGTGCGCCCGATCAGGTCGGCCAGCATCACCAGGTTGGCGCCGACCAACGCCGCCATCAGCGCCTGCCCGGCAAACCCCGGGGCCACCAGGCGCTTGGCGATATGCGGCGCGATCAGGCCGACAAAGGCAATCGCCCCGCCCCAGGCCACCGCCGCCCCGGCCAGGGCCACGCTCACCAGCAGCAGGCCGGCGCGCAGCCACTGGACCCGCACGCCGATGCCCTGGGCCAAGGCATCGTCCAATTGCTGCACCCGCACCTGGCGCGCCAGCCACACCAGCAACGGCAGGATCGCCAGCAACCAGCCGCCCAGGGCCCGCGGCTCCGGCCAGCTGGCGCCGTAGACGCTGCCGGTCAGCCAGACATAGGCCGACAAGGTGGTGGTCAGCGGGCTGAACACCAGGACAAAGGTGGTCACCGCCGCCAGCAGCGCCGACACGCCGACGCCGATCAGCACCAGGCGCAGCGGCGAGGTGCCCTGCTTCCAGGCCAGCAGGTAAATCGCCAGGGCCGCCAGCCCGGCACCGAACATCGCCGCCAGTGGCAAAAACTGCGGGCCCAGCAGCAGGGAAAAGAACGACAGGTACAGCACCGCCGCCGCACTGGCGCCGCTGGTGATGCCCAGCAGATCGGGGGACGCCAGCGGGTTGCGGATGATGCTCTGCAGGATCAACCCGGAAACCGCCAGCGCCGCGCCCACCAGGGCCGCCAGCAGCAGACGCGGCAGGCGCAATTGCTCGACGATAAACAGCAGGCGCTCGTCGCCCCCTTGCCACAGCAACTCCAGCACGGTCAGCGGCGACAGCTTGAGCTTGCCCAGGGACAAGGCGCCGAGCATCACCAGCGCCGTCACCAGCACGGCCAGCAACAGCCGCCACAGGGTCGCCAGGTCGATACGCCGCGAGAAGCCGGCGCTGCGCAGGGTCAGGGTATTACTCATAACGACCTCCACGGCGCGCCAGGAAAATAAAGAACGGCGCGCCGAACAAGGCGGTCATCACCCCCACCGGCACCTCCTGCGGCAGGATCACCAGGCGCCCCAGGGTGTCGGCCAGCAGCAGAAGGATCGCCCCCAGCACCGCGCAACCCGGCAGCAACCAGCGGTGGTCGATGGACAGGCTCTTGCGCACCATGTGCGGCACCAGCAGGCCGATGAAACCGATGCTGCCCGCCAGCGCCACCGCACTGCCGGCCAGGCAGATGATCAGCACGCTCATCAGCCAGCGGATCAACCCGGTGCGCTGCCCGAGGCCGATGGCAATGGCTTCGCCGGCGTTGAGCACATTGACCTGCCCGGCCAGCAGCAAGGATCCCAGCAAGGCCAGCGAGACGCCCACCAGCAGCGGCGCGGCCAATGCCAGGTCGCGCTCGGACAGCGACCCGGCGAGCCAGAACAGCACGGTGTCCAGCCCCTCCTCGTTGACCACCAGCAACGCCTGGCTGAAGGCGGAAAACAACGCGGTGATCGCCGCCCCGGCGAGCACGATGCGCAGCGGGTTGAGGCTGCCCTGCCCGCGATTGCCGATCAGCCATACCAGGCTGCCGGCCAGCGCGGCGCCGATAAAGGCGCACCACAACCACTGGCTCATGGACGACAGGGCAAACAGCGACGAGCAGAGGATGATCGCGAAGGTCGCCCCGGCATTCACCCCGAACAACCCCGGCGACGCCAGCGGGTTGCGGGTCAGCGCCTGCATCAGCGCCCCCGCCACCGCCAGGCTCGCGCCCACGGCGACGGCCATCAGGGTGCGCGACAGACGACTGTTGAAGATCAACTGCTGGCCGGCGCTCAGGCTGTCCGGCTGCAGCAGGCCCTTGAGCAGTTGCGACGGCTCGATCCAGGTGGCCCCGGCCGCCAGGCTCAGGCCGGCGCACAGCAGCAGGACGACAAACGCCAAGCCAAGTTTCAGGCCACGACTCATGAAGACGCCACCAAACGGGCAATGTCGTCGAGCATCAGATTGGCGCCGAGGATCCCGCCGGAGAAACTCCAGGCGATGCCATCGACCCGCCACACCTGCTGCTGTTGCACGGCGCGCAGCTGTTGCCAGAACGGGTAATGCACCAGCCGTTCATAGTTGTGCTGCACCGCCTGGCTGTCTCGCTGGAATACAAAAAACAGGTCGGCATCGACCACGGGCAAGTTCTCTTTGCTGGTGAGTTTGATATAGGTGCCGCGGGACTCGCGGGCAACCGGGTTCCAGGCGAAGCCCAGTTCGCTGAGCACGGAGCCGGCGAAACTGCTCGGCAGGTAGCTGCGGATATGGTCTTCGCGCACATCCAGCACCGACACCGTAGGCGGCCAGCGCCCGGCGAAATTCACCTGCAACTGCTCGCGCAAACGCGCTACCCGCTGCTGCCATTGCCCCAGCAGGCTGCTGGCCTGCTGTTGCCGGTTCAGGGCCGCGCCCATCAGCGCCAGGGTGCGCTTGAACTCGAAGACTTCCTCGAGCATCAGCACCCTGCCCATGCGTTCCAGCAGCGGCGCGATGCGCTGGTGGCGAAAGCGCGAGGCAACTATTACGTCCGGCTCCAGCAGCACGATGTCCTCCAGGCTGGGCTGGGTTTCCAGACCAACGTGGGGGACATTCGCCAGCGCCGGGCGCAGGTAGCGGAAGGTCGGCTTTTCGCTCGAAGACTCCACCACGCCGCAAGGCGTCACGCCCAGCGCCACGGCGCTGTCGGTGGCGCCCTGGAACAGGGTGACCAGGCGCAGCGGTTCGGCGCGGGCGATCTGCGGTAACGCCAGCAACCCCAGGGACAGGCGCAGCAGCGTGCGCCTGCAAGGATGGAGCAGCGGATCAGGCATCGGCGGCCAACCGCTGGAACGGGTTGACCACTTCGCCCTTGCCGAACGGCATGCTGCCCGGGCCGCCGGCGCGTTCGATCATCGGCGTCAACAGCAGCTTCTGCGGCCAGCGCGGCGCTTCGAACAGCTGGTGCTCGATCATCGCCCGCGCCTCGTCGTCGAAGTCGATGCTCTGCAACAGCCCGTCCAATACCTGGCGCAAGCCGCTCCACAATGCAGTCGCCGGCAATGCGTAGACCTGGGCCAGGGTGTCGATGATCGCCCGCACGTTGACCTGGATCGCCAGGGTCTGCAGCCAGAACAGCAGGTCCTCGGGACGCTGGTGATACAGGGTGTTGGCGTGGCCTTTCTTGATCCGGTACTCCGGGTCGGCCATGCCGTTGCGCTCCAGCCACGGCACGAAGATGCGCAGCGAATCGTGGTCGCGCAGCAGCAGGCCCTGGGCCTGGCCGGCCTTCCACACCAGCACTGCGTTCTGCCCGTGCACCTCGCCGAGCATGCCGAGGCGGAACATCCGCAGGTTGACGTCGAAGAAGCGCTGGCACAGCTCGCTGAACAGGGTCAGCACCGAAGCCTGGGTCGCCGGCAGTTGGCGGTACTGCATCCATTCATCGAAGAAGTGCCGGTTGCTGCCGGGCAATGGCGTGCCCAGGGCGGCCATCGGCAGCAGGCGGCAGTCCGGGTCGTCGAGCAAGGCCGCCGGGTAACCGCGGACCATCGCCGACAGGTGCCGCGGCGCCTCGTCGAACAAAGTCGCCTGGGGCGGCATGAAGGCCCACCACTTGCTCTCGTCGCACAGGTGCAGGCTCTGTTCCAGCACCGGGTCGAGGCGGCGCACCTGATGCAGCAACGCCTCGCTGAGGCCGCCGTTGATCATCTTCACCGCCGGCAGGTAACGCGAGGCGCCCAGGGAATAGATAGCCATGGGCAGCTTCAGGTAGTCGGCGCTGGCAAAGCACGGCGTCATCGAACGCAGCGACGAGGTGGCGAAGACCGTGGCTTCGCTGAAGTCCAGGCGCTGGCAGTCGCCACGGGCAAAGGCATCGCCCAGTTGCGCTTGCAACACATGCTCGAACTGCCACGGGTGCACCGGCAAGGCTACGTGGCTGTCACCGATGCCGCGCTCGCGCAGCTCCCCGGCCAGGCGCTCCTGCAAGGCTTCGGGCAACAGGTAGCGCGCCGGGTAGACCTGCTCCAGGTCCGCCACGCCCTCGCCGCATTGCAAGAGGCTCTTGTGCACCGCCACCCAGTTCAGCGCCACCGGCTGGGCGAACTCGGCCTGGTACTGCTGGTATTCGGTCTGCAGCAAGCCCTGCTTGGCCTTGGCCAGCGGGTGGTACGGACGATCGCGCAGCGAAGCCCACTGCTCCATGGTGCGCAAGAAGGTGGCGCCGTCCTGGGCCATCAGGCCCTGGTGGTCGACCCGGTGCTCCAGGGACAGGGCGGTCTGCCAGACGCTGATATGCAGCACTTCGAGGAACAGCGTCAGGCCCTTTTCGTTGTCCTGGAAACGCGGGCCCATGCCGGTGAACACCCGGCGCATGAAGTCCACCGGGCCCAGCGCGGTCCAGCGCTGCTCCTGGCGGGCCAAAACCTGCGTGCCCGGGACCTTTTCCCACTGCTGGGTGATGCCCGGGCGCAGGGCGATGCTGATAAAGCGCTGTTCCTGGGCGTCGCAGCACCATTCCCAGATCCGCTGCTGCCCCTCCATGCCTTCAAGGGTTGAGGCTTCGAGGGCCGGGGCTTCAGGGTGAGCCTGGCGCCATTGGCTGGCCGTCAGCAGCGGCAAGGGTTCGCGGCCAAAGAAGTCTTCGGCCAGCAGGCAATCGATCAGGTCCTGCATCACCAGTTCGGCGGCCATGGTTGTGAAGTTCATCGGATTATTTTCCTTCTAGAGAAAGGGTGGCCAACCTGGCCTGGAGAGCACGAAAGGCAATGCCGCGTTCGTCGCCGAGGACAAAGGCCCGGACCCCGCGCTCGCGCCAGCGGCCCAGGTCGCCCTGCTGTCGGGGAATGGCGCAGTACGGCACGCCGGCATGGTCCGCCGCCTGCCAGGCATCGAGCAGGGCCTGCTGGACCTGCGGCTGGTCGATCTGCCAGGGCATGCCCAGGGATTGCGAGAGGTCGGCCGCGCCTTCGAGGATCATGTCCAGGCCCGGCACCGCGGCGATCTGCGCAGCGTTGCGCACGCCGGCGGCGCTTTCGATCATCGCCACCAGCATGATCTGTTCGTTGGCCTGCCCCACGTACTGCGCCAGGCTGTGCTTGCCAAAACTGCCGGGGCGCCCGGCGTTGAGGCTGCGCTGGCCCAGCGGGTGGTATTTGCAGGCGGCAATCGCCGCCTGCAACTGCTCGGCGGACTCGATCATCGGCAGCACGATGCCCTGGGCGCCGCCGTCGAGCAGGCGCAGCAGGGTCTTCGGATTGAGGTCGGCGACCCGCACCAGCGGCGTCAGCTCGTAGGCTTCGGCCGTGCGGATCATGTGCTCGACGGTTTCCGGATTGATCAGCACGTGTTCCATGTCGATGATCACGAAGTCGAACCCGGCCTCGGCGATCAGCTCGATGGCCGCCGGCGCCGGAATCGAGCTGATCAGCCCGTACACCGCCTGCCCGGCCGCCAGTTTGCGTTTCAGCTGGTTGCTTCTCAGCATGCTTGCGGCCTGTAGGCATGGAGTGGATTGGGCACCGACTTGAAGCGCCGCTCAGCGTCGCCCAGCAGGCGGCGCTTGGTCAGTTCTTCCACCTCGTAGCTCGGCGCGAACACGTCGAACAGGCCGAAACGGTCGCGGTGCTGGGGATGGGCGTTCTGGTAGTGGAGTATCACCTCGGCGGTCATCTGCCAGAACTGGCCTTCGTCGAGCTGGTAGTGCTGGCGCAGGAAGATCGCCATCTCCGCCAGGCAGATGAAGAAGAAGCAGTCGCAGGAGAAGTCGCGCACCGCGTTGACGTCATCGGTGAGGATGAAAGAGTTGCGGTTGAGCTTGGCGTGGCTGGCCGGCAGCGGCACCAGCTCCGGGCACAGCTCGGGGCGCGCCAGGTGCGCCGGCGAGTAGCGCACGCCGTCGTGGAAGTCCTTGAGGGCGATGCGCTGCGGCCAGCCCTGCTTGACGATCAGCACGATGTTCTGGCCGTGGGATTCCATGCCGATGCCTTCGGCGTAGAGCATGTGGATGATCGGCGGCACCGTCACCTGCAACAGCTGGCGGGTCCAGGCCTGCAGGCCGTACTGGCGGATCCAGGCGTCGATGAACGGCTGCTGCGGCCCGCTGCCGTAGCGGTTCTCCACATGGCTCAGGCCGTTGAACGGCAGCGCC
>Ga0207976_100441_pt1 | contig 16244 bp, 18 predicted proteins | sample LakWasMe94_HOW11_2_FD_183916 | JGI IMG/M metagenome (GOLD analysis project Ga0207976, IMG submission 183916) | Freshwater sediment methanotrophic microbial communities from Lake Washington under simulated oxygen tension - Sediment Metagenome... | ecosystem: Environmental > Aquatic > Freshwater >... | reverse complement strand
ATACTGCGTTAATTTAGTACAACATTAATTGATAAGACGTAGACACAATGGGTAACGATAGGTTTCTCCATTGCTAGTTGAGATGGCGGCAACAATACATAAAACAACATTAAATAGCCAAATAATTCCTAACAATAAAAAACCAACCAGTATTGCAATCAGAATCCCCGCTACAAATTGCGCCAACAAAATAGTAAGCTGAAAATTTAATGCCTCTTTGGCTTGCGCTGACAAATACTCGTTGTCATCTTTTTTGAGCAACCAGACAATCAAAGAAGGAATAAACGAAAATAAAATGCCGCTCAAGTGGGTAATAGTGGCGATGTTCTTATCGTCATTACTTGGTACTAATATCACGTTACTCATGTCAGCATCCTTTCATTAATGAATCTGATTAAATTTAATCAAGCTGAGTTCAATTTTTTCTATATCGGTGAGACCTAACACTTTACGTGCTTGCATTTTCAACTCGGCGAGCTGGCTATGTAGCACTTGCTGTTTAATGCTAAGAATATGTGATGGATGCATAGACAATTGCTGCAACCCCATCCCTAAAAGCAACTTAGTAAATCTTGGGTCACCCGCCATTTCGCCGCACACAGACACTTGTTTACCAAGCTTAGCGCCTGCTTTTATCGTCATTGAAATCAATTTCAATATGGATGGATGCAAAGGATTGTATAAATGCGCAACAGAATCATCAGTCCGATCTATTGCCAAAGTGTATTGAATTAAATCGTTAGTACCTATCGATAAAAAATCCAACTCATTGGCAAACGCTTCTGCATTAATGGCTGCTGCTGGAACCTCTATCATGCCACCTAGTGCAATATTTTCGTCAAATAGAAGATTTTCTTTACGTAAACTTTGTTTTGCACGCTCTAGCAACAGCTTAGTTTGACGCAATTCAGATAGCGTGCAAAGCATGGGAATTAAAATCTTAATATTACCGAAATGAGAGGCACGTAACAGGGCTCTCAATTGTGTATGAAATATTTGCGGTTCTGATAAGCATAAACGAATTGCACGTAAACCTAGGGCTGGATTTGCGCAATTCACAACCGTATCAGAGTTAGCCTGTTTATCTGCACCTAAATCCAAGGTACGAATAGTAACCGGCGCACCTTTCATCGCCTCAGCCACAGCCTTGTATGCAATAAACTGCTCCTCTTCATCCGGCGTATCGTGCCGATTCATGAAAAGAAACTCTGTTCGATATAGGCCAATGCCAGTCGCGCCAGCAAGTTTTACTGCTGCCACATCCTCTGGCACCTCAATATTCGCTAACAAATCAATACTGACGCCATCGATAGTGACTGCCTTTGTGCTCTTGATGCGCTTAAGTTTTTGCTGCTCTAACTCCCACTGGTCTTGACGTAATTTATACTCAGCCAAAATCTCTTTTGACGGACTGACAATCACAATGCCCAAATGACCATCAACAATAATCAGTTCGCCATCATTGATTAAATCACGTGCGCGCTGTAAAGCAACAATCGATGGAATATTAAGACTGCGCGCCAAAATAGCAGTGTGTGAAGTCACCCCACCAACATCCGTAATAAATGCTGCAAAATTATGCTGCTTAAACTGGATAGCATCTGCTGGAGAAATATCGTGCGCGACTAAAATCAGTTTTCTTTCCTGACTCACTGCACTCATTTGCTGCTCTGTACTTAGCTGGCTAGGATGTCCCAATAAGGCTTTAATAATGCGCTCTACGACTTGTACAACATCCTGCTTACGTTCTCTAAAATACACATCTTCAATTTGCTCAAACTGCTCAACGATATCATCCATTTGCAGCTTGATTGCCCACTCAGCATTACACTGCTCGTTTCGGATAATATCCTTAGGAATTTCTGTTAAAGATTTATCTTCTAACATCATCAAGTGCGTACCTACAAACGCACTTAACTCTGCTGGTGCATTTTTACGTAAACTATGATTAATTTGCTCTAACTCAGCCTTAACAGTTGCAATCGCCTCGCTAAATCTATCAATTTCAGTTTCAATTAAATGTTTAGGTAACTGATAATGGACGACCTCTAACAACGCATTAGAAACCAGATGCGCCTGTCCAATAGCAATGCCGCTAGATACAGCAACGCCATGAATACTGAAGCTAGGGTTCGTCAAACTACTCATTCATCCTCACCGAAACGGCTATTAATTAGCGACACCAATGTGTCGATTGCAACAATTTCATCAGTTCCATTCGCTTCCAACGTCACGATGGAACCCTTTGCAGCAGCCAGCATCATTACCCCCATAATGCTTTTAGCATTCACTCGGCGACCATTTCGCGTAATCCACACCTCACTCGCAAACTTGCCAGCGGCTTGCGTGAGTTTGGTGGATGCACGCGCGTGCAAGCCTAATTTATTAATAATTTCCAGCTCTTTACTAATCATGCTAATGGACCTAGTTATTTTAATTTCTATTAATTGGAAGAATCTTGCTCATAACGCTTACATTCTTGGCTAGTAAACTGCACTACACCTTCACGGCCACCACTAATGGCTTTTTCTACAACAACGCTCAGAGGCTCATGCCGATAAGTCATTGCTCGCACTAACATAGGCAAGCTGACGCCAGCAACACCAGCAACTACATCTGGCTGCAAAAGCTTAACCACGATATTACATGGTGTTGCGCCGTACATATCTGACAGCACCAACACACCGTCGCCGCTGTTTAACTGCTCAACCATATTAAGTGCTTTGGGCAAGACAACACTTGGGTCATCTTTCCCACCGACTGCTAATGATGCAATTTGTGCAGGTTCACCACCCAACACATGGCTTGCGCACGAGATCAGGCTCTCACCCAATGTGCCATGCGTCACAATCAAAATACCTATCATCGTTTACTATCAATCCTGTTTATTTTAATTCCTGGTTTTATTTTAACTCTTGGTCTTACTTTAACTCACGGTGCCGTGTTAACACCTTCTGCTTATCTTTAAAATATTGACTTAGTTGTTCCACCAAAAACACAGAGCGATGCTGACCACCAGTACAGCCAATTGCCACAGTCAAATAGCTACGGTTATCCAACACAAAACATGGTAACCATTTCTCAACATAATTTCTAATATCATGCATCATATCCGCCACCGTTGCATGATCTTTTAGAAAGTCCTGCACCTTCTCATCACGCCCGGTCAAGTCGCGTAAAGCAGGGTCGTAATGTGGATTAGGTAAGCAACGCACATCAAACACAAAATCAGCATCCAATGGTATGCCATGTTTAAACCCAAACGAGGTAAACAATAATGTTAACCCTGCATGCTCTATCGATACCACCTCTTTCACCCAGCCGCGCAATGTATTGGCACTCAAATAGCTAGTATCAATCACATGCCCAAGACTACCCAAACCACCCAGTAAGTCACGTTCTAGTGCGATACTTTCCGCCAAAGTAATGGCGTCTTTACTGAGTGGATGCTTACGTCTTGTTTCACTAAACCTTTTAACCAAGGTTTCAACATTTGACTCCAAAAACAACACCTGCACATCTATGTTTTTTGACTTCAGCTGATTGATATGCACTGGCAGGGTTTCAATGGCAATACTACGGCTATCAATACTGATGGCAATGCGTTTATGGTCAGCATCTAAATGATCAGCAATCGTGGCCAACATGGTTGCAGGTAAGTTATCAATACAGTAATACCCGCTATCTTCAAGCGCACGTAACGCAATACTCTTTCCTGACCCAGAAAGACCTGTGACAATAATCAGTTGTTTCATGTATTGATAAGCCCTAATAGAGAATTACTTGTGTTGCTTCATTGCACGCTGTTGACGTTGCATCAATTGCTTCGTTGCATTGACACCTCGCAACAATAGCATGTGATTACGCACAGCAACTTCGACTAACACAGCAATATTTCGCCCTGCCGCAATCGGAATATGTACCTTGGTTACTTTTAACCCTAACACTTCTTCATGCTGCGTTTTAATACTTAGTCGGTCCAGCATCTGCAACGTTTGCAAATCTGCTTTCTCTAGCTGAATAATTAAATCCAACGGCTTGGTAGGCTTAACTGCATTATCACCAAATAAAGCGCGTATATTTAAAATCCCCAGACCACGAACCTCGAGAAAGTCCTGCAGCAAAGCAGGGCAACGTCCTTCAATACGTTCAGGCGATATTCTGAAGAAATCAACAATATCATCAGCAATCAGGCGATGCCCGCGTGAAATCAACTCTAATGCAAGCTCACTCTTACCAATAGCAGCCTCACCTTTAATCAGCACTCCAAAACCCTGAACCTCCATAAATACGCCATGCACGCTGATGGTCTCAGCCATGGCTTGCGCTAAAAAGTGGCTCAAAATATCCATGAGCTCGGGGCTACGAAGTGTAGAGGTAAATAATGGGACGTTGTGAAGATTGGCCGCTGCTAATAATATATCGAGTACGTTCTCACCGTTAGCAACAATGACTGCCGCCAAGTCGGTAGAAAACAGATTGTTAATTGCGCGCTCTGCGTCAGCAGTCGGCAACTTGGCCAGGTAATCCATCTCAGCACAACCTAACACTTGCACTCGATTTGGATGTACAAAGTTAAGATGGCCTATCAGTGCTAGGGATGGTTTAGTAACGGTTTCGCTAGTGAGAGTATTTGACCCGCCGTTGAGTCCTGCAACCCAACTTAATTTGAGTTTACGGCGGGTTTCTTTGAATAGCTCAGCGACGTTGAATTGAGCCATATTTAAGGTAACAAAAAGAATTAAATACTAAAAAACTCAGTCAATGTTTTGATGCTTAACTGCACCATTCGCTTTGTGATGATCCGCATTTTTTTCTTTATGTTTCACCACTTGGCGATCCAACTTGTCGGTCAACATATCGATTGCACTATACATATTCTCATCTTGGCATTCTGCGTGTAAATCATTACCAGGCACATGCAGTGTAGCTTCAACCTTTTGAGCCAGCTTTTCGACACTCATGGTCACTTTGACATCGATCACATGATCAAAGTGATTGCTGATTTTAGTTAGTTTGCTTGTGACATAGTCACGCAAAGCGGGCGTTATTTCTAAATGATGACCTGTTAATTGTAAATTCATGACTTGCTCCTTTTGAAAATATTCCGCAAATATTAATTCTTAGAGATTCGTGATTAACACTTACTGAACAGTTTCAGTTTACAACTTTTCATTAGGTCTGTGGCAAGGAATACAACAATTTTTTGCGTAGACTTCAACAATCAAGCTATAACGTTTTTCTTAAGCTTGCTGGTGCAATATTCATTGACTCACGATACTTTGCAATCGTGCGCCTTGCGACAACAATCCCCTGCTTTGCCAGTAAGTCAGTAATCTGATTATCTGAATATGGTTTCTTAGGATTTTCTTGGTCTACCAACTGTTTAATCAACGCACGAATTGCGGTTGCAGAACAAGTACCGCCAGTATCTGTCGCAACCGAACTGCCAAAAAAATATTTGAGCTCAAAAATACCACGAGGGGTTAGCATATATTTATTAGTCGTCACACGCGAGATTGTTGACTCATGCAAATCAAGTTCGTCTGCAATTTCTCTTAACACTAGTGGCCGCATGGCGACTTCACCATACTCTAAAAAATTACGCTGCCTATCTACAATCGCTTGCGATACTCGCAAAATGGTAGAAAATCTTTGCTGGATGTTTTTAATCATCCATTTGGCCTCTTGCATTTGGCTTTGTAAATACTGACTAGAGCTATCACGGTTGCGTTTCAAAATTCCGGCATACAGCTGATTGATTTTAAGTTTAGGTATCACACTGTCATTCAAACTTGCAATCCATATACCCTTTACTTTTTTTACAATCACTTCATGCTGTATATAGTGCTCTGAACCTATATGACTAAAAGCACTACCAGGACGCGGGTTTAAACTGGTAATTAATTGCTGCACCTGCTTTAAGGTGGATTCATCACAGCCTAACTCTTTACGCAGCTTCACAAAATCACGCGACGCTAATACCGGCAGATAATGCTTTGCAACTAAATTAGCCAAGGTTAAATGTGGCGTAAATTTAGGCAACACCTCAAGCTGCAAAAGTAAACACTCACTTAGACTACGCGCACCTACACCTGCTGGATCCAAGTGTTGAACGTGACGCAACGCAGTTTGTAGCTCAATCGTATCAATCTCCAACTCTTCAGGCATCAGCTCAGCAATTTCTTCTAGCGACTGCTCTAAATAACCATCATCGTTGATACTATCTACCAACATTAAGGCAAGTGACTGATCGCGCTCTGATAGTGGCATCAGTTTTAACTGAGAAAGCAAATGTTCACGCAAGCTCGTTTGCAACGTTTCTTGCGGTTTAAAATCGCTATCATCATCTGCTGGCATAGTATTTTCATCCCAGCGACTGCCATTTGAAAACTCATCGAATTCATCACCAAACTCAGCAGAGAAGGTATCCGCGTACTCGGTGCTTGTTACTTCAAACTCTGCAGACTCTGTCTGCTCTGTAGTATTAGATAAGGAAGGCTCTGAGCCACTAAACTCATGCCCAGCTTCTTGATATTCGGCATCAAACGCGTCAGATTCTAATTTATCAGTATCGTTAACAGCTTCTGCACTTTGCGCATTTGAATCGGCGCCCTCAACTACCGACTCAACTTCATTGCCATACTCATCTTCAGTGTCATCACCTCGCTCTAGCAATGGATTGGTTTGCATCAATACATCAATTTCTTGATTGAGCTCCAACGTTGAAAGCTGCAATAGACGAATCGCCTGCTGTAACTGCGGGGTCAGTGATAGATTCTGTGAAAATTTAAGTTGTAAACCTTGCTTCATAGGCGGAAATCTTTACCTAAATACACTTCTCTTACGCTTTCGTTCGCAACGATTTCACTTGGAACACCCGATGCAAACACATGTCCTTGGTTCACAATATAAGCGCGGTCACATATCCCTAATGTTTCACGCACGTTATGATCAGTAATTAACACGCCAATATTGCGAGAGCTTAAAAAACGGATAATTTGTTGAATATCAATCACCGCAATTGGATCAATACCTGCAAATGGTTCATCTAATAAAATAAAGCTGGGATCAGACGCCAAACAACGGGCAATCTCTACACGACGTCTCTCACCACCAGATAAACTAACCGCAGCACTGTCACGTATATGCGTAATATGTAACTCTTCAAGCAAAGACTCTAGACGCTCAGACATTTCTTCTTCTGAAATATCCTGCAATTGTAAAATTGCTAAAATATTTTCGGACACCGTTAATTTGCGAAAGATTGATGCCTCTTGTGGCAAATACGACAAGCCCATTCTTGCGCGCATATGAATTGGCATACGGCTCAAGTCTGCCCCATCCAAGCCGATTCTACCCGCATCCAGGGAGACCAAGCCAACAATCATATAAAAGCTAGTAGTTTTACCCGCACCGTTGGGGCCCAACAAGCCAACCACTTCACCGCTTTTAATCGATAAAGAGATATCTTGCACAACCGTGCGCGCACCGTAAGATTTACGTAGATTTTCTACAATTAATTCGCTCATTATTGTTCACTTATCATGCAGTTATTATTTTGAATAATCATTGAGCGTTGCCCGCATTTTTACTGACTTCTAAAGTACGGCTGAACCTTGAGTCCTTTACTGTTGGAATAGCACCACTGCCACTAGAGCTATCCGGCTTCGCTTTACTAGGTGGGGCAACTGGCTTAATCTCAACAGGCGCCTTTTTGTTTTTAGGCTGAATCACCGCACGGACACGACCTGTACCAGCGGTGGCGTTCTGCGAACTACCGCCAATCACTTCAGCGTACTCTGCGTTTGCATCGTACATAATGTAATCACCATGCACAACGTCTTCACCGCGCTTCACCCATGCTTTCGTATATAACTGCACTTTATCCATACGGCCATCGTACTCAATACGCTGAGCACTACCTTGAATGTATTCATTCTTACCCTCCAGCTTTTGTCTGAAAGTAGTAGGGTTACCTAAAGAAGTACTGTGTTGAAACCCTTCTTTATCCTCGCGCACAACCAGCTTGTCTGCATGGATTTCCAAAGTACCTTGCGTTAAAATCACATTGCCCGCATACGTGCTAATTTGTTTAGCATCATCCACTTTCATGGTATCTGCCTCAAGGTCAATCGGCTTATCACGGTCTGCTGCCTCTGCCCACACACGACCACTAAGGCCTAACATCAAGATACCAGATAACAAAAGAGTCAATAATCTATTAATTTTAATCATGAAAAGCTGCCTATTCATAGCGTCTCCGAATGCGCGCATTGTTATTTGGTTTGTCTGATTGAACCGTCACAGCGGGCTTACCCACCTTAGGCTGCTGAATGTTCTTTTGATCTGATGTCAAAGTTTTTTTCGCTTTCGGTACTGGCCGCTCATAATGTGCACGCACTTTGTGCAACAAAGTGACGGTTTGCTGGTTTTTTTCGTAAATTAATCCTGTCGCATACACAACTGTGCCAGGCGCTTGTTTAATGACCACAGGGCGGTCTGTCGTCGCATACTCTTCATTTGGTAAAATTTTAAGGTAATCTGTTTCTACCGTCATTTCCCCCTTATCACCAAAAGCTTCCCGCATGACCAGCACATTACCAAACACTTCAACTTGCTCACCATCGCTGGAAATATTACCAGTGTCCCCTTGTAACTTAGTATAAGGTTTATCCTTAGCAAACTGTGTAAAACGTGGCTTAATCAAATCTGTGGTATCCACGTCAGGAAAATGCTTCATCTCAGCTGCCGCTAATTTGTATCGCAGCGCTCCATTAATATCCGTCTTTGTCGTCTCAAAATTACTCATCATATAGTCTGGGTCGTGACGACTACTGCCATCCAACTTAGGTAACTGAGGCTGAACCGACTTATCTATCCAAAATGTGAGCAATGCTAACAATAGCAACAACGCTAATGGGAAAACAATCGCAGATTTCGTGCCTAGTTGCATACCTAAACACCCGCCCCGTTGAGACTAGATTGCATTAACTGTTTAACCATGCAGATGCTACTCTCCACCTAATTAGAAATACTAGCTTGTGTTAAAAAGCGTGCCATTTGTCCATCAAACGTGCCTTGCGCCTGCATAATCAACTCACACACTTCACGCACCGCTCCTCTGCCACCTTGTTTTTTTGTCACATAATGCGCATGCTTGAGTAGCAAATCTGGCGAATCAGGCACGGCAATCGCTAGGCCACATTTCAGCATTGGCGGCAAATCTACAACATCATCCCCCATAAAGGCACATTGAGTCGCTTCTAAACCACTCAACTTCATTAAATCTTGCAACGCAGCCAACTTATCTTCCGCACCCTGATAAAAATGCGCTACGCCCGTGCTTTCAGCACGCTTTTTAACGACCTCTGAAGTACGCCCAGTGATAATGGCCAAGTTAACGCCTGTTGCCTTCAATAGCTTCATACCTAAGCCATCATGCGCATGAAAGGTTTTATACTCTTGGCCATCGTCACCAATAGTGAGCCCACCATCAGTCATTACCCCATCGACATCCAGCACCAATAAGCGAATGTTTTTCAAACGCTCGGTTAGGGCTACATTATTTTGCAACACACTCACCTAAACCACCTTTGCCAATAACAGGTCATGCATATTCAATGCACCGACCAAATAACCACCATCATCCACGACTAGCAACCCATTAATCTTACGTTGCTCCATTACCTCAACCCCAGAAATCGCAAGCTGATCCTGATGAATCGTACTGGGATTTGGGTGCATCACATCAAGAATCTTAGAAGTCATCACATTTACATTTTGCTCAAAAGCACGCCTTAAATCACCATCAGTAAAGATACCAATCGGCTTATTTTCGGCATCAATCACCGCAGTCAACCCCAAGCCCTTGCGCGACATTTCGAGCAAAGCCTCAGCCAAGCTTGCCTGAGCCGGCACATGAGGTACATCACTACCCGTGCGCATTAAATCACTGACTCTTACCAACAAACGGCGTCCCAAACTACCGCCAGGGTGAGACCTCGCAAAATCCTCAGCAGTGAAATCACGTAAATCCAACACACACAGCGCCAAGGCATCGCCGAGTGCCAATGCAACGGTTGTACTTGAAGTTGGTGCCAACCCAAGCGGGCAAGCCTCTTTACTGACGTGCGCACTCAAATGAACATCTGCCGCTTTTGCCAAGCTTGACGCATCATTTCCAGTAATGCCAATAATGCTCGCACCCAACCGCTTTAATGGAGGAATAATGGCTAAAATCTCATCACTTTCACCTGAGTTGGAAAGCGCAATGACCACATCCTCTGCAGTAATCATTCCTAAATCACCATGACTCGCTTCCGCCGGGTGCATAAAAAAAGCTGGTGTACCTGTACTCGCCAATGTAGAGGCGATTTTACCGCCAATGTGTCCGGACTTACCCATACCGCTGACGACCACACGCCCTTTGCATTGCAAAATCAGGGAAACTGCTTCACTGAAGCGATGATCTAAACGGTGCGCCAATGCATCAATCTCGCTTGACTCTAATTGCAGAATCTCTTTTGCCAATGCTAGCGTTTGTGTTTGATCTACCGATTTCAGCTCGCGTGACAATTGTGAGGTTTTAATCTGTGATGACTGCGCCATAAATTTATCTACACTCAAATTTTATCTACACTTTAATCATTTACGTAATCACTTTGTAACAATTAAAGATTTAAGCAACTAGTATAAAAGGGAATGCTTTAGTGATAAAGCCTAAAGCATGTCTAATATGGGAATATTGCCAAAAATAACTAAAAATAATTAGTTGTAGGCATAGTTTTTGCTAAAGCTCCATATTTTTTACAAAAAATTGAGTAAAATCGAATAAGATATTGCTCGATTTGATGTGCTTTGTGAAACAATAGATAACCTAATAATTTAACAATAAAAATCAGTTCCCAATAAAGACAATATGTCCGGCACACTACCTTTAATTCTCATGCTGCTCATCAGCTCAGTGCTTGCTGTTGCGCTTTTCCGCAAGTTACAGCTACCTGCGATGCTCGCTTATTTCCTGGTAGGTCTTGCACTGGGCCCACACACATTTGGCGTGCTGCCGGATGATGAAGCGAGTCGTGAATTTGCAGAATTTGGCATTGTCTTCCTGATGTTCAGCATCGGCCTAGAGTTCAGCCTACCTCAACTATATGCAATGCGCAAAAAAGTACTAGGTCTTGGTGGAGCACAAGTGTTTATTACCCTAGCGCTCAGCATGTGCATTGCAAAACTGGCTGGTGTCAGTTGGCCCGCTGCTTTTGTGATTGGTGCCGCCCTTACCATGTCATCAACGGCAATCGTTTCAAAGATTCTCGCAGAACGCATTGACCTCAATTCTAGGCATGGTCGCTTAAGTATTGGCGTACTGTTATTTCAGGACATTATCGTTGTTCCTGTTTTAGTACTGATTCCTGCACTCGGGGCAGCAAACGCGAATCTCTTTGACGTATTAGGGCTTGCCATACTTAAAGCAATTGGCATGTTGTTATTTTTGTTTACCGTAGGCAAATGGCTGATTAACCCACTATTTAACTTGGTAGCAAGCCAGCGTTCACGCGAATTATTTGTGATGAATGTATTGATGGTAACTTTATTAGTGGCATTTGCAACTAAAACAGCAGGGCTATCTTACGCACTGGGCGCATTTGTTGCCGGCATGTTAATTTCTGAAACTAAATATCGCTACCAAGTGGAATCAGACATCGCACCATTCCGCGACATATTACTAGGGCTATTTTTTATTAGCGTGGGCATGCTACTCAACATTACCGAAATTATTAACCATATCGGCGTAATCCTGCTCACGCTATTCGGGTTCATTTTATTCAAAGCCGTGATTGTGACCGCCGTGGTTCGATTTGTTAAATACGAAATCGGTGTTGCGATACGTACCGGCATTATTTTGGCGCAAGCTGGTGAGTTCGGCTTTGTCATTTTGGCGCTAGGCGCAGAGCAAAAATTGATTGAAGGTCCAGCACTACAAATTACCTTGGCTGCTGCGTTACTTTCCATGGTGATTGCACCTTTCCTCATTCAGTACAACGGGCGCATTGCACGCCGTTTGGCACGCAGTTACACCCGCAACAGCAGCCAGATTATTGAAGAGATTGACGAGGGTAGTAAACACCTGCATAACCATGTGGTGATTTGCGGCTATGGCCGTAGCGGTCAATATCTCGGACGCTTCTTGAAAGAAGAAAACATCCCTTATGTGGCCTTAGATATTGACCCCTCTAGAGTGTTGGACGCCGCCGCCGCCGGTGAAAACGTGATGTTTGGTGATGCTGCAAGACGTGTCGTACTAGAAGCTGCAGGGGCTGCAAGAGCTAAAGCCCTCATCATTAGCTATGCAGACAACCGCGCGGCGATGAAGATTTTGCATATTGCACAAGAAAGCTACCCGCAACTACCAGTCATCGTTCGCACTGTGGATGATTCCAATATGGAAATCTTACGTCAGGCCGGCGCAACAGAGGTAGTGCCAGAGATTTTAGAAGGTAGCCTGATGCTAGCTTCGCATGCACTGATGCTACTTGGCGTACCATTAAATCGCGTAGTTAAACGCATCAGAATGTTTCGTGAAGAACGTTACAGTATGTTTAAAGGCTACTTTCATGGTATTTCAGACACAGAAAATGAAGGCCTCACTAAACAAGAGGTTAGACTTCACTCGGTCATCATTACAGCTGGCGCATACGCGATTGGCAGATGTCTCAACGATATGCAATTGGATAGCTTTGATGTCAGCATTAAAAATATCCGCCGCCCCAACACCAAAGGCGCACCTATGTCTAACGAGAGCTTGCTCGCAGAAGGTGATGTAGTTGTGCTACTAGGGCAACCAACGGGTTTAACCAATGCAGAAAATGCATTGCTAATGGGCCGTGTCGCTAACAAATAAAGCTTTAAAAGTTGAGGATTAAATGTCTAAACAACACACCATGATTATCGGCGGTGGCATTGTCGGCTGCATGACAGCAATGGAGTTAATTAACAAAGGCCATCGCGTCACCATTGTTGAGCGAAATCAAATTGCCAGCCAAACTTCAGGTGAGTCTTCTTGGGCCGGCGGCGGCATTATTTTTCCATTACTGCCATGGCTGTATTCAGAAGCGGTCAATACCTTAACGCACAATAGCGCTGACTTTTACCGTTCATTATCTCAGCAACTAGAACACGAAACAGGCTTTCCATCCGATTTTGCACAGTCAGGTTTTTTATTGCTCCCTAAGTTTGACCTCGACGCGGCTAAAACATGGTGTGCACAAAACCAACTCAGCTTCCAACCAGTAAAAGCTGCCGCTTTTGGTGTGCAATCACCAAGCGGCGAAGATGGACTATGGTTGCCTACCGTATGCCAAATACGCCCACCTTACTTGATGCAGGGCATGCGTAAATGGTTAGAGCAACACCATGTAACGATGCTTGAACATACTCAACTTATGCCTCTAGAAGAGATGCAAGAACTGAATGAGTGGCAAACGACAAGCGGTGAGAAACTCAGCGCAGATCAATTTGTGGTCACCTCTGGTGCATGGAGTTTCGATTTACTGAAAGAAACCAGCGCAAAGCTCAACATCAAGCCAATGCGTGGACAAATATTGCTTTACAAGCCCATTAAGAATCTAGAGCAAATGGTGTACAGAGAAGGCTTCTACATGATTCCTCGCTTAGATGGCTACTTATTAGCGGGTAGCACACTAGAGGATGTTGGCTTCGATAGCGGGGTAACAGAAGACGTGCGCGAAGAGTTACGGATAAAAGCTGAAGCCATTATGCCAGAATTAAAAGGCCAGCCCATTATCAAACACTGGAGCGGCTTACGTCCAGGCACCCCTGAGAACCTTCCAACCATAGGCGCGCATCCGACCATCAAAAATCTGTTTTTAAACACTGGGCATTTTAGATACGGGCTTACCATGGCGCCAGCCAGTGCGAAGTTAATTGCAGCCATCATATCAGAAGAAAAACCAAGCATAGATGCAACGCCCTACGCCTGCGCTTACTAATTTAAGCATGCCCAAGCCTTATTGGTGCAGCGACGTAGAATCAGCAAGCAAATATATATAATATCTTTTCAGTAATTTGGCGTATTTACCTATACGTAAATTTTAAGCGTTGGTAAAATAGTGCTGATAATACAAGGCTTTTCACGGATGAAAAGCCAGCAAGTAAATTAGGACAGAACATGCTGCTAATGATCGACAACTATGACTCATTCACCTACAACTTGGTGCAATATCTAGGTGAGCTTGGTGAAGAGGTATTGGTTTACCGTAATGATGAAATTGATTTAGCCAAGGTTGCAGAACTTAAGCCTGACCATATTGTGATTTCACCAGGCCCTTGCACACCTAACGAAGCTGGCATTAGCGTACCACTCATCAAAGAGTTTGCAGGCAAGATACCTTTGCTAGGTGTTTGCTTAGGTCATCAAAGTATTGGTCAAGCGTTTGGTGGCAACATCATCCATGCCAAGCAACTGATGCATGGCAAAACCTCACTTATCCATCATAAAGACATTGGTGTATTTAAGGGGCTTCCTAACCCGTACACGGCTACACGCTACCATTCATTAGTGATTGAAAAAGAAACCTTGCCAGATTGCTTGGAAATTACAGCATGGACAGATGATGGCGAAATCATGGGCGTTCGCCATAAGACGCTTGCTGTTGAGGGGGTACAGTTTCACCCTGAGTCTATCCTTACCGAACATGGTCACGCGCTTTTAAATAACTTCTTGAAAGCTTAACCAATGAGTTATGCGCAAACGCTAAACCTGTTAATCAAAGGTGAACACTTAAGTTTTGAGGCAATGCAAAGCTTAATGCATCAAGTCATGGCAGGCGAATTAACCCCAGCACAGATTGCTGGTGTATTGGTTGCGTTACGGATTAAAGGTGAAACGGTAGATGAAATTGCCGCTGCCGCTAGCGTCATGCGCGCACTTTCAACCAAGGTGAACATTCAAGATGCGAATCATCTAGTAGACACCTGTGGCACAGGTGGTGATGGCATACAAACCTTTAACATCTCTACTGTGAGTGCGTTTGTTGCGGCAGCCGCTGGCGCAAAAGTAGCTAAACATGGTGGTCGCTCAGTCTCATCCACTTGCGGTAGCGCAGACGTATTAGAGGCATTGGGCGTTAACGTGAACTTAAGCCCAGAGCAAGTGGCCAACTCAGTTAATCAAGTTGGCTTAGGGTTTATGTTCGCACCCAATCACCATAGCGCAATGAAACATGCCGCACCAATACGTCGCGAGCTTGGTATTCGTACGCTTTTCAACTTACTTGGCCCTCTCACCAACCCAGCCAACGCTAAACGCCAGGTCATGGGTGTATTTTCACCAGACTTAACCGCTAAATTAGCGCATGTGCTCAAGCAACTGGGTAGCGAGCATGTGATGGTGGTCGGCATGGATGAAATCTCTTTCACAGGCAACACCCATGTGGCTGAACTTAAAAATGGTGAAGTGCATGAATACACCGTGAATCCAACCCAATTTGGCTTAGATTTACACGACCTAAGCAGTATTAAAGTGAATGATGCGCAAGAATCTAAGGACATGATTCTAGATTTACTCGCTGGGAAAACAGGTCCAGCCAGAGACATTGTATTGCTTAATGCAGGGGCTGCAATTTATGTTTCAGGCATCGTATCTACATTAGCAGATGGCATTAAAACTGCCGCAGCCATGTTAGATAGTGGAAAGGCAATGCAAAAACTACAGGCGCTCATCAGTACGTCAAACGCATGAGAGTTGATGCTAAATACTGGCTCATCGCACTTGGCTTAGCATTTACTTTATTTGGCTGCAATCAGCCAAGTGCCAGCGATACCCAGCAACTTCCAATTGCAGAACATACAGACCTAGCTGCGGCCAACAATGCTAGTATTGAACAAGCTTTTGCCTCAAAACTAAGCGATGTACAAGTCACTGGCACTGGCGTTGTCATTAAACTATTACCTGACGATAGCAAAGGCGCAAAACACCAAAAGTTTCTAGTTAAAATCAACGCTAAGCAAACCTTGTTATTTGCACATAATATAGACCTAGCACCAAGAGTGCCTTTACAAGTAGGCGATACAATTTCGTTTAATGGTGAGTATCTATATAATCCAAAAGGTGGAGTGATGCACTGGACCCACCATGCGCCTAAAGGCGGCCATGAAGGCGGATGGGTAATACACAATAACCAGAAATATCAATAAAGACGATAGGAGCTTTGCTCCTA
>Ga0207976_100439_pt1 | contig 16326 bp, 16 predicted proteins | sample LakWasMe94_HOW11_2_FD_183916 | JGI IMG/M metagenome (GOLD analysis project Ga0207976, IMG submission 183916) | Freshwater sediment methanotrophic microbial communities from Lake Washington under simulated oxygen tension - Sediment Metagenome... | ecosystem: Environmental > Aquatic > Freshwater >... | reverse complement strand
GCGGTGATGATGTGGGCCGCGACCAGCACAACGTCCACCGTCTGATAGGCGTGCGCGCCGTGGCCGCCACGCCCAGTGATCTCGACCGTGAAACGGTCGGCGGCTGCCATCATCGGACCGGCATTGATCCCCACGGTGCCGGGCTTCATTGCGGGCCAGTTGTGCATGGCAAAGATGGACTGCACGGGGAAGCGGTCAAACAACCCGTCTTCCATCATCACGCGGGCACCGGCAAAGCCTTCTTCGCCCGGCTGGAACACCAGCACGGCGGTGCCATCGAAGTTGCGGGTTTCGGCCAGGTAGCGCGCAGCGCCAATCAGCATGGCGGTGTGGCCGTCATGGCCGCAGCCGTGCATGAGGCCCTGCTTGCAGGACTTCCAGGCGAAGTCGTTGTGCTCGGTCAGCGGCAGGGCATCCATGTCGGCGCGCAAGCCCACCATGCTACCGCTGGCGCTGCTGCGCCCACGAATGACGCCCACCACACCCGTGCGCCCGATGCCTTCGTGGATCTCATCCACACCGCAGAGCTTCAGCGCTTCCCTGACGCGTTTGCTGGTGTAGACCTCTTCGAAACCCAGCTCCGGATGGGCATGCAGGTCACGCCGCAGTGCCGTCAACTCAGGGTGGTACTGCGCGATGTGAGCGAAGGCGCGGCCACCAGCTTTCAAACGGGGGCCTTGCATCAGTGGCCTCCTGCCTTGCCAACGCGCAGTCGAGGATCGACCGCGAAGTACAGCAGGTCCACCACCAGGTTGATCACCACAAAGATCAACGCAATCAGGCACAGGTAAGCGGCCATCACAGGAATGTCAGCGAAGGTCACAGCCTGGATGAACAGCAGGCCCATGCCTGGCCACTGGAACACCGTCTCCGTGATGATGGCAAAGGCGATCAGGCCACCGAGTTGCAGACCTGTGATGGTCAGCACGGGCACGAGAGTGTTCTTGAGGGCGTGGCCAAAATGGATGGCCCGATTGGACAGGCCACGAGCCCGGGCGAACTTGATGTAGTCGGTGCGCAGCACCTCCAACATTTCGGCTCGCACCAGCCGCATGATCAGCGTGAGCTGGAAGATGGCCAGCGTGATCGCAGGCAGGGTGATGTGGTGCCAGCCCTTGGCCTTGAGCAAGCCGGTGCTCCACCAGCCCAGCTGCACGACCTCACCCCGACCAAAGCTGGGGAACCAGCCCAGGTGTACGGCAAACACCAAAATCAACAAGATGCCGATCAGGAAGGTGGGCAGGGACACTCCCAGCAGGGACAGTGTCATGAACAGCTGGCTGGTGAAGGTGCCGCGCTTGAGGGCGGCATACACGCCCATCGGCACACCAATGACCAGCGCGAGGAGGGCTGCAACCAGCGCTAACTCGAGAGTGGCCGGGAAGCGCTCGGCAATCAGGCGCGACACCTTGGCCCCCTGGCGCAGGCTCAGTCCAAACTCACCCTGCGCTGCATTCACCAGAAAGTGCCAGAACTGCACAAAGAAGGATTTGTCCAAGCCGAGGGCGCTGCGCAACTCGCGGATCTGCTCGGGGGTGGCGTCCTGGCCCAGCAGGAACACCACGGGGTCTCCCACGTACTGGAACAGCATGAAGGAGATGAAGGCCACCGTGACCATGACAATCACAGCCTGTATCAGGCGGCGCAAAATAAAGGCAAGCATCAGAGAGTCGAGTGAGTGTTCGATGGAAGTGCCGCCGTCACTTTTGGTGGCTGAGGCACTGCGGGTCAATACATCGTCAGATATACCAAAGAAAGCAAGGGCCGCACGGCCCTTGCTTTCAGTCTGTCAAGAATAAATCAGTTCACCTTGACGGTGCGCATGTCCACGCGGTTATCGGCACGGTGCACCAGTTCGATGTTCTTCTTCATGGCCCATGGGATCACCTGGTCATGCAGAGGAATGTGGGACACGGTGTCGTTGGACAGTTGCAGCGCCTCGGTCAGCATGCGGGCGCGCACCGGCGCATCGGTCTCGGCCTTGATGCGGTCCACCAGATAGTCCATGCGCTGGTTGCTGTAGCGACCCACGTTGTAGTTGCCGTCACCGCCTTGGCCCACGGTGCGCACCAGCGATTGCAGGCTGTACAGCGCGTCGAATGTCGGCACGCCCCAGCCCAGCATGTAGATGCTGGCTTCGTAGCGCTGGATCATCGGGAAGTAGTTGACCAGCGGCAGCGTGCGCAGCTTGGCCTTCACCCCCACGCGCGCCCACATGGCCGTCACAGCCTGGCAGATGGCTTCGTCGTTGATGTAGCGGTTATTGGGGCAGGCGAAATCCACTTCAAAGCCATCGGGGTAACCCGCCTCGGCCAGCAGCTTCTTGGATGCATCAACGCTGTATGGGAAACGCTTGCCGACGGCCTCTGTGTAGCCAGCCACTTGCGGCGCAACGATGGTGCCCGTGGGCTTGCCCAGACCGCGCATGATGTTGCGCGAGATGGTTTCTGCATCAATCGCCTGGTAGAGAGCCTTGCGCACCCGCACATCCTTGAGCGGGTTCTTGCCCTTGATGTTCGAGCCCGGGAGCTCTTCGCGGAACTGGTCCATGCCGAGGAAAATTGTGCGGTTCTCCACACCATCAATCACCTTCAAGTCAGGGCTGGCGCGCAAGCGACCCAGATCCTGGGGTGACGGGTCGAGCACCAGATCCACTTCACCCGACAACAGTGCAGCAATGCGTGTGGCTGCGGACTTGATGGGCGTGTAGACGATCTCGGTCACATTGCCGTCCATCTTGCCCCACCAGTTGGGGTTGCGCTTGAACACCATCTTCACATCAGGCTGCCACGACTCCAGGGTGTAAGGGCCTGTGCCCATGGCGTTGCGGTGGGCAAAGTTTTCGTCGGTGCCCTTGATGTCTTTGGGCTCTACCGACTTGTTCTTTTCCGCCCAGGCCTTGCTCATGATGCGCAACTCGGTCATCTGACGCAGCAGAACCGGATTGGGCGAAGACAGGATGACGTCAAAGTTCTGCGCATCCACCTTCACCACTTTGCTGATGCCCTGTACGTAGGGGGTGAAGTTGGACGTTTTGGCCATGGCCCGCTGGATGGAGTACACCGCATCGTCGGTGGTCAGCGGCGAACCATCATGGAACTTCACGCCCTGACGCAGCGTGAAGCGCACCTGCGTGGGGCTGATCTCCTTCCAGGCCGTCGCCAACACGGGCTCCACATCGAACGTCTTGCTGTTGTAGTACACCAGGCTTTCATACACGTTGGCATGAAGACCGTTTTGCAGTGCATTGTTTTGGGAGTGAATGTCCCAGGTCGCGATTTCCCCCTGACTGGCCCATTTGAAGGGCTTGGCCTGCAATGACGGCGCAAACAGCAGCGCGGCAGCAGCAGCCACCGACAAAAGACTGTGGTTGAGTTTCATGGAACCCTCTTGATTAAAAGTTTTACTATGCAGTAAAGGTTGCTCTATAGCCAACGGGAAATCCCTGAATCCCCGATGCCATGAAGGGCCTATAACTGCGCTGGCACCGCTTTCGTCATGCAAGGTTGGTGCCAGCTAAAACTTTGCTTTCGCGAGTACCCATTGGCACTCATGCGGTTGCTCACGAGGGCGATATCGCATCGACACCTTTTCAATAAATTTTGGGCCGATGTACCGACGTTGGGCCTCCTAACCGCGGTTCTTGAGCCCCTAGTCGCTACGGGAACACCCGGCGCATGGAGACAACCGTCCGCAAAACACAACCAAAGCTCCTCATGAGCGTTCATCCCTGGAACACCAACCATGGAGTCAATTGGAATCAACCCAAACACACCGACAAAGGCTCTCTCAGGGACAAAACAAACAAGCAAACAACCCGAGAAATGAAAAAAGCCGCCCGAGGGCGGCTTTTGAGCTTGTATATCAACAACTGGCCAAAGCCAGCTGACGATATTAGAAGCTGTGGCGGATACCGAAATCGTAGCCGTTGGAGTTGTCGTTCACGCCAGTCACAGCACCGTTCAGAGCTTGAGCAGCGCCGTTCTTGTTGTTCACGTGAGCGTACGTTGCGTACAGAGCCGTGCGCTTGGACAGGTTGTGCACATAGCCCAGAGCCAGCTTGTTGGAACGGGGATCAGCACCAACGGTGTCGATCTTGTAGGTGGAGTAGGACAGACGAACTTCGCCAGCGCCCACGGGAACCAGACCACCGATCAGGAAGCCCTTGCCGTCGTTGCCGCCGCTGATCTTGTCTTGGTTGTAGTGAGCCATGATCTTGGCCACGCCCAGATCGTATTGACCGCCCAGGTTCACGGCCTTGATGTTGCCGGTCAGGAACTTGGTTTCAGAGAAAGCGATAGCGGCGTTGATGGGGCCGTTAGCGTAACCAGCGCGCAGTGCCAGGCCGTTGCCGTCCTTCTTGTTGGCAGCGTTGCTGTTGTTCTCACCCATGTAGTACTGGGCTTGGCCGTAGAAACCACCCAGGTTGCCAGGCAGGAAGTAGCCGATGGAGTTCGAAGCGCGGATGGTGGTAGGGCCGCCCAGGCTGGAGTTCAGGGTTTGGGTGGTGCCCACGCCATTCGTGCCGAACGGATCGAACACGGTCAGGTTCCAGAATTGGGGGGTGTAGTCACGGCCCAGACGCACTTCACCGAAGCCGCCGTTCAGGCTAACCGTCGAGCGACGGTTGAAAGTCAGGCCGCCGCCAGTGCTGGTAGCTGCTTGGTTGTTGGTGTTGGTAACGCCGCCGGTGCCGTTGTCGTTGTTCAGACCAGCTTCGAGCCAGAACGAAGCGGACATGCCGCCACCCAGGTCTTCAACGCCGCGGAAACCCAGACGGCTGCTGTTGTAGCCGGAGTTCGTCAGTTGCGACTTGTTAGAGACGCTGCCGGAACCGTAAGCATAGGTTGCGTCAACCACGCCGAACAGGGTCACGGAAGATTGAGCCATTGCAGCGCCGGAAGCAGCCAGCACAGCCAGGGCAATCAGGGATTTTTTCATTGCGAGTTACTCCAAGGTTAAACATCGGGCTCCGGTACGGGGGGTCTATGGTGAAAGCACCTGCACAGTCCCGCCGGTTTCCCGGGCCAACCTCCTGGTGGGGAAGTTGCTCTTATTGCACCAGACCCGGCCGGGTTTCGCAAAGGAATTCACCCACAATCGCCCCGAAAGGGGAAATTCGTTGCAGTGTTGCAACATTTCAGTTCGCACGGGCAAAATCACAATTGCTGCATGCAACTCCTGTGCCTTGCCTTGCGGTTTTTTGTATCCAAGTGCAATTTGTGTTTCAACGCCATTGCCATTCGAGAGCTTTCCATGGACGCTTTTTTGACTGCCGCAGACAACGCGCTGCGCACACTGTTTGCCCAACCCCGCGCTTCCGAACAGACACCGGCACACGGTGTGCCCGAGGCGTCGCTGGATCCTGCGCAGAAAAAGCTGGCGGGAGCCCTGATGCGCGTGAACCATGTGGGGGAAGTGTGCGCCCAGGCACTCTACAGTGCGCAGGCGGCCGTCACCCGTGACCCCGCCCTGCGGGACCACCTGCAGGCAGCGGCGCGCGAAGAGACCGACCATTTGGCATGGACACAACAGCGCCTGGACGCACTGGGCGCACGCCCCAGCCTGCTCAACCCTCTGTGGTTCGCAGGGGCTTTTGCGCTTGGGCTGGTGGCTGCCAAGGTCAGCGACCGGGCCAACCTGGGTTTTGTGGTGGAGACGGAAACCCAGGTGGCCGCGCATCTGCAAAGCCACCTCGACAGGCTTCCCGAGCAAGACCAGGCGTCAAGGGCAGTGGTCGCCCGGATGAAGCAGGACGAGGAGCGGCACGCAGACCAGGCCCGCGCCGCCGGAGCGCTGGAATTGCCCGCCCCGGTGCGCTTGGCCATGAAGGGCGCCGCCAAGGTCATGACCACCACGGCGCACTATCTTTGAACCCCAAGCTGGCTCACGCAGGCAGCAGGCGCACCAAAACATACGCGCCGCAACCCGCTCAGCTTGGCAGTCCAGACCACTACACGCCGCCCCCTCAGGCCTCCAGCACTTCGAAGCCGGTGGTGATTTCGGCTGTCTTGCCCAGCATGATGCTGGCCGAGCAGTACTTGTCATGGCTCATGGCAATCGCACGCTCCACGGCGGCCGGGGGAATGCCCTTGCCCGTGACGGTGAAGTGCATGTGGATCTTGGTGAACACCTTCGGGTCGGTCTGCGCACGTTCCGTCGTCAACTTGACGCTGCAGCCGCGCACGTCATGGCGGCCGCGCTTGAGGATCAGCACCACGTCATAGGCGGTGCACCCGCCCGTGCCCGCCAGCACGGTCTCCATGGGCCGGGGCGCCAAGTTCTGGCCGCCGTTGGCGGGGTTGGCGGCATCGGGGGCACCGTCCATGGTCAAAACATGGCCGCTGCCGGTTTCGGCCACAAAACCCATGCCAGAACGGGTTCCCGCCCCCCCGGTCCAACTGACTGTGCATTCCATTTGTGTTTCTCCTGTGTGACACGTGGTTTTTTTCGCACGGAAAACCGAAACGAAAAGAATTTGATGCGAATTTTGCTGCATCGCAACAAGACTCGCGCTAAACTTCGCCCATGCGCTGCCGCTTTCGAACAGAAAGGAACCGGCAGGCGGCAAGAAGCCCGGAACCCGGCACTTGCCTCGCACCGATTGTCTCCTCCATCTCCTCAAAGGATGGATTAGCCCCAGGCCTCACGGCCCGGGGCTTTTTTTTGCCCGCTCGCACCGTCCCACGGCAGGTTGCCGTCCCGGATGCCTCGGCCTCTCGCCAGGGCGACGCCCTATGATGTGGGCCCCCGCCCGCTGCCCTGCGCCGGTGGGGCTCTCCTCCTGCACCTGCCATGACCCAGCACCTCACCCCCGCCGACTACCTCAAGAAAATCCTGACCGCCCGCGTGTACGACGTGGCGGTGGAGTCGGCGCTGGAGCCCGCCAAGAACCTCAGCCGCCGCCTGCACAACAAAGTGCTGCTCAAGCGCGAAGACCAGCAGCCCGTGTTCAGCTTCAAGTTGCGGGGCGCTTACAACAAGATGGCGCACCTCACGCCCGAGCAGCTGCAGCGCGGCGTGATCTGCGCCTCGGCCGGCAACCACGCCCAGGGCGTGGCCATGAGCGCCCACCGGCTGGGCACCCGCGCCGTGATCGTGATGCCCACCACCACGCCGCAGCTCAAGATTGACGCCGTGAAGACGCTCGGTGGCGATGTCGTGCTGTTTGGCGAGAGCTATTCCGACGCTTACGGCCATTCCGTCCAGCTGGAAAAGGAACAGGGCCTGACCTTTGTGCACCCGTTCGACGACCCGGACGTGATCGCCGGCCAGGGCACCATCGCCATGGAGATCCTGCGCCAGCTGCAAAGCCTGGGCAGCAACCAGCTCGATGCCGTGTTCGTGGCGATTGGCGGCGGCGGGCTCATATCCGGCGTGGCCAACTACATCAAGGCCGTGCGGCCCGAGATCAAGGTGATCGGCGTGCAGATGAACGATTCGGACGCCATGATCCAGTCGGTGCAGGCCCACGAGCGCGTGACGCTGGCCGACGTGGGCCTGTTCTCCGACGGCACCGCCGTGAAGCTGGTGGGCGAGGAGACCTTCCGCGTGGCGCAGGGCCTGGTGGATGACTACATCACCGTCGATACCGACGCCGTCTGCGCCGCCATCAAGGACATCTTTGTGGACACGCGCAGCATCGTGGAGCCCGCTGGCGCGCTGGCAGTGGCGGCCATCAAACAATATGTCGCCAAGAACAAGACCAAGGGCGAGACCTACGCCGCCATCCTTTGCGGCGCCAACATGAACTTCGACCGGCTGCGCTTTGTGGCCGAGCGTGCTGAAGTGGGTGAAGAGCGCGAGGCGCTGCTCGCTGTCACCATTCCGGAAGAGCGCGGCAGCTTCCGCCGCTTCTGCGAGGTGGTCGGCGGCCTGCCCGGCGGCCCGCGCAACGTGACCGAATTCAACTACCGCATCAGCGACGCCGCCCGCGCCCATGTGTTCGTGGGCCTGACCACCAACGGCAAGGGCGAATCGGAAAAGATCGCCAAGAACTTCAACCGCCACGGCTTCGAGGCGCTGGACCTGACGCACGACGAGCTGGCCAAGGAACACCTGCGCCACCTGGTGGGCGGGCACTCGGCGCTGGCGCAGGACGAGCGCCTGATGCGCTTCACCTTCCCCGAGCGGCCCGGCGCGCTGCTCAAATTTTTGAGCCTGATGCAGCCGACCTGGAACATCAGCCTGTTCCACTACCGCAACCAGGGCGCGGACTATGGCCGCATCCTGGTGGGCATGCAGGTGCCGCCCGAAGACAAGGCGGCCTTCGACGCCTTCCTGGCCACGCTGGGCTACCCCTATGTGGAAGAAACGCTGAACCCGGCCTACCGCCTGTTCTTGCGGTCCAAATAATGCCAAAAATGGCTGCAAGCGCTAGTTGAAAATGCCTTGACAGCTATCAAAACAGAAGCACCAAGCCCCCACTGCACACCATGCAAGCCCTGCGCCACTACCTGCTGGCCGTGCAGTTCTTCACCCGCATTCCCGTCACCGGTCGGCTGGCGCAGTGGGTGGGCTACAGCCCGGCCATGCTGCGGGCCAGCGCGGCGCACTTTCCGGGCATCGGCTGGCTGGCGGCGCTTCTGTCCACGGCCGTGTATGCCGCGCTGCACTGGGCGCTGGCGCCCAACCCGCTGGCCCCGGCCGTGGCCGCCGTGTTCTGCACCATCGCCACGGTGCTGATGACCGGTGGTTTCCATGAAGACGGCCTGGCCGACGTCGCCGACGGCCTGGGCGGCAGCTACGACCGCGAACGCGCGCTGGACATTATGAAGGACTCGCGCATTGGCGCCTTCGGGGCCATGGCGCTGGTGCTGGCGTTACTGGCCAAGCTCAGCCTGCTGGCGCTGCTGGGGGCGCACAGCCTGCCGGTGGCACTGGCGGCCCTGGTCGGCGCCCATGTGTTGTCGCGCTTTTGGCCCCTGCTCATCGTGCGCAGCCTGCCGCATGTGGGTGACACGGCGCGCTCCAAAAGCAAGCCGCTGGCCGACCAGATCTCCGGCCGGGCACTGGTTGCGGCACTTTTATGGTGTTTTCCGCCCCTTGCGCTAGTCGGATATGTCCAGACAGCTCTCTTTTTGGTAGCGCCCATCGCTCTCAGCGCGCTCTGCGCGGGCTGGATGGCGCGCTGGTTCGCCCGACGGCTGCAAGGCTTCACCGGCGACTGCCTGGGCGCCACGCAGCAGGTGAGCGAGATCGGGTTCTACCTGGGCGTGGCCATCGCACTGCGATGGCTATGACGCCCCCACCTGCCTCCACCAGCAGCCGCCTGTGGCTCGTGCGCCATGCAGCCCCGCTGGTTCCCCCGGGCACTTGCTACGGCGCGTGGGACGTGCCGGCCGACGCGCAGGCCACCCGCGCTGCGGCAGAGCGCTTGGCAACGGCCCTTCCCCCCGAGGGGCGCGCTGCGTGCGTGGCGTATTCCACGCTACAAAGATGTGAGCTGCTAGCGCATGAATTACAAGCGCTCAGACCGGATTTGACCCTCACTCCCGACGCCCGGCTGCGCGAGATGGACTTCGGCCGCTGGGAAGGGCAGCCCTGGGACGCCATCGGCAAAAGTGCCATCGACACCTGGGTGGCCGGGTTCGCCACCCACGCACCCGGCGGGGGCGAAAGCCTGGCCCACATGCTGCACCGCGTGGCGGCCGCCCTGCAGACCGCCCAGGCGTGGCGCACCGAACAGGGCGTGAAGGAGGTGGTGTGGATCACCCACGCCGGGGTGGCACGCTGCGTGGCCTGGTTGCAGGAGCGGGGTGAGAGCGCCCTGCCCCGCTCAGAGGACTGGCCGGTGGCGGCACCGGGCTGGGGGGAATGGGAAATCAGGGAACTGGCCTGAAGCTGTAGGCCAGCAGGGGCCTAGTTCTTGAGCGGCATGTCCAGCGTCACCGTAGCGGGTCCGCCCATGCTGGTCCCCAGTTGCGCCTGGCGGGGGCCCAGGGCCTGCAACACCAGGCCTTCGTCCACCGCAGCGCCCACACGGAAGGGCTTGGCGGGCTTGCCGTCCACGGCAATCAGTGCCGCACCGCCGCCGCTGCTGCGCCCCGACAGCACCCCGATCAGCGTGAACCGGCTCGCGGTGGGTGCCACCGGCGCTGCCACGCCAGGGGCTGCAGGCGCAGCACCCAGCAAACGCGCCAGCGCCTGCGCGTCCATGGCCACCGGGGCGGGCGCCACTGCCGAGGCGGAGGAAGCGGACGAAGGCGCCGACAGGCGCAGCCCCCAATAGACCACACTGGCGCCGGCTGCTGCCCAGAGCACCAGAGTCCCCAGGCGGACGCCCCATTTGCTGTACGTATTGGTCACCATGCGGGGATTATGATTCACGCGATTCGACCATCCGAGAGACCGCCAGCAGTGAACACTTCTTTCTCCCTCCTCGTGCGTTCCGCCCCCCGCCGCGTTGCCAAGTCCGTGGCCCGTGGTTTCACCCTCATCGAGCTGATGGTGGTTCTGGTGATCATCGGCGTGCTGGCCGCGCTGATCGTGCCCAACGTGCTCGAACGTGCCGACGATGCCCGCGTGACGGCCGCCCGCACCGACATCACCAACATCATGCAGGCGCTCAAGCTCTACCGCCTGGACAACCAGCGCTACCCCACGGCCGAGCAGGGCCTGCAGTCGCTGGTCATCAAGCCCACTGCGGGCCCCGTACCCGGCAACTGGAAGCTGTACCTGGAAAAGCTGCCCAACGACCCTTGGGGCCGCCCGTACCAATACCTCAACCCCGGTATCAAGGGCGAGATCGACGTGATGTCGTTCGGCGCCGATGGCCAGTCGGGCGGCGAAGGCAAGGACGCCGATATTGGCAGCTGGCAGTAAAGAGATGTGGTCCCCACGGTCGTGCACTGGCGTGTCACTCCCTGCTCCCCGCAGCAGGCTCGCCCCGCGCTTCGCTGGTGCATGGGGCTGGGCCTTGCTTGGGGCGGCCCGGCGCTGCGGCCGTGCGCCTGGTGGATGCGCCGTCACCGTTGCGACCGCCCATCGCGCAGCTTCATGAACCGCTCGCGCGGATTCACCCTCCTGGAGCTGCTGGTGGTCATCAGCATCATGGCGCTGGCCACGGCGGGCGTGGGGCTGGCGATGCGCGATGGCGGACAGACGCAGCTGGAGCGGGAAGCCGCACGGCTGGCGGCGCTGCTCGAATCCGCGCGTGCACAGTCCCGCGCAGGGGGCATCCCCGTGCGCTGGCGCGCGCTGCCGGGGGGCTTCCGCTTTGAAGGGCTGCCGCGCAGCGCGCAGGCCGCTCTGCCCAACCAGTGGCTGGACCCCGGCACCGTGGTGCGCGGGTCGGCAGTGCTGCTACTGGGCCCCGAGCCCCTGATAGGCCCGCAGCAGGTGCTGATCACCCACCAGTCCTCCCCCGACCGCACCCTGCGCATTGCCACCGACGGTGTGCGCCCGTTTTCCGTGGATGCGGTGCAGTGAGGATGCGCCGCCCTCTCATCGGCCACCGGGGTTTCACGCTGGTGGAAGTGCTGGTGGCGCTGGCCATCGTGGCCATTGCCCTCATGGCGGGGCTGCAGGCCACGACGGCGCTCACGCGCAACGCCCTGCGGCAGTCCGACATCGTGCTCGCGCAGCTGTGCGCGGAGAACGAGCTGGTCAAGGCCCGGCTCTCGCGCCAGATGCCCAGTGTGGGTGACAGCAACCTGACCTGCGAGCAGGCCGGGCGCCAGCTGCAGGTGTTGACCATCGTGCGGCCTACGCCCAACCCGAGTTTTCGGCGCATCGATGCGCAGGTGCTGGACGGGGACAACTCCATCCTGCGCCTCTCCACCATCATTGGAAGGTATTGATGGAACACCCCGCTGAGGCCCTGCGGGCCTTCCCCCCCCTCTCGCATTGCTGCGCAATGCGGGCAAGGGGACGCCGCCAGCGCGGCGGGGCGGCCCTTGCGCGGCGTCCGCTGGCCTGGGCCGCGCCAGTTGCTCAGGCCTCGCGCCGGCGCCTCAGCAGTGGGGGCACGGCCCCGCTGGGCTTCACACTCATCGAGTTGCTGGTCGCCATCAGCGTCATGGCGTTGATCGCCATCCTGAGCTGGCGCGGGCTCGATGGCATGGTGCGGGCGCAGGAGTCCACGCGCCAGCGGGCAGACGAGATGCTGGTGCTGCAGGCTGCGCTGGGGCAGTGGGGTACGGACCTGGACGCCCTGATGCCCGTTGCCAACACCACGCCGCTGGACTGGGACGGCCAGGTGCTGCGCCTCACCCGCCGCAGCAGCGCCGTGCCCGACGAGGGTGCGCTGGTGGTGGCCTGGACACGCCGCAACAACAACCAAGGCGTGGGCCAGTGGCTGCGCTGGCAGTCGCCGCCGGTGCGCACCCGCGCCGACTGGCGGCAGGCCTGGGAGCAGGCCGCCCAGTGGGCGCGCACGCCGGGCGACGCCGAGCGGCGCTACGAGGTGACGCTGCTGCCGCTCGACAGCTGGCAGATCTTCTACTACCGGGGCGGCGCGTGGTCCAACCCGCAGTCGAGCACGGGCACCCCGTCGGGCGACAGCACCTCGGCCATTCCAGACGGCATCCGCCTGCAGATCACCCTGCCCCCGGGCCAGGCGCTGGCAGGCCAGCTGACGCGCGACTGGGTCAACCCCGTGCTGGGCGGAGGCAGATCGTGAGTACCCCCCTGAGCGGCTGCGCCGCATCCCCCCAGGGGGACGCCACCCGTGGCCTGGCAAAGCCAGCTCCACGGTGGCACTCGCTGTGGCAGCGCCCATTGCACAGGCACAGGGCGCGCGGCGCTGCCCTGCTCGCCGCCATGCTCACCGTCACGCTGGTCGCCACCTTCGCGGCCGCCGCGATGTGGCAGCAGTGGCGTGCGGTGGAGGTCGAGACGGCCGAGCGCGGCCACGTGCAGTCCACCTGGATCTTGGTCGGTGCGCTCGACTGGTCGCGGCTCATCCTGCGCGAGGATGGGCGCTCTGGCGGGGCCGACCACTTGGCCGAGCCCTGGGCCATCCCTCTGCAGGAGGCCCGGCTGTCCACCTTCCTTGCGGCCGACAAGAACGTGACCCAGGTGGACGATGCCAGCACCGACACCACCGAGGCCTTCCTGTCCGGCCAGATCACCGACCTGCAGGGCCGCCTGAACATCACCAACCTCGCGGAGGGCGGGCAGGTGCAGGCCGTGGCGCTGCGGCAGTTCACCCGATTGTTCGAGCGCCTGGGCCTGCCCGGACAACAACTGAGCACCCTGATCGACGGCCTGCGCCGCGCGCAGGGGGGTGCAGGCACCGACAGCGGCTCCGCCCCCCTGCTGCCCCCCAGCGTGAGCCAGCTAGGCTGGCTGGGCCTGACCCCGGCCACGGTGGCGGCGCTCGTCCCCCATGTGACGCTGCTGCCCGTGCGCACCCCAGTCAATCTGAACACCGCCGACATCAACGTGCTCATGGCCGCCATCGACGGGCTGGACAGCGCCACGGCCCAGAAGATCGTGCAGACCCGCGAGGCGCGGCATTTCCGCAACCTCAGCGACGTGCGCGACCTGGTGGGTGCCAGCATCGACATCAACGAAAGTGCCCATGCCGTGGCCTCGTCGTACTTTGAAGTGCGGGGCCGCCTGCGCCTGGGCGATGCGATGGTGGACGAGCGCTCTTTGGTGCGCAAACAGGGCATCGACGTGACCACACTGTGGCGCGAACGCGGCGCCTTCGACCGGGAAACCACGCAACTGCTGCCCGGGGCACAGCGCTGAGGGTGTAACAACCCTCACACTGCCCCCACCCACACCGCCGCTGCGTCACGCCCGCCCCCTAAAATGGCCCGCAAAACCCGCCCATGAGCACCCTGATCCTTTTCCTGCCGCCGGCCCGCCCGGGACCCGCCTCCGAGTACGCCTACACGCTCACGGCAGACGGCCATTCCGCCCTCCAGCACGCCACCGCACCCGCTGCCCTGCTGCCCGAGCCCACCCGCCCCGGCGGCGAGGTCGTGGCCGTGGTGCCCGCACGGGCGCTGTCGTGGCAGCGCGTGACCATTCCGGCCGGTGTGCCGCTGGGCGCCGGCCAGCAGACGCCCCGGCTGCGCTCGGTGCTGGAAGGCCTGCTGGAAGACCGCGTGCTGGACGATGCCAGCCAACTGCACTTTGCGCTGCAACCCGGCGCACAAAGCCGCGCGCAGGCTGGCGAGCCGGTGTGGGTGGCCGTGTGCGACCGCGCCTGGCTGCGCGAACACTTGCAGGCACTGGAGGCCGCAGGCCGCCGCGTGGCCCGCGTGGTGCCCGAATTTGCGCCCGGCCCCACAGCCAGCGGCCAGCCCGAGCTGTGTGCCCTGGGCACGCCCGAAGAGGCCTATGTGGTGCTCACCGGCCATGGCACCGACCAAGGCGTGGCGGTGCTGCCGCTGACCCCCATGGCCCTGACCCTGGCACGCGCCGGACTGCCGACCGCTGACAATGGCGACGACCAGGCCCTCATAGTCCGCGCCGAGCCCGCCGTGGCCGCGCTGGCCGAACGCACCCTGGGCCAACAAGGCCAACGCATTGCCCTGCACACCACCAGCCAGCGCGCGCTCGATGCCGCCCGCGGCGACTGGGACCTGGCGCAGTTCGACCTGTCCAGCACCAGCAGCACCCGCGCGCTGCGCAAGGTGGGTAGCGCGCTGAGCGCGGCGCTGTACGCCCCGCAGTGGCGTGCCGCCCGCTGGGGCGCTGGCGTGCTGGTGGTGGCGCACCTGGTGGGGCTGAACGCCTGGGCCTGGCAAGAACGGCAGGCACTGACCGCCAAGCAGGCCAGCGTGCGCAACACCCTGACCCAGACCTTCCCCAAAGTGCAGGTGGTGGTCGATGCGCCGGTGCAGATGGAGCGCGAACTCGCCCAGCTGCGGCAGGCTGCCGGCAGCGTGTCGGCGCGCGACCTGGAGCCCCTGCTGGCAGCGGCCGGTGCGGCCTTGCCCGATGGCCGCCTGCCCAGCAGCATCGAATACACGCCCGGCGAGCTGCGCCTGCGTGGCGTGACCCTGGCGCCCGATGAAGAATCTGTGGTGTCTGGCCGCCTGCAAGCCGCCGGGTACCGTGCCCGCGTGGACGATGGCAGCCTGTTGCTGCGCACCGAGGTGAGCCCATGACCCGATCCTCCGCCCTCCAGGACCGCTGGAAAGCCCTGGCGCCCCGCGAGCAGAACCTGGTGCTGGCCGCCGGCACGGTGGTGGCGCTGGCCCTGCTGTGGTGGGTGGCCGTCGCCCCCGCACTCGGTACCTTGCGCGCTGCGCCCGCGCGGCACGCCGCACTCGACGCCCAGCTGCAGCGCATGCAAAGCCTGCAGGCCGAGGCCCAGCAGCTGCAGGCCACACCCGCCACCAGCCCCGGCGATGCCGTGGGTGCGCTGCGCACCGCCCTCACGCAGCGCCTGGGCAACACGGCACAGCTCAACGTGGCGGGCGACCGCGCCACGGTCACGCTCAAAGGGGCTTCGGCCGACGCGCTGGCCCAATGGCTGGCCCAAGCCCGCAGCAACGCCCGCGCCACGCCGCTGGAAGCGCGGCTGACCCGCAGCGCAGCCCCTGCTGCTGCGGCGCCCACCGGCAATGCACCCATCACCCTGGGCAGCGCGCCCGTGGCCATGCCCCGCTGGGATGGCACCGTGGTGCTGGCCCTGCCCACCGCCCCGGCCCGCTGACCCGCAGACTGACCTGAACAATACATTCCCCCCGTGGCCCGCAACCTCCGTCCGACACGCCCTGCCCCCCGCTCCGCCCCCCGCACGGCGTGGGGCTGGGCATGGGCCGGTGCGCTGGCCGGCGTGCTGCCCGCCGTGGTGGGCTTTGCGCCTGCGCACTGGATGGCCGGCGGCGTGGCCAGCGCTACCCAGGGACAGGTGCTGTTGCTGCAGCCAAGGGGCACGGTATGGACCGGCTCGGCCCAACTGGTGTTGACTGGTGGCCAGGCCAGCAAAGACAGCGCCGCCCTGCCCGGCCGGGTGGACTGGCAGCTGCGCCCCACCTGGGGCGGGCTAAGCGCCCAACTGCACGCAGGCTGCTGCACGCCCGAGCCCCTGCGGGCCCAGGTGCACCTGCGCTGGGCCGGCCCGCAAATCACTGTGGCCGACGGCCAGAGCCAGTGGCCTGCGGCCTTGCTGGCGGGCCTGGGCACCCCCTGGAACACCCTGCAGCCGCAGGGACAGCTGGCACTGCAGACACGCGCGCTGACGGCGCAATGGGCTGCTGGCCGCATGGTGCTGTCGGGCCAGGCCCAGATGGATGCGCGGGCCATGTCCTCGCGCTTGTCCACCTTGCGCCCCATGGGCAGCTACCGGCTGGTGCTGCAGGGTGGCGAGGTGCCCACGCTCGCCCTCAGCACCCTCGACGGGGCCTTGCAACTGAGCGG
>Ga0207976_100438_pt1 | contig 16336 bp, 13 predicted proteins | sample LakWasMe94_HOW11_2_FD_183916 | JGI IMG/M metagenome (GOLD analysis project Ga0207976, IMG submission 183916) | Freshwater sediment methanotrophic microbial communities from Lake Washington under simulated oxygen tension - Sediment Metagenome... | ecosystem: Environmental > Aquatic > Freshwater >... | reverse complement strand
GCTGCTGGGCCGCACGCCTGCGCCCACCGTGGGCTGGACGCCGCATTTTGCCGAGAAGTTTGTGGGCCAGCCCTTCAAGACCGTGGCGCTCAGCTTTACCGACAGCCGGGGCCACAGCTTCAGCCGTCGGGGCGAGTTTGTGGTCACGGCCACAGGGGTGGAAGGCAGCCTGGTCTATGCCGCCTCGCACCTCCTGCGCGACGAGGTGGAGGCCCATGGCCACGCCACGTTCCACCTCGACCTGCTGCCCGACCATGCGCCTGAGCGCGTGCTGGTGGAAGTGCGCCACCCGCGCGGTTCCCGGTCGCTCTCCAGCCACCTCAAGAGCCGCCTGGGCCTGGATGGCATCAAGACGGGCATCCTGTACGAACACCTGGGCAAGGACGGAATGAACGACCCCGTGGCCCTGGCCCACGCGATCAAGGCGCTGCCCATCACCGTGGTGGCGACCCGGCCTGTTGATGAAGCCATCAGCACGGCGGGTGGTGTGGCGTTTGAAGCGCTGGATCCGCACCTCATGGCCACGGCCTTGCCGGCCGTGTTTTGCGCGGGCGAAATGCTGGACTGGGAGGCGCCCACCGGGGGCTATCTACTCACCGCCAGCATGGCCAGCGGCCGTGTAGCGGGCGAGGGGGCGCTGCGCTGGCTAGGGCAGTCCGCAGGGGCTTGAGCGGCCGCTGAAGCGCACGGCTCGCTGTGGAAATACTGGAGAGAGGGAAGTTTTTGCGCGACCGCGCAAAAAGAAAGAAGAAGTTGACGAGCCTTACCCCCGGCACTGACTCCACAGTTAGGGCTGCTTGGTTCCCCACCTGACCCGGTTGGCCGCTTCACCATGCGAGGAGGCCCGTCACCGCAGATTGTACGTCGGATGAAGGCCCTGATTTTTCAGTGGCTGTTTTGTTTGCCCTGGTGGCGCCAGGGGCGCATGGCCCAGCCCGTAGAATCGACCGCATGTCCTACCTCGTGCTCGCCCGCAAGTACCGTCCCCGCAATTTCACCGAGATGGTGGGGCAGGAACATGTGGTCCAGGCCTTGTCGAATGCGCTGACCCAGCAGCGCCTGCACCACGCCTACCTGTTTACCGGTACGCGCGGCGTGGGCAAGACCACGGTGTCGCGCATCCTGGCCAAGTCGCTCAACTGCCAGGGTGCGGACGGCACTGGCGGCATCACCGCTACGCCCTGCGGCGTGTGCCAGGCCTGCACCGACATCGACAGCGGCCGCTTTGTGGACTACACCGAGCTGGACGCGGCCTCCAACCGGGGCGTGGACGAAGTGCAAAGCCTGCTGGAGCAGGCGGTCTACAAGCCGGTGCAGGGGCGCTTCAAGGTCTTCATGATCGACGAAGTGCACATGCTGACCAACACGGCGTTCAACGCCATGCTCAAGACGCTGGAAGAGCCGCCTGAGTACCTCAAGTTTGTGCTGGCCACGACCGACCCGCAGAAGGTGCCGGTCACGGTGCTGAGCCGCTGCCTGCAGTTCAACCTGCGCCCCATGGCGCCTGAAACCGTCCTCTCGCACCTCACGCAGGTGCTGGCAACCGAGAACGTGCCTGCCGAGCCCCAGGCGCTACGCTTGCTCTCACGCGCTGCGCGGGGCTCCATGCGCGACGCACTGTCGCTGACCGACCAGGCCATTGCCTTCGGTAGCGGTCAGCTGCAGGAAGCCGGTGTGCGTCAGATGCTGGGCGCGGTGGACCGTTCCTATGTGTTCCGGCTCATCGAAGCGCTCGCCCAGGGTGACGGGAAAACCGTGGTGGAGACCTCGGATACGCTGCGCATGAACGGGCTGTCTGCCGCTTCCACGCTCGAAGAGATGAGTGCCGTGCTGCAGCGCATGGCCGTGTTCCAGGCCGTGCCCCAGATGGCCGGTGCCGTGGACGCAGACGACCCCGAGGCTGCTGAAACAGCCCGCCTGTCTGCACTGATGCCCGCCGATGAAACGCAGTTGCTCTACAGCCTGTGCCTGCACGGGCGCGGCGAGTTGGGCCTGGCGCCCGATGAGTATGCTGCGCTGACCATGGTGCTGCTGCGTCTGCTGGCTTTCAAGCCCGTCAGCGGTGCAGGGGGCGCCGGCGAATCGGCTGAAAAAAAAACTCTGACGCGGGCTGAAACGCCCCCCTCAGGCGCTGTTGCATCAACTGCAGCAGCCCCTGCTGCAGTGGTGGCCACGCCAGGGCCTGTGGGAGGGGCAGCGGTGAAGCGCCCCCAGGCCCTGCCTGTACCGTCGGCGCCTGCAGCTCCGGTGCGTGCTGCCCAGCACGTCCCGTCTGCGGCCCCCGCGCCTGCAGTCCCGGCCCTCGTTCCGGCAGTGGCTGCAGGCACCGCACCTTCTGGCGCCGGAGACCATTCTTCAGAGTCGTTCAACGATTCTGAGCCACCCCCATGGCCAGGTTCTGACGAGCCCGGTACTGTGACCACTGCGGCTGCACCCGCTGCCACGGCGTTGCCGGTACGCACCACCGAGAGGTTTGATCAAAATACCGGCGTAGCGCAATCATTCAAAGCACAGAATGCTCCTGAATATGTAGCAATCCCAGTGCGTGAGTCCCCGGAGCCCGGCGAACGGTTGCAGCCGCTTCCACTGTCTGCCCCGACCCCGGTATCTGCCCGCTACACCCCCACCGAAGAGGGGGACGTCTGGCATGCCACGGTGCAGCAACTGGTGGCAGCAGAGGCCATCACGGCGCTGGTGCGCGAACTGGCCCTGCAGTCGCAGCTGGTGGCGCGCGACGGTGGTCACTGGCTGTTGCGCGTCGAGCGCGAATCGCTCAACCAGCCCACGGCGCGCGAGCGCCTGCGTGCGGCCCTTGAAGCTGCGGGCCATGCGACCCAGATCAGCGTGGAAGTGGGCGTGGTCATCGACAGCCCCGCCCGTCGCAACGCCGCCGCCGCCGCCGAGCGCCAACGCCGCGCGGAAGAAATCGTGCACAACGATCCCTTCGTGCAATCGCTGATGCGTGACTACGGCGCGAGAATCGTGCCGGGCAGCATCAAACCCGCGTGAGATGAAGCACCCCCTGAGTCGCCTTCGGCGCCTTCCCCCTCTCTCGCTTCGCGGGAGGGGAACGCTCCCAGCGCAGCGGGGCGGCCCTTGCGCGGGAGCACTGGTCTGGGCAGCGGCAGTTTCGATGGCCGCTAACGGTGCAAAGCACAATACCGTGAATTTCGGATACTGAATTTCAGTCCCCACGTGGGAATCGATCAACCAGAAAGAAAGCAAAGGAAACCACACCATGTTCAACAAAGGACAACTCGCCGGCCTCATGAAGCAAGCCCAGGCGATGCAGGACAACCTCAAGAAGGCCCAGGACGAACTGGCTTTTATCGAGGTGGAGGGTGAGTCGGGCGCGGGTCTGGTGAAGGTGGTCATGACCTGCAAGCACGACGTCAAGCGCATCACCATCGACCCGAGCCTGCTGGCCGAAGACAAGGACATGCTGGAAGACCTGGTGGCGGCTGCGTTCAATGCGGCGGTGCGCAAGGCGGAGGAGACATCTTCGGAGAAGATGGGCAAGCTGACGCAAGGTATGCCAGGCCTCCCCGGCGGCATGAAATTCCCTTTCTGAGGGTTGGCTACCGAGCGGGCCATCTGCGTCGTTGGGCGGTGCTCGCCATCCTCACGTACTTCAAGTACGTTCCGGTGGCTGTGCTCCGTCCGCCTAGCAGCTGATCCCGCTCGCTACGCCCTTGAGGGTGGGTGTAAAGGCAGGGGTAAATTCCCGTTGTTTTCCCGCATCCGTTTGGGCTTGGCCTGTTGAGCCTCGCTCCACTGCTTCGTACGACCTTACGCGCCTTATCTCCAGCCTTTCCATGTCCACCACCAACTCCCTCGACGTTCTGATCCAGGCGCTGCGCCGGTTGCCGGGGGTGGGGGTGAAGTCTGCGCAGCGCATGGCGTTTCATCTGTTGCAGCACGATCGCGAAGGGGCGCTGACCCTGTCGCGGGCGCTCTCGGAAGCGGTGGCCACCGTGCACCACTGCGCGCGTTGCCATACGTTCACCGAGGCCGAGGTGTGCAGCACCTGCCTGGACCCTGACCGCGATGCCACGCGGCTGTGCGTGGTCGAAACGCCCGCTGACCAGTCTGCACTGGAGCGCACGGGGGCCTTCAAGGGGTTGTACTTCGTGTTGATGGGGCGGCTCAGCCCGCTCGATGGTGTCGGTCCCAAGGAGATCGGCCTGCACAAGCTCATGGAGCGCGCAACGGATGGCACCGTTCAGGAGGTGATCCTGGCCACCAACTTCAATGCCGAGGGGGAGGCGACTGCGCATGTGATCAGCGAGGCGCTGAAGAGCCGTGGGTTGCATGTCACGCGGCTCGCGCGCGGCGTGCCTGTCGGCAGTGAGCTGGAGTACGTGGACCTGGGAACGATCGCGCATGCGCTGGTGGATCGCCGGTGACGCCAAGGCGCCTGCCAGCCCGTCGTCCCGACAATGTCTGCGGCTAAAATACTCTCAATTTAATAGCTACCAGCGCTTGTATTTGCTGCGCTGTTGCCCTCAAAAGCCTCGAAAATGAATACCACCTTGCACGTCGCGCGGTTCACCGTGGCCTATTGGTGCGTGCTGTTCGCAGCACTGCTGCCCATCGCTTGTGCCTGGTTGGCCAAAAGTGGCAACTTTGGCAAGTCCCGCAAAGAAGGCGGTTTTGACAACCACGATCCGCGCGGCTGGCTCTCGCGGCAGACTGACTGGCGCGGACGTGCCAACGCAGCGCAGGCCAACAGCTTCGAAGCGCTGCCGTTTTTCATCGGCGCGGTCATCATTGCGCACCTGCTGGGCGCGGGGCAGACGTTGCTGGACCTGCTGGCGTTGTTGTATGTCTTCCTGCGCATCTTCTACGTGATGATGTACGTGGCCGACATGCCGATGGCCCGCAGCGCAGTCTGGGCCGGTGGTTTTCTGGTCAATATCGCCATCCTGTTCATCGGTTACCGTTGAGCGCCCCGGGTGTGCGCCACCCGTCTTGCGGCGTGCTGCGGTTGAAGGCTGTCTATCGCGGTACGTAGTAACCCGCAGGGATTCACCCTGATGCGGTTTCGTCTGTGCTGCGGCACGATTGTTGCAATGCAGCATTGTCTTTTTGCCTGATTCCATGTCTCTGTCTCCACTCACCCGCCGCGCCTTTGGCGCTGTATCTGCCTTGTCGGCGGCTGCGGTGTGGGCGCCTGCCATCCGGGTGCGTGCGCAGACCGATGGTGCTGCTCTCGGGCGGGTGACCGTGGCGGTTGGCGGGCAGGGCGTTCTATACCACCTGCCACTGGCGCTGGCCGATGCGCTGGGGTACTTCCGCCTCGAAGGTTTGGACGTGGTGGTGCGGGACTATTCGGCGGGGGCGCTTGCTTGGCAGGCGGTACAGGACGGTGCGGCAGATGTCTGTTCCGGTGCCTTCGAGCACGTGTTGCGTGCGCAGGCGCGAGGTCATGCGTACCGTGCGCTGGTGCTGCAGGGGCGGGCCCCGCAGCTGGCACTGGGTGTGTCACTGCGGTCGGTGCCTGCGTACAAGGACCTGGGCGACCTCGCGGGGCGCAAGGTGGGGGTGTCGTCGGTGGGCTCATCCACCCACCTGGCAGCCAGCCTGATGCTGATGCGTGCGGGCGTGACGTTGCGCGATGTGGGTTTTGTGGGGGTGGGCTCGGGCACCAATGCCATGAACGCGCTGCGGTCCAGCCAGGTGCATGCACTGTGCCATGCCGATCCCATCATGACCTTGCTGGAGCAAAAGGCTGACACCCGCATCGTGGGCGATCTGCGCTCTCTCAAGGCAGGGCAGGACATGTTCGGTGGCACCATGCCCGCCAGCTGCCTGTATGCCCCGCAGGCCTTCATCCAGAAGCAGCCTGCCCAGGCCCAGGCATTGGTCAATGGCGTTGTGCATGCGCTCAAGTGGTTGCAGACAGCAGCACCGGCAGACCTGGTGAAGGCGGTGCCTCCCGCCTACCTGATGGGCGACCGCGGGCTCTATCTGGCGGCGTTCAGCCGGGTGCGCGAGACCTACTCCACCAACGGCCTGATGCCGGACGAAGGCCCTGCTACCGCACTGCGGGTGTTGTCGCGCGTGCTGCCCGAACTGGCCGAGGCCAAAGTCGAACTGGCGCGTACGTCCAGCAACGATCTGGTGCGCAAAGCCCGCCAAAAGTACAGCGTCTGACAAGCCGCTGCGGCGGGAGACCCCAAGAGCCTGCTTACCTCTCCTGCGAGATCGTCAACAGGCTCTGAGGGCCCTGGCATCGACTACAGTGTCAGCCGCCTGCCCACCTGCCACTGCACCGCAATCGCACCGTGCGATACGCATTGCGCAGGCTACACACGCAGCACTTGTGCTGCCCCATTCCCGTGCCATTTTTCAAGGACTATCCACCATGTCGCTGAGCCTCAGCATCGGCCCGCTCGTCTCCCTGATCGCAGGCATCCTCATTCTGGTCATGCCGCGTTTGCTCAGCACCATCGTGGCGCTTTATCTCATCATCATGGGAATCCTGGGGCTGCTGGGCATGCACACGCTCCGGTTCTGATGCATGGGCCCAGCGACCAGCCAAGCAATGCCGGGCTTCGCCGGGCCCAGGTGGCTTTGCTGAGGCGCCTGCGTCTCAGCGGCGCTTGACCTTGGAGGGGGATCCGCCACGCCGCGCAGGCGCTGGAGCCTGGCGTTTGCCCGCGGTGGCGGCCGATGCGCGAGCGCTGCCGCCGCTGCTGCGCGCCTGACTCTGGCGCACCGGCAGGTACACCACAATCTGCTGGCCCACCTTGAATGCGGCATTCGCCCGCACATCGTTCCAGTCCGCCACGTTGGCGGCTGCCAACTTGTAGCGCCGCGCAATGCTGGCCACCGTGTCGCCCTTGCCGGCCCGCACCGTGGTGCGGCGGGTGACGATCTCGGGGGTAAGGCTCAGTTGGCCGTTGTCGGCCAAGTGGGACGACACGTCTTGCCGGGTGGTCGTGGAGCGGGGCACCATCAGCGCCGAGCCTGCTTTGATGAGCATGCGCGGCGGGATGTTGTTCATGCTGCGCAGATCCGCCTCGCTCATGCCGGCACGTTGTGCCGCCTCGGCCACCGTCATGGTGGTGGGTACAGACCACACGGTCCAGCTCGCGTACTGGCCTTCACGCTTGGCCTCCAGGTTGCGCTGGAAGACCTTGGCGTTGTCCCAGGGCAGCAGGATTTGCGGCGTCCCGGCGGCGAGGATCACGGGTCGCTTGTACGACGGGTTGAGGGCACGGAAGTCTTCCTCGCGAATACCCGCCAGTGTGGCCACCAGCGACACATCGATGTCGTGCGTGATGTCCACGGTCTGGAAGTAGGGGTGGTTCTCGATCAGGGGCAACTCTGTGCGGAAGGCATCGGGGTTGGCCACGATGTTCTTGACCGCCTGCAGCTTGGGCACATACATGCGGGTCTCCGCAGGCATGTTCAGGTCGGTGTAAGTGGTGCCCAGTCCCAGCTTCTGGTTGCGGGCAATGGCCCGGCTCACGCTGCCTTCACCCCAGTTGTAGGCGGCCAGGGCAAGGTGCCAGTCGCCAAACATGCCGTAGAGTTTTTGCAGGTAGTCGAGTGCCGCCCGGGTGGAGGCGAGCACGTCGCGGCGGTCGTCGCGGAAGGCGTTCTGCTTGAGGTCGAAATAATTGCCCGTAGCGGGCATGAACTGCCACATGCCTGCGGCCTTGGCGCTCGATACCGCTTGGGGGTTGAACGCGCTTTCAATGTAGGGCAGCAGCGCCAGTTCGGTCGGCATCCCCCGGCGTTCCAGCTCTTCAACAATATGGAACAGGTACTTGCTGGAACGCTCCGTCATGCGCTGCATGTAGTCGGGGCGCGTGGCATACCACTGCTCGCGGTCCTGTACCAGCTCATGCTGCAGGTCGGGCATGGCAAAGCCACGCCGGATGCGGTCCCACAAGTCGGCGGGGGCCGAGAGCGATGCCACCTCGCCACTCGTGGCTTGCGCGGCAGTGATGGGTTTGAGCGGGCCGTTGGGGATGACAGGGGTGTGGGGCGACGCAGGGCCTTTGGTGCTGGTGGTGTTTCCGCTGGCGGACGCCTGGTCGGGCGTCGAGCCCGTAGTGGCGCAGCCTGTCAGCCACAAAAGGCCGGCCAGGCAGGCAATGTGCAAAATTTTCATCGGAACTCGTTTTTCCATTGACGCAGCGCGGCCAGCACCGCTACGGCGTCGTCAAGGGGCACCTGCGCGTCGTAGCCCTGGGCGGCTTGCGCCACCGGGCCCTGCCGCACGCGCAGAAAGGGGTTGATGTCTCGCTCCAGCGCCATGTGCGAAGGCAGTGTGGGCTTGTTCTGCGCCCGCAGGGCTTCGCATTGGCTGCTGTAGTGGAGCAGGGCGGCGTTGCCAGGTTCCACGGCCCGCGCAAACTTCAGGTTAGACAGTGTGTACTCGTGGGTGCAACACACCCGGGTGTTGCCAGGCAGTACCGCCAGCCGGTCCAGCGAGTCGAGCATTTGCGCAGGTGTGCCTTCAAACAGCCGGCCACAACCGCCTGAGAACAGCGTATCGCCACAAAAAAGCAGGGGCGCTCCGTCCATCTCGCGACAGTAGTAGGCAATGTGGCCCGCCGTGTGCCCTGGCACGTCGATGACTTGGAACTGAAGCCCCAGCGCGTTGACGGTATCGCCTTGCGCCAGCCGCTCCAGCGGCTCGGGCATGCGCTCCCGCGCTGGGCCATACACCCTTGCACCGGTGGCTTGGCGCAGGGCATCGACTCCGCCGACATGATCGGCATGGTGGTGCGTGACTAGAATGGCTTGCAATGACAGGCCCCAGCGGTGCAAGGCCTGCTCCACCGGCGCGGCTTCTCCCGGGTCCACAACGATGGCCTGGCGGCCGTCGTGCAGCATCCAGATGTAGTTGTCGGTAAAGGCGGGCAGCGGTAGCAAGTTCATGAGCGATCAAATTATAGGTTTGCACCACTGGTTCGACTCCCCCCCTGGCCGCTACCTGCTCGCATGGGAGCAGGCACGCTTTGACGAGGCGGTGGCCGATATTTTTGGCTATCACAGTCTCCAGCTCGGCATGCCGCTGCTGGACGGCCTGCGCGCCAACCGCATGCCCCACCAGTGGCTGGCGATGGGGCAGGAGGCCGTGGAGGGCTCCATCGCCTTTGTGGAGACCGGTGATGACGATGGGCCGCTGCAGCGCCGCGCGGTGGACCTGCTCACCGAGCCTGTGGCCTTGCCCTTCCCCGCAGCGAGCCTGGACCTGCTGGTGTTGCCCCACACGCTGGAGTTGAGCATCGACCCCCATGCCGCGCTGCGCGAGGTGGAGCGGGTGCTGGTCCCTGAAGGGCGTGTGGTCATCAGCGGCCTGAACCCCACCAGTCTGTGGGGCCTGCGGCAGCGGCGTGCGCGGCTGTACCAGCGCCTGGGGCGGGGCACGCTGTACCTGCCCGACGTGGGCGAGTTCATCGGCTATCGCCGCCTGCGCGATTGGCTGCGGCTTTTGAACTTCGAGGTCGAATCTGCCCGATTTGGCTGTTATCGTCCAGCGGTGCGCAGCGCGCAGTGGCTGGAGCGTTTTGGCTGGATGGACCCTTTGGGTGAGAAATGGTGGCCCATTCTGGGTGCCGCGTATTTTCTGGTGGCTGTCAAACGGGTGCATGGCATGCGTTTGCTGGAGCCCGCCTGGCGCACCCACCGCCAGCGTGCTGCGGGCACCGTGCCCATCGCCAACCGGGTGTCTCAAAGCGGGGTGAATCCTTCGCGCACTGCGCCCACTGCAGCCCAGCACAAGCCTTGAGCACAGCCTTTCGCGGTTGCCGTGGGCTTCCATGCCCCGTCATGGCAACCATCCACCTCATTGTCAGGAACAGAGTTTGAACCAGGTAGAGATTTACACCGATGGCGCCTGCAAGGGCAATCCGGGCCCCGGCGGGTGGGGCGTGTTGCTGCGCTCTGGCGCGACCGAAAAAGAGCTGTTTGGTGGCGAACTGGGTACCACCAACAACCGCATGGAGCTGATGGCGGTGATCGAGGCGCTGTCGGCCCTCAAGCGCCCCTGTGCCGTGACGCTGTACCTGGACAGCGAGTACGTGCGCAAGGGCATTACCGAGTGGATCCATGGCTGGAAGGCCAAGGGCTGGCGCACGGCCTCCAAGCAGCCGGTCAAGAACGTGGAGCTGTGGCAGCGGCTGGATGCGCTGGTCAGCACCGGCGGCCACCGCATCGAATGGCGCTGGGTGAAAGGGCATTCGGGCGACCCGGGCAATGAGCGGGCCGACGCGCTGGCCAACCGGGGCGTGGACCAGGCCCTGGGCCGCAGGTAGATCCATTGCCAGCTGCTCACCGCATGCAAGCCTCTTCGGAGGCTTTTTTTGTGCCCGCGTCCGATGCGGCCAGTACGGCCATCACGCACCAGCGGCGAATGCTCCGGGATATTGCTGCGGGTGGCTGCGGCTGCACACACCCACTGTTACATTGTGTGACTGCGCATCCCACCTCACTGGATTGATTGACCCATGGCGTCCAAGAGCAAGTACAAGTACCTCGTTTTCGCTGTCATCGGCATCGCTGCCGCATCGGGCGCTGCCTGGTGGCTGCAGAAACCCGTGCAGCCGCAGCAGCGTGCCGAGGCCGGGGCGGGCGGTGCAGGCGCTGGCGCATCGGCTGGTGGCGCTACGCCCGCCGGTGCTGGCCGCCCCGTGGCCGTGGAAACGGTGACCGTGCGGCAGATGGCGCTGCGCGACGATGCCGAAGCCGTGGGAAGCCTGCGGTCGCGCCAGAGCGTGATGCTGCGGCCCGAGGTGGGCGGGCGTATCACCCAGCTCAACTTCCGTGACGGCCAGCGTGTGCGGCGCGGGCAAGTGCTGGTGCAGCTGGATGACCAATTGCCGCGTGCGCAGATCCAGCAAAGCCAGGCCGAGTTGTCGATTGCGCGGGCCAACCACAAGCGCAATCAGGAGCTGGTGGCCCAGGGCTTCATCAGCCAGCGTTCGGTGGACGAGAGTGCGGCCAACCTGGAAGTGGCCCAGGCCAAGCTGGCTTTGGCCCAGGCCACGGCCCAGCGCCTGAAGATCCTGGCCCCGTTCGATGGTATCGCAGGCATTCGGGGCGTGAACGTGGGCGACTACCTCAAGGACGGGGCCGATATCGTCAACATCGAAGACCTTGATGCGGTGTATGTCGATTTCCGCCTGCCCGAGCGGTTGCAGGGCAAGGTGCGCCCGGGGCAGACCGCGCAGGTCACCTTTGATGCACTGCCGGGCGCGCGTTACGCCGCCGTGGTGCAGGCCATCAGCCCACAGATCGATGCGGATGGGCGGGCCATCGCGGTGCGTGGCTGCATCGACAACCGCCGCCTGCAGCTGCGCCCCGGCATGTTCGCGCGGGTGACGACCGTGTTTTCCGAACGCAGCGACGCGCTTGTGGTGCCCGAGGAAGCCATCGTGCCCGACGGCACCAGCCCCTATGTGCTCAAGGTGGTAGAAGGCAAGGAGCCCAGCAGCAAGGTGACGCGCCGCACGCCGGTCAAACTGGGCGTCCGTTCACCTGGGTGGGTGGAGGTGGTGGACGGCTTGAGCGCCGGAGACCTGGTGGTCACGGCGGGCCAGCAGCGCATCCGCAAGGACGGCACCGAGGTGCGCGTGGTGGAGCTGGGCAAGCAGGGCAACGGTGGTGCGGCGGCCGCGGCAACGCGGCCGGCTCCGGGCGCTTCAGGTGCTGCGACTGGGGCGGGCCAAAAGGCATCGCCGGTGGCTGATGCGCCTGCGCAGAGCACCTCTGCGGCATCGGCATCTCCATCTCCTTCTGCCGCCCCCTCGGTGGCCCGCGTGATGGCGGCTCGCAGCGAACCCGATCCGCTGCCCGGCCCCAACCCTTGCCAGCTGGCCGGAACCTCCAGCCGGTCCACGCCCACTGGCAGCCGCCCTCCCGTCTGACGGACTGCCGTCCTTACCCTCTGATGCCTCTGGACTGCCATGCAACTCGCTGAAATCTCCATCCGCCGGCCGGTGTTTGCCACCGTGCTGTCACTGCTGGTGCTGTTGATTGGCGCGGTGAGCTTCACACGCCTGTCGGTGCGCGAATACCCCAAGATCGACGAACCCGTGGTCACCGTCAGCGTGCGGTATGCGGGCGCGTCGGCCGAGGTCATCGAATCGCAGGTGACCAAGCCGCTCGAAGACTCCATCGCCGGTATCGACGCCGTGGATGTAATCACCTCCATCAGCCGGGCCGAGCAAAGCCAGATCAGCGTGCGCTTTCGCCTGGAGAAGGACGCTGACAACGCTGCCGCTGAAGTGCGCGACCGCACCGCCCGTGTGCGCAACCGCCTGCCGCTCGCGGTGGATGAGCCCGTGATTGCCAAGGTGGAGGCCGATGCGTCGCCCGTGCTGTGGCTCGCCTTCAGCAGCGATACACGCAGCCCGCTGGAGATCAATGACCTGATCAACCGCATCGTCAAGCCCCGGTTGCAGACGGTGACCGGTGTGGCGGATGTGCCGATTTATGGCGAGCGCAAATACGCCATGCGCGTCTGGCTGGACCCCGAGCGCATGGCCGGCTATCGCTTGACCACGCAGGACGTGGAAGATGCCATCCGCCGCAACAACCTGGAACTGCCAGCAGGCCGCATTGAATCGCAGCAGCGCGAGTTCAGCGTGACGTCCCAGACCGACCTGAAAACCCCGGCGCAGTTTTCCGATATCGTGATCCGCACGGTCAATGGGTTTTCAGTGCGCGTGCGTGATGTGGCCCGGGTGGAAGAAGGCCCCGCCAGCGACCGCAGCCGCGTGCGGCTCAATGGCCGAGACGCGATCTCGGTGGGTGTGATCCGCCAGGCCACGGCCAACCCGCTGGAGCTGTCCAAAGGCGTGCGCGCCATGATCCCCTTGCTCAAGGCCGACCTGCCGCCAGACATCGGCATCGACATTGCCAACGACAACTCGCTGTTCATCGACCGCTCCATCAAGAGCGTGTACTCGACCATCATCGAGGCCGTGGTGCTGGTCGCCCTGGTGATCTTTGTGTTCTTGCGCACGTTCCGTGCGTCCATCATCCCCATCATCACCATCCCGGTCAGCTTGGTAGGCAGTTTTGCGCTGATGTCGCTGGCGGGCTTTTCGATCAACACGCTCACGCTGCTGGCGCTGGTGCTGGCCATTGGCCTGGTGGTGGACGACGCCATCGTGATGCTGGAGAACATCTACCGCCACATCGAAGAGGGGCTCGACCCGTTTTCTGCAGCCATCAAGGGCGCACGCGAAATCGGCTTTGCCATCGTGGCCATGACGCTCACGCTGGTGGCGGTGTATGCGCCACTCGCATTCACACCTGGCCGCACGGGGCGCTTGTTCGTGGAGTTTGCGCTGGCGCTGGCCGGAGCCGTGGTGGTGTCGGGCTTTGTGGCGTTGACGCTCTCGCCCATGATGTGCTCGCTGCTGCTCAAGCACAACCCGAATCCCAATTGGTTTGACCGCTCCATGGAGCGTTGGCTCACGGCCCTGTCGGACGCCTATGGCCGCCTGCTGCGCTGGATCGTCACGGCCCGCTGGGGTGGTGCGGGCGCGGGGCGCAGTGGCGTGCGGGGTGCGCTGTTCCAGGCCCGCTGGATCGTGCTGGGCGTTATGGCCCTGAGCGGCATGGCGCTGGTGCTGGTGTTCCCCAGCATGCGGCAGGAGCTGTCGCCGCTGGAAGACCGGGGCACCATTTTGGCCAGTGTGACCGCGCCCGACGGCGCCACGCTGGACTACACCAACCGGTATGCGCTGGAGCTGGAAAAGATCGGCAACACCTACCCCGAATTCGACCGCGTGTTTGCCAACATTGGCAACCCCACGGTGGCGCAAGGCAGCGTCATCTACCGCACCGTGGACTGGGAAAAGCGCGACCGCACCACGCTGGCCCTGGCCAAGGAGCTCCAGCCCAAGGTGGCGGGCCTGCCCGGTGTGAATGCCTTCCTGATCACGCCGCCATCGCTGGGTCAGGGCTTTCGCTCGCGGCCCCTCACCTACGTGATCCAGACCTCGGACAGCTACGAGAACCTGAGCAAGGTGGTGGCCGCGTTCATGGCCGAGATTGCGCAGAACCCCGGCATCGTGTCCCCCGACGTGGACCTGCGCCTGAACAAGCCCGAGCTGCGGATCGAGGTCAACCGTGAACGTGCCGCCGACCTGGGGGTGAGCGTGGAAGTGGTGGCCAAGGCCATCGAGACCATGCTGGGCGGTCGCACCGTCACACGTTACAAACGCGATGCCGAGCAGTACGACGTGATCGTGCAGACCGAGGCGCGGGGCCGCACCACGCCCGAGAACATCGACACCATCTATGTGCGCGGCCGCAACGACGCGATGATCCCGCTGACCAGCCTGGTCAACGTGCGCGAAAGCGTGAGCCCGCGCGAGCTGAACCACTTTGGTCAGCGCCGCTCGGCCACCATCACGGCCAACCTGTCGTCCGACTACTCACTGGGCCAGGCCATCACCTTCATGAACGAGACGGCGGCCAAGGTGCTCAAGCCCGGCTACACCACCGACCTGAACGACACCTCGCGGGAATTCAAGAACTCGCAAGGCGCGCTGGGTGTGGTGTTTGTGCTGGCGCTGGTGTTCATCTTCCTGGTGCTGGCGGCGCAGTTCGAGAGCTTCATCGACCCGCTCGTCATCATGGTGTCGGTGCCGCTGTCGATGATCGGCGCACTGCTGGCGCTCAAATGGAGCGGCGGCTCGCTCAACGTGTATTCGCAGATCGGGCTGATCACGCTCGTGGGGCTGATCACCAAACACGGCATCCTGATCGTGGAGTTCACCAACCAGCTGCGCGAAGAGGGCATGGAGATGGTGGACGCGCTGGTCAAGGCCTCGGCCCAGCGACTGCGCCCCATCCTGATGACCACGGGGGCCATGGTGCTGGGCGCCATTCCCCTGGCTTTGGCCACGGGCGCTGGCGCCGAAACGCGCACCCAGATCGGCTGGGTGATTGTGGGTGGCATGTCGCTGGGCACGCTGCTCACCATTTTTGTGGTGCCCACCATGTACACGCTGTTTGCCCGCAAGGCGGTGCCAGGGGCCAACACAGCCGTGGCCGTGGATCAGCCGGCCCACCCGCTGCACCCGCACGACTATGTGGCCAAGTAGCCTTTAGTGGGAGTGCAAAGCGAGCTGCCAAAACAGCAAAAGCAAAGCAAGACAAGAAAGGGCCCGGCAGGGCCCTTTCTGCTTTCTGCTTTCTGTTGTGCAGTGCCAGCGTGAGGACGGTCTGGGTCCAGCGGGTTGCAGTGCGGGTGGCTTAGGCCAGCACCGCCTGCACCGCGTCCTGCAATTCCTGGCCGCTCTGCGGGCGCACCAGGCGTGCCACCTCCTTGCCGTCCTTCATAAAGACCAGTGTCGGCCACAGCTTCACGCCGAACGTGCGGCCCAGGCGCTGGCCAGGGCCGTCTTCCACCTTGACGTGGGCAATGTCCGCGCGGTCCTTCAGGGCGGCTTCGATCAATGGCTGGGCGCGCTGGCAGTGGCCGCACCAGGGGGTACCGAACTCGACCACCGTGGCGCCGGGCAGGCGGTCCACATCGTCTCGGGATGGGGGTTGTGCAAGGTGTTGGGCGGCGTAGGGCATGGCGTGATTCGCGGTTTGTGAACAGAGCGAGAGGCTGGTTTCAGGTTACCTTGGCGGCCGATGGCATGCACTGGCTGGCGGCGCATTGCCGTGTCAGATCACGCCCTCAAACACCATCACATCCACTGCATCGCCCACCGCCACATTGCCCTGCCCGTGGTGCAACACGATGAGCCCGTTGGCCTGCACCATGGAGCTGAGCACGCCCGAGCCCTGGTTGCCGGTGGTGCGCACCTGCAGCGTGCCGTCGGCCGCGGTGGTGACCAGGCCACGCTGGTATTCGGTGCGGCCGGGCTTCTTGCGCATGGGCTCGGTGCTGATGGCGCGCAGCAGCGGGGGCGCCGCGCGGGTGCTGCCCATCATGCGCAGCAGGGCGGGGCGGACAAAGGCGAGAAAGGTCACCATTACCGCCACGGGGTTGCCGGGCAGCCCGAAGAGCACTGCGCCACCGGGGGCTGTATTGATATCATTTTGATAGCTGTTAGAGCATGATGCACTAGCGCTTGAGGCCGAAACGGCTTGATTTTCTGCGTTGCCGATGCGCCCCACGGCCATGGGGCGGCCGGGGCGCATGGCGATGCGCCAGAAGGCCACGTCGCCCAGCTTTTTCATCATGGTGCGGGTGTGGTCGGCCTCGCCCACACTCACGCCGCCGCTGGTGATGATGGCGTCGGCCTGCTGGGCCGCCTGGCGAAAGGCAGCTTCGAGCAGTGCAGGCTCGTCACGCACCACGCCCAGGTCAATCACCTCCACCCCCATGCACGTGAGCAGGCCG
>Ga0207976_100437_pt1 | contig 16361 bp, 13 predicted proteins | sample LakWasMe94_HOW11_2_FD_183916 | JGI IMG/M metagenome (GOLD analysis project Ga0207976, IMG submission 183916) | Freshwater sediment methanotrophic microbial communities from Lake Washington under simulated oxygen tension - Sediment Metagenome... | ecosystem: Environmental > Aquatic > Freshwater >... | reverse complement strand
CGTGAACCCCACGCTGCTGCTCATGCAGATTTGGGGCATGACGCAGCACTATGCGGACTACGGCGTGCAGGTGCACATCATGCTGGGCCTGGCACCCGACGAAGCCATCGACCGCGAGCCCATCGTGCACCAGCTCACCACATTTGTGCTCCTGGGCTGCGGCCTCGCACCAGATTAAGCACAGATTGCACGTTGGCGGGCGCAATGCCTGCCCGCAGATGGCCTGAACAGGCCGTGCACCGCCCTTGACCCAGGGCAAGACACCCCGGTTCGGCCGAAACCCTTACCAGGCCCTGCTGGCACAGCATTTGCAATAGTTTGACCAATCGATCAAATCAAGTGGTCAAACATGCAAACCCCAGCCACGGCAGCCCCGCTGCCCGCCACGGAACCGGCTTCCTTTGAACTGGTGCTTGCGCGCAGCCAGATACGGCTGCCCGTGGAGCCCGGCGAAAGCATCTCCGATGTGCTGCAGCTCGCCGGCATTGCCATCGACACGCTGTGCGAACAAGGCGTGTGCGGCACCTGCGCCACGCGTTGGCTGGCCGGCGCGCCCGACCACCGCGACAGCTGCCTGAGCGCGGAAGAACAGGCCACCCATGTGGCGGTGTGCTGCGCGCGCAGCCACGGGCCCACGCTCACGCTCGACCTTTGAAGAAGGAGCCCCCGCCATGCGCATCCTCGTGATCTATTGCCACCCGGTGGAGACCAGCTACAACGCGGCCCTGCATGCCGAGGTGGTGCAGCAACTGCGCGGCGCGGGCCACGCGGTGGACGACTGCGACCTGTATGCCGAGGACTTCAACCCCGTGCTCAGCCGCGAGGAGCGCCTGGGCTACCACGAGGTGCCCAGCAACCGCCTGCCCGTGCAGGGCTATGTGGACCGGCTGCTGTGGGCCGAGGCGGTGGTGTTCTGCTTTCCCACCTGGTGCTTCGGCATGCCGGCCATGCTCAAGGGCTTTTTCGACCGGGTGCTGATGCCCGGCGTGGCCTTCGACATCAGCGACCCGCACAACGTCAAGCCTTCGCTCACGCACATCCAGCGCATCTCGGCCGTGGTGACCTATGGCCGCCCGCGCTGGACGGCGCTGCTCATGGGCGATCCGCCGCGCAAGTCCGTCACGCGCTACATGCGCCTGCTGACCGGCGGCAAGGCGCGCGTGGACTACCACGCCTACTACCACATGAACGTGGCCACGCCGCCGCGGCTCGCAGCCTTCAAGACGCGCGTGGGCCAGGCCATGGCGCGCTTTGCCTAAGGGGATCTTGTCCATGCACGCATCGAACGCCCCCGACCACCTGCTGCGCGCGCGGCTGCCGCGTTGGCTGCTGCCGCGCCAATGGCCCGCCCAGGGCAACCAGCCCGCGCTGGCCGATGTGCACCTGGTGCAGGGCCGCGTCGAGTCCATCGCGCCGCACCACCCTGCCCAGCCCCCGGCCACGGGCGCCACCTGGGACCTGGCCGGCGCCCTGGTGCTGCCCGGCCTGGTGGACGCGCACACTCACCTGGACAAGGCCTTCACCCTGCCCCGCATGGGCACGGTGAAGCCCGGCCTGCTGGGCGCCATCGAGGCCATGATGGTGGACCGCCAGGGCTGGACCGAGGCCGACATCCGCGCCCGCGCCAGCCGCGCCCTGCAATGGGCCTGCGAGGCCGGCACCGTGCACCTGCGCACGCACTGTGACTGGTGGGAGCCCGATGCGCAACCGCTCGCCTGGAACGTGCTGCGCAGCCTGGCGCACGAATGGGCCGGCCGCCTGCTGCTGGAGCGCGTGGCCCTGATCCCCTTGCACCTGTACACCGACCGCACCACCGCCATGCGGCTGGCCGCCACCGTGGCCGACAGCGGCCCGGGCGCGCTGCTGGGGGGCTTCGTGCATTCCACCAACTGGGACCCACAGGCCCTGCGCCACCTGTTCGAGGCCGCGCAGCACCACGGCCTGGACGTGGACCTGCATGTGGACGAGGAGCTGCACCCCGGCGCCCAGGGCCTGGCCACCACGGCGGCGCTGCTCAAGCAACTGCGCTTCGAAGGCCATGTGGTCTGCGGCCACACCTGCGCGCTGGCCGCGCAGGACGAGGCCACCGCCCTGGCCACGCTGGACGCCGTGGCGCGCTGCCCCATCACCCTGGTCACGCTGCCCATCACCAACCTACTGCTGCAGGATGCCGTGACCGGCCGCACCCCGCGCCGGCGCGGCATCACCCTCATCAAGGAGGCGCATGCGCGCGGCATTCCGGTGCTGGTGGCCAGCGACAACATCCAGGACCCGTTCTGCCCCGTGGGCAGCCTGGACCCGCTGGAGGCCCTGGCCACCGGCGTGCTGGCGGCGCAGCTCGATGCGCCGTTCGACCGCTGGTCCGAAGCGCTGTGCCGCAGCGACTGGCTGCGCCGCGGGCCCGATGCACTGCCGCTGCAGCCGGGCATGGCGGCCGACCTGATCGTCTTTCAGCAGGCCGACGGCTGGGGCTTTCCCTCGCGCGCACAACAGCGCGTGGTGCTGCGCAACGGCCGCGTGGCCGGCGGGCACGCCAGCGCCGCATGGCACGTGGCCAACGCCACCACCGCTCCCTCCCCCCTTCCTGTACGGAGCCTTGCATGACGACCACGTCCACCTCCACCCCGGGCATTGCCCAGCCCCTGGCCCGCTACGCCGCCTGGCGCCGCGCGGGCGACATGGTGTTCCTGTCCGGAATCATCGCCGTGGACCCTGCGGCCAGCCGCATCGTGCGCGGCTACGCCGACATCCCCGACGAGGCGGCCACGCTGATCGGCCGCACGGGCGAGTTCAGCAGCGACATCAAGGAGGGGCCCATCCTCGCGCAGAGCTGGTATGTGCTCGACCGCATCCGCCAGACCATCGAGGCCGCGGGCGGCCAGATGTCCGACGTGATCAAGCTGGTGCAGTACTTCAAGCACCTGGACCACTTCCCCCAGTACAGCCGCGTGCGCAAGCTGTTCTTCCCGGGCGAGCCGCCGGCCTCCACCGTGGTGGAGGTCACCGGCATGCTGCCCACGGCCGACATCCTGATCGAGGTCGAAGCGACTGCCTACCTCCCCTTGCGCTGACCTCCACATCCCCTTCACGAAAGACCCGCCCCATGCTGCACGGCTACACCCCGCCCCACCGCTACCTGCCCTACCTGAGCTGGACCGAGATCGCTGACCTGCCAGACAAGGCCAACACCGTGATCGTGCTGCCCACGGGCGCCACCGAACAGCACGGCCCGCACCTGCCCTGTGCGGTGGACACGGTCATCAGTGCGGGCGTGGTCGGCCATGCCATGGCCCGCCTGCCGGCCGAGGTGCCGGCCTTTGCCATGGCGCCCATCACCTACGGCAAGTCCGAGGAGCACCTGCACTTTCCGGGCACGGTCACTTTGAGCGGCGAGACGCTGCTGGCCACCATGAACGAGGTGGGCGAATCGGTCTACCGCGCGGGCTTTCGCAAGCTGCTATTCGTCAATGGCCACGGCGGCCAGCCCCAGGTGCTGGAGATGTGCGCGCGCGAGCTGCGCCTGCGCCATGGCGACTTCATCGTGGTGCCGAGCTTCACCTGGCGCGTGCCGCACGTGGCGGGCAAGTACCTGTCGGAGCAGGAAAAGAAGCTGGCCATGCACGCCGGCCATGCCGAGACGGCGCTGATGCTGGCCCTGGCACCCGACACCGTGCACATGGAGCGCGCGGTGGTGAACTACCCACCCGCCTTCCCGTCGCCCCTGCTCTCGCCCGACGGCCGCCCCGCCTGCGCCTGGAGTGCGCGCGACTTCGGGCCCAGCGGCATCATCGGCGACCCGCTGCCGGCCACGGCCGAGCAGGGCCAGGCCATCCTCGATTCGCTGGCCGTGAGCTGGGCCGCCGCCATCACCGAGCTGCACCACCTGCGCTGGGCCCCGCGCGCCGAAGCCACCTGGGGCCGCGCCAACCACACGGGCCATGTGGAGAGCTCCACCGCCCTGGCTTGAAACCTGCGAACGCAGCCGCGTCCCTCCCCCCTTTTCGTCCCTGTTCCCCCTCCACCACCTACCGGAGCACTGCCATGATGAAGAAGACCGCCTCCCGCCTTTCCAAATTGGGTGCAGCCGCGCTGCTCGCTGTTGGTGCCACCGGCACCATGCAGGCCCACGCGCAGGAAAAGTTCACCTACATGACCAACTGGTACGCGCAGGCCGAGCACGGCGGCTTCTACCAGGCGGTGGCCACGGGCCTGTACAAGAAGTACGGGCTGGACGTGACCATCAAGATGGGCGGACCGCAGGTCAACATCGTGCAGATGATGGCGGCCGGCCAGGCCGAGTGCGTGATGGGGTCGAGCGACCTGCAGATGATCCAGATGCGCGAAGGCGGCGTGCCCGTGACCACCGTGGCGGCCGTGTTCCAGAAGGACCCGCAGGTGCTGATCGCGCATGACGACGTGAAGAAGTTCGAGGACCTGAAGGGCAAGACCATTCTCATCGCCTCGTCGGCCCAGCGCGGCTACTGGCCCTGGCTCAAGGCCAAGTACGGCTTCAGCGACGCACAGACGCGGCCCTATACCTTCAACATCCAGCCCTTCGTGGCCGACAAGAACACCGCCCAGCAGGGCTACCTGACGTCCGAGCCCTTCGCCATCGCCAAGGCCGGCGTGAAGGCCAACACCCTGATGTTCAGCGACCAGGGCTACCCCGCCTACGCCACCACGGTGAGCTGCATGGACAAGACCGTCAAGGAGCGCGGCACCGCCGTCGCCTCGTTCGTGAAGGCCACCATGGAAGGCTGGAAGAGCTACCTGGCCGACCCGGCCCCGGCCAATGCCCTGATCAAGAAGGACAACCCCAACATGACCGATGAGCAGCTGGCCTACAGCGTGGCCAAGCTCAAGGAGATGGGCATGGTGACGGGTGGTGACGCGGCCAGCATGGGCATCGGCGTGATGACCGATGCGCGCGCCAAGGCGAGCTACGACTTCCTGGTGGAAGCCAAACTCATCGACCCGGCCAAGGTGAAGCTCTCCGACACCTACAGCACGGCTTTTGTGAAGGACCTCAAGATTCTTCCCTGATCTCCCCCACCCCCATTGCCCACCCAACCGTTCACGCTGAGCCTGTCGAAGCGCCGCGCGAGGCTTCGGCAGGCTCAGCCCGAACGGTGGGCAGGTCAATCCAGGTGGATCGAACACGAACCCAGCGGCCCCACAGCCCTGACACAGCAGCCGCCCCCCGCACAAGCGGCCGCATCCATCGAAAGGCGACCATGACACCTCCCGCTGACTCCCCGCCGCTGGCGCACGCCACGGCCGCCCCCGCTCGCACGCCGCGCCCCACGCCCGCCGTGCAGGTGCTGTCGGCCGAGAAGACCTACCCCAACGGCACGCAGGCCCTGCTGCCGGTGGACCTGACCATCGAGGAGGGCGAGTTCGTCACCCTGCTCGGCCCCTCGGGCTGCGGCAAGAGCACGCTGCTCAAGATGGTGGCCGGCCTGCTGGAGCCCACCGATGGCCGGCTGCAGCTGTGGCACAAGCCGGTGGCCCAGCTGGAGGAAAGCGGCAAGAAGATGGCCTTCGTCTTCCAGTCGCCCACGCTCATGCCATGGGCCAGCGTGCAGACCAATGTGCGCCTGCCGCTGGACCTGGCGGGCGTGCCGCGCCAGGAGGCCGATGGCCGCGTGTCCGAGGCCCTGGCGCTGGTGGGCCTGTCGAAGTTTGCCAACGCGCTGCCGCGCGCCCTGTCGGGCGGCATGCAGATGCGCGTGTCCATTGCGCGCGGCCTGGTGACCCAGCCTGATCTGCTGCTGATGGACGAGCCCTTTGGTGCGCTGGACGAAATCACGCGCCACAAGCTCGACGCGGACCTGCTGGACCTGTGGCGCAAGAAGAAGCTGACCGTGATCTTCGTGACGCACTCGATCCACGAGGCGGTGTTCCTGTCGAGCCGCGTGGTGATGATGGCCGCGCGCCCCGGCCGCGTGGTGGAGGAGTTCCGCATCGACGCGCCCTACCCGCGCACGGCCGACTTCATGGTCTCGCCCGAATTCAGCCGCTACGCCAAGCAGCTGCAGGACAGCCTGCTGCGCGCCAGCGCGGACACCGAGGAGACCGCAGCATGAGCACCCCGTTTCCCACATCGCCCATTGCCGCCCCGGCGGAGCGCAGCGCGCCCGCCCGTGCCCCCGCCAAGCCCGCAGCACCGCGCGTGCCGCTGATGGCCCAGCCCCGCGTGCAGCGCGTGGTCTACCCCCTGCTCGTGGGCCTGGTGCTCATTGCGCTGTGGCAGGGCCTGGTCACGGCGATGGAGCTGCCGCCCTACCTGGTGCCCTCGCCCTTGCTCATGCTCAAGACGCTGTTCACCGACTGGGCGGCCCTGGGCGGCTCGCTCTGGGTCACCGTCAAGATCACCGTGCTGGCCTTTGCGGTGGCCACGGTGGCGGGAGTGCTGATCTCGTTCCTGTTCGTGCAGAGCAAGCGCATCGAGACGGCGCTGTTCCCGTACGCCGTGCTGCTGCAGGTCACGCCCATCGTGGCGGTGGCGCCGCTCATCATCATCTGGGTGAAGGACCCGACCGCGTCGATGGTGATCTGCGCCGCGCTGGTGGCCCTGTTCCCCATCATCAGCAACACCACGCTGGGCCTGCGCAGCGTGGAGCCGGACCTGCAAAGCTATTTCAAGCTCAACCGCGCCACGCGCATGCAGACCCTGCTGCGCCTGCGCATACCGAGCGCCCTGCCCTACTTCTTCGGCGGGCTGCGCATCTCCAGCGGGCTGGCGCTGATCGGCGCCGTGGTGGCCGAGTTCGTGGCCGGCACCGGCGGCCAGGGCGCAGGCCTGGCCTACCAGATCCTGCAGGCCGGCTTTCAGCTCAACATACCGCGCATGTTCGCTGCGCTGCTGCTGATCTCACTGACCGGGGTGGCCTTGTTCGCCCTGATGGCCTGGCTGACCCGCGCTGCATTGGGCAGTTGGCACGCCAGCGAAAACTCGCACGACTGAGCCCACCACCCACCCGGACCGCATCCATTTTTTTGACACTGCGCACGCGCGGTGGGGGCCGCGCTTTGCCCGCCCCACACAACCCGGCGCACCGACAGGAGAGACAGACATGACCCACACCACCACCGCCCATCAATTGCCCGACCTGTTGCCCGCCCTGGACTGGATTGCCGACCCGCTGCGCGTGGGCCGCCTGTCGCAGGACTTCGCCTGGTTCAGCCCGGTGCTCAAGCGCGACCTGGCCGGCAAGCGTGGCGACGTGGCCGTGCGCCCGCGCACCGAGGACGAGATCCGCCAAGTGGTGGCCGCCTGTGCAAAGGCGCAGATCCCCCTCACCGTCCGCGGCAGCGGCACCGGCAACTACGGGCAGAGCACGCCGCTGCATGGCGGGGTGATCCTGGACCTGTCGGGCTACAACGCCTTGGGCTGGGTGCGCGGCGGCGTGGGCCGCGCGCAGGCGGGCATCCGCCTGGCAGACTTCGACGCGCAGGCCAAGCCCCTGGGGCAGGAGCTGCGCTGGCTGCCCTCCACCTACCGCAGCGCCACGCTGGGCGGGCTGTTCGGCGGTGGCTTTGGCGGGGCCGGGTCGATCAACCACGGCCCGCTGGCGGCCCCCGGCAACGTGCTGGCCGTGCGCGCGATGACCGTGGAGCCCGAGCCCCAGGTCATCGAGCTGCGCGGGCCCGAGGCCATGCTGCTGCACCACACCTACGGCACCAACGGCATCGTGCTGGAGCTGGAAGTGGCTCTGACCCCTGCCGTGGCGTGGACGGAATGCATCGTCACCTTCACCAACTTCGACGCCGCACTCGACTTTGCGGACCGCTTCGGCGCCGCGCCGGGACTGGAGAAGAAAGAAGTGTGTTTTCTCGCCGCGCCCATCCCCGCCTACTTCACCAGCCTGGCCGAGCACCTGCCCGCAGGCTGCCACGCGGTGATGCTGCTGGTGGCCCCGCACTCCGAAGACGGCATGCGCGACATGGCCACCAGGTACGGAGGCACCGTCGGCTACCGCAAGACGGCCGACGAGGTCGAAAAGAGCCACAAGACCCTGCTCGAATACACCTGGAACCACACCACCCTGCACGCGTTGAAGGTGGACAAGACGCTCACCTACATCCAGAGCGGCTTCAACCCCGCCACCAAGCTTGAGCAGGTGAAGGCGCTGGAAAAGGCCCTGGGCGGTGAGGTGATGATGCACCTGGAGTTTCTGCGCACCAAGGAAGGTGCCTTCAACTGCAGCGGGCTGCAGATCATCCGCTACAGCACCGAGGAGCGCCTGAACCAGATCATGCAGATCTACCGCGACCACGGCGTGCAGATCAACAACCCGCATGTCTACATCGTGGAAGACGGCAAGCAGAACCACCTGGACCCCGCCGTGGTGGGCATGAAGCGCCGCTTCGACCCGCAGGGCCTGCTCAACCCCGGCAAGCTGCGCAGCTGGTATGCGGCCGAACCCACTGCATCCTCGCAAGCACCCGTACGCCAAACAGCGTAGGCCAAGCCGGGACGGAAGGTGACCCAGCAGGCCTCTACCGCTTGCCTGCGGGGCATAATCAGCTACTCATTTAGTAGCAAAGCACTGAACCCATGCCTTGGCACGCCCGCCTGCAGCTCGACTACACGGCAGAAACCACCGCACGCACCGTGGCCCGCTACGCGCACAACGGGCCACTGCGCATCCTGCAAAGCCTGTACCCCGAGGGCAACGCCATCTGCCACAACGTGCTGGTGCACCCGCCCGGCGGCCTGGTGGGCGGCGACACGCTGGACATCACGGCCACCGTGGGCCCGGGCGCGCACGGCCTGGTGACCACACCGGGCGCCACGCGCTTTTACCGATCCACCGGCCCGCTGGCCTTGCAGCGCAGCCACCTCACCCTCGCCGAAGGCGCGCGCCTGGAATGGTTGCCGCTCGAAGCCCTGTGCTACAGCGCCTGCCACGCAGAAAACCACCTCACCCTGAACCTCGCGCCCGGCGCCGAATGCATCGCCTGGGACGTGACCGCGCTGGGCCTGCCGCACGCCAGCCAGCCGTTTGAGCAAGGCCGCTTCACCCAGCACCTGGAAGTGCCCGGCCTGTGGCTGGAGCGCGGCGTGATCGACGCCGCCGATGAACGCCTGCTGAGCAGCCCCCTGGGCCTGGCGGGCCACCGCTGCATGGCCAGCATGTTCTTTGCCACAGGCACCCCACTCGACCGCACCCGCCGCGATGCTGCGCTGGACGCTGCCCGCGCCGTGATGGACGCTCACCCCCAGGTCAAAGCCACGGCGGGCGCCACCTGCCCCAATGAGCGCATGGTGGTGGTGCGCGTGCTGGCGCCGCAGGTGGAGCCTGCGATGAAGCTGCTCAAGGCCGTGCGGGTGGCCTGGCGGCAGGCGATGTGGCAGCTGTCGGGCGAGCCGCCCCGCATCTGGGCGATGTAGCACGGGCGGGCGCGTCCCCTGGTCCATCGCGTCTGGCGCTGGGCTCAGGGAGGGTGGCCTGGCTCATCGTCCGCGCAGCCCACGGCCCAGCGCCGGGTACAACAAAGCGTCACAGGCCCTGTCCCGGCGCAAGGGTCTCTCCAGCGGTTCCCGAGGGCTGGAGCAGGCGGGCAAAGGTCTCGCGCAACTCGCCGAGTTTGGGGGGTTTGCTGAGAATGCTGTCAATGTGCGGTGGGATCTCGCCGTTGGACATCAGTCTGCGGCCCCAGCCCGTCAACAAAACAACGGGCGTGGCCGGTGACATCTGCTTGACGGCCTCGGCCACCCTGCGCCCGTCGATGTGGGGCATGCCCAGGTCGGTAATGACCATGGCGAACGCCTCACCCGCCGCTTGCGCGGCCCCAAAGGTGTCGATCCCCGCCTGCCCGCCATGGGCCGTGGTCACGGCATGGCCGTCCATCTCCAGAACGTCGCGCAGCGATTTGAGCAGCATGGGGTCATCGTCCACGATCAGCAGGCGCAGGCTGGGCACCGTGGCACCCGGGGCCTCGGTGCGGACCAATGCAACCGCCACGGGCGGCACCGCAAACACCAGGCGCATGGTGGTGCCGCGCCCCTGCAGGCTGTCGATTTCAATGTCGGCGCTGTGGCGCTCGACCACGCCGTACACCATGGCCAGCCCCAAACCCGAGCCCCGCGCGCCCTTGGTGGTGAAAAAGGGCTCCAGGCAACGGCGCCGGGTCTCCTCGTCCATCCCTGTGCCAGTGTCCTCCACCTCGATATGCACCTGCGTTGGAGGTCCGCCGGCATCTGCCCCGCTGCACACCGCCCTGGTGCGCAATGTCAGCGTGCCGCCCTCGGGCATGGCGTCGATGGCGTTGAAGAAGAGATTGATCAAGGCCTCGCGGATCTCGCTCTCGATGCCCATGACCACGGGCAAATCCTGCGCAAGCTCTGTCCGCAGTTGGATCACCACCCCCCGCTGCTGGGGGATGTCGTTCCAGCGCGCGCGTGTGAGGTCGATCACCTGCTGCAGCAGCAGGTTCAACTGCACGGGCGCGAGCGTCAGCTGCGGTTCGCGGTGCCGGTAGAACTCGCCCATGCGCGTGACCGTCTGCGCAACGTCGTCGATGGACCGCTGGATGGTTTCGAGGTAATTGCGGGCCCGGGCGCTGAGGCCGGCCTCATGGGCCAGCAGCGTCTCGGTGTAGAGCGTCACCGGCGAGATCGCATTGTTGATGTCGTGCGCAATGCCGCTGGCCATCTGGCCCAGCGCACCCAGGCGCTCCTGCTGCATCACGGCCTGCTGGCTCAGGCGCAAGTCGTCGTACGCCTGCTGCAGCGTGCCGTAGAGCTGCGCCTGGTGCACGGCCAAGGCGACATGCTCGCTCAGCTGCTGCAAGAACTCGCACTCGCCGCTGCTGAAGGCATGCGCCGCATGGCGCGCGGTGATCAACACGCCGAAGACCCGGTTTTCCGTCAACAGCGGCGCGACAACCAGGGCACGCAGCCCTCCACGCGCCAGGCGCTGCGGAAAAGGAAAGTCCACCTGGCTGACATCGGGCTCGTACACCAGCTCGCCCCGCACGCAGCGCGACAGGCCATTGGCATCGATGGCCACCCGCTCGTGCGCCGTCATGGCCAGTTCTGCGGCCAGCGCGGCACTGCGCAGCCCCACGCTGGCGACCTCCAGGGCGCTGTGGGGCGCATCGTGCAAGGACATGCAGGCGAAGTCGACGGGAAGCTGGTCTTCCAGGCTGTTCACCACCACCTGGAAGATGCTGGGCAGGTCTTGCCGCTCCCCAATCGCCCGGGTGATCTGGTGCAGCAAATTGAGGCGCCCCAACTGCGCCTGGAGCTTGTGCTCGCTCAGTTTGCGCTCGCTGATGTCGCGCACAAACCCCGTGAAGGTGGGCGGATGCGCGGAGCCGCTGCGCGTGATGGACAGCTCGACCGGAAACTCCGTCCCGTCCGCGCGCAACGCGGTCAACTCCACGCGCTGGCCCAGTATCGGACCGAGCCCGGTGGTGAGGTAATGCGCCATGCCTTGGCGGTGCTGCGCGCGCAGCTGCGGCGGGATGAGCAATTCGGCCATGTCGCGGCCCAGCACCGCGTGCTTGTCATGGCCAAAAATACCTTGGGCTGCCGCGTTGAAATCGACGATGCGCCCTTCGTGGTCGATGGACACGATGCCATCCAGGGCGGTGTTGACCACAGCGAGGTTGCGCTCCTGGCTTTCACGCAAGGCAACCTCGGTGCGTTTGCGCTCGGCGATTTCCAGTTGCAGCTGCGCATTCGACATCACCAGCTGATCGCGCGAAACGGTCGTGCCCTTCAGCGTTGCGGTCATGGCATCGAAGGCGCGCGCCAGGTCGCCGATCTCGTCGCGCGAAGTCACATGGAGCCGATGGTCCAGGTTGCCGGCCCCGACAACGGCCGTGCCATCGCGCAGCCGCTCCAGCGGGCGCGTCACGCTCCTGAGCACAAAAAAGAGCGTCACCATGATGGCCAGCAGCACCGATCCACCGAAAGCCGCAACGGCAAGGCTGGCGCGCTGCTGGGCCCGGAGCACGCCCTCCCGGCTGCGCACCGACAAGCGCAAGGCATCGGAGATCATGGCCTGCGTCTGGTTGATGATCTGCCCGGTGAGGCGAGAGTCCAGCTCTTCCAGCACCTCGCTGGCCTGCGCTGCCGCCTTGCGTTCCTGCTGGTTGGTCACCAGTTGGTCGAACAGGGTGCCAACAACCAGATGTGTGCGCCGAAACTCCTCCAGGATGGCCCGCTCTTCGGCATCGTTGAACTCCGGGGTCGTGTTCAACAGCTTCAGAAGCGATGCCTGGCTCAGGCGCCACTGAACCCGGGGGCGTTCTTCATGGCGCAGCACATACTCCAGCGTGAGGTGCCTGACCGCAGTGACGGCGTTGACAATCCGGCCGGCTGCCTCGTTCTTGACGAGTTCCTGCTTCACCTGCTGCGTCGTCGTCCACAGCACGGCACTGATGACCACCACCACAGCGGCGGAGAACAACCCCGCGAGTTTGAGTCTGGTTGCGATCTTCACGCGGGCGTTCCTTGTTCCTAGTGGATCACCGTCACCGCATGCGGCGTGACCGCGAGCAGGCCATCCAGGTGGAAGTGGTTCAGGTAATTCGGCATCTCTTTTCGGCCGCCCGCCATGCCATTCTTGATCGCCCACCGCGCCTCGTCCTCCAGGGCCAGCAGCAGGCTCTGGTCGAGCACCACGCCGAAACGGTAGGCCCCCCAGGGGTCTTTGAGTTCGGCCGCATCGACCCCCATGAACCGTGCCGTGATTGCGCGCGCCCCGTCGGGGGTCTCCTGGCAGAACCGCCCCCCCTGGACCAGCGCCCGGAGCACCTTCTGGACGGTGTCCTGGTGGCCGGCAACGTAGTCGCGTGTGCTGCTCAGGCTGGAAGTCGCTTCATAGATGCCCGTGGCGGCAAAGGCGACCGCGTTAGCCCCCAGGGCTTTTTTCATCGTGCCCACATGGGGCTCCCAGGTCGCGGCGGCGTCGATATCTCCGCGCTGCAATGCCGGCGCAATGTCTTCCGGCTTGAGGTCCACCGCCGTGACATCGCGGGGCGACAGCTTCTGCCGATTGAGAAAGGCGTCCAAAACGAAATGTCCGGAGGTCCCCAACGTGACACCAATGCGTTTTCCTCGCAGGCTGGCCGGCGTGGAAACGCCCCTGTCCCGCCGCCCGACAACCTCATAGTCGGCTTCGGTGGCAAACAGGGTTGCGATGACGGAGACGGGCTGCTCCCGCATCACGGCGAACATGATCGGGATGTCTGCCGAAACGCTCAGGCTGGCCCGGCCTTCCAGGGTAGCGTCCAGTGCGGCCCTGCCGCTGGTGTGTTGCTGGACCGTGGCATGCACGCCCTCGGCGGCAAAGTAGCCGCGCTCCTGCGCCACAAAAACCGGGCACGAGCCCGCATACAGGGTGTTGGTGGCAATGGTCACATCCACCCGGGGCGCGGAAGAGGCGGGTGACGGTGCACGCCCCCCCCACACCACCGCTGCGGCCAGCAACACCGCCACGCACAGCACCGCAAGGCCTGCCGCCAGGCGGGCGGACCGGCTTCGCTGCGGCGCATCCGCCACTCTGTCCTCCATCGCGAACCTCCCTGGACGCTGCGCCAAAAAGCCTTTGCCGCAGCCCCCGGCACCGTGCATTCGCTGCGCAGTTCAGCGTGCAACGCCAACGATTGTGCGTGTTTCGGTGTCCAAGGCAAGGTGCATTTGGCCACCGATGCCGCGCCTGTGCGCCGTGCACGGAGGCAAATGGACAGCCACTGCGTTTGAAACTACCATTTGCGCAGGCAAGGCTTGCAAAGGCCGATGGGGGACAGGATGGGGTCCCTGGACAGGGGCTTCAATCCTGCCTTCTGCCCAGGAAACAACATGCAGCAGCGTCAGTTGTTCCGCATCCGCTGCTGGCCATCCCTGGCCAGTTTGGTACCTTGTCTTATGAACTGAACCCGTATCCAACACATGCCCATGCGAGCACCACGCCTTCTGATAGTGGACGATGAAGTGACGCAGATGACGGCACTGTGTGACACATTGACCCCCCAGGGCTATGAAACCGTCGGCTTCACCTCCGCCAAGGCCGCCCTGCTGGCACTGCGGGAACAACGCTTCGAACTGCTGCTGACCGACCTGACGATGCCGGAGATGGACGGCATTGAATTGCTGCGCACGGCCCTGGAGATCGACCCACAGATGGTGGGCGTGGTCATGACCGGCGACGGCACCATTGCATCGGCGGTGCAGGCCATGAAGGTAGGCGCCTTCGACTACATCCTCAAGCCCTTCAGGCTGAGCGCCATTCTTCCGGTGATCGCGCGCGCGCTGGATGTCCACAGCCTGCGCCAGGAAAACACGCTGCTGGAAATGCAGTTGCAGGAGCACATGGCAGAGCTGGAGGCCCGCAACAAGGAGCTGGCGTCCGCCAACAATGAACTGGAAGCCTTCTCGGCCTCCATCTCGGAAGACCTGCGCGCACCCTTGCGCATCATTTCAGAGTTTGCCCAGATCCTCGAAGCCGATTTTGGTGCCGAGATGCCCCAGGAGGCCCGCGAAATGCTGGCCCGCATCCACCTGGGGACACAGCGCATGCACCAGCTGGTCGCCGATTTGCTGCGCTTGTCCAGGCTGGGGCGCCAGACCATGGTCAAGCGCCGTGTCGATCTGGACAGCCTCGTGCATGCCCTCATCGACGAGCTGCGGCCGCACCATACACGCGACGGCATGGGCATCCATGTGGGCCCGTTGAACCCCTGCACGGCCGACCCCGCGCTGCTGCAGCAGGTGATGGCCAATCTTCTGTCGAATGCGTTCAAGTTCACGCGGCACCGCGATCAGGCGTTGGTCGAAGTGGGATGCCTGCCGATGAAGGAAGAGGCCGCCTACTTCGTGCGGGACAACGGCGTGGGCTTTGACATGGTCCATGCCAACAAGCTGTTCGCCCCCTTTCAGCGCCTGCACCGCGCGGAAGACTACGAGGGCACGGGCATCGGCCTGTCCATTGCGCAGCGCATCGTGGAGCGCCATGGCGGGCGCATCTGGGCAGAGGCCGAAGCGGGCAAAGGCGCCACCTTCTTCTTTACCCTGGCCTCGTAGGGCGTGTTGACACGCCCCCCCGGGAGCCGACAGAAGCCCGTGGGGGCAGCCGGATCGTGGCGACGGGCTTTCCCCAACAAGCGCAGCTGCTGAGCATAGGCAGGCAACCCCGGGCCAGGAACAACCCGCCCTCCCCGCCGGCAATGCGACTCAAGCTGCCGCCGCAGGCACCTTCAGCAACCCATCGGCCTTGAACATCGCGCGGATGCCGCGCACTGCCTGCCGAATCCGGGCTTCGTTCTCGATCAGCGCAAACCGCACGTACTCATCCCCCTGGTCGCCAAAGCCGATGCCGGGCGACACGCAGACCTTGGCCTTGTCCAGCAACTGGCGTGCAAACTCCAGCGAGCCCAGCGCGCGATACGGCTCGGGGATGCGGGCCCAGATGTACATGCTGGCCTTGGGGCAGTCCACGGCCCAGCCGGATTCGGTGAGCCCCTTGTAGAGCACGTCGCGGCGGCGCTGGTATTGCGCGGCAATGTCCTTCACGCACTGCTGGTCGCCCTCCAGCGCAGCGATGGCGGCCACCTGCAGGGGGGTGAAGGTGCCGTAGTCGTGGTAGCTCTTGATGCGGGCGAGCGCGGCCACGAGGTCGGGGTTGCCCACCATGAAGCCCACGCGCCAGCCAGCCATGTTGTAGCTTTTGCTCAGGGTGAAGAACTCCACCGCCACGTCCTTGGCGCCGGGCACTTCCATGATGCTGGGCGCGCGGTAGCCGTCGTACACGATGTCGGCATAGGCCAGGTCGTGCACCACCAAAATGTCGTGTTTCTTGGCCAGGGCGATCACGCGTTCGAAGAACGACAGCTCCACACACTGCGCGGTGGGGTTGCTCGGGAAGCCGAAGATCATCATCTTGGGCTTGGGGTAGCTGCCGCGAATCGCCTTTTCCAGCTCGGCAAAAAAGTCCACATCCGGTGCCACGGGCACGCTGCGAATGTCGGCCCCGGCGATGACGGCGCCGTAGATGTGGATGGGGTAGCTCGGGTCGGGCACGAGCACGGTGTCGCCCCGGTCCAGCGTGGCCAGCATCAGGTGGGCCAGGCCCTCCTTGGAGCCGATGGTGACGATGGCCTCGGTGTCGGGGTGGATGTCCACCGCGTAGCGGTCCTTGTACCAGTGGCTGATGGCGCGGCGCAGGCGGGGTATGCCTTTGCTGGCACTGTAGCCGTGGGTGTCGGGCCGCTGGGCCACTTCGGTGAGCTTGGCGACGATGTGCGGCGGCGTGGCCCCGTCGGGGTTGCCCATGCTCATGTCGATGATGTCTTCGCCCCGGCGGCGGGCGGCCAGCTTGAGTTCGGCCGTGATGTTGAAGACGTAG
>Ga0207976_100434_pt1 | contig 16478 bp, 14 predicted proteins | sample LakWasMe94_HOW11_2_FD_183916 | JGI IMG/M metagenome (GOLD analysis project Ga0207976, IMG submission 183916) | Freshwater sediment methanotrophic microbial communities from Lake Washington under simulated oxygen tension - Sediment Metagenome... | ecosystem: Environmental > Aquatic > Freshwater >... | reverse complement strand
TGTTGATCACCATGGTCCCCTCGCCCACCAGGGTGGCACCGTACTTCTTCAGTATGGGCAGCAACTCGGCCCGCAACTCTTCCCCGGTCTTGCTGGTGTAGCGCACCAACACCAGTTGCCGCCTGCCAATGGTGGTGAGATGGCGCACCATGGCATCCAGCTCGGCGCGGAAGCTGGCGCGGATCGTGAACACATACTTGCTGTCTGACTGGTAGACATCATTGGCACCCGTATAGGGCGCGAAGAATGGCACTTTCAATTCATCGGCAACCGGTATCGCGGCGCGCGCCATGGGTGTCCACATATAGTTGAACAGCGCGAAAACATTGTCTTCCTCAATCAGCTTCTTGGTATTGGCAAGCATCAGATCCACTTTGTATTGATCATCCAGCGAGATCAATTCGAGCTTGCGTCCATGGATGCCACCGCGTCGGTTGATCTCGTCGAAATACAACAACGCGCCGTCCCGGTAAGACGCGGCCTGGTCCGCGAAACTACCGGAGAACGAGGCCGATTGGCCCAGTACGATGCGATCGCCAATGCGGTCACTTTGCGCGTGGCTATTGAACGCCAGCAACGCCACAACACTCCAGACCCAGAAAATTTTCATGGTGGTGACTCCTGTTAGACCAGCGTGAGGCCGCCGTTCAAATGGCAGGCGGACCAGTGCTTTGGCGCCACCTGTTTCAAGGGCGGCCGTTCCTGCTTGCACTTCTCCGTGGCAAACTGGCAGCGCGGGTGAAAGTGGCAACCGGTGGGCGGGTTCAGCGGCGACGGAATCTCGCCCACAATCGGCGCGAACTCCTTGGGAGTCGTTGTAATCCGGGGTACCTCACGCAGCAGGGCTTGCGTGTAAGGGTGGTTGGGGCGCAGATATATTTCCGCGGTGGGCGCAACCTCCACCACGCGCCCCAGGTACATGATCACGACACGGTCGGATATATGCTCCACCACGCCAAGGTCGTGGCTGATGAACAGATAGGTCAGGTTCAGCTCACCGCGCAACTGCATGAACAGATTGATGACCTGTGCCTGTATGGATACGTCAAGCGCCGCCACCGATTCATCGCACACCAAAAACTCCGGCTGCACGGCCAACGCGCGTGCAATGCCAATGCGCTGGCGCTGGCCACCAGAGAATTGGTGGGGATAGCGCATTTTGTAGACGGGGTCCAGGCCGACGCGCAGCATGACCTTGTCAACATAATCATCTACTTGTGCGGCGTCCACCAAGCCATGGAACAGCGGCGCCTCACCAATGGTTTCACGCACCCGCTTGCGCGGATTGATGGACGACATCGGGTCTTGGAAGATCATTTGCACCGCCAGATTCATCGCGCGTTTGGCATCTCCGCTCAGGGCCTTGGCGTTCTGTCCTTTCCAATGCAGTTCCCCCTGGGTTGCCCCATGAATACCCGCGACGACGCGGCCCAGTGTGGACTTGCCACAACCCGATTCGCCGACCAGCCCCAACACTTCGCCCTTGGCAAGGCTCAGGTTTACGCCGTCCACGGCGTGCACCACCTGGTCAACCTGACCAGCCCCGAGTAGACCGGCCAGGCGGTCCGCGAAGTCGCCTTGTTTGACAAAGCGCTTGGACACGTTGTCCAGGCGCAGCAACTCCGTGCCGGTTGGCACGGCAGCACGATGCAACAGTTCAGGCTGCGATGTCATGGTGTGTTTCCTTGGCGGGGTTGAAGCAGCGGATCATGTGGCCCGGCGAAATGGCTTGCTCCTGGGGCACGTGCTCCAGACAGCTTTCCACCACCGACGCGCAGCGCGGCGAAAAGGCACAGCCCTTGGGCAGGTTGTACAACGAGGGCGTCATGCCGGGTATCTGACGCAATGGCTGTCCACGCGGGTTGTTGCTGGGCACGGAGCCCATCAGCCCGTGGGTATACGGGTGGCGGGGTTTGCCAATGACATCGGGCACGGTACCCGTTTCCACCACACGGCCCGCATACATGACGGCAATGCGGTCGGCCAGGCCTGACACCAGCGCCAGGTCGTGCGTGATCCAGATCAGCGCGGTGCCGGTTTCGCGGCACAGCTTGCGCACCTCGTACAAGATTTGAGCTTGCACCGTGACGTCCAGCGCGGTGGTGGGCTCATCCGCGATGATGAGGTCGGGCTCGTTGAGCAGCGCAGTGGCGATGGCAACCCGCTGGCGCATGCCGCCGGAAAATTGGTGGGGGTAGGACCGCAGCCGTTCATCCGGCGAAGGAATGCCAACCTTGACCAGCGCCTCGCGGGCGCGCTCCCGTGCCGCCGACCAACTGATCTTGCGGTGGGCCCGAATGGCCTCGATCATCTGGGTATCAATGCGCAGGACCGGGTTGAGGCTCATCATCGGATCCTGGAAGATCATCGCAATGCGGTCGCCGCGCAAATGGCGCATGCGCTGCGGCGTCGCCTTGGTAAGGTCCTCGCCGTGCGGTTCGCTGCCGTAGTACACAATCTGACCGCCAACGATTTCACCGGGCGCGTCGATGAGCCCCATGATCGAATATCCGGTCACGCTTTTGCCGGAACCCGACTCGCCCACCAGGCCCAGTATTTCGCCGCGGTGCAACTGCAGGTTCACACCATCAACCGACTTGACCATGCCGTTGCGGGTGTCAAACCAGGTCTGTAGATGGTGTATATCCAACAACAGGGAAGAAGGGTTCGGGTTCATTTTTGCAGCCTCGGGTTGAGTGCATCGCGCAACTGGTCGCCGACCAGATTGATGCTGACAATGGCGACCACCAGAATCAAGCCGGGGAAGAAGCTGATCCAGTATTCGCCCGACAACATGTAGGAATAGCCATTGGCAATCAATTTGCCCAACGATGGCTTGGTGATGGGTGCGCCCACGCCCAAAAAGGACAGCGTGGCCTCCAGGGAAATGGCGGTTGCGATATTGATGGCCGCAACCACCAGCAGCGGCGGCAGGCTGTTGGGCAAGAGGTGGCTGAATACGATGCGGGCATGGGAGAGCCCAAGGCACTGGGCTGCTTCCATGTACTCTTTCCGCCGCTCAACGAGCGCCGCGCCACGGATGGTGCGGGCATAGTAGGCCCACTGCACGGCCACCAGGGCCATGATGACCTTGTCAATGCCGCTGCCCAGAATGGACACCAGAATCAGCGCAATCAGCATCGCAGGAAATGACAACTGCAAATCGACCAGTCGCATGATCAGGTTTTCGACAAAGCCGCCAAAATAAGCCGCAACCAATCCAAACAGGGTGCCGATCAACAAGGCCAGGCTGGTGGTGCCAAAGCCCACCAGCAGGCTGGTGCGCAAGCCGTACACGATGCCGCTGTAGATGTCGCGCCCCTGGTCGTCGCTGCCCAGCCAGAAGCGAAAGCTGCTGTCGGCATTCATGCTGCCCGGCTTCAAATGGGCATCCATGATGCTGAGCTGATTCAAGTCATACGGGTCCTGCGGCGTCAGCAGCGGTGCGCAGACCGCAAAGACGACCAACAGGCAGACCGTGAGCAAGCCGCACAGCGCAATGCGACTGCTTTTGAAATCCACCCAGACCCGTTGCAGGGGTGTTTGCACACCCACACAGGGCCTTGCGGCGTGGGGCGCATCGGCAATGGTGGTGGTAGTCGCGTCGTTCATTGGTTGCCCCCAAGGCGTACACGTGGATCCAGCAAGGAGTAGATGAGATCCACCAACAGGTTGATGGTGATGAAGAGGCAGACCGTGAACAGCAGATAGGCCACGATGACCGGCCGGTCCAGCTTCAGCATGCTTTCGATCAACAACTTGCCCATGCCAGGCCAGGCAAATACGGTTTCGGTAACCACGGCGAAGGCGATCAATGAACCGAACTCCAAGCCTATGACCGTGACAATCGGAATCATGATGTTCTTGAGAACGTGCAAGAAGATGATGCGCGCGGAGCTGAGTCCTTTGGCGCGTGCAAACTTGATGTAGTCCTGCTGCATCACTTCGCGGGTGCCGGCCCTGGCCAGGCGTATCACCAGCGCCATCTTGTAGAGGGCCAGCGTAAAGGCCGGCAACAGAATATGGCGCAGCCCTTCAACACTCAGAAAGCTGACCGGCACACCCAGCACACTGGTGGTGTCTCCACGCCCGCCAGCGGGAAGCCAGCCCAGAATCACCGCAAACAGCAGAATCAGCATCATGCCAACCCAGAAGGTCGGTAGCGAGAACCCGAGGATGGAGCCCGACATGATCAGTCGCCCGGTGGCCGAGTCTGACTGCATGCCCGCCAGCATGCCCAGTGGAATGCCAACCAGTATGGCCACGGTGATCGCCGTGATCGCCAATTCCAATGTTGCGGGCAGGCGTTGCAGAATCAGTTGCATGGCCGGGCTACCATGCACAAAGGAGTTTCCAAAGTCGCCCACCGCGGCGTGCTGCAGGAAAATATAGAACTGTTGGTACAGCGGCAGATCGAGCCCAAGAGATTGGCGCACGCCTTCGCGGATAGCCTCGTCGGCCGATGGATCCACCAGAATTTCGATCGGGTCGCCAATGGCGAAGACCCCAATGAAAACCAGCATGGCCATGACCAGCAAAGTCACGAACGAAGGAATGATGCGACGCAAAGCGTATGCAAGCATGGCGAGTGTTCCTGTGAATGGGAGGTACCACCGAGGCGGCACCCGACTGACGATTTACTTGGTGGACCGCTTCACGTCGAAGGCGTTGGTGGACTGGTCCGCCCGAGGCTTGTAGTCCAAGCCCTTCTTCATCGCCCAAGGCGTTGTCTCTGAATGCAGAGGAATCACGGCCATCAGGTCCATGGATTTTTTGCTGGCGTCGGCCAGCAGAACTTTTCGCTTGCCATCATCGACCGTGTTCATGGCCTGGTCGATCAGCGCGTCCAGCTCCGGGTCCGAAAAACCGGCGAAGTTGGAGGCACCCCACCCTTTGTCGCTGTTGGGCGTGGCCACCAGTGAACGCAGTGGAGAAGACATTTCACCCGTTCCAGCCAACCACCCCGCCAGCCAGATACCAAACTCGTGCTTGGCGCGCTTGCTGAAGAACACGCTGGATGTCATGGCATTCACTTGGGTCTTGATTCCAATGCGCGACCACATTTGCGCAACAGCCTGGGCAATCTGCGCATCGTTCACATAGCGGTCGTTAGGCGTTGCCAAGGTCATTTCAAAACCATTGGGATAGCCTGCCTCGGCCAACAGCTTCTTGGCACCCTCGGGGTCAAACGCGATTTTGGGGATGTCCAGGTTCGCGCCGAAGAAGGCCTTGTCCAGCAATTGGTTCGCGGGCTTGGCAAAGCCCCCAATCACGCGTTCCACGATGGCCTGGCGGTCGATGGCGATGGCCAAGGCCTTGCGCACACGCACATCACGGAACGGATTTTTGCCATTGGTGCCCTTGACCTCGGGGGGTACGGCGTCGGACCGTTGGTCCGGCATCACATAAATTACGCGCGCCGATACGCCGCCGCTGATCTTGAATTTGCTGTCGTTCGACAGGCGTTGGACGTCTTGTATCGGCGGGTTTTCTATGAAGTCCACATCGCCGGAAATCAAGGCGGCGACGCGTGGACCCGGGCTGCTGATGGGCCGCATGAGGACCGTTTCCCATTGCGGCTTGTCGCCCCAATACGCCTCGTTGCGCTTGAACACGATCCGATCACCCTTCACAAATTCCGCGTATTTGTAGGGACCGGTGCCGATGGCATTCTTGCCATTGGTGAAATCTGCAGTGGTGGGCCAGGCGGCGTTGATCTTGCAGCCATCGTGGTTGAACTTCACTTTCTCTCCACCAATCAAGCCATCGGAAATGATGTTGACCACGGAGAGTTCTTGCGGCAACAGGGGGTAAGGCGCTTTCGTCTTGATGATCAGGGTGTAAGCATCCGGCGTTTCGATTTCCTGAATGGCCTTGGTGTACAGCGTGAACGGAGAGGGGCTGTTGGCGACCTTGGGAATACGGCACAGGGAAAAAATGACGTCATTGGCATCGAAGCTACTGCCATCGTGAAACTTTACGTTTTTGCGCAGTATGAATTCCCAAGTGGTCGGGTTGATGACTCTGTAGGACTCGGCCAAGCCGGGCCGCATGCTGAAGTTGGGAGTCGCTTCCACCAGTGATTCGAAGATGTGCCCGGTGACCTGGTTGTTGGGGACCAGATTGTGAAAGTGCGGGTCCAGCGAGGTAGGCTCCGCGGACAGGCCGACTTTCAAATCGGCTGGGGTTTGGGCTTGCGCTGGCGTCGCCGCAACTGCCGCTAGCGCGGTCAATGCACGGACAAGGCCGATCTTGGTAATGAACATGGTGGAGTCTCCTGTTTTAATGGCCGCAATGGCTCTATGACCGTGCCAAGTCTAGGATCCACCCCCTTTCCGACACATATACAAACAGCGAACAATTCATTAAACTGTGTAGGTCTATATACCTACACAGTTGGCCAGCGTGACCCTTATTTCCTTGCAGCGGGACAGCGCCTCGCAGACTTTGACGGAACAAATTGTTTCGCAGCTGATGCAGCTAATTGACCGCAAGGCCTTGCTTTGCGGAGCCCACCTTCCGTCCATTCGAAAATTTTCTACGGAGTTGGATGTCAGCACGTTTACCGTGATAGAGGCCTACGACCGACTCGTGGCGCTGCGCTATTTGCAGTCACGCAAGGGCTCTGGTTTCTACGTTGCGCAGCGCAGGGCGCCCAGCAATAGCCCCGCCATAACGCTTCCGGAACGGGCCTACGATTACATCTGGCTGGTGCGCGGTCAGTTAGAGGAAACCCCTGGAAAATTCAATGTCAGCACCGGAAAGCTGCCGCGGGATTGGAACAACTCGGAGCTGATACGGCGTGGTCTGAAAGCCTTGTCCGTCAAAACGGACAGCAACCTCAACAGCTATGGAGAACCGAACGGCTACGCCCCCCTGCGTCGCCTGCTGCAGATTCGTTTGAACGAAATCGGTGTTCAGGCCGATACCCACCAAATTGTGCTCACCCAGGGCGCGACCCAAGCCATGGAGTTCATTGTTCGCCTGCTGTTGAAACCAGGCGATGCCGTAATGGTGGATGACCCGGGCTACTTCACTTTATTCGGCAATCTGCAACTGCACGGTTTGAAATTGCTGGCGGTCCCCCGCACGCCGGACGGCCCCGATGTCAAGGCTATCGAGAGTTTGTTCAAGCTCCATCGCCCTAAATTGTTTTTCACGCAATCGGTGCTTCACAACCCCACCGGCACCAGTCTGTCAGCGGCCAATGCCTTTCGGCTGCTGCAGCTCGCTGAAGTGCATGACTTTCGCATTGTCGAGAATGACACCTACATGGATTTGGAACCCGTACCGACCAACCGACTGGCCGCGTTGGATCAGCTCAACCGCGTCATCCACGTGGGTTCGTTTTCAAAAACTGTATCGGCCTCCGTGCGCGTGGGCTATCTGGCCTGCCACAGCGATTTGGCGGAGCAGGTTGGCAACATCAAAATGCTCTCCAGCATTACCAGTGCACAACTCAACGAGCAGTTGGTACACCACGTTTTGTCGGATGGCCGCTACAGACGCCATATGGAGCGCTTGCGAACCATGCTGGCAGATGCCACGCAGAAGACCTTGGGGGGCCTGAACAAGGCCGGTTTTGAATTGTTTGCCGAGCCATTGGGCGGAAAATTTGTCTGGGTCCGTCACCCGCGGCACGAAGACTCCACGGAAATTTCGCGGCTGGCGGAAGCCGACAACATCATTATTGCCCCCGGCAATGTCTTCCGACCCGATCTTGGCAACACGCCGTGGTTGCGATTCAACGTTGCCCAAGGCCAGCAACCGATTTTTCAGAGTTTTTTAAAGAAGACATTTGGCTGAAGTGCAATCCCGTCAGCCGGATGTTCCTGCTGGGCGCAATGTTCCAATAACCACTGGCTACCGCGGCATCGATCTTTTCCCCGATCTCAAACGCTCAAGCCCAGTCCGCCGCCATGGCCCGCACGGTGTCCAGCACGCGCTGCTTGCTGGCATCCATGCGCTTGCCACTGCGCCAGGCCACCATCACTTCCCACTCGGACACGGGCAGGTCTTGCAGATCCAGCTTGACCAGGCGTCCTTCGCGAAGCTCGCGCTTGACGGCGACTTCGGGCATGAAGGTTAAGAAACCGTGCTCCAACGCCATCTCGCGCGCCGCGCTGGCGGGCTGCACGGTGTGGATGGGGCCGGGCACGGTACGCAGGCCGCGCAGCAACTCAATCAACTGGTAGCAGCCATCGCCCCAAGACTGCGGCGCCAGTTGTTCATTGGCAATGGCGGCCAAGGTCTTGGGTTTGGAGCGCGCCAGCTTGTGGCTGCGGTGCACCACGGCCACGATCCGCGAACGCCAGATGCGCTCCATCTGGATGCCCGCCATGGGTGGGCACTTCAGCACAAAGCCCAGTTGCGATTTGCCAGTCAGCAACTCTTCCATGATGGCCGGCGAATGGTCGGTGCGGCAGCGTATCTCCATCGGTGCCTGGGCCAGCGCCACCAGAATGGGCCCGAACACCACAGAGGCCAGCGAAGGCAGACACGCCAACGTGACCAGGGGCAAGGGCGGTGTGCGCTGTATGGCCTTGCGGCCCTGGTCCAGCACCGCAATCGCCTCTTTGGCGGCGGGCAGGAACGCGTCGCAGGCGGCCGTAGGCAAGGCACCGCGGCGATGGCGTTGGAACAACTGCGCGCCAATGTCTGCCTCCAGCAGGCTCACCCGCTGGCTCACCTGGGGCTGCGACCACCGTCGGCGCGCAGCGGCCTGGCTGAAGCTGCCGCAGTCCACGATGTCGACCAAGAGCTGCAAATCGTCAATGCTCAGAGACATAATAAAAATCTATAGCAAGTATTACGGGTTAACGACTTCCATAATAACTGACAAAACCCCAAAATGGGATTTTTCACGCAGTCGACGCAGGGCCGCCCCAAGGCGACGATGGCCCCCTCGGGGGGCAGCACAGTACGCGAAGCGACAAGCGTGGGGGCAATATTTTCAAGGACACCATGGCTGCACAACGCGCGCGAACGCTGGGACGTCGCTTCATCATGCTCGACAACCTGCTCGTGGTTGCCGGTTTCTTCCTCGTCTTCCCACTGATCAGCCTGCATTTTGTGGACCAGATGGGTTGGGCCGCGGCGGCCGTGGGCCTGGCCTTGGGTCTGCGCCAGATGGTGCAGCAAGGGCTGGGGCTGTTGGGCGGATCATTGGCCGACCGCTATGGCGCCAAGCCGTTGATCGTGGCCGGCATGCTGCTGCGCGCGGCCGGCTTTGCGGTGATGGCCGTGGCCCACCATCCCGGCGTGCTGGTGTTCTCGTGCCTGCTGTCGGGCCTGGGTGGCATGCTGTTTGACCCGCCGCGTAGCGCCATGATCATCAAGCTGACCCGCAGCCATGAACGCAGCCGTTTCTACAGCCTGTTGATGATGCAGGACAGCGCGGCGGCCATGGGCGGTGCGCTGCTGGGCACCTGGTTGCTGGGATTTGACTTCTTCTGGGTGGCCATGGGCGGCAGTGCCCTGTTTGCGCTGGCGGCCTTGGCCAATGCGCTGCTATTGCCCGCCTACCGCGTGGCGTCCACCCGCACGGCACCGCTGGCTGCGATGCGCACCGTGCTGACCGACAAGCCCTTCCTGGTCTTTGTCTTTACGCTGAGCGGCTACTACGCGCTGGGCGTGCAGATCATGCTGCTGTTGCCAGTGACCATCAAGCAACTGGCGGGCACCGCGCAGGCCGTGAGCTGGATGTATGCGCTGGATGCGGTGCTGTCTCTCACGCTGCTGTACCCGCTGGCCCGCTGGGGTGAGCGCTACTTGCGGCTGGAGACCCGTGTGCTGGCCGGCGTGTTGACCATGGCCGTCAGCATTGCCGCGATGGCCTGGGTGCACAGCCTGCATGCGGCGTTTGTGATGCTGTCGTTGTTCTTCGTCGGCTCGCTGGTTGCGGAGCCCGCACGCGAGGCCTTGCTGGCGCGGTTTGCCCAGTCGCACGCACGGGCCAGCTACATGGGCATGGGCCGCTTTGGCCTGGCGATTGGCGGGCTGGTGGGCTACACCGGTGGTGGCATGTTGCTGGACCATGCACGTGCTCTCAACCTGCCCGCCCTGCCCTGGCTGGTGCTGGCGCTGGTGGGCGTGGTGACCTGGCTGGCACTGTACTGGCAGTTCTCGCCAACACGCGGCCAAGCCCGACTGGCATTCAAGCCGGTTTGAACAACCGGCTTTCGACTCGCGCTGCATCTGCGTCCCCGTCTGCAGGCTAGGTTTCAGCGCCGGGCAGCCCCAAGGTGAAATGCAGCCCCCTCGGAGGGCAGCGACCCGCATCGCGGCGGAGCGTGGGGGCTGCACTTACCACACGCGGCTCACGCAAGGTGCCGCAATAACTGCTGGGCATGCGCAAACAGCGCGGTCTTCAGCGCCTTGGGTTTGACGATCTCGAAGTCCAGGTCCAGGCGCGCCAACTCACGCGCAAACCAATCCAGGTTGTCGGCCTGCGCATCCAGCCGGATGCGACCTCGCTCCTGCGTGAGCTTGCCGATGCTGGACGGAATGGCGCGCCGCACCACCGCCATCTCGGCCCCGGCAAAGCGCACGACGATGGTGTGTGTGCGCTGCACCGCGGCGATGGACTCCCGTAGGTATTGCAACACGTCAAACGCCTGCGGCTTGCCAAACGACTTGGGGCAGGCCTGCACCGCGCGCACCCGGTCCAGCCGGAACGAGCGCAGACCGCGGCGCAGGTGGCAATAGCCCACCACATACCAGGCGCCATACAGGTAGCCCATGCCGTAGGGATCGACTTCGCGCTCGGTAGTGCGGCCGTCGAGCGCGCCATAGGTCAGTAAAACGGTTTGCGCGGCGGTCGCGCACTGGGTGATGTCGGCAAAGAATTCACTGCCGCTCTGCGCCTGCGGCGGCAGCAAGTCCAGCGTGACGACGGCATTCAGATCGCCGATCTTGCGCTTCAGCGTCTTCGGCATCACGCGGTCCAGCTTGGCCTGCGCGCTGGCCACGGCCGGCGTCATGTCGCTCAAGCCCAGGTCGCGTGCCACCCGCAGGCCCACCGACAGCGCCAGGGTTTCATCGTTGCTGAACAGCATGGGCGGCAGCTTGTAGCCCGGCATCAACGCATAGTGACCGTCGCGCCCGCGCGTGCTGCGTATCGGCACGCCAAAGTTTTCCAGCTCAACGATGTAGCGGCGCACGGTGCGGCGCTCCACACCAATCAGTTCGGCAAGCTGCGCGCCGCTCAGGCTGGCGTGCGATTGCAGCAATTCCAGCGCGGCCAGCACGCGTTGCAAGGGTTTTTCCATAGGCGGATGGTACAACTGATATAGGACAAGTATTGACCTATATAGATCCTAGACTGCAGCCATTCGACAACCTATCCAAAGGAAACAACATGGCACCCGATCTCTGGCTTTACTTTCTGGCGGTTCTCGCCGTCATCTTGCTGCCCGGCATGGATATGGCCTATGTGATGGCCAGCAGCCTGAGCGCGGGGCGCCCCGGCGCGGTGAGTTCGGTGCTGGGCATTGCTACCGGTGGCGCCATCCATGTGATCGTGGGCGCGACCGGCATGGCGGCGCTGATGGCAGTGTTCCCGCACCTGTTCCGCATCATGTTGCTGGTGGGAACCGTTTACTTGCTGTGGGTGGGTTGGGGGATTTTCCGCAGCGCAGATGCGGCCGCGCCCACGCAGGCAGACGTGGCACCCGTATCGGGTGGCACCATCTACCGCCGCGCCGTCACGACCTGTTTGCTGAATCCCAAGGCCTATGCCTTTACCTTCGCACTGTTCCCCGCCTTTGTGCGCGCCGATACGCGTTCGCTACTGGCGCAGACCTTGGCCCTGTGCGTGATCACCGTCGGCACGCAGATCGCGGTCTATGGTGTCGTGGCTGCACTGGCGCTGCGCTCCCGCGCTTTTATACAAGCACGCCAGAGCGTAATGGCACGCTTGATGGGCTCGATGCTGATGGTGTGCGCGTTATTGACGGCCACGCAAGCCTGGGCGTCGCGCTGAGAGTCTGGGCGTTCAGCGAGCAGGGTTGGGGAATACCAGCCCGTGCAGCCCACCCTTGCGCTCGAAAGGCTTCCACTGTCCTTCTGCTTGCGCCAGGCGATCAGCCACCGCCCACCAAGCCGTCGGATTCAAACCCAAACCAATATGGCTGGCATAGACCTCCACGTTTTCGGTATGCGGATTAGCCTTGCTGGGTGCCTGCAGGCTGGCCTGCCAGGCCACCACGCCATCGGTGCGCGTGTAGATGGACGTGGTGGGCACGGGTGGCGCGGCGGGCAAGTCAAACAGCGCGGTTTCATGCTCCACCTTGCGGCCGCTGGTGAGCTCGTACACGCGCCAGGCATTGGTGCTTTTGTGTGAGCCCGAAAACGGCGTGCCCAACGTGATGACACTGCGCACGCAGTCGGGCAACAGCTTGGCGAGCTCACGGGCATAGACGCCGCCCAGGCTCCAGCCGATCAGGCTGACCTTTTTGCCACGCTCGGCATAGCTTGCCTCGACCTGGCGCCGGGCCTCCTGCAAGACGCCGGCGCGGGGTCCGAAGTTGTAGCTCTGGTTCCAACCCGACACGTCATACCCTAAGTTTTGCAGGTAGCCGCGCAAGGGCAAGGTCGACGTATCACTGGCCGACAAACCGGGGAACACAATCACCGAATGGCCGTCACCCGCCGGCGCCCGCTGCAGCATGGGCCAAGCGGGAATCAGGGCGCCAAATTCCCACGGTGCCCGCAACTCCATGGCCATCAGCAAGGCGCTGGGGGCTGGTGGATGCGCGGAGGAAGAAGAATGCGTCGTCGTCGTGCTTGCGGTAGTCTGCGTTGCCATCTCGTAAAAAGGTGTCAGGCCGGCTTGGCCCTCTTCCGTGCTGCTGTTGTGGTGGAGACAACAGTAGCAGTTTTTGCAGCAGAAGGCTTACGGGCAGTCTTGGCTTTAGAGTCCGGAATCTTGCTTGTTGTCGCTTTGGGGACTTTCGCCGCCGCCGGTGTGCGGGTTACTACCGAGGCCGATGGCGGTTTTGCGTCCACCGCTGGTGCGGGTAGCACAAATAATTCCTTGCCTTGTTCAAAAGCGGCCTGCAGCGCATCGGTCAAATCATGGATGGCAGGCACCGCTTGTTTGTCACCGACCAGGCCAAAGTCGACGCTGCCGGCATAGGTCTGGATCGTGATATTCAGTGCCAGGCCGTGCGTGATGATGCTGACCGGGTAGAAGGTCTCCATGCGCGCACCGGCCAAATACAGCGGCACAGCGGGTCCTGGCACATTGCTGATGGCCACATTGGCAAAGGCTGGCAGGCGCTCCACGATGCCGCCAATGGACACGGTCTTGAACGCCAGCTTGGCCAGGCCACCCACCAGCAAGGGCGCCAGCAAACCCGGGTAATTGGTGGGCAGCACGCCCTTCAAATTGACCAGCGCCGCCTTGACCTTGGCGGTGGACGCCATGATGGCTTCCAGGCGCTTGACCGGGTTGGCGATATGCGACCCCAGGTCCACCAGCGACATCGACGCCTGGTTGTTCAGCTCCTTGTTGCTCTCCTCGCGCAGGCTCACCGGCATGGCCGCAATCAGTGGCTTCTTGGGCACGCTGGCGTGCTGTTGCAAGTAGCTGCGCAGCGCGGTCGAGCACATCCATAGCACGATGTCGTTGAAGGTACCGCCCACCGCCTTGGCCATGGTACGGCACTCGGCAAACGGCACGCTGACGGTGGCAAAGCTGCGCTGGCGCGTGATCGCCACATTGAACGGCGTCTGCGGTGCCAGTGACATCGGCGCCTTGGGCTTGAGCCGCGCCAGGCCCTTGGCGCCCTCCTTGGAAAACGATTGGTCACCAATGGCGCTGCGGATGCTTGACGCCGTCTCGGGCAAAGAGCGGGCGATCTTGGCGTATTGCGCCAGTGTGTTCGAAAACGCGGCGCCAATCATCTCGCCGATCTTCATGTCCGCGCGGGTGCGCCCCTTGCGCGCCGGGTCGGGTGGCGCCACTTCGCGCGGCACGGGCCCCAGGTCCAGCATGGCGTTTGCCAGCACGGTACCGCCCTTGCCATCCAGCCCGGCGTGGTGGATTTTGGAATACATGCCCACCCAGCGCTTGCCGTCCGCGGCCTTGATGCTGTCAAAGATATAGAACTCCCACAGCGGGTGTTCGCGGTCGATCAGTTGCCCATGCAGGCGCGCGCAGGCCGTCTCCATTTGCCGCATGCTGAGGTTGTTGCCCGGCACCTGCCTCAGATGAAAGTGCAGGTCAAACGTGTCGTCCTCAACCCAGAGCGGGTGGCCCAGGTCAAACGGCATGAAGGCCAGCTTGCGCGTGAAGATAGGTGCCAGATGGACGCGCTTGGCCAAGTGGTCATGTACGGCCTGGTAGAAGCTGCCTTTGAAGTCAGCGGGCAATTCGTACACGACCATGGAGCCCACATGCATGGGCATCTCTGGCGTCTCCAGGTAGAGAAAAGTGGCGTCGAGGCCGCTGAGGGGTTTCATGGGCAGTTTTCTCCTTGCGGTGAGCGTAACGGGAGCTTGGCGCGTGCGCCACTAGGGTTTGTGCGTGGGTGGCCCTTGCAACCTACCGCCGATCACAGGGAGTTGGAGCCCGACGTTATCTATTTCCATGCGGCTCGCGTTGACCGAAGTGCCAAAGACTCGAGTGCGTCTTGCAGCAATTGAATTCCACCATCGCCTTTAGACTCAATTGCTATCATATTAATAGCTACTTGTGTATATTCCACGAGGGCTACGGCCTAATTTCCCTCAGAGGAACCATGGCTGCACCATACGACCCCAGCAACTCAAACTTGCCATACGCGATCTGGGCTTCTAGCGCCGGCAGGTCCATCGGTGTTGGCGTGACAAACGCCATCACATAGCCCACACCGGCTGGGCCGCGGGTCGTCATGTGCCAGGTGCCACGGGGTAGGTCGAGCGTGCCGGCGCCCATGAAATTGGCGCCATCCACCGCGTTCGGAAACACGAGGCGCAGCGCCCGAGCATCGCTGTCCAGTTGCACCAGATAGGCAAAACCTGCGGTGTTGGACGATATGCGCGCCGTTACATGCTCCCCGGTTTTGACCTGGCTGGCCGACACCTTGAGGCCAACCTGTAGAGCGGGGTTGGCACGGCTGAGTGCCGCTTCCATGCGCTGCTGCAAGCCCATGTCGGCCGGCCCCGTCGACACGGCGCAGCCAGCCAACACAAGCACCACACCTAGGGCGCCTGCCCAATTTGCAAGCGAAAAGTTTTTCATGCAAAAGGATACCATTCGGCTTCGCCAAACAGCAGCGATTACCGCGCCGCCAAACTCCACTCCGCCATGCGCTCACGCAACCTGTTGATCCTGTCCACCGCTACCGTTGTGCTGATCTGGCAGTTGCCCTATGGCCGTCAACTGTTGTACCCGCTGACCTTGCTGGCCACCTATGCACATGAAATGGGCCACGGCCTGACGGCCCTGCTGACCGGCGCGGAGTTTGACCAGTTGATGTTGCACGCCGATGGTTCGGGCATGGCCGTGTGGCGCGGCAACCCCGGGCGCCTGGCCACGGCGCTGATAGCAGCCGGCGGTCTGGTCGGTCCCACGTTTGCGGGTATTGGCGTGTTGTGGGCTTCGCGCACGCCACGTTACGCGCGCGCAGTGCTGGCTACGCTTTCCGCACTGACCGTGGTGTCAGTGGTCTTGTGGTCGCGCAATGCCTTTGGTGTGGTTTTTCTGGTCTCCGTCGCCACCACCCTGGGCCTTGCGGCCAAGGCGCTGCCCGACGCGGCTGCCGCGTTTTTGCTGCATTTCATCGCGGCGACACTGTGCCTGTCGTGGTTCAACCACTTGGCTTACCTGTTCTCCGCGCAAGCCGTCGTCAATGGCGTAGCCATGCCGTCCGACAGCAGCGTCATCGCCCAGGCCCTGTGGTTGCCGTATTGGTTTTGGGGCGGCGTGATAGCCACCTTTTCGTTTGCGGTTGCGGCATGGGGCATTGCAAAAACCTAGCGCCTATTCGCACTACAGCCTCGGGGATCAGGCCGCAGTGACGCCGGCACGCGCGTCGTGCGTTGCCGCAGGCGAATCGCCACCATCGCCCAATGCATGTAGCTGCTGCAAATCTTCCAACAACAGGCGCAGAGGCGCTACCAACATGGGGCCGCAGTCAACGTTGCCTGCTTCGCCGCCATGCACCAAGTGACGCAATGCATCCAACGACGCCGAACCCGAGTTCGCCAGCACGCTGGCCACGCCCGACAGGGCCGCGCTGGCCGCCTCCACCGCCACACGCTCACCCTGCCCCGCATGGCTGGTGCGCACCAGATCCAGCGCACGGTTCAAGACCACGGTGTCCTGCACCACGCGACTGGTCAGTGCCGCCAAACGGCGGTGGTGGCGTTCGTGTAGCGGCTTTGCCACGGTCCGTGACCACGGAAACTTGCGGTCCGCACTGCCTGCCAGCGTTGCCAAGCCTTGCAAGGCGGTGCGCATGGCCAGGCCGCTGGCTTCCGCTTGCGCCTCG
>Ga0207976_100433_pt1 | contig 16642 bp, 15 predicted proteins | sample LakWasMe94_HOW11_2_FD_183916 | JGI IMG/M metagenome (GOLD analysis project Ga0207976, IMG submission 183916) | Freshwater sediment methanotrophic microbial communities from Lake Washington under simulated oxygen tension - Sediment Metagenome... | ecosystem: Environmental > Aquatic > Freshwater >... | reverse complement strand
GCTGGGTTCCGTGTTGCTCTTCTTCGCACTCGCCGGGTTGATGCTGGGAACCCGTCGCATCGATTGGTATGGTCTGAGCACCCGTACAGTCTTGGCCGACGGAACCGCAAGTCTATGAAGCACGGAGCCCTCGGCCGCTGGTCGCTCTGGGGTGGCGCACTGCTGGCATTGTCACTGGCCTATCTTTTGCGTAACCCCTTGCTGCTGCCATGGCGCGCGATCGCAACGCCTCTGCTGTGCCTCGCCGCGGTGGCCGCGCTGCTGTACCTGGGCGCGCAGCGCAAACGGTCTGCCCTATCGTTTGGCCAAGGCTCTGTGCTGATGAGTCTATGGCTATCGGCACTGCTGTTGGTCTGCGTACAAGAGGGTATTTTTCAATGGCGCAAACACCAGGTGATGCACAGTCCGACGGATGCGGCGCAGACCCTGGGGGCGCACATCATCATCGGCTACAACCACCCCGATGAAGTGAAGTGGCTCGCACAACGGGGCTTGGTGGGTGGTGTCTTCATCCGTGCCAACAGCATCAAGGGCAAAACTTCTGAAACCATCCATGCGGAAATCGCCGGCTTGCAAATGCTGCGCAAGGAAGCCGGTCTGGCCCCGCTGATTGTCAGCACCGACCAAGAAGGTGGCATTGTGTCGCGTATGTCACCACCACTGGCGCAGATGCCCCCGTTGGCGGAAATCATCGCGGGCGCCCGCCAAGAAGACATCGAGGCGCTGGCCTTTGCGTATGGTCAGGCGCACGGGCGCGGCCTGGCTTCGCTGGGCGTGAACGTCAACTTTGCCCCGCTGGCCGATCTGGCTTTTCCGCGCAGGCGCTCGACGCTGGATTTTCACAGTCTGATTGGGCAACGCGCCATCGACGCCGATCCGCACCGGGTCAGCCCGGCCGTCATTGGCTACGCCCACGGCTTGGAAGCACAAGGCGTGCACGCCACGCTCAAACACTTTCCGGGTCTGGGACGCGTCACCGCCGACACGCACCTCTTTCGCGCAACCTTGGCCACCAGCGAAAAAACGTTGGAAGGCTACGACTGGATCCCGTTTCGCGAAGGCCTGGAGGCCACCCAGTCACTGCTGATGGTCGGGCATGCCACACTGGGCGCGGTGGATGCGAGGCGTCCGGCGTCACTGTCCCGCAAAGTGGTCCAAGGCATTGTCCGAAACCGCTGGGGGCACCAAGGCGTTTTGGTGACCGACGACATGGCCATGGCGCCCGTGGTGCAATACGGCATGTGCGCCGCGGGCGTGGATGCCATCAATGCGGGCATGGACCTGCTGCTGGTGTCCTACGATACCGACCAGTACTACACCGTCATGCAATGCCTGATGCGGGCCCGGTTGGATGGCAACCTCCACGACAAGACACTGCGCGACAGTGGCGAGCGCCTGCAAAGGGCACTGGCGCTTTAGGACGCGGGGGCTCACCAGGGCGCCGCGTGCCCCCTATGTGTGCTGGGCCACGGTGAGACCCGTGACAAAGTTTTACATTCACAGGCACGGCACCCTATAGACTTCATGGATGCTCGCTCGCGGCCAGCGTCTGGCCGTGGACTGACTCAACTTCGTTGGAGAACACTGATGAAAACCCTCTTCGCAATTGCGCTCGCCGCCTGTGCCGTCGCACCTGCCTTTGCACAAACCAATGTCGGTGTCTCCATCGGCATAAATCAACCGGGTGTCTATGGGCGCATTGATATCGGCGCCTTCCCGCAGCCGCGCATCATCTATCCGCAACCAATCGTTGTTGTGCAGTCACCCGTTGCCGTGCAACAGCAACCCATCTACCTCTACGTGCCGCCGGGGCATCAGAAAAACTGGGCCAAGCATTGCGACCGATACAACGCCTGTGGCCAACCCGTATATTTTGTCGAGGAAAACTGGGTACGCGAGCGCTACGAAGAAAACCATGGCCATGGCGACCATGATCGAGGGCATGGCCACGGCAAGGGCAACAAACACCGGGATTGATTCGCCGCTCTGGCCGTTCTGGCCGCACCCATCCGTAGGTTCAGGACAGCCTGAACGTCTCCAGATGGATGCTGGTCTCGGTATTGCTAATGCCCTTGAGCAAACGAATACGCTCCAGCACCTTGGCCAGCTCCTGCAGCGTTTCGGCGCGCAGTTCGGCCAATAAATCCCAGCGGCCATTGGTGTCGTGCAAAGTGGCCACACCAGGCTCCCCCAGCAAACTGGCAATCACCGCGCGGGTCTGGTTGCCATCCACTGCAATGCTCATCCAGGCCTTAATGGCGTTGTGCTGCACATCGGGGCGCAAGCGGACGGTGTAGCCGACGATGACGCCGTCGTCCTCCAGTCGACGGATGCGGTTGGTGACAGTGCCCCGTGAAACCTTCAACTTGGCAGCCAGCGCCGCCACGGTCAGGCGTGCATCCTGGCGCAACAGCGACAGCAGTTTGTGGTCAATTTCATCCATAGTGTCAATTTAACATGCCATAACGCTAATTTATTGACTATTTTTATGCACTATTGACGATTGTTATTGTTTGACCGCGAAACCATACTTCTTCTCACCGATTGCAGCCGTTTGCGATCTACGAGGAGAAGACCATGACAACACCCACCAGCCCCCGCAAAAACACCCTGTTCCTGAGCCCGCAAGACGTCGCCGCCATCGTGGGCCGTTCCGGCCTTGCCGCCACTTTGCAAGGCATGGCCGCCTATATCAGTCAGGACTTTCTGCGCTGGAAGAGCTTTGACAAATCGGCCCGCCTCGCCGCACATTCGCAAGACGGTGTGATTGAGCTGATGCCTATCGCGGACGCAGACACCTATACCTTCAAATACGTCAACGGCCACCCCAAGAACACGGCCGTGGGCCTGTCCACCGTGATGGCGTTTGGCGTGTTGGCCGATGTGGCCAGCGGCTTCCCGTTGCTGATCAGCGAGTTGACGCTGACCACGGCGATGCGCACCGCTGCCACCTCGGCCGTCGCCGCGCGCGCACTGGCCCGCCCCGACAGCCGCGTGATGGCCCTGATTGGCAACGGCGCACAAAGCGAGTTCCAAGCGCTGGCCTTCCACCACTTGCTGGGCATTGAAGAGGTTCGCCTGTTCGACGTCGATGCACAGGCCACTGCCAAGCTGCTGCGCAACCTGCAAAACAACCCGGAAGCAGCCGGTCTGCGCTTGGTCGTGTGCACCAGCGCCGCCGAAGCGGTGCGCGGTGCGGACATCGTGACCACGGTGACTGCGGACAAAACCAATGCCACCATCATCACACCCGACATGCTGACGCCCGGCATGCACATCAACGGCGTGGGCGGTGACTGCCCCGGCAAGACCGAGATCCACGCCGACGTGCTGCGCGCCGCCAAGGTGTTTGTGGAATACGAACCGCAGACCCGCATCGAGGGGGATTTGCAGCAAATGGACACGGACTTCGCCGTGACCGAACTCTGGCAAGTGCTGTCCGGCCACAAGCCCGGCCGCGACAGCGCCGCGCAAATCACGCTCTTCGACTCGGTGGGTTTCGCGATGGAAGATTTCTCGGCCCTGCGCTATGTGCACGATCTGGCGCAATCGCTGGCCATCGGCGCCACGATTCCCTTGATCCCCGAACTGGCCGATCCCAAGGATCTGTACCAGTTGATCAAGCCCGCAGCAACCGCCTCCACCAAGGCACAACAGGCCAGCGGTGGCGCCACCAACCCGGTCCACGCGGTACTGGAAGCCGTGGCATGACAACAGCTAACCGTTTTTCCCCGCAGGCGCCTGCTGCGGCGGTGATGGTGCGGCCCCATGCATTTCGCTCCAATCCGGACACACTGCAGGACAACGCCTTCCAAACCCGCGGCGCGGCAGGGGCCGACGCGGATACGGCGGCCCGCGCTTACGCAGAGGTCAGCGCCATGGTGCGCACGTTGCAAGACACAGGCGTGGTGGTGCATGTGTTCGAAGACACCGGCCAACACACGCCCGACGCGGTGTTTCCGAACAACTGGTTCTCCACCCACGCGGGCGGCCACATCGCCATCTACCCCATGGCCATGCCCAGTCGGCAACAGGAGCGGCGCTGGGACGTGATCGACCTGCTCAAGCAAACCTACCGCGTGCAGGACGTCATCGACTACTCCGGGCTGGAACAAGACCAGGTGTATTTGGAAGGCACTGGCGCCATGGTGCTGGACCATATCGACCGGGTGGCCTACGTGGCCCGCTCCAACCGCGCCGACCCACTGGCATTGGAGCGGTTTTGCACCCACTTCAACTTCGAGCCCATGCTGTTTGACGCCGCCGACGCAAAAGGCCGGGCGGTCTACCACACCAATGTGTTGATGTGCATCGGCACCGACTTTGCGATGGCAGGCTTTGGCATGATCACTGACGCGCAGCGACGCCAGGAAGTGCGCGAGCGATTGCAGGAATGCGGACGGGACCTGGTCGAGCTGAGCGAAGCACAGGTCGGAGAATTTGCGGGTAACGCCTTGGAACTGCAAGGTGCAAACGGTCGCATCCTGGCGGTCTCTTCACGGGCGTTGCGCGCGCTACGCATGGACCAAATCGCGGTGTTGGAGCGCCATGTCCAACTCGTGCCGCTGGACGTGCCCACCATCGAATTGGCGGGCGGATCGGTGCGGTGCATGCTGGCTGGCGTACACCTCAAACCACGCCCGGCCGCAGCCCGGCGGGCGTGATTCTCGCGAGTCTTTTTACTTGTATTTAGAGTCGATTTCCCAGACGGCGGTTTGCACCAGGCGTTGCACCATGGTGTCCAGACCAACGCCACCCTTGGCACTCTCGGAAATACCCAGCACGCTGGTGCGTGTGGCGCCCACTTCCATCTTCAGTTCCTTGTAGCCCTGGGCCACTTGCGCGGTGGTATTGGCATTCATGATCTTGTAGCGCATGCCGATCAGCCAGACGCCGGTGGCGTCATCGGTTTTGACCGAACCGACCACCTGGCCCGTCGCATTGCCGGCCCGGGTGCCCGACAAGGAACTGATCAAGCCACCGATGGCCTGGCCATCAAAACCCTTGGTGTTGGAGGCGATTTGCTCGGCTTTCAGGATGTCAAACTTGACGACCCATTTTGTCGTCTTGAGCTTACCTGCCTGCATGGTTTTGCGCGCCTTGGCAACGTTACCCAAATTGTAAGCAAGCGTAATTTCGTCCAGCAAATTGCCTAAATCAGCGCGTTCAAGCACGGTGAAGTTGGCTTGGGACAATTCCAACTCGCCGAAGTCGGCAATGTTGTTGGGCAGGATGCGTTGCGTGAAGTTGGCGTTGTTGCTCTTGATTTCGCCAGGAATGACGACCAGCGCCGGGCCCTTTTTACCCACGTTCTTGTACTCAACCGCCTTGTACGCGGCCGCGTCGGCGGCCGCATTGGCCTTGGCCGATGTCGAGCTACCCGCCGTGGGAGAAGGGTTACCGAAAGTGGGGGCCGCAGATTTTTCCGCAGCGGCTGGCGCCGGTGCTGGCGACGCGTCCGCGGCACGCGGAGCCGTCTCCATGCATCCTGTGAACAGCAGGGCCAGAGTGGCGGAAAGAAGCGAAGTGGCGAGCAAACGAGTACGCATTTTTGTAACTAACCCTCATAAAAAAAGATGGCCGCGAATTGGCGGGCCGAGCGAGTCTACGCCTTTCCCGATACAAAACGTTAATAGACAATGCGTAGTCAATAGCCATTCAAGGCTTAGCGCGGGAACCGTTGCTGACTTAATCGGAAGCTCATCGACTGACGGCGTACGCTTTGACGGGAGACCTTCTGAATCAATCAACGGCATGGGCAAGGTTTTAGCTGCAAAAGGCCATCGATGCGATGAGCCAGGATGGCGATGTGGCCTGGTGTCGGCGCTATGCAGTTCCTCGATTCGCACACTGGTGGAGCGGCTATGCGCGCAGCCCTCAATGAAAATCCCGACTCGTCGTCGTCAACGCCCCCAACATCGGCGTCATGTCCACCAGCCGCTTGGCGATCACGTGCTTGACATTGCCACCGCTCTCCTCGTCGCGCTGCCATATGCCATAGACAGCCAGCAGGCGGGACTGGTAAACCTCCTGGCGAAAGCGCTCCTTGACTGCCTTCCAGACGATGATGTTGACGCTGCCGGTTTCGTCTTCCAGCGTCATGAAAATCACACCCTTGGCGGTCTGGGGGCGCTGGCGCATGGTGACCAGGCCGCAGGTGCGCACCAGGCGGCCATGGGGCATGTAGGCCATTTGCGCGGCGGTGAGTAATCGTTTTTTCTTGAGGTCCTCCCGCAGCAGAGCCAGCGGATGGCTGCGCAAGGTGAGGCCCAGGGCGGCGTAGTCGAAGACCACTTCTTCGCCTTCTTCGGCGGCGGGCAGTTGCAACAGGTCTTCGTCAATGGGCACACCCTTGAGTAGCGCAGGGGCCGGTACCTGGGCCGATGCGTCCCAGACCTGCTGGCGGCGGTGGCCCGAGAGGGACCACAGGGCGTCGGCGCTAGCCAGGGCTTTGAGGTCGGCTTCGTTCAGGGTGCAGCGCAGGGCCAGGTCTTGGGTGCTGGCGAAGGCTTTTTGGATGCGCTCGGTAGCAATGCGCTCGCCGACTTCTTGGCGCAGGCCGTTGATTTGGCGTAGGCCGAGGCGGATGGCGGGTTGGTGGGTTGGTGTGCGCCCGCAATGGGGGTCAGAGCCCGATTTCGTTCTTTGCTCCGTGCTCCGAATAGCTTGCTGTCCTGAATCGGGATCTGACCCCCATTGCTCGGACCCCATGGTTTCAAGAGTGCAATCCCAATCACTGTGCGACACGTCGACGGTGCGCACCTCTACGCCGTGGCGCTGTGCGTCTTGCACCAGTTGCGAGGGACCATAAAAGCCCAGCGGTTGGCTGTTGAGCAGGGCGGCCAGGAAGCAGGCGGGGTGATGCCATTTGAGCCAGCAACTGATGTAGACCAGGATGGCAAAACTGGCGGCGTGGCTCTCGGGGAAGCCGTACTCGCCAAAGCCTTCCATCTGCCGGAAGATGGCCTCGGCGAAGTCCGCGGGATAACCCCGCTCCAGCATGCCACCCACCAGGCGGTCGTGGTATTTGCTGACGTTGCCATGGCGTTTCCAGGCGGCCATCGAGCGGCGAAGACCGTCGGCCTCGCCGGGTGTGAAGCCGGCCGCGATCACCGCGATCTGCATCACCTGCTCCTGGAAGATCGGGATGCCGTGCGTGCGCTCCAGCGCCTTGCGCAGATCCGGGTAGGGTGACGCATAGGCCTCTGGGTTCTTGCGCGCCTTCAAATACGGATGCACCATGCCGCCCTGGATAGGCCCCGGCCGCACGATGGCCACCTCCACGACCAGGTCATAGAAACACCGGGGCTGCAAACGCGGCAGCATGCTCATCTGTGCCCGGCTCTCGACCTGGAACACGCCCACCGTGTCGGCCTTGCAGATCATGTCGTAGGTGGCCGGATCTTCCCGTGGCACGTCCTGCATGCGCATGGGAGTGGGCAGGCCACGCCATTGGGTCACCAGCGCCAGACAGCGGCGGATGGCGCTGAGCATGCCCAGGGCCAACACATCGACCTTCATCAGGCCCACGGCGTCCAGGTCGTCCTTGTCCCACTGGATGATGGAGCGGTCCGGCATGCTGGCGTTTTCGACCGGCACCAGCCGGATCAACGGCCCTTGTGTGAGCACGAAGCCGCCCACATGCTGGCTCAGGTGGCGTGGAAAGCGTTGCAGTTGTTTGGCCAGATTAATCCAAAGCTCCAGTCGATCAGCCGGTGGTACCACGCAGTCCGAAGCCACCCGCTCCATGGCGGACTGCAGGCGCTCGGCCAATACCTCGCGGTCGTACATGCCGGGGTGTTCCTTGGCCAATGCGGTGATCAGTTCCTCGGGGATCTCCAGCGCGCGGCCCACATCGCGCAGCGCGCTGCGCGGGCGGTAGCTGATGACGGTGGCGGCAATGGCGGCGCGCTCGCGGCCATACTTGGCATAGATGTACTGGATGACTTCCTCGCGCCGCTGGTGTTCAAAGTCCACATCGATATCGGGCGGCTCGTTGCGCTCACGGCTGACAAAGCGCTCGAACATCAGATTGCCATCGACCGGGTTCACCTCGGTCACGTGCAGGCAGTAGCAGACCACCGAGTTGGCGGCCGAGCCCCGCCCCTGGCACAGGATGCCTTGGCTGCGGGCGAAGCGCACGATGTCGTGCACAGTGAGGAAATACATCTCGTACCGCAGATCGGCGATCAGTGCCAGCTCGTGCGCCAGCTTGGCACGCACGCTGTCCGGCACGCCCTGCGGATAGCGCTCCTTGGCACCCTCCTCGCAATAGTGCAGCAGCGTCTGCGCCGGCGTGCTACCGGGCAGCACCGCCTCCATCGGATAGTGGTAGCGCAATGCGTCCAGGCTGAAATTGCACTTGTCGGCGATCACCAAGGTATTGGCCATCAGCTCCGGCGGGTACAGCGCCGCCAGACGCGCGCGCGACCGCAGATGGGATTCCGCATTGGCCTGCAGCGCAAAGCCGCATTCGGTAACCGGTTGCCCCAGGCGCACGGCGGTCAACACATCATGCAAGGGCTTGCGCGAGCGCACATGCATGCGCACACCACCGGTGGCCACCAGCGGTACGCCGGTGAGCTGCGCCATCTGCTGCAGACGCACGCGCTGCAGCGCGTCGTCCGGCCCTAGCTGCAACTCCATGGTCAGCCAAAGGTTTGAGCCAAATAGACCCCTAGCCCTCGCGGATATTGCACATGCTGCTTCCATATTGATAGCAGGTGGATAGAGCAACAGAATCTCGCAACCGCTAAGCCGCGCCCACAGAGCATGGTGGAGCGCACCGTGCCAGCCCACCTGGTATTGCCCCTTGGGTGCCGCCCGACGCGCCGCGGTGATAAAGGCACACAGGTTGCCCCAGCCTTGCAAATCGTGGGCCAGCACCACCACGGTGAAACCGCTGGGCGGGGCAGGCGCACCCGCGCGCGTCGGTCTTGCCAGCGCAACGGGTGCCAGGGGTACACCAAACTCCGCCCCCAGCAGCAGCTTCAGGCCGTGCTTGCGGGCCTCACCGTGCGCGCGCACCACGCCCGCCACCGAGCATTCGTCGGTAATCGCTAGCGCGCTGTAGCCCAGTGCAGCCGCACGCGCCACCAACTCTTCGGGCTGGGACGCGCCGCGCTGGAAGCTGAAGTTGCTCAGGCAGTGCAGCTCCGCGTAGACGGGTGGGAGTGAACTGGAATCCATGAAATACTGATGTTTTATACAGTATATGCATGTATCCACACTTTATCAACGCATCGGACATTTGATGCATCCCGAACTTCCGGCAGTTACAGCCTCATCACCCCGCCAGCACCACCTTGTTTCTACCCTGGTTCTTGGCCTGGTACATGGCCGCATCGGCTGCCTGGACCAGACGGGCCGAGCTTTGCCCCTGCTTGGGCACGCACGATGCCACGCCGATGCTAATGGTGACCACACCGGCCACCGTGGCCTTGGCGTGGGGCAGACCCAAAGCCTGCACCGCCGCGCGGATGCGCTCCATCGTGGCGTAGGCCTCTGGGCCGCCCAGGCCGGGTAGGATCACCACAAACTCTTCGCCGCCGTAGCGGGCCACCAACTCACCCGAACGTTGCACCGTACTGACCAGCGTTTGCGCCAGCACCTTCAGGCAGACATCACCCGCCTGGTGGCCGTAGTGGTCGTTATAGGCCTTGAACTGGTCCACATCCAGCATGGCAATGGCCAAGGGCAGGCCCTGGCGGCTGGCGCGTTGCCACTCAGACTCCCATTCCTGGTCAAAGCTGCGGCGATTGGCCAGACCGGTCAGGCCATCGGTGGCGCTCAATGCCTGCAACTGGCGGTTGGCGGCCTCGAGTTCGACCGTGCGCAACAGCACCTTCTGCTCCAGGTCCCGGTTTGCCGCGGCAATCGTGTCGCGCAAGCGTGCCTGCTCCGCCATCTCGGCCCGCAGCCTGCGCGAAAACATAGCGCCCACCCACAATAGCAACAACAGCGCAGCGATGCGCATGGCCTGTGCCACGAAACGCACACGTTCAAAGTACGCATCGGTTCGAGCCAGTTCGCCGGTCAAGGCACCCACTGCCGTCTCGCTGTTGATGTCGTAAATCTTTTTGGCCAGCACATAGGCATCGTCAAACAGCAGGTGGTGTGCCTCGGCCCAACGGTCCTGGCGCATCAGCTTCAACGCGGCCTCCTCGGTGACATGCAGCTTGTAGTGGTCGTCACTGAGCGCCGACACTTCTTCGGACAGGTTCTGTAGCCGGGTCAAATTTCCCACGGTCTTCATCGTGGCTTCAAGGTCCGCATTGACGGTGTCGTAACTCGCAGTACGCAGCGTGTTTTGCTCCAGCACGGACATCACCAGCATGCTGGTCAGTTCCTGGTTGAGCCGCACCATGCGCTCCAGCCCGGTGTTGATCTCCAGGTGGCGGGCATGCAAGGCATCGTTCTCGATGTCCACGTACGAGCCCACACCCATGGCCAAGACCAGAATGGCCACGGCCACGTACATGCTCTTGGTGGAGCGCATGAAGCGGCCCAGAGGTCTGGTTGCAATGGCAGACACGCCTGCTTACTCCAAAACTTTGTCCGCCTTCTTCAACAGCGCGGGCGACACGGTCACGCCCTGTGCGCGCGCCGCCTTCAGGTTGATGACCAGGCTGAATTTCTCGACCGGCCCCCAGGGAATGTCGCCCGGCTTGACGCCCTTGAGCACCAAGGCCGCCTTCTTGCCAGCCGAATAGCCCACCAGGAAATAGTCCATGCCGTAGGCAGCGATCGCGCCGCGCGGCACGCTGTCCACATCGCCGGCAAACAGTGCGATCTTGTGCTGGTCGCAGACCCGGGCAATCGCGTCCAAATGGGCAACCGTGGTGTTGTCCGACGTAATGGTGATGGCCTGCACCCTACCCACCAAGGAGTTGGCTGCTTGCTCCACCTCGTTGCTATTGGCCACGTTGACTTCGATCAATTCCAACCCCAAAGACAAGGCCGCCGCGCGCATGGCCTTGATGTGGGTGACTGAGTTGGCTTCCGCCGGGTTGTAGATGGTGCCCCACTTCTTGGCCTTGGGCACGAACTTGGCATAGGTCTCCATTTGCAACAACACGGGCCACATATCGCTGACACCGGTCACATTGGTGCCGGTCTTCTTGCCCGGTGCGCTGTCCTTGGGCACAACCCCGGCATCGACAGGGTCGCTGATGGAGGAAAAGACCACCGGTATCGCGTGAATGACTCGCACCACGGCCTGGCTGGTGGGCGTGGCAATGCTGTGCACCAGATCGACCTGGTCGTCTTCGAACTTGCGGGCGATGGCCGTGGCCTTGGCCAGGTCACCGTCCGCATTCTGGCGGTCATAGCGGACGTTGACGCCCTCCTTGAAACCGGCACTGGCCAGGGCCGCTTCGAAGCCTTTTTCATCGGCGTCCAAAGCCGCATGCGAGACGATCTTGGTCACGCCAATGCGCACCATGGCTTTGTCGGCCGCACCCACCGAAAAGGCCACCAACAGCAGGAGCAAGAAACAAGCAATCTGCCAAGCGCTTAGCGCCATCGACACCTTGGGCTGAACCGTCAGAGAGTGCTGTGTCATGGAGACCTCGCTTGCAATACGTGTCACTGGGACACGGCCTGGAATTTTTGTGCCACGGGCTGTGTGCAGACCCATCTTACGCCGCGAGAACCGGCGCCGGAAGCCATAGCGGGATGACAGGGCCGGTCCACTCGCCTATAGTGCGGATCTCAAGCATCTCAACCCTGAAGACCGCCATGAAGAAAAAAAGCAGCCGCTCCCTGGCATTGACGCTAGCCCTGCTGGCCCCAGCCGCCAGCATCTGGGCCGCCACTGCAGCCCAGACCCAACTCGCCGCCGACAGCAAGTCGGCGCAGGCCCGCTATGACTCCGATAAAAAGCTCTGCAATGACGAGGCCACCTCCTCCGCCCGCCTGCAGTGCCGACGCGACGCCAAGGCCGAATACGACCAGGCCATCGCCGCGGCCAAGGCACACGCCAGCGCTGCCGCTGCTGCACCCGCCGCCGCGCCGCCGCATGCCGCCCCACCAGCCCACTCCACCGCAGCGCCCGCCTGTGCCGATTGCGGCCAGGTGATGGCCATCACGGTCACGGAGAAAGCCGGTGAATACAGCCCGGTGGGCGTGATCGCCGGCGGCGCACTGGGTGCCTTGTTGGGCAACCAGGTCGGCGGAGGCACGGGCAAGGACATCGCCACGCTGGCCGGGGCCGTGGGCGGCGCCTATGCCGGAAAAGTCATTGAAGAAAAGATCAAGACCCACAAGGTCTGGAGCGTGACCGTGCTGTATGGCAATGAGAGCAAGGCCAGCTTTGATTTCACGGCGGACCCCGGCTTTAGAGTCGGTGACCGGGTCAAGAACGCGGGCAACACCATCACGCGTCAATAGATAGATTGATTGCCCCCACGGCTTGGGGCGGCCCGGCGCGGATTTTTTTAGTAGTGCGGCGGTAGTTCCTCGCTGGCCCGGCTGAAGCGGTTGCCGGGCTCCTGCGGCGCTTGCTGGCGCAGGCGGCGCACCTCGGCGATCAGCGCGTCAATGTCCTGCTGTTGGCGCACGATGACCTGGTTGAGCTGGTCCAGCAGGTCTTCGGCAAAGCTGGCCTTGATCTCCAGATCGGTCAGGCGTTGTTCAGTGGTATCGGTTGGGTCCATGGCGCTATTGGACACGAAATGCAAAGCCCCCACGCTCCACCGCTGCGCGGGTCGCTGGCCCCCCAGCGGGCTAAATCCGCTTGGGGCGGCCCGGCGCGGATTTGTCGAAAAGCTCAACCGCCCGAGCGGCGGACTTCACGCAGCATGAACAAATAAAGCCCCTCCACCTTCTCGCGCGCCCACGGCGTCTTGCGCAAGAATTTCAGGCTGGAGCCGACACTCGGGTCATGCGTGAAGCAGCGGATCGGAATACGCTGTCCAAGGTCGGCCCAGCCGTAGTGGGTGGACAACTCGGTGACGATGGCCTCCAGCGTCTTGCCGTGCAGCGGATTGCGGGGTTGCGGGGTGGTCGTCATAGCGTGCGTATTGTCCACCGATTGCTCAGAGCCCGAGAGTTTTTCGGGCGTGCCAGAGCAGCGCGCCAAAAGGCCGCTGATCTAGGCGCAAAGCACAGCCATAGCTCGGGCTATGGCGAGCATTTGCAACGACGAGCAGGGGCATTTTGGCGTGATGAGCGGGCATGCGCGAAAGACTCTCGGGCTCTCAGCCCCGACTACCCGCCCCACAACGCGTGCATGGCCGCGGTAAAACCGGCATCGTTGCGCATCTGCACAGGCTGACCGGCCACATATACCGCGCCAAACCGCGCATCGGGGCTGGAGAACACCAGCGCGTCCAGCATATGGTCGGCAGGCACGCCCAATAACGATGGCGACTGGGTATCCAGCACCGCAAAATCGGCGCGCTGGCCCACGGCGATGCCACCCAGGGCCAAGCCAGTCGTGTTGCGGGCACCTCCGATGGCGGCCTCCAACAATGCGGCCGCGCTGCTGAGCGCACCCATGGTCTGGGCCGCCACATTGCGTTGGCGCTGGGTCAGGCGCTGCGAATACTCCAGCAGGCGCAGCTCTTCGCTCCAGTGGCGGGTGACATGGCTGTCCGACCCAATGGACCACGTGCCGTGCAGCGCGGCGTAACCGGGCAGGTCGAACACGCCGTCTCCCAGATTGGCCTCGGTGGCCGGGCAAATGACGATGGCGGCACCGTGGGTCTGCACGCCGGCCAACTCGGTGGGCGTGGTATGCGTGGCGTGCACCAGGTTCCAGCGCGCGTCGACCTCCACGTGGTTGAGCAGCCATTGGATGGGGCGTTGGCTGGTGTGGGCCAGGCAGTCGTCGACTTCCTGGGTTTGTTCCGCAATGTGGATGTGCACCGGTAGGCTGCCGCTTTTCGCAAAGGCCGCCAGTTCGCGCAACGCCGGTGGGCTGACCGCACGCAGCGAGTGGATGGCCACGCCAACGTTGATGCGGGCATCGCCCTTGGCAGCCGCCTGCACGGCTTCGACCACGCGCGCAATGCTGTCGGGCGTGGATGCAAAGCGGCCTTGGTCCTCGCGCAGACCGGTGGCGGTAAAGCCTGAGCGCATGTACAGCGTGGGCAGCAGCGTCAGGCCCATGCCCGTGCGCTGGGCGGCGCGCACCAACGCCAGTGACATCTCAGCCGGGTTGGCATACGGTGCACCGTCCTCAGCGTTGTGCAAGTAGTGGAACTCGCACACCTGGGTGTAGCCGCCGCTCAGCAGTTCAGCATAGAGTTGGCTGGCAATGGATTCGAGCTGCTCCGGCGTGATGCGGTTGGCGGCCGAGTACATGCGGTCGCGCCAACTCCAGAAATCATCGGCCGCGCCCGCGCCGTCGCTGCGCCGCTCGGTCAGGCCAGCGATGGCGCGCTGAAAAGCATGGCTGTGGGCATTGACCACACCGGGCACTACCGGACCGGCCAGACGCGTGGCGCCCGCTCTTTGTTCCACCGTGGCGTTTGGCAATACCTGGCTCCAACTGCCGTCGGCCGCGACCCCGAGCAGCACGTCGTAGGCCCAGGTTCCCCGCACCCAGGCCTGTGGCGCCCAAAACTGCGTCGCTTCACTTTTCATAGCATCTCCGGCAGGCGGCTAGGGAGCTGGCGACCATTTTTGCCAATACCGGTTGGATCTGGGAGGCAACCGATTCATCGTAGGCATAGGCCGCCACCTCCTGCATGTACAGGTGCTGGCACATCTCCAGCTGGATGGCGTGCACGTCGTTGGCAGGCTGGCCGTAGTGGCGCGTGATATAGCCGCCCTTGAAGCGGCCGTTCACGACTGTGCTAACGGCGGGAAATGCGGCGCAGGCTTGCACCGCTGCGTCGGCAATGGACGGATGGGCGCTGGCGCCATTGGCGGTGCCTATGCTCAGATCGGGCAGGCGGCCTTCAAACAACCATGGCAGTTCGAAGCGAATGCTGTGCGCATCCCACAGCAGGGCAAAACCATGCTCTGCCTTCAGGCGGGCCAACTCGCCCGCCAGCGCTGCATGGTAGGGCTGCCAGTACACCGTCTTGCGCCGTGCGCGCTCGTCGGGCGTGGGCTCTTGACCGGCCTGGTACAAGGGTTCACCGGTAAAGAAGCGCGTGGGGCACAACTCGGTGTTGGCGGCGCCTGGGTACATGGGCGCATCGTCCGGCGGGCGGTTGAGGTCGATCACGTAGCGCGACGTGGTGGGCGTCAGCACACTGGCACCCAATGCATCCAGAAAGTTGTAGAGGCGGTGCAGGTGCCAGTCGGTATCTTCCACCTGCAACGCGCGTGGCATATAGTGCGCACGCAAATCGGGGGGAATGTCGGTACCAATGTGTGGCATGCTGACCAGCAGCGGCGCAGCGCCCTGCTTCAGCTTGTAAATCGCATGTGAGCTCATTGCACTTGTCCCTTGAAAATGGTTTGCAGGCGTGGGTTGCCGCCCAGCGCATAGGCCAGCTCGGCCGGGCGTTGCACGTCCCACAGTACGAAGTCGGCACGCTTACCTGCGACCAGAACGCCACGGTCTGATAACCCCAGCGCAGCAGCCGCATGGCGGGTCACGCCGGCCAGTGCCTCCTCGGGTGTCAGCCGGAACAGCGTGCACGCCATGTTGAGCATCAGCAGCAGGGACGTGCACGGCGACGTGCCCGGGTTGCTATCGGTGGACACGGCCATGGGCACGCCGTGTTTGCGCAGCAGGGCAATGGGCGGCAGCTTGGTTTCCCGCAGGAAGTAAAAGGCACCGGGCAGCAGCACGGCCACCGTTCCCGCGCCGGCCATGGCCTGCGCGCCCTCGGGCGACAGCCACTCCAGGTGGTCGCAGCTCAGTGCGCCATAGCGCGCGGCCAGTTGCGCACCGCCACTGTCGCTGAGTTGTTCGGCATGCAGCTTGACCGGTAGGCCCAGGGCCTGGGCCGCGACAAACACGCGCTCCATCTGCGTGGTGCTAAAGGCGATGCGCTCGCAAAAGCCATCCACGGCGTCGACCAGCCCTTCGGCGTGCAACACCGGCAGCATCTGCAACACGGTGTCCACGTATGCATCGGTGCGTCCGGCAAACTCGGCCGGCACGGCGTGGGCGCCGAGGAAGGTGGTGCGCACGTCCACCGCATGCTCGTGCGCCAGCGCGCGCGCCACGCCCAAGCACTTGCGCTCGTGCGCCAGTGCCAGGCCGTAGCCGGACTTGATCTCCACCGTGGTCACACCCTCATTCGCCAAATTTTTCAGCCGCCGTGCACTGCTGACTTGCAGTTCGGCGGCGGTGGCCGCGCGGGTGGCCTGGACGGTGGAAGCGATGCCACCACCGGCGCGGGAAATGTCTTCGTAGCTGGCACCGTTGAGCCGCATTTCGAACTCATTGGCGCGGTCACCGCCATACACCAGGTGCGTGTGGCAGTCGATCAGCCCCGGCGTGACGAGGGCCCCACCCGCGTCATGCTGCACCGCGCAACGCGCCAGCCATTCCGTGGGCAGCGCGGCACGCGGGCCTACCCAAGCCAGCGTCTCACCGTCCACCACCAGCGCGGCGTCGTCCACCAGCCCGTAAGCGGTGTCCGCGTTCGGCACCATGGTGGCGGCGCGGCAATGGGTCCAGAGCTGAACACTCATGAAGACAACTCCATCCACAGGGCATGTGCGCCGCGGATGT
>Ga0207976_100432_pt1 | contig 16760 bp, 14 predicted proteins | sample LakWasMe94_HOW11_2_FD_183916 | JGI IMG/M metagenome (GOLD analysis project Ga0207976, IMG submission 183916) | Freshwater sediment methanotrophic microbial communities from Lake Washington under simulated oxygen tension - Sediment Metagenome... | ecosystem: Environmental > Aquatic > Freshwater >... | reverse complement strand
CAGCGGTTTGAATTCTTCGCGCAACGAACCCACGGCGGACACCGACAGCACGTAGCGCACACCCAGTTGCTTGAGCGCGTGGATGTTGGCGCGGTACGGCACCTCGCTGGGCAACAGGCGGTGGCCGCGCCCGTGGCGCGCCACAAAGGCCACGGCCACGCCGTGCACGGTGCCGGTAATGATCACGTCCGAGGGCGTGCCAAACGGCGTATGCAAGTTATGCTCCTGCGCGTCCTGCAGCCCATCCATTTGGTAGAGGCCACTGCCTCCGATCACGCCTACCAGTGCCTGCGTCATGCTTGTTGCTTTCTGAAGTTTGGTTAAGACAAGGGGCAACCCCTGTGGGTCGATCCATTTGGCATCGAATTGGTTCCCCACACCGGTCGCACTCGCTAGCTGTTGCGCGGGAGCCCGGGTGGCCATTCTGCTGCACAACCGGGCCTGCCACAAGCGCCTGCGTGTGCCTGTATGAATGGCACAGCTTTGATTGACCAGAGGTGCTCGTGTGCGAACTTCCCGCCCGACTCCGTCTGTGCGCGGATATCACCCGTCAGACTCGACAACGCGAAACCTGCAGATTGATCGCTTCTATCAGTCTATTTGGCAGGATTCACCTGAACTCGATTTGGGAGCCCCTCATGTACAGCTTGGGATCGGCTACCAGAATCAGTTCGAAACCGTACGTAACTGCAGCCCTTCAACCATTCGTCCAATCCCCATCGTGGGGAACAAATTCTTTCGGATCACTGATATCGCCATTCTCAAGGTCAGTATGCTTCTGAGTTTCAAGCTCAATGGAACGCCAATACTTGAGCCGTGCCCTGAACTGTTCAGGCGTAAGATGTTCGTCCAAACCGTACTCGTCTGACTCTTTCACGCTGTAAGGCCTAATCTTTGCAGACAAATAGTGCACGCAAATTTTCGCGAGTTCCGTGCGCTCAGTTTCCCAGTTTCCACGGAAAATATCAAAGTCTCGCACTGAGGCGCCATTCTCAGCAGCTTTTCTGATGTCGGCGATGCTAAAGCTTGAGAGCGTTCTCAAGAACTTCATATCTGATGCGGTCAGATTTTTCGCCGGTATTAGTGAAATCATTTGAAATTGCTCATTCGCTAATCAGGCGAGGTACCTTCTACCCAGCTAAGCAAGGTGTGTGAGGTAAGTTGCCTTTCATAGCATTCAGTGCAGTAAAGCTTCCAGTCGGCATGCTGGCTTGCATGATCCGTCCAGCCACGTTCCTGCGAAAGCACAAGATCACAAGATTCACACCATGCCTGCGCGGGCTCTGTTGGCTCCGCTTGTATAGCGAAGTAGCCCAGTCCATCCCGCTCCCGTAGGTGAGTACAGATGAGGCAATACTGAGAAGAACCATGTTCTTTACATTGGATCGTTTTCATTGCACCTTGCGCTTCGGGAGGTCCAGCGACTGAAATTAGCGGCTTTGATCGCAATGTCAGGCCGCACGCGAACAAAACACATACTAGACTTTGGCAAGAAAATCTTCATAACCAATGTACTCATTCTTCCAGTCGGCATAGACTCCCGTAAGACCACACTTCACACAGCGGCAGCCTAGATAAAGCCAACGGACATCATTGGATTCTTGGTAGAGCGCGACACCGACAGCTATCTCAAAGACTTCTTCGCCACAGACGCAATTGGCTATGCCTGGCTCGCCTTCCTCGGCATATTCTTCGCCGTCTCCGATGAACTGCTCGTTGTCACAGTGGGCGCACGCTCGATGAGCACAGCCTATCTCCTCGTCGTACAGAAGTGAAAACTCGATGCTTCCACAATCGTGGCAGCGCGCTTCCGCGAATTTGGCGGCGACATAGCTGTCTGCGCTATAGGCGGATATTGCTTAGTGTATGTCCGCCAGCAGTGCGCACAATGTGAGGAGGTCAACGCAGAGTTAACTGGCACGGTTGCGCGTCCGTGTCCAACGGACAGTTGGACACGGCCACCCGAGCCCTGCAAATCGTGGCGAACTCTCATGCCAGAGTCGATTTCCAGGCGCTATATCTCTCAGAAATGAAAGCTGAGGCAACTTCATAGTTCTCCCAAGTGTCAGAGACATGGAACTCACTTGGAAGATCTTTCGTCAGATGTTTCCTGTAGTCAGACAGATACTCACCTCTTTCGAAGTCAAAGTAAGCGTTGGCAAACGCCACACCTTCAGGGCTGAGCATCTCTTCGTCGAGGCAACCATCAAATCGTTGAAATAGCCTGGGGGCACTGATCTGTCTTTCACGGAACGCCTCGATGTCGGAATCGCTGTCTTCCTCGAATTCATCGTCAAGAAGCTTCTTGTCGATCAGCCAGCCCAAAAAGAACGCTGTGTGAACATAAGATTGAATCGCTGGAAGCCCATGCTTTTCGATGGTCTCGAAGTGGAATTTGGCCTTGTCGTAAACGATCATGCTTGATCCTAAAAGTTGTTCGTTGGGGCTAACGCGGAGTCGACGGACATGCTTGCGTGTCCGTGTCGGACGACCAGTCAAACCTAAACCAGCTCCGGAGAAGATGAGAAGGAATTTTGCGCAGCGTGGGTGGTTGAAGACAGATAAATAAGCAACTCACTTGAATCTCCATTCGTGACTTGCACCTTACAGCAACCACACTGAAAAGATATTAGAACTCCACCGTACCGTGTGCTGGGGCCATAGCCCGCACCAGGCACTTCTTCTCCAGCCCCAATATATATACAGCCTGACTGCACATCTATGAGACCCTCTAATTTCGCTTTCCCGACTGCGCCGCGAAATATCTTACAGTTGTAAGTTCCGTCAGCGCCTAACGCGGCAAAAAGTACTTTACCGGCGTTGATTTCTTGAATCTCGAACGTAGGCACTGACCACCAATCAGCATCGTCACTCGCCCGGTGTGCGATTGATGCCGGATCAAATACTGCGAGCGTCGCAGTGTCGGTTGTGAATGTGGTTTCGGCAAATGGTTGTGTCATTCAATATGTCACCCGGCCTGTCTAACTTGGTTCAAGCTATCGGCGTATCCGACCGGCACTTAGGCCACATTCCACATGGTGTTGGAAAACTTCATGGCATATCTCCTAGCTTGTTATGCCCCAATTGTCCGAATGAACCCGACTATCCGCCAGGTGTGGACTTCCACATCGGGGTTTACCCTGGTGGTAATGTACGAAACTGGCGTGCATACGTTCTGATCCCGAGCTGGTGCTTATTGGGGTTATAGAAAAAGTGTCCAGCAATCGGTTCATATCTTGGCTCGCTCCGCGATCACGATCTAACCTTTTACGGTTCCCAGTTGTTACAGTGCGTAGTCGAACCGGTCGTACCGATCACCGAAAATGCCCTGAATGCACTGCGCCCAACCATGTTCTATCTGATCGTCACCATCCAAGCAAAAACCAGTGCAGATGAAGCGCTGTCCGCCATTCAGGATATCTACATCCCAGAGATACTGCCTTTTGTCACACGCGAAGTGCTTCTGTCCACGCCGCTCGGCCATATAGCGAAGGATGCGGCATAGGGTCGCGGGGCGCCCTCTCACTACCACCATGACCACCTGGGATCCGCAGTCCTTACTCGCAGCCATGCAAGCCGCATGGCCGGCGCCCTTGACTGAGCGAACGACGGCGCTGCTGCTGGAGCGCGGCCGGTTGGCAAGTTACCAACGTGGGGGCCATGTACATCTTGCTAGAGGGGCAGGCCGATGTGGTCGTGGTGCGGACGTCGGGTCGGGAGTTTGTGCTCTACATTCTTGGTCCAGGCGAGGGGTATAGCTTCTTGCATATCTATCACCCTATTCCCCGCACCAGCAGCCTGGTGGCGCGTTCGCGGTGCAGGCTCCTGGTGTTATCCAAGCAGGCCTGGCTGCAAACCGCCGATGAACGCCCCGAACTGAAGGATGCGGTGATTTCCGTGTTGTGTCATCGCATGCACAGCGTGACGGACGTGCTGGAGTTCAGCAACATGGCGCCCGCCATCGCGCGGCTGGCGCACCGACTGGTACTGCATGTCAGGCGCATCGCACCCATGGATGCGCCAGACCCGGCCATCCACCCCCATTTTGAGGTCGCCATCACGCAGGCCACGCTGGCCTCGATGCTCAGCCTGTCACGCCAACGGACCAATGCCTTGTTGCATCAACTTCAAACCGCTGGGGCCATTGAACTCACCTACGGTCACATCCTGGTGCGTGATTTGGCCATTCTGCGGCGGATCATGGTGGAAAGCGAACCGGACTGAACGCCCGTCATTGAACTTCCACGCGGAGGCGGCCGCAAATGTCAATCGATTGACATTTGCAGCCCTGGAACGTCGCTATGCTGTCGTCCATGCAAAAGCAGCCGATTCATCCCCCTGATTGGAGCCGCATGCGCAGACATATCGCCTCCTGCGCAAGTCTGTGTGCCGCGCTGGTCGCGAGTTGGGGGCCCGCGCACGCCGCCTATCCGGACAGGCCCATCACCCTGGTGGTGCCGTTTGCTGCGGGGAGCGGATCCGACCTGGTGGCTCGCATCGTGGCCAAAGGCTTGGCTGACACCATCCAGGCCACGGTTGTAGTGGACAACCGGCCCGGAGCCAATGGTGCACTGGGCGCACAGGTGGTGGCCCGTGCAAAACCAGACGGCTACACATTGCTATTGGGCGGCAGCACGACCAACGCCGCCAACTACGCGTTTTTTCCGGGCAAGCCAGGCTATGAACCCGCCGCGTTTGACTTTGTCGGCAATATGGGCTCAAGCGATGTGTTTCTGTTCGTCTCCAGCACACAAACCTGGAAGAACATGGCCGAACTCGTAACCGCCGCAAAAAGGCGTCCAGGCACCTTCAGTTGTGGCAGCGGCAATGCCGTCACTCAGGTGGCTTGCGAATATTTCAAACACCAGGCGGACATAGACGCCGTGACCGTCCCCTATAAATCCACCCCCCAATCCCTCATGGACTTGGCGGGTGGTCAATTGTCTTTTGCATTCGCGGACGCGGCCGTGGCGCAGGCGTTTCTGGCGTCCGGGAAGATCCGGGCCATTGCGGCCGCTGCCCGCCAGCGAAGTCCTGCGGCGCCGCAGGTCGCGACCTTTCAAGAGCAAGGCGTTGCCGGGTTTGAATGTCCCGCGTGGACCGCCGTCTTTTCTCCCGCAGGAACACCCATCGCCGTTGCGGCCAAGCTCAATGCCGCCCTGATCGCGATTTTCACCTCGCCCGCCATGGCGCGGTTGCGCGAAACGACCGGTAGCACCGCAACCCCCATGGACTTGGCCGATGGTCAACGTTTTGTGAGCCGCGAAGTACAACGCTGGAAGCGCTACATCATGGAAGCCGGGATCAGGGCGGAACAGTGAACCAACAACACTTCTTGGGAAAAGAGCAATGAAGAATCTATTACTCGCGACCGCGGTCCTGGCCTGTTGCACATCGACCCCGTGGGCACAGACCACCATCACCCCCAGCGTGCCACAACAAAACCTGGCGTGTAACCAAAGTTTCACGCACGAGCGCTGTAGCTACCAATCGGGACTCGTGGGCAATCTGACACGCCACGGCATCGTCTGCATGCCCGCCAATCCCGTGGCCGCGCCCATGGTGCTGGTGTACCACGGCCATGGAAGCTGTTCCTTTCAGATGGCACTGAACACCCGGGTTCACGATGCTTGGCCACAGGCCATGGTGATCTACCCCGACGGATTGCCTGGCGTGGCGACCTATCAAGACCCCAGCGGTCAGGACACCGGCTGGCAACTCTATCCTAACCAGCAAGACAACCGGGACGTGTTGCTCACGCAGGCGGCGATCAACTACTTCTCCACCGTCTACAAGACCGATACCACGCGGGTGTATGCGATGGGGCACTCCAACGGGTCCCGCTTCGTTGGCGTGTTGTGGGCCACGCAACGCGCGCAGTTTCGCGCCTTCGTCTTCAACGCGGCGCAGGCCGGTGACCTCTTCACGCTGTACCGCGACAACGGCCCCGCCCGCCCATTGGGCCTGACCATGGGCAAGACTGACTGCGTGGTCCCGTACAACGCGGATTTGCACTGCGGCACCCCGACACTCAGCGTGGACAACTACCAGGAAGCGTCCATCAACCTGGCCCGCCACGCGTTGGGCATTGCCGAAGGCGGCACGCCAACGCAACTGAAACAAAGCGAGTTCGGTAGTCAGGGCAAGGAGCTGGGCCTTTACATCCACAGTGCTGGTCATGAATGGCCCACCGACCAAACGGATACGGCCGTGCGCTTCATGCAGAGAAACTAGGCGCCAGAGAGCATCCCCATGCCCTCGCCCGCAATCCCGAGCCTCAACGCATCAGGAGCTGACCACCGATGCTCATCACAACAACGTGCCGCCTTGCTCGGGTCGTCATCGAGACGGTCTTCTGGTCAGCCAAGCGCTGGCGGCGGTGGCATGGTGGACCGCCGAACGCGGTAAACAATAGGTGCGCAGTAGCGAGGCAAGGCTGCCGTCCATTGCCGTGCGGTTGCCTGCACTCCCGGTGCCTGACAACGCCAAACACACGCAAGCCACAAGCCCACAGCAACGCACGCAACAGGCCCCTGGCTTGCAACGTAGGCGAGACGACAACAGTAGCCCCGCCGAGCAGAACCGCGCAGTCGATGCAACGACCGCACCTGCGGCAGGCAGTGGCGTCTATGTACCTGTCGAGTCGAGTGGGCCGGTTGACGCACCATCGTCGAACGCCAAATCGCGACCGGCGCTGTGCCCGCCTACTTCGGTGAGGCAGTATTACGGCGCAGCCGCGAAGACGTTACAGCGCAACGATGCCACCGATCCACAGCGATTGGTGGGTCTCCCAAACACGATTCGACGTCACAGGGGCAAGGCATGAATACATGTCCTACCCGGGGGGCCTGCAGCACCCTGGCAGGGGCCAAACAATAGAAATTCCAGAAACTCAGACTCAAAGATTCAAAACGCGCTCAGGAGCCAGAAAAATGCTTTTTTTGGCAACCTTTCGCAGCCGGTTTGAAACGAGGGTGAAAACTGTTTCTACAATAAATCGTTTCTGGTCATGCGTGCGTTGCGCTGTCTGGAGATGCGCGCTGCCGGTGCCGACACCATCAGCGATGTGCCCCCTGAACCGCCTGACATCGGCTTTCCAGAACAATATTCACCGCCTGCATGCCACTGAGCTTTCACTTCCACCGCGATGCAGCCTTTCGGCACCAGTTGAACGCAGCCGTGGCGCTGGGGATCATCATCTTTGCCACGATCGCCTCGTTGCTGACCGCGTGGCAAGCCGGCCGCCAGATTCGTGAAACCATGCTGAACCAGGGCGAGCGCATTGCGGAGAGCCTGGCCAGCCAAAGCCGGTTGGCCCTGCTCTACGCGGCCCCGGAGAACGCCAGTGAATCGGTCAAGACGACGCTGTCGTTTCCCGATGTGCTGCGTGTGGAAATCCATAACACCAACGGCCAACGCCTGTTGGTGAGCGGCACCGGCGTGGCCGACAGCAACGACGCGCCTACGCCCGACGCCTACCGCGCACCCCACCTCGAAACCGAGACCGACGCCGATTGGCGCTTCGTTGCACCGGTGCTCAGCAGTGGCGCCGATTCACCGTTTGAGATGGTGGAGCGCAAGGAAGAACACCTGGGCTTTGTGCGCGTGGTGCTCAGCAAGGCCACCTTGTCGCACATGCTGGCGCAAATCTTTGTACTCAACATCAGCATGTCGCTGGTGGTTGCGGCGGCCTTTCTATACGCCATGCACCGGCTGGCCGACTGGATCACGCGGCCGATCACCGAGTTGTCACAAGCCATGGCCCGTGCGCAGCGCGGCGAGCCCAACATCAGCGCCCGGGTCAGCGGGCCCAACGACATCCGCGACATGGCCAAGGCCTTCAACACCATGATCGCGGCGCTGCAAGAGCGTGAACAGGCGCTGCGCGAGAGCGAAAACCGATTCCGCCTGTTCATGGACACGCTGCCCGCGGCGGCCTTCATCAAGGACCAGAACAGCACCACGTTGTTTGCCAACCGCTACCTGACCGACCTGTACGGCGACCGGCAGTGGCTGGGCAAATCGGTGCGGGACATGTTTCCACCCGCATTGGCGGACAAGATGATTGCCGATGACCGGCGTTCGGTGGAAGAGGGCTATGTTGTCACCGAGGACCAGATGCTCAACGCGGACGGCCAGTTGCGGTTCTTCCAAACCCACAAGTTCAGCATTCCACGGCCCGGACAACCGGCCCTGCTGGGCGGCATTGCGCTGGACATCACCGAAAGCAAGGCGGCGGCGGACCAGATCGAGCATTTGGCGTTTTACGACCCCCTCACCGATCTGCCCAACCGGCGGCTACTGCTGGACCGCCTGCGCCACGCCCTGACCAGCAGCGCGCGCCATCAACGCTATGGCGCCTTGATGCTGCTGGACATGGACGACTTCAAGACCCTGAACGACACCCACGGCCATGACGTGGGGGATCGCTTCCTGGTGGAGGTGGCGCGCCGCCTGCAGGCCTGCGTGCGCGAGGGTGATACGGTCGCCCGCCATGGAGGTGATGAGTTTGTGGTCATCCTCGAAGACCTGGACGAGCACACGCTGGCCGCCACCCAGGCCGAGGGCGTGGCCCGCAAGATCCTGCGGGCCGTCAGCCAGCCCTATGTGCTGGACCTGACGGTCCCGAATGGCGCACCCGATTCGCGCAGCTACTACTGCACGTCCAGCATTGGCGTCACGCTGTTCCGCGACGGCACGGCCTCGGTCGATGAGCTGATGAAACGTGCCGATACCGCGATGTACCAGGCCAAGGCCGCGGGCCGCAATGCGCTGCGCTTCTTTGACCCGGAGATGCAGGCCATCGTCACGGCCCGCGCCGCGCTGGACAGCGATCTGCGCGAGGCGGTCAGTGACAACCAGTTCCTGGTCTATTACCAGCCCCAGGTCAATAGCCTGGGCCGTCTGACCGGTGCCGAGGCGCTGGTGCGCTGGCGCCATCCGCGCCGGGGCATGGTCTCGCCGGCCGAATTCATTCCGCAGGCGGAAGCCACCGGACTGATTCTTCCCATCGGCCATTGGGTGCTGGAGACCGCCTGCACCCAACTCAGCACCTGGGCCAGCCAGACGGGTCTGTCGGAACTGAGCATAGCCGTCAATGTCAGCGCACACCAGTTTCGACAGGTGGACTTCGTGGACGAGGTTCTGGCGGTCATTGCCCAAACCGGCGCCAACCCCAAGCGATTGAAGCTGGAGCTGACCGAGAGCCTGCTGCTGGACAATGTGGAAGACATCATCGCCAAGATGACGGCCTTGAAGGCCCAGGGCATAGGCTTCTCGCTGGACGACTTTGGCACCGGCTACTCGTCGCTGTCGTACCTGAAACGCCTGCCGCTGGACCAGTTGAAGATTGACCAGTCCTTTGTCCGCAATGTGCTGAGCGACCCCAACGACGCCTCCATTGCCTGCACCATCGTGTCGCTGGCACGCAGCATGGGCTTGGGCGTCATCGCGGAGGGTGTCGAGACCGAGAAACAGCGCGAATTTCTGGCCGCCAACGGGTGTTCGGCGTACCAGGGCTACCTGTTTGGTCGACCCATGCCGGTGGACGGCATTGAGGAATTTGCCCGGCGCTAGTGACACTGTACAAGGGCCCACGGCAGGAGTAGCATGCAGCGTCAACCAGGAGCGAGAGATGCACTTCTTTCACAAGATTGGGCTCGTTGGACTGCTTGCAGCTGGGATAGCGTCTTCGGCCATGGCCCAAACCATCACCGTGGTCACCGAAGAGTATCCACCGTATAACTTCCAGGACTCCCACAAGAAGATTTCGGGCATGGCCACCGAGGTGGTGGAAGAGGTCCTGAAGCGGGTCAAGCTGGACTACAAACTGGACATCTACCCCTGGGCACGGGCCTACCAGATGGCGCAGGACACGCCCAACGTGCTGATCTACTCGATTGGCAGAAACGAGAAGCGCGAAGCCCTGTTCAAGTGGGTGGACGTGATCGCGCCGTATGACGTCTACCTGTACCGCCTGAAAACCCGCCCCGAGGTCAAGGTCGCGCACATGGACGACATCCAGCACTACAAAATCGGCGCGGTGCGCGATGACGTGCGGGCCCAATACCTGGAGAAGGCGGGCGTTGCGTTGGACCTGGTGGTGGAAGACAGCGCCAATACCAAAAAGCTGGCGTCGCAGCGCATCGATATGTTCCCCATCGACGAGCTGGCCCAGATCGCGCTGTACAAACGCGAGGGCCTGGACCCGGCCAGTGTGGTCAAGGTCTTCAAGCTGGAGGCCCTGTCGGCCGGACTGTACATGGCCTTTAGCAAGCAAACACCCGACGCGGTGGTGGCCCAATGCAAGACGGCCTTGGCGGGTATCAAGAAGGACGGCACCTTCGACAGAATCAGCGCCAAATACCTGAAGTAGCGCGCCAGACGTACTGCCACTTTTCACATCAACCCACTGGAGACACCGCAATGAAATACACCGCCCTCGTGCTGGCGCTCATGCTGGCCACACCCGCCATGGCCAAAGACCTGTCCTTTGTGGGCCAGGACTATCCGCCGTTCAACTGGAACGAGGGCGGTGAAGTCAGGGGCGGCATGGTGGAGGTGATGAAGAAGGCCTGCGAGAAGCTCAGGTACAACTGCAAGTTTTCCATCGTGCCGCTGGCGCGCGCCATCCAGATGCTGGAAGAGGGCAGTGCCGACGGTGTGCTGAGCCTGATTCCCAACGCCGACCGCGCGAAATTTGCCAATTTTTCACCCACGATTGTGCTGTCCAGCCTGTCCTATTTTGGCGCCAAGGACAAGGTCAAGAAGGTCGGCAGCCTCGCTGACCTGGAGGGCTGGACGGTGGGCGCCGTGCGCGCCTCGTCGAGCCTGAAGATGGCCGTGGCAAACCAGAAGCAGCTCAAGAACATGACCGTCGTGGAAGAGGTCAACAACGAAACCCTGATCAAAAAACTGCAGGGTGATCGCTACGGTGCCAAGGGTGCCATCCTCGGTGGCGATGCGGTGCTGGAGTATGAAGCCAAGAAGGTCAAGCTGGACCTTGAGCTGGTGTTGAGCGGCGAAGCCCAAGGCTTTACCACCGCGTTCTCCAAAAAGAGCGTGGATGCGGCCACCTTTGCCGAAATAAGCAAGACCTTGGACGGCATGAAGAAGAGTGGTGAGGTGAAAACCATCTTGGAGAAGTTTTCGCTGAAGACCGATCCGTAATTCGGTGTCCGCTATCTGGCGGTGAAACTGGCGAGCTCGACATCCGTGGCCACGGGGCCTGACTTGAGGTGGCCCACATAATGCAGCGCCTGCTCAATGCGGACCGATGGCACATCGCCCTCACGCATGTGCAACAGATCGGCCGGGCTCACCAGCAAGGGGTCGGCGGTGGTCAGCGGCAGCTTGGCCTCTTGGTAGGCCGCCAGCACGAACTGCGAGCAAAAGAAGCGGTCGTTGCGTGCGACACCCAGTTGGATGGCCGCAAGCCCGCGGATGCAGGCATCGCGCACCAGGCCGGGCACCAACGGCAACTCACAGTACTGGCGCTGCAGCGTGAACGGCGCCTGCAGCACGATGCCAACCATGTTGTACTTCTTGCCCGCCTGCGACTGCGCAAAGCTGCGCATGGTGTCGGCATGCTCGGCGCGCACGCCCGGGTGGCGGAAGGCCACGATGGTCGACTCACCTGATCCCACGGCCTCCGCAATGTCGTCGCTACCCAAATACAAGGCCGCATGGCTCACCGGCGACACGGTCAGCAAGCGGATGCCCATCGAGGTGATGCCGTTGGTCGCGGACAGGATGATGTCGCCCGGTTGCAGTTCGGCCGTCGTGACGTGACGCCCGCCATTGGCCGGGGTCAGCAATAAGCGGTTCTGCACCTGGAAGGCCGCCGCGCCCGACGTGGGGTCGGTACCAATCTGGGTTGCGCAAGCGGTCAACAAGCCCAGCACGGCCCACAGACTGGCCACGCGCAGCCGACGAAACCAGGAGCCGTTGAAGAGGGTACGGTGTGGCATGCGATGGACTCACTAAAAAAGGCATGGGCGACGACAACGCGCGCAAGCATCGACCCATGCCGCGGCGTGCGCCCTTGGGTCCACAGTGTAGAGGGCGGGCCACGCCAAGGCCCACTTCCGTTCAGGTCCCACCCAGCATTCGGACCGCCAGACCCGCCAGCGCACAGGCGGCAATGACGGGGATGACGCCCACCTTGTAGCGCAGCAGCGCAACCGCTGCGAGCGCAGCCAGGAGCAGCGCCAACCAATCAACCCTTGAAGCAAATGAGCCGCTAGCCCCCGATTTGATTGCGATATGCGCTATAAAAAACAGAGCGAGACTCGCAATCACCCCGACCACGGCCGCCGTGATGGCGGTCAGCGGCGCGGTGAATTGCAGCTTGCCGTGCGTGGATTCCACCTGCGGCCCACCGGCCAGGATGAATACAAACGATGGCAAAAAGGTGAACCAGGTCACCACCGTGGCCGCCAGCGCCGCGCCTAGAAACTGCGCATCCGACCCCAGCACCTCCTTGGCCCAGCCCCCCACAAAGCCGACAAAGGCCACCACCATGATCAGCGGCCCCGGCGTGGTCTCGCCCAAGGCCAGGCCATCGATCATCTGTGCGCCGCTGAGCCAGCCGAAATGCACGACCGCGCCCTGGTAGACATAGGGCAATACCGCATAGGCGCCGCCAAAGGTCAGCAACGCGGCCTTGGTGAAGAACCAGGCCATCTGCGCCAAAACGCCATCCCAGCCGCGCCAGGCCACCAGCGCGCCCATGGGGGCAAGCCATAGCGCCGCGTCGATCACCAGGACCGTGGCCAGGCGGCTGGGCTTGAAGTGCGCATGGGCCGGTGTGGGCGTGTGGTCGCCAATCACCCAGTCCGCCTGGCCAGCCACCGGGGTGTGGGCCTTGGTGGCACCATGGCCGCCGGCACCCGAAAACTGCTGGGGCGCCCAATGTGCCCCCAGCCAGCCGACCAGGGCGGCCGCCATCACAATCCACGGAAAGGGCACGCTGAAAACATAGATTGCTATAAAACTACTAGCTGCAATCGCCCATAACACGGGGGCTAGCGTGGGTTTCTTCAGCGTCTTGCTGCCGATGCGGTGCACCGCCTGCAGCACGATGGCGGCCACCGCCGGCTTGATGCCGTACAGCAGGCCCGCCACCCAGGGCACGTTGCCAAAAGCCACGTAGACCCAGCTCAGGCCGATCAGGATGAACAGCGAGGGCAGCACGAACAAGGCCCCCGCCACGATGCCACCCCAGGTGCGGTGCATCAGCCAGCCGATGTAGGTGGCCAGTTGCTGGGCCTCGGGCCCGGGCAGCAGCATGCAGTAGTTCAGCGCGTGCAGAAAGCGTGATTCGGAGATCCAGCGCTTTTGCTCCACCAGCTCGCGGTGCATGATGGCAATCTGTCCGGCCGGGCCGCCAAAACTGATGAAACCCAGCTTGAGCCAGAAGCGAAAGGCCTGGGCGAAAGACACTGGATGGGGGGTGTCCACGGATTACTCCTGTTGCGTGACCAGCAATTGGATGGGACACCATCTTGGAGCCTTGTGGGGCCCGGCACCGGGGAGCTGCGACCCCGACGGCCGCACTGTAGCACAGGCGTTGCGGGAATACCCCGAGTGCTGGATGCTCGACAGCACGACCATCCCTTCCTAAGATCGGTTTCCACTTTTTGGGAGACACGCGATGAACGGTTGGGTCAAACGCATTGCAATCGGGTTCGGTGTGTTGCTGGTGCTGGCAGCCGCCGTTCTGGTGTTTGGCAGCATGCAGGGTGACCGCAAACGCGAGCGCTTGGTAGCGGTCACCGTAACGGCCGTGCCCTGGGCCACCGACGCCGACGGTTTGGCGCGCGGGCGCTACCTGTTCCGGTCGCGTGGCTGCGCCGATTGCCACGGGCCTGACGGTGGCGGGCGCGAGTTTGTCAATGACGGCAAGGGCATGCGCATCAGCGGCCCCAACATCACACCCGGCGGGCCGGTCGGTAAATACACGGCGCAGGATTGGGTGCGGGTGGTGCGCCACGGCGTCAAGGCCGACGGCCACCCGGCCTTTGTCATGCCGGCCGAGGATTACAACCGCTTCACCGACGCCGATGTGGCTGCGCTGGTGGGCTATGCGCGCACGCTGGAGCCGCGCAGCGGTGGCGCGGCCGTGGTGGAGCTGCCGATGTTTGTCAAAGCCCTGTACGGCCTGGGTGCGATCAAGGACGCGGCCGAAAAGATCGACCACAGCCTGCCCCCGGCCCAGCCTGTGCCGGCGGCGGTGAACGCGCAGCATGGTGCCTATGTGGCCAATATGTGTATCGGTTGCCACGGGCCCGGCCTGTCGGGTGGCGCTATTCCTGGCGGCCCGCCGGACTGGCCGGCGACCGCCAACCTGACCCCCGGCCAGGGCAGCGCCATGCCGCGCTACCCCGACGCCAATGCCTTTGTCACCATGCTGCGCTCGGGCAAACGGCCAGACGGCAGCGCCATCCAGGTCATGCCGTTTGGATCGCTGCGCGAACTCGACGACACGGACGCCCAGGCGCTCTATGCCTACCTGAAGACCGTACCGGCACGGGAAGCGGGACAGCGTTAGCCCGGCAGCGTGAGCTTATAGACCGAGGTGCCCGCGCGCAGATTGGGCAAGAAGCGCACGGTCTGTCCGTCCTGCAAGCCAAAGCTGTCCTGCACCTGCAGGCCGTTGCGCGCCGCGAGCTGGGCCAGATCGGCGTGCGTGCCGACGCGGATATTCGGTGTGTCGTACCACTGGTAGGGCAGGCGCTTGGTGACCGGCATGCGGCCTTTCAGGATGCTGAGGCGGTTGGGCCAATGGGCGAAATTGGGGAAGGCGACGATGCCGACGCGGCCCACGCGCACGGTTTCGCGCAGCATGACCTCGGCATTGCGCAGGTGCTGCAACGTGTCGATCTGCAGCACCACGTCAAATGACGCGTCGCCAAAGATCGCCAGGCCTTCGTCCAGATTCAACTGGATGACGTTGACGCCGCGCTTGACGCAGGCCAGCACATTGGCGTCGTCAATCTCGACGCCGTAGCCGGTGCAGCCGCGTGTTTGCTGCAAGTGGGCCAGCATGGCGCCGTCGCCACAGCCCAGGTCGAGTACGCGTGAACCTTGCGGCACCAGTTGCGCCAGGGCGTGCATGGTGTGGATATCGCTCATGCTGTGACCCCCTGTGCGACGCTCTCAAAATAGGAGCGAACCACGCCCATATAGCGGGGGTCATCGAGCAAAAAGGCATCGTGCCCATGGGGTGCGTCGATCTCGGCGTAGCTGACGTCGCGCTGGTTGTCCAGCAGCGCCTTGACGATTTCGCGGCTGCGCTTGGGCGAAAAACGCCAGTCGGTCGTAAAGCTCACCAGCAGGAATTTGCAGGTCGCTTTGGCCAGGGCCTTGCTCAGGTCGCCGCCATAGGCACCGGCCGGATCAAAGTAGTCCAGCGCGCGAGTGATCAACAGGTAGGTGTTGGCGTCGAAATATTCGGCGAACTTGTCGCCCTGGTAACGCAGGTAGCTCTCTATTTGGAACTCGACATCCTGTGTCGAATATTTGTAGGAGCCTGTGCCCAAGACCGCGTCCCGCAATTGCCTGCCAAATTTTTCATTCATCACATCGTCACTGAGATACGTGATGTGCCCAATCATGCGGGCGATGCGCAGGCCGCGCTTGGGCACGGTGCCGTGTTCGTAGAAGTGTCCACCATGGAAATCGGGGTCGGTGACGATGGCGCGGCGCGCCACTTCGTTGAAGGCGATGTTCTCGGCGGTCAGGTTCGGCGCACTGGCCACGACCACGGCATGGCGCACGCGGTCCGGGTATTGCAGCGTCCAGCTCAGGGCCTGCATGCCCCCCAAGGACCCCCCCATCACGGCGGCCAGAGTTTGGATGCCCAGTACATCGAGCAAGCGGGCCTGTGCGTTGACCCAGTCTTCGACCGTCACCACGGGGAAGTCCGCGCCATAGACCTTGCCACTGCCCGCCGGTGCTTCAGGATTGGCGTGCATGGGTCCGGTGGTGCCAAAGCAAGAGCCCAGGTTGTTGACACCGATGACAAAAAAGCGGTCCGTATCCACCGGCTTGCCCGGTCCTATCATGTTGTCCCACCAGCCTTCGGAATTGGCCTGCCCTTCGTAGGTGCCCGCGACGTGGTGGGACGCGTTCAAGGCGTGGCACACCAGCACGGCATTGCTGCGCTGCGCGTTGAGTGTGCCGTAGGTTTCATAGGTCAGCGAATAGTCCCGCAGCGCAGCACCGCTTTGCAGCGGCAACGCATCGGCAAAGTGCTGCGACTGTGGTGTCGCGATCAAAGGTATAGAAGAAGACAAACCGAACCCCAATAAAAAAACCCGGCAATGCTAAAAACAAGGCCGGGTGCTGTGGTGTCTCGGTCCGTCTTTAGCTGTATTTATTAAGCGCCCGCAAGCTGGAGCAAATTGGCGCTGGGAAGCAGTATAGCAAGGGCGAGGGGTTTGGGCACTCTCTGTGCAGTCGATATCGCGATCAGGATTGGGGCCACAAAGCGGCGACGCCTAGGGTGGCAAAGACCAGCGCGGAGACGATGTGCACCACGCGAATCGGCACTAGCTTGGTAATTTTGTCGCCCAGCCAGACCACCGGCGCATCGGCCAGCATCATGCCCAGCGTGGTACCGGCCACCACCCAGTAGGGGTTGAATTTGGCTGCTAGCATGACCGTGGCAATCTGCGTCTTGTCACCCATTTCGGCCAGAAAAAAGGCCACCAAGGTTGTGCCAAATACGCCGAGCCGCGGGGCGTCGTCGCTGGCCG
>Ga0207976_100431_pt1 | contig 16802 bp, 15 predicted proteins | sample LakWasMe94_HOW11_2_FD_183916 | JGI IMG/M metagenome (GOLD analysis project Ga0207976, IMG submission 183916) | Freshwater sediment methanotrophic microbial communities from Lake Washington under simulated oxygen tension - Sediment Metagenome... | ecosystem: Environmental > Aquatic > Freshwater >... | reverse complement strand
CGAGGCGGTGAGCGGTTTCACCAACGCTGACCTGACCATCGCCAACGGCACCTTGAGCGCGGTGAGCAGCAGCGACGGTGGCATCACTTGGACGGCGACCTTTACCCCGAGCGCCAGCATCAGCGATACGACCAACCTGATCACCCTGAACAACACCGGCATCGCCGACCTGTCCGGCAACGCCGGCACTGGCACCACCGATTCCAACAATTACGCCATCGACACGGTTCGGCCGACCGCGACTATCGTGGTCGCCGATAGCAGCCTCAGCGCCGGTGAAACTTCGTTGGTGACCATTACCTTCAGCGAAGCGGTCAGCGGTTTCACCAACGCCGACCTGAGCATCGCCAACGGCACCCTGACCGCGGTCAGCAGCAGCGACGGCGGCATCACCTGGACCGCCACCTTCACCCCGACCGTCGGTATCGCCGATGCCAGCAACCTGATCACCCTGAACAACACCGGGATCAGCGACCTGGCCGGCAATAGCGGCAGCGGCACCACCAACTCCAACAACTACAGCATCGACACTGTCCTGCCGACCGCGACCATAGTGATCGCCGACAACGCCTTGAAGATTGGTGAAACCTCGCTGGTCACCATCACCTTCTCCGAGGCGGTGAGCGGTTTCGACAACAGTGACCTGACGGTCGCCAACGGCACCCTGAGCGCGGTGAGCAGCAGCGACGGCGGCATTACCTGGATCGCTACCTTCACCCCGACGACGGGCATTACCGACACCACCAACCTGATTACCCTGGATAACAGCGGTGTGACCAACGCCTCTGGCAATGCTGGCAGCGGCACCACCGATTCCAACAACTACGCGATCGATACGGTGCGGCCGACAGCGACCATAGTGGTCGCCGACAGCGCCCTGGGCGTGGGTCAGACTTCGCTGGTGACCATCACCTTCAGCGAGGCCGTGAGCGGTTTCACCAACGCTGACCTGACCATCGCCAATGGCACCTTGAGCGCGGTCAGCAGCAGCGATGGCGGCATCACCTGGACCGCGACTTTTACCCCGGCCGTCGGCATCACCGACACTAGCAACGTCATCACCCTGGATAACACCGGCATCGCCGACCTGGCTGGCAACACCGGCAGCGGCACCACCGATTCCAACAACTACGCGGTCGACAGCCAGCGTCCGACCGCCACCATCGTGCTCTCCGACTCGAGCCTCAAGGCCGGCGAAACCTCGGTGGTGACCATCACCTTCAGCGAAGCCGTGAGCGGTTTCGACAACAGCGACCTGGCGGTGGCCAACGGCACCCTGAGTGCGGTGAGCAGCAGCGATGGCGGTATCACCTGGACCGCCACCTTCACCCCGACGGCGGGCATCACCGACCTGAGCAACCTGATCACCCTGAACAACACCGGGGTCAGCGACCTGGCGGGCAATGCCGGGATGGGCACCACCGGCTCCGCCAACTACACCGTCGAAACCGTGCGGCCGACGGCCACCGTGGTGATCGCCGACACGGCCTTGAAGGCCGGTGAAACCAGCCTGGTGACCATCACCTTCAGCGAGGCGGTGAGCGGCTTCACCAACGCCGACCTGACGGTGGCCAACGGCACCCTGAGCGCGCTGAGCAGCAGTGACGGTGGCGTCACCTGGACCGCCACCTTCACCCCGACCACGGGCATCACCGACACCAGCAACCTGATCACCCTGGACAACAGCGGTGTGACCAACGCCTCTGGCAATGCTGGCAGCGGCACCACCGATTCCAACAACTACACCATCGACACGGCCCGCCCGACAGCCACCATAGTGGTGGCCAACCCGATCCTGCCGATCGGCGAAACCAGCCTGGTGACCATCACCTTCAGCGAGGCGGTCAGTGGTTTCGACAACAGCGACCTGACGGTGAGCAACGGCATCCTGAGCGCGGTCAGCAGCAGCGACGGCGGCATCACCTGGACCGCGACCTTCACCCCGAACGTCAACGTCAGCGATGCCACCAACCTGATCACCCTCAACAACAGCGGGGTCAGTGACGCGGCGGGCAACACCGGCAGCGGCAGCACCGACTCGAACAATTTCATCATCGACACCGGGCGGCCGACTGCCACCATTGTGCTGGCCGACACTGCCCTGAAGGCGGGCGAAACCACCACTGTGACCATCACCTTCAGCGAGGCGATCAGCGGCTTCACCAACTCGGACCTGACAGTGGCCAACGGTACCCTGGGGGCCTTGAGCAGCAGCGATGGCGGGGTTACCTGGACCGCCACCTTTACCCCGGCCATCAACATCAGCGACAGCAGCAATCAGATCACCCTGAACAATGCCGGAGTGATAGACGCCGTCGGCAACACCGGCAGCGGCACCACCGACTCGGCCAACTACGTCATCGACACCGTGCGCCCCACCGCAACCGTGGTGGTCGCCAACCCGATGCTGGCGGTGGGCGACACGTCCCTGGTGACCATCACCTTCAGCAAGGCGGTCAGTGGTTTCGACAACAGCGACCTGACGGTGGCCAATGGCACCTTGAGCGCGGTGAGCAGCAGCGATGGCGGCATCACCTGGACCGCGACCTTCACGCCGAACACCAACGTCAGCGATACGAGCAACCTGATCACGCTCAATGGCAGTGGCGTGACGGACGGCTCGGGCAATACCGGGCTGGGCAGCACGGATTCGAACAATTACCTGATCGATACCCAGAGGCCGACCGCGACCATCGTAGTCGCCAACAGCAGCCTCGGTGTGGGCCAGACCAGCGGCGTGACCATCACCTTCAGTGAAGCGGTGAGCGGCTTCACCAACTCGGACCTGACGGTGGCCAACGGCACCCTGAGCGCCCTGGGCAGCAGCGACGGCGGCCGGACCTGGACCGCGACCCTGACGCCAACGGCCAATATCAGCGATACCAGCAACCTGATCACCCTGAACAACAGCGGGGTGAGCGACTCATTCGGCAATACCGGCAGCGGCAGTACCGACTCCAACAACTACGCGATCAACACCGTGCCGGTGGCCAACCCACCCACGCAGCAGCCGGTGGGCGATCCGGAGTTCCGTTCGAGCGATCCGGTGGTTCCGTCGCTGCCGCCTTATGTGCCGCTGCAACCCACTGTCACCGCGCCACCCGTTGGCGACCTGGGCTCGCCACTGGCCTTCGCGCCACTGTTCGAGCAGCGGGTGCTGGGCAATGGCATCCGGCCGTTGGGGGACATTTTCATCAATCACGGGGCCCTGGCGCCGAGCTTCATTGCCCAGGTATTCGGCAGCAGCGATCCCGGCGGCGATGGCAATGGCCATGGCTTCCTGGGCTTCGGTGGCGGCGACGGCGGGGTGTTCAGCCAAAGCACGCTGTCGCTGCTGTTCGGCCAGGACTCCACCGAGGATGGCGGCTCGCTGAAGTCCTTCGGCGACAAGCCCAAGGTCGGCGATCTTTCCCAAAGCGGGCGCGGGGTGTTCGGGGCACCGTCGCTGACCCAGCAATTGCAAGTGATGCGAGACACAGAGCAACGGCCGATCCGCGATCTGGCCAAGGCGTTCGAACAGGCCGGCATCAGCGCAATGCAGGCCTGAAACAATACATAAATACGATGCGGCACCCAGGGGCGAGACAAGGATGAATAAAAGTCAGAAGTTGTTCGGGGTCAGCTTGTTGGCGCTGATGGTCAGTGGTTGTGCCGTCAGCAGTAAACCGATTGAACGCAGTGCCAGTGAGCAGCGCGCCAGGAGCGACCTGCAGAGCATGTACAAGGGCCAGGAACCGCTGAGTGGCCCGCTGACGCTGCACCAGGCCATGGCCCGGGCAGTGAAGTACAACCTCGAGGGGCGGCTGAAAATCATGGAGGAGGCCCTGGCCAAGCGCCAGCTGGACCTCGCCAGTTTCGACATGCTGCCGCGCATGGCCCTCTCCGCCGGCTATGTGGGGCGTAACAATGTCAGCGCCTCCAGCAGCCAGAGCGTGGAGACCGGTACCCAGTCCCTGGAACCTTCGACCTCCCAGGACCGGGACCGCAGAGTGGCCGACCTGACCATGGTCTGGAACGTGCTGGACTTCGGCGTCAGCTACATCAATGCCAAGCAGCAGGGCGACCAGCGGCTGATCGTCCAGGAGCGCCGGCGCAAGGTGATCAACACCATCGTCCAGGACGTGCGCTCGGCCTATTGGCGGGCGGTGGCGGCCGAACGCCTGCTCAAGCAGATCGACAGCCTCACGGGCCGGGTCGAGCAGGCCCGCAGCAACAGCCAGAGCATGAGCGAGCAACGCATCGGCGACCCGGTGCAGGCCCTGGCCTACCAGCGCTCGCTGATCGAGGCCACGCGCCAGCTGGAGGAGCAGCGCCGGGCGTTGTCCCTGGCCAAGACCGAGCTGTCGACCCTGATCAACCTGCCCATGGGTACCCATCTGACCCTGGCGACCACCGACGACTATCCGGTGCCGGAACTCAAGGTCGATATGGCCCGCCTCGAACACGAGGCCCTGACCAGCCGCCCGGAACTGCGCGAGCAGGATTACCAGAGCCGCATCAGCGCCGCGGAAACCCGCAAGGCTATGCTGCGCCTGCTGCCGGGCCTGGAGTTCTCCGCCGGCGGGCATTACGACAGCAACTCGTTCCTGGTCAACGACAAGTGGGCCGACTACGGGGTGAAGGTCACCTGGAACCTGTTCAACGTGCTCTCCGCGCCGGCGGCCATCGACACCGCCAAGGCCGGTGAAGACGTCGCCGCGGCTCGTCGCCAGGCCATGTCCATCGCCGTACTGGCCCAGGTCTATGTGGCCAACGCCAACTACCGCGACGCGTTGCGCCAGTTCAAGACCAGCCAGGAACTGGCGGACATCGATGGGCAGATCGTCGGCCAGCTGCGCAACCGCTACCAGGCCAACGGCATCGGCGAACTGGACCTGATCCAGGGTGAGCTGAACACCTTGCAGGCGGACCTGCGGCGCGACCTGGCCTATGCCGACCTGCGCAACGCCTACGGGCAGATCTTCGCCAGCGCCGGGCTCGACCCGCTGCCCAACGAGGTGCAATCGACCCAGGTGCAGTCCATCGCCACGGCGCTGGCCAGCCGCGAGGCCGACTGGGCGGCGGGCAACATCACTACGCCGGTGGCCCATGCCCAAAGACAATAATCTGCAGGCGCCCCAGGCCAGCGTCAGCCGGGGCCAGCGCGAGGCGCGCAACGGCCATCGCGGGGTGGCGATCCTGCTGACCGGCCTGCCGGCGGCGGGCAAGTCGACCCTGGCCCAGGCGCTGCAGGCCGGGCTGTTCCAGCACGGTCGGCAGAGCATGGTGCTGGACGGCGATGCCTTGCGCGGCGGCCTGAACCGCGACCTGGGGTTCGCCGAGGCCGACCGTCGGGAAAACATCCGCCGCGCCAGCGAGCTGGCGGCCTTGCTGGTGGACAACGGGCAGATCGTGATCCTGGCGATGATCGCCCCGCTGATCGAGCAGCGCGAGTTGTTCGCCCGGCGCCTGGGCGAGGACTACCTGGAAGTCTGGTGCAGCGCCTCGCTGGCGGTCTGTGAACAGCGCGACCCCAAGGGGCATTACGCCCGCGCCCGTAGCGGCGAGCTGCCCGGTTTCACCGGTATCTCGGCGCCCTACGAGCCGCCACGGGCCGCGCTGGAGCTGGACACCGGCGCGCAGTCGATCGAAGACTGCCAGCGGCAATTGCTCGGCTGGCTGGTCGAGCGCAAGGTGCTGCCTGCTTCATGAGTCGCCCGGCGTTCGCCCGGCTGCCCGTCAGCGTGGACCTGCCGCGGCTGTTGCGCGCCCTGGCGCGAATCGACGCGAGCGCCTGGCAGGGCCACTTCAACGGCGGCTATTACGAAGGCGACTGGAGCGGCGTGGCCTTGATCTCGGCGCTGGACGCGCCCTCCGAGCTGGCGCCGGGCAAGGGCCTGCCGGTACAGCGCGAGCCCTGGCGGCAGGACCCGGACTGGCAACAGGCATTGCGGCACCTGCCCTTGCGGATCATCTCGGCGCGCCTGCTGCGACTGGGCCCGGGGGCACGGATTCATGAACACCGCGACTACGACCTGGGCGGCCCGGACGCCGACCTGCGCCTGCATATCCCTCTGCTCAGCCCACCGCGGGTGGATTTCCTGCTCGACGGGCAGCGCATGCCCATGCTGGCGGGGGAGTGCTGGTTTCTCGACCTGTCGCGCCCGCACCGTGTGGACAATCACGACAGCCAGGAACGTATTCACCTGGTGATCGATTGCCGCCCCGATTCCTGGCTGGAACAGGCGATTGCCGACGGTGTGCCGACCACCCCGATGCCTGACCTGGGCCGCGCTGCCGTGGACTTCGCCCAGTTTTGCCGGTTGCTCGAAGAGGACCTCGAGCTGTGCCAGGCCTTGCAGGCGCTGACCGACAGCGAAGCCTTCATCGAGCGCACCCTGGCCCTGGCGGCCGAGCGTGGCCTGGCATTCACCCGCGAAGACCTGCGTTCGGCCATGCGCCAGGGGCGGCGCCTGTGGAATGAACAATGGACGGCCTGAACCTGCACGGCTGGTTGCCGATCCGCATCTGGCAGCCGCGTGACGAGTGGCGGGTCGACTGGTGCTGGTTCGGCGCCAGGCCGCTGTCGCAGCCGTTTTTCCGCGAGGCGGTCGAAGAGGCCCTGCGCCTGCCGTTCAATCAGGCGTTCCGGCGCCAGACGCCGTTGTCTGCCCTGACCGAATGGCGCCAACGTAGTCCGGGCCTGGCTCCCAGTGCCTTTATCTTCCACGCTTCGCGCTGCGGCTCGACCCTGGTCAGCCAGATGCTGGCCTGCCTGGACGACTATATCGTGGTGTCCGAACCGCCGCCGCTGGATGCCCTGCTACGCAGTTCGCTGGCCCCACAGGAGCGGGCTGCCGCGCTTGTGGGCTTGCTGTCGGCCTATGGGCAGGTGCGTCGCGGCAGTGAGCAGCGGCTGGTGATCAAGCTCGATGCCTGGAACATTGGCGAACTGCCGCTGCTGCGCCAGTGCTTCGCCGATACGCCGTGGCTGTTCCTGTATCGCGAGCCGCTGGAAATTGCCGTGTCGCATCTGCGCCGTGCCGGCATGCACATGACGCCGGGCCTGATCGGGCCTAGCGCGCTGGACGACGGCGAGCCTTTCCAGGACCGGGAAAGCTGGATCGCCCGGCGCCTGGGGCGCTTGTTGCAACTGGGGTTGCAGCACTGCCACGAACACCATGGCCTGGCGCTGAACTACAGCGAACTGCCCGCCGCGATGGAAGGTCATCTGGGGGATTTTTTCGGCCTGAGCGACGAGCAGCGCCAAGCGGCATTCGCCCGGGTCGGCCAGCATGCCAAGCAGCCGGCCCAGGCCTTTGTCGATGACCGCCAGGGCAAGCAGCAACAGGCTTCAGCCCGGCTGCGGGAGCAACTGGAGCAATGGGCGCAGGCGCCTTACGCGGCGCTGGAACAGTGGCGCAGCTGCGCGGTCCCGCACCCCCGTCTCAGCTCTTCGGCGACAAGTCCGCCATGCCCTTGAGGAATTCGATGGGCAGCGGGAAAACAATGGTCGAGCTTTTATCGCCGGCAATCGCGCCCAGGGTCTGCATGTAGCGCAGTTGCATGGCGCCGGGCTGGCGGCCGAGCATTTCGGCGGCCTGCATAAGCTTTTCCGAGGCCTGCAATTCGCCTTCGGCGTGGATCACCTTGGCCCGGCGTTCCCGCTCGGCTTCGGCCTGTTTGGCGATGGCGCGGATCATCGATTCGTTGAGGTCGACATGCTTGATCTCGACGTTCGCCACCTTGATGCCCCAGGCGTCGGTCTGGGCGTCCAGCACCTGCTGGATATCGGCATTCAGGCGCTCACGCTCGGCCAGCAGCTCGTCCAGCTCATGCTTGCCCAGCACCGCGCGCAGGGTGGTCTGGGCCAGTTGGCTGGTGGCCATGAGAAAGTCCTCGACCTGGATGATCGCTTTCTGCGAGTCCAGCACGCGGAAGTACAGCACGGCGTTGACCTTGACCGAGACGTTGTCGCGGGTGATCACGTCCTGGGGCGGCACATCGAGCACCACGGTACGCAGATCGACACGAACCATCTGCTGGACGATCGGAATCAGCAGGACCAGCCCCGGCCCCTTGACCCGCCAGAAGCGTCCGAGCTGGAACACCACCGCGCGCTCGTATTCACGCAGGATGCGAAACGTCGAGACCGCCAGCGCCAACAGCAGCGCCAGCAGCGCGCCAAAACCCAATTCCAGACCCATTTCATCCTCCTCGCGACGTGGCCTCGGCCGTCGTCACTTCCAGAAGCAGCCCCTTGCGCGCCACCACCCGAACCCATTGCCCGGTTTGCAGCGGCGTTGCGCTCAGGACCTGCCAGTGTTCGCCCTGCAACAGCACCCAGCCGTTGTAAGGGTTGCCCGCTTGTACCGCGGTGATCGGCGTGACACTGCCCACCAGCCCCGCGTCGCCCGCCACCTGCTGGCGCTGTCGCGCGCGCACCGCCATGCTCGCCAGTGTCGCCAGGAGCAGAGCACTGATCACCGCCAGGCTGACGATGAGCGGCAGGGGAATGCCATAGCCCGGGACATCGGTGTCCATCAGGATCACCGCGCCGACCACAAAGGAGACGATGCCGCCGAAGCCGATGACGCCGAAGGTCGGTAGAAAGGCTTCGGCGACCATGAAGGCGATGCCCAGCAGGATCAGGGCCACGCCGGCGTAGTTCACCGGCAGCAGCTGCAAGGCATACAACCCGAGCAGCAGGCAGATGCCGCCGAGCACGCCGGGCACCGCGGTGCCCGGGTTGACGAACTCGAAGAACAGCCCGTAGATGCCGATCATCATCAGGATCAGCGCCACGCTGGGGTGGGTGATGACCGACAGCAGTTGCGTGCGCCAGTCCGGGTCGTGATAGATCACCGCCGCCCCCAGGGTATGCAGCTGCACCGCCTGGCCGGCGGCGATGAGGAACCTGCCGTCGAGTTGCTTGAGCAGGCCGTTCAGGTCATCCGCGACATAGTCGACCACCTTCAGCTTCAAGGCTTCCTGGGCCGGCAGGCTGACGGCCTCGCGCACAGCCTGTTCCGCCCATTCGACGTTGCGTCCGCGCAATTGCGCCAGGCCACGGATATAGGCCGCGGCGTCGTTGATCTGTTTGTGGGTGAGGGTGTCGGTTTCCGGGTCCGGGTTCTTGTCCGAGCGTGGCGCGGCGGGCGGGTTGGCGCCCGGGTCGGGCTGCCCCGGCATGCCGACCCGCACCGGGGTGGCGGCCCCGAGGTTGGTGCCCGGAGCCATGGCGGCGATATGGCTGGCATACAGGATGTAGGTGCCGGCGCTGGCGGCGCGGGCACCGCCGGGGGCGACGTAACTGGCCACCGGCACCGGGCTGGCGAGGATCGCCTTGATGATCGAGCGCATCGAGGTGTCGAGGCCGCCCGGGGTGTCGATGCCCAGCACCACCAGTTGGGCCTGTTCGTCGGCCGCCTTGTCCAGGCCGCGCACCACGTAGTCGGCGCTGGCGGGGCTGATCACATCGTTGACCGTGAGCACCACCACCGGCTTCACGGCCTGGGCGTGCCCGGTCGGCACGCCGATCAGCACACCCAGCAGCAGCCCTTTCAATGTTGCCCGCCACCCACGCCCGTTCATCCGACCCTCCTGGAGAGTCATGTGCCTCGGTTGCCAGCCGTTCGCTGGCTTTGTCCTTGAGTCTAGTAGAGCGTGGGATTGAGCGAATTCTGATCAGTTTCACGCTTGCGTGCCGTTCGGAAGTTCGTCAGTGGGCGAGGGCGGCGCGGCCTAGACTTTGTGAAGGGAGTGACAGTCGTTAACCCATAGTCCTGCAAAGCCGTTCAGGACACCGAGGTGCATCATGCGTATGGCAAGAACCGTGCAACGCAGCCTGGAGCAGGCGCATTGCGATTTTGACGTGGTGGCTCATCCACATTCGTCGAGCAGCCTGGAGACCGCCCGGGTAGCGGGAGTTCCCGCCGAGCGCGTGGCCAAGTCGGTGATCCTCGACGATAGTCACGGCCACTACCTGATGGCTGTGCTACCGGCCACCCGCCACCTGGACCTGAGCAAGGTACGCGGCAGCAACGAATGGCAGATCACCCGGGAAAGCACCCTGGCGCATCTGTTCAACGATTGCGAACGCGGCGCGGTACCGGCCCTGGGCGAATCCTATGGGATGGACGTGGTGATCGATCCGCTGCTGACCCGGCAGAAAGACATCTACCTGGAAGCCGGCAACCACAACAACCTGGTGCATCTGAGCATGGACGAGTACCTGAAAATGGTGCCTCATGCCGAGGTGTGCGAGGTCAGCTACTAGCGCTGTCGGTGCCTGTAGCACCCTTTGCTCGTTGGTGCGCTCTTGCAGACTGTTTCTGCAGGAGCGCGGCTGCACGCGATCGACTGCGCGGCGGTCGTCCGGTATTCCCAACCCACTCAGGAGCCCCCCATGGAGTCCCCATCCCACAGCCTGCCCGCCCTGTTCAAACAACTCGGCCTGTCCGATGACCCCGTGGACATCGATCGTTTCATCGCCACCCATTCGCCGCTCAAGCCGGAACTGCACCTGGCGGATGCCTTCTTCTGGACCCCCAGCCAGGCGGATTTCCTGCGCAACGAGATCCTCGACGACGCCGACTGGGCGGAAGTGGTGGATCAACTGGATGTGTTGCTGAGGAAGGGGCGGGGTGTTTGAGGCAAATGGATTGATGTCGCCATACAAATAGACCAGAATTAAGACCAAATTAGAGGTCTTAATTATGCAAAGCGTATTGGCTGATAAAGCTGTCAGCGTGTCTGAACTGAAAAAAAATCCTTCGGCTGTCCTGAACGGCGCACAGGGTGGTCCGGTTGCGGTGCTCAATCACAACCGGGTCATGGGCTATATGGTCCCGGCCGACGTGTTTGAAGCCATGATGGAGCGTCTTGACGATCTTGAACTGGCGGAGATTGTCCGTGCCCGTCGTCACGAGACCCCGGTCCCGGTAAATCTGGATGACTTATAAGCTCCAGTTCTTGCCTTCGGCGCGCAAGGAATGGGACAAGCTCGGTCATACCCTGCGCGAGCAATTCAAGAAGAAGCTGGCCGAGCGCCTGGAAATGCCGAGGGTGCCCGCCGACGCCCTTCACGGTATGGCGGACTGCTACAAGATCAAACTCAAAGCTTCTGGCTATCGCCTGGTTTACCAAGTGATCGAGGATCAGGTCGTGGTTTCGGTGGTGGCCGTGGGCAAACGTGAACGCAGTGCCGTGTATGAGCGGGCACGAAAGCGCTGAGGCGTTTTCCGGTCAGCGATCGCTCAATTGTTTCAAAACTTGACTGAAATTCGTGCAGCATTAATAGTTAGCCAACTAACTGTGTGCGAACTTTCCTTTGCCCGACTCTCTCGAATCACTCCAGATGAATATCAGCAGTGGCATGGTGGTCGCCGCCCGGCATTGGCGGCGGATCTGCCAGAGCACGCTGGTCAACTATGGAATCTCCGAAGCCTGTGCCGTGCCCCTGCTGATGATCGGGCGCCTGGGCGAGGGCGTGCGCCAGGTGACGGTGGCGCAGGCGGCGGGGATGGAAAGCCCGTCCCTGGTGCGTCTGCTGGACCAGCTGTGCAGCGCCGGTTACGCCATACGCGCTGAAGATCCCCATGATCGCCGGGCCAAATGCCTGAGCCTGACCGACACCGGCCGCGAACTGGTGCAGTCGGTGGAAGCCGAGCTGGTGCGTCTGCGCCGCGAGGTGTTGGAAGGCATCACACCGGCGGACCTTGAGGCCGCGCTGAAGGTGATCCGCGCTTTCGGGTCGGCTGCCCTGCCACCGGCGGTGCTTTCTTGAGCGGATTCTTTACCGGCGTACCCCCCGCGCGCGACTGGTTCTACGGCGTGCGCACCTTTGCCGCGTCGATGATTGCGCTGTACATCGCCATGCTCATGCAGATGCCGCGTCCGTACTGGGCGATGGCCACGGTGTACATCGTCTCCAGCCCGTTCGTCGGGCCCACCAGTTCCAAGGCGCTGTACCGCGCCATCGGCACCTTGCTCGGCGCCTCGGCGGCGGTGCTGTTCGTGCCGATGTTCGTGCAGAGCCCTTATCTGCTGGTGGTGATCATCGCCCTGTGGACCGGGATCCTGCTGTTCCTCTCCCTGCACCTGCGCACCGCCAACAGCTACGCGTTGATGCTGGCCGGCTACAGCCTGCCGCTGATCGCTCTGCCGGTGGTGGATAACCCGCTGGGGGTGTGGGACGTGGCGGAGGCGCGCACCGAGGAGATCTTCCTCGGCATCGTCTGCGCGGCCGTGATCGGCAGCATGTTCTGGCCACGGCGGCTGGCGCCGGTGTTCGTCGATTCGGCGGGCAAATGGTTCGCCGATGCGTCCACCTACAGCCAGCGCTTTCTCAGCCGCAACGTACAGCCCGAAGAAGTCAGCGCCTTGCGTGCGTCCATGGTCGCCACCTTCAACAGCCTGGAGCTGATGATCGGCCAGTTGCCCCACGAAGGCGCGCGCCCGCAGACCGTGCGCAATACCAAGGAACTGCGCGGGCGCATGATCCACCTGCTGCCCGTGGTCGACGCCCTGGACGATGCCCTGTACGCCCTGGAGCGGCGCACCCCGGAGCTGGTGGACAAGTTCGCGCCGCTGCTGGCCCAGGCCGGCGAATGGCTGGAAAGCACCGCCCAGGGCGCGTCGGTCGAGCGCTGGCAGGCCCTGCGTGGCCAGCTCGAAGCGCTGCAACCCGATGCCGAAGCCCTCGACGACCGGCGCCAGTTGCTGTTTTCCAACGCCCTGTATCGCCTCGGCGAATGGATCGACTTGTGGCAGGACTGCCGCAGCCTGCAACACGCCATCCAGTGCGAAAGCCAGGACATCTGGCGCGCGGTCTATCGCCACTGGCGCCTGGGCCGCCTGACGCCCTTCCTCGACCGTGGGCTGATGCTGTATTCGGTGGCTTCCACGGTCCTGGCGATCATTGTCGCCTCGGTGCTGTGGATCCTCCTGGGCTGGACCGACGGCGGCAGCGCGGTGATCCTCGCGGCGGTGGCCTGCAGCTTCTTTGCCTCGATGGACGACCCGGCGCCGCAGATCTATCGGTTCTTCTTCTGGACCGCGATGTCGGTGCTGTTCGCCAGCCTCTACCTGTTCCTGATCCTGCCCAACCTGCACGATTTCCCGATGCTGGTGCTGGCCTTCGCCGTGCCCTTCATCTGCGTCGGCACCCTGACGGTGCAGCCGCGCTTTTACCTGGGCATGCTGCTGACCATCGTCAACACCTCGTCCTTCATCAGCATCCAGGGCGCCTACGACGCCGACTTCATGAGCTTCGCCAACTCCAACCTGGCCGGGCCCATGGGCTTGCTGTTCGCCTTTGTCTGGACCCTGGTCGCCCGGCCGTTCGGCTCGGAACTGGCGGCCAAGCGCCTGACCCGTTTCAGCTGGCAGGACATCGTCGGCATGACCGAGCCGGCCAACCTGGCCGAACACCGCCATCTGGGCGTGCAGATGCTCGACCGCCTGATGCAGCACCTGCCGCGGCTGGCCATGACCGGCCAGGACACCGGCGCCGCCCTGCGCGAAGTGCGGGTCGGCCTGAACCTGCTGGACCTGCTGGCCTATGCCCCGCGGGCACAGGGCAACGCGCAGGCGCTGCTGCGCCAGGTGGTGGCCGAGGTCGGCGCCTACTTCAAGGCCTGCCTCAAGGCCGGCGAACGCCTGCCGGCGCCGAGCGGCCTGCTGATGACCCTGGATCGCGCCCGCCGCACCCTGGATGCCCACAGCCAGGACGACCGCGAAACCCGTTTGCACCTGCTGCACGCCCTCAGCGGCCTGCGCCTGGCCCTGCTGCCCGGCGTGGAGTTCGTCGGCGGCGGCGAACTTGAAGAACCGCTGCCCCATGGCATCGATGGAGCGCCTTTATGATCGGTGACCTGGATATCAGCGGGGTGTTCCTGCCCACGCTGCTGGTGCTGATGGGCATTACCTATGGCTTGTATTTGGTGGTGCACGGGCTGCTGACGCGCCTGCATTTTTATCGCCTGGTCTGGCACCGGGCTTTGTTCAACGTTGGTCTGTACGCTTTGCTGCTCGGCGCCGTGGACTCACTCAGTCGATACCTGATGACATGAAAAAACCTTTATTGACCATTGGTCGTGTGGTCCTGACGTTGCTGGTGGTGAGCTTCGCGGTCGTGGTGGTCTGGCGCATGGTGATGTACTACATGTTCGCGCCCTGGACCCGGGACGGGCATATCCGTGCCGACATCGTGCAGATCGCCCCGGACGTCTCCGGGCTGATCCAGCAGGTGCAGGTGCGTGACAACCAGCTGGTCAAGCGCGGCCAGGTGCTGTTCAGCATCGACCAGGACCGCTTCAGCCTGGCCCTGCGCCAGGCCAAGGCGTCCCTGGCCGACCGCCAGGAAACCCTGGCCCAGGCCCAGCGCGAGGCCAAGCGCAACCTCGGCCTGGGCAACCTGGTGCCGCGCGAGCAACTGGAAGAAAGCCAGTCCCGCGTGGCCCGTGCCCAGTCGGCCCTGGCCGAAGCTCAGGTGGCGGTGGACAGCGCCCAGCTGAACCTCGACCGTTCGGTGATCCGCAGCCCGGTGGATGGCTACGTCAACGACCGCGCGCCGCGCACCCAGGAGTTCGTCACCGCCGGTCGCCCGGTGTTGTCGGTGGTGGACAGCAATTCCTTCCACATCGACGGTTATTTCGAAGAAACCAAGCTCGACGGCATTCATATCGGCCAGAGCGTCGATATCCGGGTGATCGGCGATCGCGCGCGGCTGCGCGGGCATGTCGAAAGCATCGTCGCCGGCATCGAGGACCGCGACCGCAGCAGCGGCTCCAACCTGCTGCCCAACGTCAACCCGGCCTTCAGTTGGGTGCGCCTGGCCCAGCGGATTCCGGTGCGCATTGCCTTCGACGAGGTACCGGAAGACTTCCGCATGATCGCCGGGCGCACCGCCACGGTGTCGATCATCGACGATCAGGCGCCAACCCGGTCGGAGCCGGCGCAATGAACAGCGCTCTGCGTTTGGCCACGGCCGGGCTGGGCTTTTTGTTGCTGTCGGCCTGCCAGATGGTCGGCCCGGACTACCACTTGCCGCAAGACGCGGCGCTGCATCGCGCCGATGTGCAGGGCGAGCTGGCCGGTTCGAGCGACAGCGTGGTCTCGGCGCCGGTGCCGGCGCACTGGTGGCGCTTGTACCAGGACCCGCGCCTGGACCAGCTGGTGCAGCAGGCCATGGCCTCCAACACCGACCTGCGGGTCGCGGCGGCCAACCTGGCGCGGGCCCGCGCCCAGGTCGACGAGGCCCAGGCGGCCGGCGGCTGGAGCGGTGGGGTCAAGGCCGGGGTCGAGCGTTTGCAGGAATCCGGCGAAGCCTTCCTGCTGCCGGAGAAAGTGCCGGTGGCCAACGTCGGTAACCTGTCCGTCAGCACCTCTTATCAGTTCGACCTGTTCGGCACCCTGCAGCGCGGCATCGAGGCGGCCAAGGCCAATGCCGATGCGACCCAGGCCGCGGCAGACACCGCGCGTATCACCCTGGTGGCGGATGTGGTGCGGGCCTACACGCAGATCTGCGCGGCCAACGAAGAGCGCGAGATCGCCGAGCACTCCCTGGGCCTGCAAGCCCAGAGCACCGCGCTGATCCAGCGCCTGCGGGATGCCGGGCGCGGTGACGAAACCCAGGTCACCCGCTCCCAGACCCAGTTCAAGTCCCTGCGCGCCGAACTGCCGCGCTACGAGGCGGCGCGTCAGTCGGCGCTGTTCCGCCTGTCGATGCTGCTGGCCAAACCGGTGGAACAACTGCCCGCTGGCACCGGCAGTTGCGCCGAGTTGCCCCACATTGCCCAGTTGTTGCCGGTGGGTGACGGCGCGGCGCTGCTCAAGCGCCGTCCGGATGTACGCCAGGCCGAGCGCCGGCTGGCTGCCGCCACCGCAGAAATCGGCGTGGCCACCGGCGCCCTGTACCCCGACATCAGCATCGGCGCCACCGTTGGCACCGTGGGCATCGTCGACAACCTCGGCAAACCCTCCACCAACCGCTGGGGCTTCGGCCCGCTGATCAGCTGGACGGTCCCGGCCAACGGCGCCCGCGAACGCATTCACGAGGCTGAAGCCGCCAGCCAGGGCGCCCTGGCGCATTTCGACGGGGTGGTGCTCAACGCCATCCGTGAAACCCAGACCGGCCTGGCCCAATACAGCGCCCAGCTGCAACGCCGCGATGCCCTGGCCGAGGCCGAGCAGTCGGCGCGGCAGGCTGCCGACCAGACTCATCGCTTCTTCCAGGCCGGCCGCGAGTCGTTCCTCGCCGACCTGCAGGCGACCCGCACCTATACCGACGTACGGGCCCAACTGGCGGCGGCCAACACCCAGGTGGCGATGAGTCAGATCGACCTGTTCCTGGCCCTGGGTGGTGGCTGGGAAAGCGGACGAACGCAAGCCTCGAACCCCGGCAAACCCTGAGGCCGTTGCTATGCTTTGATCAGTTGGGTGAGCACCTTGCGTCCAGTGCTCGGCCAGCGGTCAGGCACGTGATGGTCATGGGGATTCAAATAATGAAAAACCCTTATGCTCTCGGCTTCTGGTGCGCCATCGTTGCACTGGTGCTGCTTTCTGCGACTTATTTCTACGGTGTCATGCTGGCGCACCAGATCGACAAGGCAATGATCTTTCTCGACAGCGCCAGCGCGCTGATTGCGGTGATCGCCATTGTCTTCGTGGCCTGGGCGTCGTTCCAGACCCAGAAAATCAAGAAAAAACAGCTGGAGCAGGGCAAGACCCTGGTGGCGATCTGGGACACCAAAGTCGCCCTGCGCCGGGTCGAAACCGTGTTCGACCGTTACTTCTGGGGCAGTTACTGGCAGCCGGGG
>Ga0207976_100428_pt1 | contig 17109 bp, 15 predicted proteins | sample LakWasMe94_HOW11_2_FD_183916 | JGI IMG/M metagenome (GOLD analysis project Ga0207976, IMG submission 183916) | Freshwater sediment methanotrophic microbial communities from Lake Washington under simulated oxygen tension - Sediment Metagenome... | ecosystem: Environmental > Aquatic > Freshwater >... | reverse complement strand
GCCTCGGGCAGGTTGCTGTGGAAACAGTCGTTCGACGATCAGGTGGAGGACGATCTCTACAGCTCGCCAGCACTGGATGCGGACGGCAATGTCATCGTCGGCACCGACAATATCCTGATGTGCTTCAGGCCAGACGGCGAGGAGCGCTGGAGAATCACCGAAACCAGCAGGTTCGAAGGCACCGCGGCGATCGACCATGCCTCGGGGCGTGGTGTCATAGGTACGGAAGTCGACGGCAAGATCATCGTGTTCGAGACAAAAAGCGGTACGGTCCTCAGGCAATTTCACACCGATGGCTTCGTGGTGTCTTGCCCGAGCCTGTCCCCGCAGGGGGTGGCGTACGTCGGCAGCAATGACGGGCATGTGTACGGGATCGACCTGCACAGCCTGCAATGCCTGTGGCGGGTCAACCTGGAGTGCGAGTTCAGGTACACGCCCTTTACCGTGCTGCCTTCCGGCGATGCCTTGCTGGTCGGCACGGATGAGCGCCTGCATTGCCTGGCGCAATGCACCGGCGAGAGCCTGTGGCGCCTGGAGCACAGTGGCGGTTTTCATTCCTCGCCGCTGCTCACGGATGACGGTCACCTGGTGATCGGCTCGCATCGCAACGCGGTACATTTCTATCGATGGATCCGCTGAAGCGGGTCGAATCCCAACTGCAAACAGGAGTGTTGGATGAGTCACGAACTGGAAGTCGAGGAGCTCTTCGACGAGTGGGCCATCGAGGATGGCGCGGTGGACATGGCCCGTGAACATTGGGCCCGGGTCGAGCCTGTGCTGTCCGCCCTTGAACCTTCTACAGGGCGTTATCTGGAGATCGGGCCGGGCAATGGTTACGCCCTGGAGTACATGGCCAGGTCGAAGTTCGCCAGCGGGCATTGCCTTGCGGTGGAGCTCAGCCAGGAAATGGCCCGCATGTGCGCCACCCGGGTCTCCGACCTGGATAACGTCGAGATCGACGTCGAGAGCTTCCTGAACTGGCGCCCGCCAGCGGGCAGCCATTTCGATCTGATCTTCTCCATGGAGGTGTTCTATTACTTCGAGGACATCGCCGCCGCCATCAAGAAGGCCGCCAGCCTGCTGGCGCCGGGCGGAGAACTGATCGTCATGGTCGACTACTACGAGGAAAGCCACGAGTCGCAGGACTGGGCGCAAGAGCTGGGCGTGAAGCTGACGCGCTGGCCACAGGCTCGCTATCTCGACGCCTTCAAGGCGGCGGGCTTGCAGGCGGTGACCCAGGAGGTGAAAAGCGGTGGCGTGCACGAGCACGGCCTGACGCTCTGCACCCGAGGCAAGCGAGCTTAGACCGATGCCCATGCCGGAGCACAGGACGGCGCTTCGGCGGGCGACGGGGGAACTGGACATCGATTGCGGCCGCAGGGAGAGCGCTGGTGATATCCCATCTTGATCACATCGTCTATCCGCTGCCGGCGAGCCTGTTCGACGAGGTCATCGGACAGTGGGAGCGGGCAGGCTTCATCGGGCATACGCGACAGGTGCAGCACAGCGACGGACGCGTCAGCGCCTTCTTCAGGTTGAGTGGGGGGTATCTCGAGTTCTGTTCCGAAGGGGCTGTGGATGCCGGGGAAGGACAGCCTCTTCGACCCTGTTCGATCTGGCTCTGCTCGACCGATCTGCTGGCGGATGTCGAGGGCCTTTCACCCGCGCGGCGCGCGGCCCTGGCGGTGACCGAGAAGGCGCCGTTGGGCGAGGCGGCACCGGCCTGGCTGATTGCCAGCCTGCCGGTCCGCAACCCGGGGGATGTGCCGGTATCGGTCATTCAGTACCTGCGCGGTATCGGCACGGACCTCACCCTGCTGGTAGCGGAAAATGGCCTGTTTGCGATCAGCGGGGTGTCGTTGCTCTGCGCCCAGCCCGAGCAGGAGCGACGCCATTGCTTCGAAGGCCTTGGCGAGGTGATGGGGAGTCTCGGCGCGGAGGAGGGGCGCTTGTCCATCGGTCACCAGTGGCTGGCGTTTCTGCACCGCGCAGCGCAGCGCCACAGTGGGCCGGTGGACCTGGCGCGGGCGTCCTGCCTGGTGCACCTGGCTACGGTCGACCTGGGGCGGACAACCGCGATGCTCGAAGCCGCCGACTTCGTCCTGGACCAGGTGCCGGGCCTGGGCCTGCTCGCCCAGTCAAAGGTCGCGCCGTCGATCTGTCTTGTAATCGAAACGGGATTGTCCCCCGCCTGGCATCAGGCGCAATTGCTGGCGCGCCGCCGCTAAATACGCCGCGCCAAGGCTGCCGATGCCCCCGGCCAGTTGGGCAAGTACCGTGGATCACCATGCTAGTATTCTGGCGTTTTGACTGAATCGCAGGACGCGCGAGTTATCAAGGAGATGTATGTCAAAAGCAATCGAGCTGTGTGATGTCAGCAAGGTATACGAAGTGTACCGAGCCAGTGACGGCCATTCGCGCAGCCTGCTCCGGTATTTTCGGCGTGAGAAGGAGTTCATCCCCGCGGTCAGGGATGTCTCCTTTTCGATCGACGCGGGTGAGGTGGTCGGGTTTCTCGGCGGCAATGGCGCGGGCAAGACCACGACCCTGAAAATGCTCTCGGGCATCGTCCGGCCCAGCAGCGGGCACCTCTCGGTCCTGGGGCATGAACCCTTCAAGAGACGGCCGGAGTTCCTCAAGTCGATCACCCTGGTCATGGGGCAGAAGCAGCAACTGACCTGGGACTTGCCGGCGCTGGAGTCCTTCCACCTGCACGGTGCCCTCTACGACATACCGGCTGCCGAATGTCGGCGCCGGATCGATGAGCTGTGCGAGTTGCTGTCGGCCGGCGATATCGCCCGCCGCCCGGTCCGGAAGCTGTCCCTGGGCGAACGGATGAAATGCGAGCTCATCCTGTCGCTGCTGCATCGCCCGAGCATTCTGTTTCTCGACGAGCCCACCATCGGCCTGGATCTGGAAATGCAAGTTGCCATCCGCAAGTTCCTCGGCGACTACAACAAGGCGTTCGGGGCGACGATCATCCTGACCTCGCACTACATGGCGGACATCGAGGCGCTGGCCAACCGGGTCATCGTCCTGGACCGTGGCCAAGTGGTGTTCGACGGCGGCCGGCAGGCGCTGGTGAAGGCCCATGTTTCCGAGCGCCGGGTGTGCCTGCGTTTCTCCTCGGCGGTCAGCGACGAATCCTTGCGCCCCTATGGCGAGCTGATCCGGCTGGACAACGAAGGCGCCGAACTGCTGGTGCCCGAAGAGCAGGTCGCCAAGACCGTGGCACAGCTGCTGGCGAGCTTCCCGGTGACGGACATCTCGATCCAGAGCCCGTCCCTCGAGCAGGCGTTCCCCCGGCTGTTGCTGCCAAGGGAGCACGCCTGATGGTCGCCCTGGCTTCGTTGCCCGGCATTGCCGGGCGCCTGATCCGCACGAGCGTGCTGGTGACCGTGATCTACCGGGCGCAGCTGTTCGTGTGGCTGATCAGCGGCGTCGCGCCGTTGTTCATGATGCTGATCTGGTGGGAGCTTTCCCGGGACCAGGTGATCGGCGGGTACGCGGCAAGCGATTTCGTGGCGTATTTCCTGGGCATCTATCTGGTCAGGCAACTGACCGCGGTCTGGGTCATCTTCGTGCTGAACGACGAGATACGCCACGGCACCTTGTCGGGCCGCCTGCTCAAGCCGGTCGCGCCGTTCTGGTTCCATGTGGCCGAACATCTGGGACAGATGCTGGTGCGCGCGCCGATCGTGGTGACGGTGTTCTGCATCGGTGCCTCCCTGTTCGACCTCGACCTGCTGGGCATCGCCAGGCAGCTGCCGTTTTTCCTGGTCTCGCTGGTCCTGGCCTGGATCATCATTTTCCATATCTATTACTGCGTCGGCCTGCTGGCGTTCTGGATGGCCAACTCCGTGGCGCTGGATGCCCTGGTCTGGTCGATGTACACCGTTCTGGGTGGCACGCTCATTCCCGTCGACCTGTTCCCCGAGGCGACCCGCTCCATAGTCGCGCTGCTGCCGTTCGCCTCGGCCCTGGATTTTCCCGTCAAGGTGCTGATCGGCAAGGCCGCGGGCATCGAGCTGCTGTACGGTTTCGCGGCCCAGCTGTTCTGGGTGCTGGTGCTGGTGGCGTTGCGCCGGGGCCTGTGGCGCCAGGGCCTGAAGCGCTTTTCCGGAGCCGGCATATGAGCCTGAGAACCTTGAAAGTCCTGCTGGCCCTGATCAGGCATTCGATGCTCGCGGAACTGGAGTTTCGTGCCAACGCCATCACCAATGCGGTGAACACGGTGGTCGGCATGCTCCTGGCGCTGTACTTCCTCGATGCCATGTTCGCCGAGGTCGGCAGCCTGGGCGGCTGGAACCTCCACCAGGTGTTGGCGCTGTTCGGCGTGGCGCTGATCCTCGAGGGCCTGCTGGAGGTCTGGCTGTTTCCCAGCCTGCACGCGTTGTCGGAGAAGGTGCGCACCGGTGACCTGGATTACCTGCTGGTGCGTCCGGTCGACAGCCAGTTCCTGGTGTCCTGTTCGAAGATCAGCCTCTGGGAACTGCCCCGGGTGCTGATCGGCCTTGCCGTGGTGGTGTACGCCATGTACAGCGAAGGCGCGCTGGGTGCAGGCAACCTCGCGGCGTTCCTCGGGCTGATGGCCGCGGGGGTGGCGATTTTCTACTCGGTGTTCCTGATCACCTGCACCTTGTCGATCTGGTTCGTGAAGATCGGCGATGTCTGGATCATCAGCTACACGCTGATGGAAATCGCACGGTTTCCGGTATCGGCCTTTCCGCAGACGATCCGCACGATACTGACCTTCCTCGTCCCGGTGTATTTCGTTTCCAACGTCCCGGTTACCGGGGCCATGGGCATGGTCGGATGGCCGCAGGTACTCGGCGCGATTCTGTTCGCTGTCGCCTTCCTGTGCCTGTCCAGGGTGTTCTGGCTGTTTGCCCTGAGGTCCTACAGCAGCGCCAGCAGCTAGCGCTTCAAGGTGCCGCGCCGGATGCCGCGCGGCGATAGTGATCGACCCACAGGGAAGTTTTTCGATGAGCACTTATTCCGGGCCCGTTCTCGACGCGCACGTGCATACCGAGTTCGCCGCGGCGGGCAACCTGCAAGCGTTCCAGGCGTTGCAATCACGCTTCAATATCGTCGCCTCGGTGACCGACTCCCGTGCCCCCGCCTGCGGCGACCAGGCGTTGCGGGAACTGGGGGTGGCCAGGTGCGCGGTCATCGCCCAGCCTGAATGGTGTCCCGAGTCGCTGGCACAGGGGCTGGCCGACGGCGTCTACCTGGCGATCAAGATCAACCTCGGGTTCATGCCTGTGTATGCCGACGACCCTCGGCTCCGGGAGCTGTACGCCCTGGCGCGCCAGTTCGATGTCCCGGTGCTGTTCCACAGCGGCGACACCGGCTGGCATAGGTCCAAGCTCAAGTACGCCCATCCGCTGAGCCTGGACGAGGTCATAGTCGAGCATCCCGAGGTGAACTTCCTCCTGGTGCACAGCGGCAATCCCTGGTTCACCGATGCCGCGGTGCTCGCGGCGAAGAATCACAATGTCTGGCTCGACCTCAGCTCGATCATCGAGGGCCCGTTGAGCGAAGTCTCCGAGGCCACGCTGGACAGGCTGCTGATCGAGCCGATCCGCTGGATGCTCGACTACACCGGCAAGCCGGACAGGTTGGTCTTCGGCTCGGGTTGGCCCGCTGTCGATTACCCGGGTTATCTCGCCGCGTGCGCCAGGGCGATTGCGCCGCAGTACCACCGGCAGGTGTTCTTCGACAATGGCGCCCAGTTGTTCAAGCACTTTTCCAGGGAGCAGGGAGCCTAGATGCGTCGGTCACTGCCGAAAAAGGCCAAGTACAAGCCTGGGGGCGCGCCGTCCTTGCGTGGCTACCTCAGGCACAAGGCCCATGCCGCGGCACTCGCCGACAACTGCCGGACCTTGTCCGGCGCGCTTTACGCCGGGCGTGGGGCAGGGGAGCCCGGAGGGGCGCGGGCATCCCTGTGGATTGCCGGGAAGGCACGGGCGATGGGGCTCAAGGCCTGGCACGGCCGCAGCAGCCTTTTTCAGTCCGTGGCGCTTGGCTCCGCTACCCCGCGGGGCGGGCAGGTGATCGTCCAGGGCGACGGTTGGCAGCCCGACCCGCTGCACGATGGTGAGTTGCTGATTCGTTCCCAGCAGGCCCGCGTCGTGTTCGACAACGCGCCTCTGGTCTTCGTCGGCTACGGCATAGTCGCACCGCAATACCAGTGGGACGATTACGCCGGGCTCGATGTCGTCGGCAAGGTGGTGGTGGTGCTGCCCAACGATCCCGGGCGCAACAGCCCGAGGGGCGAGCGCTTCCAGGGTGAGCGGATGACCTACTACGGCCGTTGGGAATACAAGTTCGAGGAGGCCGCTCGCCAAGGCGCCGCTGGCGTGATCATCGTCCACACCGATGAGTTGTTCGGCAGCGCCTTCCATCTGGTGCGGGACGAGATGCGCCGGCCGTTTCGCTTTCTGCCGGGCGCGGTGCGCAGTGGCCTGGCATTCGAGGGGATCTGCAGCGAACGTTTCGGCCGGCAGTTGTTGTCCAGGGCCGGTGTCGAGCTCGATGCCTTCCTGGCCGACCCATGGCCGATGGCCAGACGCGCGCCCTGGCTCGACGCCCGCTTGCAGCTGCGCCTGGGTTTCGAGATCAAGATCGGCCATTGCCGGAATGTGCTGGGCATGCACAAAGGTGCGCTTTTCCCCCGGCAATGCGTAGTGCTGTGCGCGCACTGGGATCATCTCGGCAGGACCCCAGACAGCAGCCAGCCCCGTGGCTACTACCCCGGCGCGGTTGACAACGCGGTCGGCGTCTCAGTGTTGCTCGAGCTGTCCAGGCGGCTGGCGAACGCGGGCCCGCTGCGCCGCACCGTGCTCTTTGCCTGGACCACCGCGGAGGAGGTGGGCATGCTCGGCTCCGCCCAGGTCGCCCGGTTGATCGGCGAGACCGGCCTCGATGTGGTCGCGGCGCTCAACGTCGATGGCTTCGTGCCAATCGGCAAGACCCGCGACCTGAGCCTGGTGGACGGTGATCAATCCGAGCTGCCCAGTGCGTTCATGCGGGCCGCCAAGCAGCTGAACCGGCAGATCAGTCTCGATGACGCACCTGCCGCCGGCTACTTCTACCGATCCGACCAGGCGAGCTTCGCCAAGATCGACATCCCCGCTGTCCAGGTCAGTACCGGCAGCGACCTGATCAGCGGGGGCGTGGAGGAAGGCCTGAAACGGCATGACTTCTACGACTCGAACCTGTATCACAGCACGTCCGATGCGTTCGACAGGTACTGGGACTTCACCAGCCTCTGCGCCGACATCGACGTGCTTCATGAAACGCTGCTCCTGCTGGCCGACTCGTCATGGCGTCCCGCACTGCGCTCGCCGGCTATCCGGACCAGACTCCAGGGACATGCCGATCCGGCTGATCAAGCGCCAGTCGGGCCATCGAGACCGGGGTGCAGATAGAAGACCTTACTGACCACCGTCCACTGCCCGTCGATCTTCACCAGATTGAGGAAGTCGGTAAACCGGTGGCCCGCGACGTTATCCAGATCGAGACGGACACTGGCGGCGTTGCCGACGATATCGACGCGGGTGACGCTGGATTGCAGATCGGGGGAGGCCGGGAATCGATCGATGTCGTCATACAACTGCTGAATCTCCGGACCGAAAAACTCAGTGCCGTTGAGGCCGTAAATCGTCGCCTGTTCATGAAACGCAGGCTTCATCGTCGCACTGCTGGCCTGCCTGTTGCCTGCGATGTAGTGGCCGAGGGTGTCGATGATCGCTTGGTACTCCTGGATAGGGCTTGGGTGGCTCATGCCTGACTCCTTGCAAGGTTGATTGGCGTTCATTCCATCAGCAGCACAGGCTTGATGGTGGCCCCCGACTTCATGTCGGCAATGGCGTTTTCTATCTCATCGAGGCGGTAGTGCCGGATCAGGCGGTCGATGGGGAACAGGCCATCGCGGAACAGCTTGACCAGTTGCGGCAGGAATTTCTTGGGCTGGCTGTCACCTTGCAGGATCCCGCGCACGGTGCGCCCGAACAGCAAGTGGGTCATGTCCAGGCTGACCTCGGCGCCGGGCTTGGAGCCACCGATCAGGCCGCATATGCCACGCGCCTGGAGCATCTGGAATATCGACTGCAACACCGCGGGATGGCCGGTGGTGTCCAGCCCATAACGCACGCCGCCGGGGCAGAGCGCCAAGATGGCCGCCAGCGGGTCGCTATCGGCAGAGTCGAAGACATGGGTGGCCCCCAGTTCCCGGGCCAGCGCCAGGCGCTCGGGCACCCTGTCGATCACGATAATCGGGTAGCAATGGCTGATCGCCGCGGCCATCACCGCGGCGAGGCCGACATTGCCGGCGCCGGTAATCACCAAGGAGCTGCCGACCTCAGGCCGCAACGTATTGAGAATGGCCCCGGCGCCGGTCTGGAAACCACACCCCAGGGGCGCCAGCATCTTCAGGTCGAGATCGGCGTCGACCACCACCACGTTGTCCTCGGTGGCGATGGCGTGGGTCGCCAGTGCCGACTGATTGAAGAAGGCACCATTGATCCGCTCCACGCCGCCCGACGGCAGACGCTTCAACAGCGGCGCCGGCACGTCCCAGGCCTTGCCGGAATAACGCATGCCGGAAAAATTCATCTGCATGTGGTGCCAGCAATAGGCTTTTGCCCCTTCCACGCAACTGGGGCAACTGCCACAGGCAGAGAACGACATCAGCACATGATCCCCCGGCTTGACCGACTTCACCCCGACCCCAACGGCCTCGACTATGCCCGCGCCTTCATGGCCGAGCACCACGGGCAAGGGGGTAGGGTAGAACTGGTCGCGGATGATCAGGTCGGTGTGACAGATGCCACAGGCAAGGATCCTGACCAGGACCTCGCCCTCCAGGGGCGCTTCAAGTTCCAGGTCTTCGATCAGGAAAGGTCCGCCAGACTCGCGAACAACAGCAGCCTTGATGTGCATGGTGGAAGTCTCTGCCTTGATTTTCGGGGGCTCAGGGATGTTCAGGCGATGCAGCCGGTGGTTTGTCCAGCACTGCAAGCCGGGTCGATGGAGCGGGATTATCGAAGGGCCAGGCAGGCCCGAATAATGGTATTTGGCGATCCATCCATGCCAAACCGGATATAGGGCCAGCCTTTGGCGAGCATTGCGTGAGATGGGGAGGGCGATACGGGACGGCAGTAGGCGAATCTGCCGCGTCGCGGGCGGCAGATCTTCATGGTTACGGAACTCAGCCGAGCCGCATCGACAGCTCCACGTCGTCGCCGAAGGGCACGGACAGGTAGCCACTGCCGGGCGAACGGACGCGTGCCAGGTAGTCCGGGCAGTAGTCCGTGTTGTCGGCGACGATCAGCGCGCCCGGCCGCAGGCGGCTTTCGACCAGGGCCAGGATGTCGGCATACAGCGCCTTGGCGCCGTCGAGCAGCAGCAGGTCGATGGATTCCGGAAGGTCGACCGCCAGGGTTTTCAGCGCGTCGCCCTCGCGGATCTCCACCAGGTCCGCCAGGCCGCCTTCGAGCAGGTGTTGGCGCGCCCGTTGCACCTTGGATGCCTCGAACTCGCTGCCGATCAGGCGGCCGCCACCGTTGTCGCGGATGGCCGCCGCCAGGTGCAGGGTCGAGATGCCGAACGAGGTGCCGAATTCGACGATGTGTCGGGCCCGGGTGCTGCGCGCCAGCATGTACAGCAGCCCGCCGGTCTCGCGCGAAACCGGCAGCCAGAGATCCTTCAGGCGGCCATAGAAATCCAGGTATTCGGTCTTGCTGTGCATCAGGCGCTCGCGTTCCTCGCGGGGGATGCCGGCGACGGCCGGGCTGGTCGCCGTATCGGCCTGTTCGAACAGGCGCTCGAGCAAGGGGGCGAGGGGGGAAGTAGTCAGTGTGCTGGTCATGGGGGGCATCCTGTCCGAAGTTGACGCCTGGTGGCGCGTGGCTAAAATGCGATCAATTCGTCGCATTTAGAGAATATGAGCAAGTGACCCCATCCGCTATTCGCATTGGCTCCGGCCCTGTCAGGCCCTCATGAGCAACCGCCGAACCCCGCAGGTTTCCTCGCGAAAGGCCCCTAAACAGGCCCGCTCGACGGAGCTGGTCGCGGCGATTCTGCAAGCCGCTACTCAGGTTTTGGCCAGGGAAGGCGCGCAGCGTTTCACCACGGCGCGGGTGGCCGAGAAGGCCGGCGTCAGCATCGGCTCGCTGTACCAATACTTTCCGAACAAGGCGGCGATCCTGTTCCGGCTGCAAAGCGATGAGTGGCAACAGACCACGCAGCTGCTGCGCAGCATCCTCGAGGACCTTGGCAAAGCCCCGCTGGAACGGCTGCGGGTCCTGGTCCAGGTGTTTATCCAGTCCGAATGCGAGGAAGCCAGGATGCGCGTGGCGCTCAACGACGCCGCGCCGCTGTATCGCGATGCCCCCGAAGCGCAGGCCGTGAAGGCGCAAGGCGAGAGGATTTTCCAGGCTTTCATGGCGGAGGCGCTGCCCGACGCGCCACCGGCAATCCGAGCCCTGGCCGCCGACTTGATCACCAGCACGCTCAGCAGCGTGGGCAAGGAGTTTTCAGAAAGCCCGCGTACCGCCGCAGAGATCGAGACCTACGCCGAAGCCATGGCAGACATGTTCTGCGCCTACCTCACGCAACTGGCGCACCGCCATGGCTGACCGGTAAAGGCCGCGAGGCTATCGGGCACCAGGGACGTCGTTCGATGCCGGTCAGGCGCGCGGGGGAATACTTTTTATCCAGCCGTCAACACCTCTGGCGACACCACCCATACGCTGCAAGGCATCTTGTACAGCAACTGCTCCGCCGTGCTGCCGATCAGGCGCCCCAAGCCACCACGATGGCCGATCCGACCCATGACAATCACGTCGATGCCATGGGTTTCGGCGTAGCTGGCAAGGACCTTGGCCGGGTTGCCCATGATCATGTGCTGGCGTTCCGCTGGAATGCCGTTGCGTCCTGCCAGTTCATTGAAGGCGGCGCCCTGTGCGTCGAACAGGGTCTTGGCTTTGCTTGAGGAGAAAAACGTCGAGCTCTGGTCGAAATTGAATTCGTCCGCGCCGATAGAAGACAGGTCATGGGCATAGACCACGTCGAGTTCGGCGTTACAGGCGCTGGCCAGTTTTGTCGCCTCATGCAGTATCCGGTCGTTGAAGTCCTGGTACTGGCCATCGCGATGGAATGGGTCGACCGCCGCGATGATCCTGCGTGGCAACGCATGCTGCAGGTGGCTGAGAAAATGCAGGGGCACCGGGCATTCGCGCAGCAAGTGGATATCCAGGGGAGTGAAGAACACCCTCGACAGCAGCGATTGGTGCTCCAGGGCCTTGATCAGCAGGGCCATGGGCTGTTCTTTGAGGTGCGTCAGGATTTCCTGCAGCGGGTTTTGCACCCACACCACTTCAGTGGTGACGGTGACACCCAGTTTGCGCAGTGGGCGGGCCTGTTCTTCAAGCCATTGGCGATGGCGCTCGACGTAGCCCAGGCGCATTTGCTCCAGGGCCTGTTCGTTGACCAGGCTGGCCGTGGCCAAACCCTCCAGATAATCGAAGGCCACGATGTGCAGTGCCGCGCCTTCGGCCCTGGCCAGCGCGGCGGCCCGATCGAAGGCGGGGCTGTTTTCCATCAGCGGCGAGGCGACCAGCATGAAACGTGATTGCTCGGACATGACAAATCTCCCGTGGGTAATGGCAGGCAACGGCAACGCGTCGGTGGCCGTGAAACCTTGCTGCGATCCTGCCTCTGGCCGGTGGTGCGCGTTTGATCTGTATCAAGCCGTCCGGTAGTGGAGCAGGCCAACTGACGTGTGGTCAGCCGCGAGGGGGCCCATTGATGAATTATTGATCATGTCGGCGCATTGCGCGGGGATCTGACATGGATCAGAACCCTGGAGGCGCTAAGGGAGGAATCTGGATTGACGCGGATGCCTGTATCAATGGGCGTCTGGCGCCGAAGACCCACCTGTCTGGAGGTTAGATCATGAGCCAGTATCAACGGTTACTGCTGATCATCAATCCGGCTCAACGCCATTCCCACGCCATAGGACACGCCGCCGCCCTGGCCCAGGCCAGCGGGGCGAGCCTGCATATCGCGGCCTTGATGAGGTCTCTGGATATTCTGTCGTTGCTTGAAGCGGGCGACCGGAAAAAGGCCCGGGAAAGTTACTTGCAGGACCAGCGCGACTGGCTCGAGGCCCAGGTAGAAGACCTGCATGGCAAGGGGCTCGCCGTGACGACGGAGGTGGCCTGGGTCGATGACATGGAGCAAGACATCCTCGACCATGTCGTGGAAATGCAACCCGACCTGTTGATCAAGCAGATATAGCATGAGCCGAAGCTCAAGCGCGCGTTCTTCACCCCGCTGGACTGGCACTTGCTGCGCCACTGCCCGATACCGGTCTATCTGATTGGCGGGAATGGCTACGCCTTGCCGCGCAAGGTCGTGGCAGCGGTCGAAGTGTCGGATGCCGAGCCTGCGGACAACGACCTCAATGAGCGGATCATCCATCAGGCCGCGGGCCTGGCATTGCAGTGCGATGCCGAGCTGCACCTGCTGTATGCCTGTGATATTTCCGCGGCCTTTCTGGCGGACATGGGTGGCGTCGACCTGACCCTGGCGGGTCTAACCAGGGACCTGCACGAGGATCTGGAGAAATCTTTCCTCAGGCTGGCCGAGCGTTTTGGCGTGCCTTGCGAGTGTCGACACTTCATCAGGGGGCAACCCGTCTCGGTGCTGAGCGAGTTTGCCCACGCCCAGGATGTGGATGTGATCGTGATGGGCAGAAACCAGTCCCGCGGGCTGGCCAAGCTGTTGGGCAGCACCACCGAACATATCCTGTATCAGGCGTCTTGCAGCGTTCTGGCGGTCTAGGGGAGGGCGTGACTCAAAGTGCCGCCACGGAGTCGGGTTGCTCGCGGGCCTGCTTGGCATTCGAAATGTCGACGGCGCGGGGCAGGGCGACCCCGTTCTTGGCGGCGAGGATCTCGGCCATGACGCTCACGGCGATCTCGGCGGGCGTCTTGCTGCCGATGTAGATACCGATCGGGCCGTGCAGGCGCTGGAGCGAGGCTTGGCTCTCGCCGAAGTGTTCGATCAGGCGTTCGCGGCGCAGTTGGCTGTTGCGCCGCGAACCGATCGCGCCGATGTAGAAGGCCGGGCTGTGCAGTGCCTCGAGCAGGGCCAGGTCGTCGAGCTTGGGGTCATGGCTGACGGCGACAATGCAACTGCGCAGGTCCGGTGCGAAGGCCCTGACCACGTCGTCCGGCATGCCGACCAACTGCTCCACGCCCGCGATGCTCCAACCGCCGATGTATTCGGGGCGGGGGTCGCAGACCGCGACCCGGAAACCGTTGAACAGCGCCATGGTCGCCAGGTACTCGGCCAGCGCGCCAGCTCCGATCAGCAGCAGGCGGTAGCCGGGGCCCAGGGTGTTGACCATCTGTTGGCCATCGAAGACGAACTGCTCCGGCGCAGTGCTGGTGGCCAGGGTCACCTGGCCGCTGCCCAGGTCCAGGCTGCGGCGCACCAGCTTGCCGGCGTTGAGCTGGGCCAGCAGCCGTTCGAGGGCCGGCCTCGCTGGCGTGAATTCGAGGATCAGTTCCAGCGTGCCGCCACAGGGCAGGCCGAAGCGGTGGGCTTCGTCGGCGCTGATGCCATAACGCACCACCTGCGGCGGCCCGTCCGGCAGGGCGTTGCCACCGTAGGCGCTGGTGTAGCGATGGATCAGATCGTCCTCGATGCAACCTCCCGACACGCTGCCGACCACCCGACCATCGCCGCGCAGGGCCATCATCGAACCCACGGGGCGGGGCGAAGAGCCCCAGGTGCGGGCCACGGTGGCAAGCAGCACCCGTTGGCCGGCCTGGAGCCAGTCATGGGCGGTACTCAGGACCAGTAGATCGATGCTTTCCATGGGAACCTCTTTTGTTCATGGCAGGGGTTGCAGGCAAACCCGGTCCCGGAGGAGGGGGATCGCCCGCAAGCCCTTCCTTTCAACGCATGTGCAGGACGATCGGGCTGCTGCTGGCCGGGTCGGTATGCCCGCGCAGCTTGCCGATTGCTTGTGCATCGACCGCGCCACCCTGATTGCCCCAGGTGCCGCGCACAAAGGTCAGGACCTCGGCGATTTCCCGGTCCGACAACTGCTCGCGAAAGGCCGGCATGCGGTAGGCATCCGGTACGCCGGCGCTGACGACGCGCTGCGAGCCGTTGAGGGTGATGTTGATCGCCGACGCGTGCTCTTTTGTCAGTGCCGAAGTGGCGCCCGCCAGGGGCGGCATCCACTCGGCCTGGCCCTGGCCGTCCAGGCCGTGGCAGGAGGCGCAGCGGGTCACGTAGGTATGGGCGCCGGGGCTGTCCAGGCGGGTGGCGGCGGACACGGCCTGGTACTGCCAGGGCGTGCCGTCGCGCTGCGGATCGCCGGGCAGCGACTTGAGGTAGCGGGCGATCGCGGCCAGGTCCTCGTCGGCCATGAACTGGGTGGAGTTGTTGAAGGCTTCGGTCATCGAGCCGTAGACCACCGCATGCTTGTTGCGCCCGGTCTTGAGGAACTGCACGATTTCCGGCTCGCTCCAGCGTCCCAGCCCGGTGTTGGGGTCCTGGCGCAGGCTTGGCGCGTACCAGCCGTCGAGCAGGGCGCCGGCGAGGAACGGCGCGCCGGACTCGTCCAGGGCTTTCTCGTTGAACGCCAGGCCGCGCGGGGTGTGACAGCTGCCGCAGTGGCCCGGTCCCTGGACGAGGTAGGCGCCGCGGTTCCACAGCTCATCCTTGGCGGGCTTGGCCGCGTAGGGCGTGCTCGGGGCGAACAGACCGTTCCACAGCGCGATGGGCCAGCGCATGTTGAGCGGCCAGGGGATAGCGCTGGGGATATTGGGCTGGCTGGCCGGTTGCACGCCTTTCATGAAGAACGCGTACAGCGCGCGCATGTCGTCGTCGCTGAGCTTGACGTAGGACGGGTAGGGCATGGCCGGGTAGAGCCGCCGGCCGCCCGGCGCGACGCCATGGCGCACGGCGCGGTCGAAGTCGGCCAGGCTGTAGGCGCCGATGCCGGCGTCCCGGTCGGGGGTGACGTTGGTGGCGTGGATGGCCCCCAGCGGCGTGGCCATTTCCAGGCCGCCAGCGAAGGGCGCCTTGCCCGGCAGGCTGTGGCAGGCCACGCAGTCGCTGACCCGGGCGACGTACTCGCCGCGGCTGACCAGTGCGGGGTCGAAGCTGGTCGCTGCGGACTGTTCCTGTTCAAAGGGCGAGGCTGGCTGGCGGGTGACGTACCAGGCCAGCAGGCCTGCCGCGACCAGGCATGGCAAGGCCAGCCAGCCTGCGGTTCTTGCGAATCGGCTGTTATTCATGGGCAGTCCTTGTCGGTTAGCTGAAAGTGTATCGGCTCAATGGCAGGCTACGGATGCGCTGGCCGGTCAGCCGCGCCACCGCGTTGGCCACCGCCGGCGCCACTGCGGGGAGCGGCGGCTCGCCAATGCCACCCATCTTTTCGCCACTCTCGACTATCCGGACATGCACCCGCGCCATGCGCGAAGGGGGCAGGATCGGGTACAGGTCGTAGTTGCGCGCCCGTGGCTTGCCGTCCACGTAGACCGCTTCCTCCAGCAACGTCTGGGACAACCCCAGGGCCACGGCGCCATTGACCTGGGCCTCGACTATCGCCGGGTTGACGATGCTGCCCGGATCGATGGCCTGCCAGATGTCGTGGACCTTGACCTGGCCGCCTTCGATCGACACCTCGGCGATCACCGCCGTGTGCGAGCCGAACGGCGAGGCCATGGCCACGCCACGGGCACGTCGAGTGCCGTCCTCGGCGGTGAACGGGCCACGCTTCCAGCCGCCGGACAGTTCGCCCACCGCCTGCAACAGGGTGGTCAGGCGCCGGTTGTCGCGCAGCAGGTGCAGGCGCAGCTCATAGGGGTCATGGCCACCTTTGTCCGCCAGTTCGTCGAGGAAAGCTTCGTAAAAGAAGTCGTTGAGCGAATTACCCACCGAACGCCAGTAGCCGAGCATGACCGGCCCCTTGACGTAGATCTGCGCGATGCGCTTGTTGGCAATGGCGTAGGACTTGCCCGACAGCCCTTCAAGGGCCGAGGGGTCGAGTTTTTCGCCCTGCTTGCCGGCGATGGCCTCGGTGGGGCCTTCGGTGGCACTCACCGCTTCGATCGCCACTGGCAGGCCTTCGGCGTCCAGCGCGGCGCGGAACTTGGCCACGGCGATCGGGCGCAGCGCATCGCGCACGAACTCTTCCTCGCGGCTCCAGATCAGCTTGACCGGACGGCCGACGGCCTTGGCCAGGGCGATGGCCTGAGGGTAGGGATTAGCCGAGTCATAGAGGAAATGCCGGCCGAAAAAACCGCCCAGCAGCGGCGAGTGCAGGGTGATTTGCGAGGCAGAAAGACCGGTGCGCCTGGCGATGTCGTCGCGGAACATGTCCGGCGCCTGGTTGGGCAGCCAGACCTCCAGCGAGCCGTCGGGGTTGAAGCGCGCCAGGGCCGAAGGCGGCTCCAGTTGGGCGTGGTTGAGGTACTGGTTGTGGTAGGTGGCCTCGACCCTGGTCTTGGCGCTGGCCAGGGCGGCGGCCACATCACCTTCGTTCTCGTCGTCGCGGGCCGGGCCTTGTTGGGCGGCGAGAAAATCGCGGAAGCCGTCGCTGGAGAAATCGGCGGGCATCGTCCGCACCTTCGAATCGGCCGCCGCTTCCAGCCAGTCGACCTGGATGGCTTCTACCGCGCGCTTGGCGTGCCACCAGCGTTCGGCGACCACCGCCACCGCACCGGGCAAGGTGTGAACGGAGTGCACACCTTTCATGGCCTTGACCTGCGCCTCGTTGCGCAGGCTGCCCACGGTCATGCCCAGGCGCGGCGCGTGCTGCACGGCGGCGTGGAGCATGCCGTCGACCTTCAGGTCGATGCTGTACAACGCCTTGCCGGTGGATTTCTCGTAGGCATCGACGCGTCGCACCGGCTTGCCGATCCAGCGGAACTGGCTCGGGTCGCGCAGGGTGATGCTGGCCGGGTCGGGCACCGGCATGTCCAGGGCGCGGCCGGCCAACTCACCGTAGCCGAGGGAGCGACCGGAAGCGGCATGCAGCACCCGGCCAGGCTCGGTGGACAGCTCGGCCACGGGGAC
>Ga0207976_100426_pt1 | contig 17131 bp, 16 predicted proteins | sample LakWasMe94_HOW11_2_FD_183916 | JGI IMG/M metagenome (GOLD analysis project Ga0207976, IMG submission 183916) | Freshwater sediment methanotrophic microbial communities from Lake Washington under simulated oxygen tension - Sediment Metagenome... | ecosystem: Environmental > Aquatic > Freshwater >... | reverse complement strand
AGGTGTTCAGGGCACGGGTCGAATAACCGTAGATGGAGTCCGCAATCAGCAGGTAGCTGCCGTTGGTGCCATAGATCGCCAGAAAGTGCGCGCCGCCGCCAAACCAGGCACAGCGCAGGCCAACGGGGCGTCCCATGTTGATCTGGTTGTCGATGGCCGACAGTTGGATCGAGCCCTGGCTCATGCCACCAAAGCTGCGGGTGGTTTGCAGGGCCGAGTCCAGGTAGCCGTACACGTTGCACGGCCCCGGCTGGTTGCAGCAGGAATTGCGGCCCAGTTCCGCGTTGGCGACCCCGCATTGAGTCCAGGAGCCGGTGCGGTAATAGTTGCCGACCGAGGCCGACAGCGCGGCCCAGCACCAGTTGGTCTGGGTTTGCTGCTGAATGCTGAAGTTGAGGCTGGCGGCCAGGGCGGCGTGCTCCGCGCGGTCGTCGACTTCGCTCAGTCCGGCATCGAGCAGGGTGCCGACCAGGCACTGTGGCAGTGCCTCGGCAGGACCTGTACGGGTGAATGGTGTGTCTTCAAGGGTTAACATTTTCATCCTCCATGAGTGAAAACAAGCGTCCAGCTTGTGTCGTTGTTGCGTGTGCGATAAAGCGTCTTTCGAAACCGCGGACCGGCTTAAAAGGTTTGCCATCCTTGATGGCCTGCTTCGGTCGGGTTCAGAAGTAACCTTAGTCGGCTTATGCATTTGTGCAAATTTAATTATGCATTAATGCAATTTTCTGACGGCAAGCCGCCTGGTGATGGAATGCCTGGGAGGAGGGCTTGCACGACAACGGCCCATGCAGGCCGGCTTGGATGCCGCACGTCTGAAAGACCGCGGGATCAGCGATTTCGCCGATCGATGGGCATAAAAACCTGCCATACAAGTTGAGCAACGTTCCAACGCGGGAGTGTCACCCATGAGACTCTTATGGAAGGGAATCTCCAGATACACGGTGATCGGCATCGCCAACACCTTCATCCACTGGCTGGTGTTCTTTTTGCTGAGCCTGGTGGTGGGCCTCAGCCAGGCGCTCAGCAACCTGGCGGCCTTTTGCGTCGCGGCGTCGTTTTCTTTCTATATGAATGCGCGTTTCACCTTCGCCGCCAGGATGTCGGTCGGCGGCTATCTGTTGTTTCTGGGGGGCATGGGCGTGCTGAGCCTGGGGGTCGGGCATGCCGGGGATCTGTGGCGGCTGCCCGGCTTGCTGACGGTGCTGGTGTTTTCCGCCCTGAGCCTGGTGGCGGGGTTTCTGTTCGCCAAGTACCTGGTGTTTCGCGAGTGTGAGCCATGAAGATCTCGCTGATCGTTCCGGTCTTCAATGAAGAGCAGGCCATCGGCCTGTTTTACCAGGCGGTGCGTCGCGAGTTGCGCTTCGAGCAGGGCGAAGTCGAGATCGTGTTTATCAACGACGGCAGTTCCGACCGCACGGCCGAGGAGGTCAAGGCCCTGGCGCAGGTGGACGAACAGGTGCTGTTGATCAACTTCTCGCGCAATTTCGGCAAGGAGCCGGCGTTGTTCGCCGGGCTGGAACACGCCAGCGGCGATGCGGTGATTCCCATGGACGTCGACCTGCAGGACCCGATCAGCGTCATCCCGCGGCTGATCGAGGAATGGCAGAAGGGCGCCGATGTGGTCCTCGCCAAACGCCGCGGGCGCGCCGCCGACAGTTACCTGAGGCGCTGCAGCGCGGCGCTGTTCTACCACCTGCTGAACCGTATCGCGTACACCCGGATCGAGGAAAACGTCGGTGACTTCCGGCTCATGGATCGCAAGGTGGTCGATGTGATCCGCACCCTGCCCGAGCATCAGCTGTTCATGAAGGGCGTCCTGTCGTGGGCCGGTTTCACCACGGTGGTGGTGGAGTACGAGCGCGCCGGGCGGGTGGCGGGCAACAGCAAGTTCAATGGCTGGAAACTGTGGAACCTAGCGCTGGAAGGCATCACGTCGTTCAGCACCGTGCCGTTGCGGTTGTGGACCTACGTCGGCGGCGGCATCTCGATTTTCGCCGTGCTCTACGCGGTGTACATGGTCCTGGACAAGATTTTCTTCGGCAACAGCGTGCCCGGCTACCCTTCGTTGATGACCGCCATTCTGTTTCTCGGCGGGGTGCAGTTGATCGGCATCGGCATCCTTGGCGAGTACGTCGGCCGTATCTACATCGAAGCCAAGCATCGACCGCGTTATGTGATCAAGGACGTCATCGGCGGCAAAGACCGCCTGGGGCTCTAGCATGGGCAGAATGGGCAGCTTGCTCAACGGGGAACTCGGACGGCGCCAGGTCTGGCTGTTTTTTCTGTTCGCTACCTTGTTGTACGTGCTGCCGCTGATCCTCGCGGACTTTCCCTACATCGATGACAACTGGCGTTCGCTGTCGGCCGGCACTGCCTGGACGGGGCAGGGGCGGCTGTTTACCGAACTGTTCTACAACGCCCTGACCTTCAGCGGCGCTGCGCCGAATATCTTTCCCTTGCCGCTGTTGATCGCCACGGTCGCCATGGCCGCGGCATTGACCAGCCTGACTTTCCATTACTACCCGCAGCCGACGGCGGCCTGCTGCCTGGTGCTGTTGCCGCTCTGGTACAACCCGTTCTTCCTGCAGAACCTGTCGTATCAGTACGACGGCCCGGCCATGGCCTTGAGCCTGGTGGCGGTGATCTACGCCATCACCTATCGCAACCCGTACCGGGTGCTGCAGTGGCTGGTGCCGGCCTTGCTGGTCGCGTTGGCCATCGGGCTGTATCAGATCAGCATCAATGTGTTCCTGGGCCTGTGCTGCCTGGAGGTGATCCGCGGCGCCAATGACAAGACCGCCTGGCCGCGCTGGTGGGAAATGATCGGCTGGAAGATCGCCCAGGCAGCCCTGGGCTGGATGATCTATTGCATCACCGCCTATCCCTTCATGGAGCAGACCCGCACCTTGCTGCTGAACTGGTCAGCGCAGCCCTTGCTGCAACTGCAGGTCAATATCGGCCGGGTGCTGGAAAAAGTCGTGCTGCTGTTTCACGGCGGGTTCGCCTGGGTGTTCGCCGCGCTGGCGCTGTGTGCCCTGGCCGGTTGCGTGCGGCTGGGGATGAACCTGTTCAAGCGGCCGGACAGCGGCCTGAAAAAAATCCTGATGGCCCTGGTCTGCCTGCTGACATTGCCACTGGTGATCTTGCTGGTGTCGGGGATCGCGCTGTTTTTCCGCGACTTCAATGAAGGCGCCCGAACCTTGATGGGGTTTGCGTCGCTGCTGGTGCTGCTGTTCTATCTGGGCCACCTGGCGTTGGTGAAGCTCCATGAGCGCTTGCCGCTGCTGCTGATGGTGCCGCTGCTGGCGATGCTGTCGCTGTCGTTCGCCTATGGCCGGGTGCTGACGGTGCAGAAAACCCTGGTGGCCAGCGCACTGTCGAGCCTTGAACGCGACATCACCAGCCACCGGCAGTTGCGCGAGGCCAAGCGCATTTATATGTCGGTGACCTATTCCGATCACTGGCTGCTGGCGGCCGCGGGTTCGTTCAAGCAGATGCCGGTGCTGCACTACCTGCTGAACATCGACTTTTTCATGCTGGCGGAGAACCTGCCCAAGGTGGGCATTACCAACGTGGTCGCGGAAAGGGAGCGGCGCAATGCGACGCTGGTCGGTTACCAGGGCTATCCACCGCTGGTGGACAGCCGCTACTACCGGATCTACCTGCTGGGGGACTACGGTTTTATCGTCATGAAGGAACCGGCGCCGATCAAGACGTTGCACTGGTGAGGGCCGGCGGTCCGGCTAGACATCGATGATCACCAGAGTACCGTGGCTGCCGGGCAGCACCGCATGCACCAGCCCGGCTTCGACCAGGTACATCTGGCCCGCGTTCACCCTCACCTCACTGCCGGCAATGCCCAGGCGCAGGCAGCCATGGGTCACCAGCAGGGCTTCGTTGTAGTCGTGGCTTTCTTCGGCGTGGGCCTGTTGGTCCATGCGCAGCACCTTGATGCGCGCCGGCCCGACCTGGCCCACTACGGAGGACTTCCAGCTGGCGGGCAACTGGCTGGACAGCGAATCGAATGACAGCAATGGCATGTGGAACTCCCAAAAGTCAGTGGTGCTGCGGTCTGCTTTCGGTGGTCCGGTCAAGCATTGTGGGGGCTTTTTTTTAGAATTCGTCCATCAGCAGCACACGGCATTCCCTGGCCTGGAAGGCGTTGATCTGTGGCACCAGGCGGGTGAAGTGCTCGGTCTGGCAATGGGCCTTGAGCGCCGCGCGGTCTGGCCATTGTTCGATGAAGATGAAGTGCCCCGGGTCTTGCTGGTCGACGAACAGGTCGTAGGCGATGCAGTCCGGCTCCTGGCGGGTCTTCTCCACCAGTTCGGCGTACCAGGGGCGCACGGTGTCGAGGTGTTCGGGTTTGATGAAGTCTTCGGCGATGACTTTGAGCACTTGGGTTGCGTCCTTTGCCTATCGATAAATAACGCCCCGCCATGCCGGCGGGGCGTCGGGTGTGGCTGGTCAGGCCGCGGCTTCGCTGTTCGGCTCGAAACTGTCGGCGCGCGCCAGTTGCCACATGCGCGAATAGAACTCGCCCGTGACCGCGCCGGTGAGCAGTTCGCCGGGCTTGAGGAACACATGCAGCTGCGAGAACAGCTTGATCTCGGTGGCCGACATGCGTCGCACCAGGTGCCTGGCTTCCAGTTGCGACGGGTGTTGCAGGCCAGCGGCGGCAAGCATTTCCGCCAGGGCCTTGAGGGTGTTGCGGTGGAAACTGAACACCCGTTGCGCCTTGTCCGGCACCACCAGCGCCCGCTGGCGCAGGTTGTCCTGGGTGGCGACGCCGGTCGGGCATTTGTTGGTGTGGCAGCTTTGCGACTGGATGCAGCCGATGGCGAACATGAAGCCGCGCGCCGAGTTGGCCCAGTCGGCGCCGATGGCCAGCACGCTGGCGATGTCGAAGGCGCTGACGATCTTGCCGCTGGCGCCGAGCTTGATCTTGTCGCGCAGGTTCAGGCCCACCAGGGTGTTGTGCACGAACAGCAGGCCTTCGCGCATCGGCGCGCCGATGTGGTCGGTGAACTCCACCGGTGCCGCGCCGGTGCCGCCTTCCTTGCCGTCGACCACGATGAAGTCGGGGAGGATGCCGGTTTCCAGCATGGCCTTGGCAATGCCCATGAACTCCCATGGGTGGCCGAGGCAGAACTTGAAGCCTACGGGTTTGCCACCGGACAGCTCACGCAGCTGCTGGATGAAGTGCATCATTTCGATCGGCGTGGAAAAGGCGCTGTGGCTCGATGGCGAGATGCAGTCCTCGCCCATGCGCACGCCGCGGGTGTCGGCGATTTCCTGGGTCACCTTGTGCTTGGGCAGGATGCCGCCATGGCCGGGCTTGGCGCCCTGGCTCATCTTGATTTCGATCATCCGCACCTGCGGGTTCTGCGCCTGCACGGCGAAACGCTCCGGGTCGAAATGGCCGTCGCTGGTGCGGCAACCGAAGTAGCCGCTGCCCAGTTCCCAGGTCAGGTCGCCGCCGTTCTCCCGGTGGTAGGGGCTGATGCTGCCTTCGCCGGTGTCATGGGCGAAGTTGCCGAGCTTGGCGCCATGGTTGAGGGCGCGGATGGCGTTGGCGCTGAGGGAGCCGAAGCTCATGGCCGAGATGTTGAACACCGAGGCCGAGTAGGGTTGCTTGCACTGCGGGCCGCCGACCGTGACGCGGAAGGTGCTCGGGTCGCTCAGGGGCGCCGGGCGCATGGAGTGGCCGATGAATTCGAAGCCCGACTGGTAGACGTCGATCAGGGTGCCGAATGGCTTGTCGGCGCTTTCGTTCTTGGCCCGGGAATAGACCAGCGAGCGCTGGGCCCGGGAGAAGGGCAGGGCCTCGCTGTCGGACTCCAGCAGGTACTGGCGGATTTCCGGGCGAATGCCCTCCACCAGGTAGCGGATATTGCCCAGGATCGGGTAGTTGCGGCGCACCGCGTGGGGGCTTTGCAGCAGGTCGAAAATGCCCAGCAGGCTGAGCAGGGCGGTTACCAGGGTGATTGGCCAGAGCCAGTCATGCTCAAGAAAGGGCAAGCTGGCGAGGGTGAAAATCACGCAGGCAGCAAAGAAGGCGTAGCGGCTCAGGAGGGACAGGCTCATACGGTTTCCTTGGTTCAGACTCTATAGATTTCGTTTTTGGGTACTCATTCTTCTTGTGTGGCCAACGATCTTGTTGTTGTAGAGAACGGCCGTGGCGCATCGGCTGTGCGCTTATGACCGCTTCAGGCATCAGGCACTCTGCGCCTGGAGAAAAATCGAAAACAGTTCGGACTGGGACTTGATGCCCAGCTTGCCGTAGATGTGTTTCTTATGGACTTTCACGGTTTCGGCAGAGATTTGCAGCTTACGAGCGATCTCCTTGCTGGAGCAACCGCTGAGCATCAGGTGCCCGACCTCCAGCTCGCGGGCGGTCAATTGTGTGCCTTTGAGCCGTTGCAGCGAATCCTCCAGGCGATTGCGCCAGTTGCCGCCCGGGTTCGGCGTGTCGGCGTCCGGCTGTTCCAGCGGTTCATGGGCCAGGCGCTGGCGCAGCAGGCTGATCACCCAGGGCTGGATCAACGACAGCAAGGCGAGTTGCTGCGGAGTGAAGTGCTGCCGGGCGCCCAACGACAGGCACAGGGTGCGTTCGCCGTCGAGCTGGCAATTGAAGTGGACCTCGTCGGCCACCAGGTTCAGGCGAAAGTAGCGCTGGTAGTACTCGGTGCGCTCGAAGTCCTCGGGCGCCACCTCGGCCAGGTGAAAGAGGCCGGTCCCCGGCTGTTCGCGGCTGGCGAGGTAGAAGGGGTCGAGCAGGTACAGGCCCTTGAGGTAGTCCTGGAACAGCTGGTCGGGGCTGCCGTCCGTCCCCGGGCATTCGGCGAACACCCGCGGCGCCTGTTCATTGCTGAAAAGCAGCACGACCCAGCTGTCGAAGCCCAGGTACTGCTCCAGCTGGCGCACCAGCAGGGTCCAGAAGTTCGGCCGGTCGAGGGCGTCGATCAGTTGGCCGACGCTGCGGTGCCAGGCGATGTCTTCCAGCGAGAGGGTCATGGATTCTGCCTTTTTCGGATTGCCCCGACGCCCGATCAGCGGCCGGTTGCTGTTGCGCATACTGGCGCCGGGGCTCGCCGTGAGCAAGCGTGAACGCCTGGAGCCTGGCGTTGCCGAGGGGCGATAGACGATTGATTGCTTTCCTTATTGCAACTGGTTCTCGTTTCCATGGTTGAATAATGTTACTGTATAACGCATTGCAGCCTTAGCTATCCCCTGGAGACTCCCATGAAAGCCAATATCCATCCCGCCTACCGCACCGTGCTGTTCCATGACACCGCCGCCGACGTGTACTTCCTGATCGGTTCCACCGTGGACACCGACCGCACCCAGCGCCACAGCGATGGCAACACTTACCCCTATGTCGCCCTCGACGTCTCCAGCGCCTCGCACCCGGTCTACACCGGCCAGCAGCGCAAGACCCAGTCCGAAGGGCGGATCGCCGGCTTCAACAAGCGTTTCGCTTCTTTCGGTTCGTCCGGCAAAACCGGCAACGCTTGAGGGATCTTGTGGTTTTTATCGCGAGCAAGCTCGCTCCTACAGGGCACGTGTAATCTTCTGTAGGAGCGAGCTTGCTCGCGATGGCCACACCAGGGGCTTGTTCAATCCCGCTCAATCCCTGCCGAGCAGGCTCTCGGATGAATGGCATTAAAATGCCACTACGATTCTGCCAAGAACTTCTACGCTTGAGTCAAAGGACAAGGACAGCTGCTGCCACCGACAAGGAGTATGTGCACCGACGTTGGCCCGAGGTGTTGCCATGGGTGAGCCAAGCGTTGCCAATTCCCCGCGCCTGTCCGGCGTATTGCTGGTCGATGAACAACCTGGCGTGCTTGAGCGCCTGCGTCATCTGCTGCGCGATGAACCCTATGCCCTGCACCTGGCCACCAGCGGCGCCGAAGCGTTGCAGATCATGGCCCGCGAGCCGATCGACCTGCTGCTGAGCAGCGCCCGTCTACCGCAAATGGACGGGGTGACGCTGCTGGCCCGGGTTCACCAGGATTACCCCCACACCACGCGCATCCTGCTCACCGGCGAGTCCGACCTGGCGCTGATCGTCAAGGCGATCAACGAGGGCCAGGTCTATCGCTACCTGAGCAAGCCGTGGAGCGACGAGGAGATGCTCCTGACGCTGCGCCAATCCTTGGCCCATCAACATTCCGAGCGTGAGCGGCTGCGTCTGGAGGAACTGATCCACGAGCAGAACAGCGAACTCAAGACCCTCAACGCGGCCCTGGAAAAACGCGTTGAGGCGCGCACCGCCGAGCTGCAGCAGACCGCCGACATGCTCGACCTGGCCTATGAAGAGCTCAAGCACAGTTATGCCACCAGCACCGAGCTGTTTTCCCTGCTGGTCAATCAGCGCCTGCCGCCTTCCCGGCAGACCAACCGGCAGATCATCGAACTGGTGCGGGCCTACTGCAAAGTGCATGGGGTCGACGAAGGCGGCAGCCGCGACCTGGGCATGGCGGCGGCGCTGTACAACATCGGCAAGCTGGGCTGGAGCGACAGCATGATGATCGCCCCGGCGGACCTGCTGCATCATCCGGAGCGCGAGCGTTATCGCGATTATCCGAAGCAGAGCGAGTCGCTGCTGATGACCCTGGAACCGATGCAGGATGCGGCGCGGCTGATTCTGCACCACCAGGAGCACTGGGACGGCAGCGGTTTTCCCGACCACCTCAAGGGCGAGGCGATTCCCTTCGGTTCGCGCCTGCTGAAACTGGCGGTGGACTTCATCGAGTTGCAGCGCGGCCTGATCCTGGAGCGCCACATGAACAGCGACGAAGCGCTGGTGTACATCCGCAAATACGCCGGGCGCCTGTACGACCCGCAACTGGTGGAAGACTTCATCCAGGTCTGCGCGGTGTACCTGCGCGACGTGACCCTGGGCGATCCCTCGGTCAAGGTCCTGGGTTCGCGCGAGTTGCAGGAGGGCATGGTGCTGGCGCGCAACCTCAATGCCGACAACGGCATGCTGCTGCTCAACGCCGGCAAGGTGCTGAACGGGCCGTTGCTGGACAAGCTGATTGCCTACGAAGCCATGGAGGGCGCGCGCTACAGCATCTTCGTCAAGTTGCCCGAGGAGCCAGGTGTATTGAAAAAACAGGCGCCGACTGTGTCGTGACGACGCCTCGTGAGTCATGGGATCCTTGCCGCCTTCGCGTACCCGATCCAGGTTTTTCATGACTCTTTCAAGCGCTACATCCCCCCTTATCCGTATCGCCGCGGCCCTGTTGATCGGCCCCGACGGCCGTACCCTGCTGGTGCGCAAGCGCGGCACCCAGGCCTTCATGCAGCCGGGCGGCAAGATCGAGCCGAGCGAGTTGCCGGCCCAGGCCCTGGCCCGTGAACTGGAAGAAGAACTCGGGCTGCGGATCGACCCGGCCGACGCCCGTTACCTGGGACGTTTTTCCGCCCCGGCGGCCAACGAGCCGGGTTTTGTGGTCGAGGCCGAATTGTTTCGCCTCGATCTGGACACTAACGAGGTACAGCCCGCGGCGGAAATCGAGGAGGTCTGCTGGGTCGATCCGGAGGTTGCCGACGAGCTCACCTTGGCCCCATTGACACGCGACCTGATCTTGCCGTTCTATCGCGCCTCGCAACTGGCCTCGGCCTGATTTTTCAAGGACAAAGGATTGCCCATCATGATTCCCCTTCACGACATGTTGATCTTCATCGCCGCAGCGCTGCTGATGGTGCTGACCCCCGGCCCCAACATGATCTATCTGATCTCCCGTTCGATCTGCCAGGGGCGCCGTGCGGGCGTGACCTCGCTGGTCGGCGTAGTGGCCGGTTTCTTCGTCCACCTGTTCGCCGCGGCGATCGGCCTGACCGCGGTCTTCATGGCGGTGCCGGTGGCCTATGAAGTGCTCAAGTGGGTCGGCGCCCTGTACCTGATGTGGCTGGCCTGGCAGGCCCTGAAGCCGGGCGCGCGTTCGCCGTTCGAGGCGCAGCAGCTGCCGCCGGACTCGTCGCGCAAGCTGATCCTGATGGGCTTTCTCACCAGCGCCCTGAACCCGAAGATCGCGGTGTTCTACCTGTCGGTCTTTCCCCAGTTCATCAGCCCGGAACACGGTTCGGTGTTCACCCAGAGCATCATTCTCGGCCTGACCCAGATCAGCGTGAGCTTCAGCGTCAACCTGCTGATCGCGCTGTTCGCTTCGGGCATCGCCGCCTGGTTCGTGCACAACCCGCTGTGGCTGGCGACCCAACGTTATTTCATGGGCTTCGTGCTGGCCGGGCTGGCGGTGCGTCTGCTGCTGGAACAACGCCAGACGGCTTGATCGGGAGTCGACTCGATGAGTGATGATCTTTCTGCGCAGGCTGTGGTCCAGCGCCAGCTCGAAGCCTATAACCGGCGCGATCTGGAGGCCTGGCTGGCGACTTATGCCGAGGACGCTTGCCAGTACGGGCATCCGGCGACGCTGCTGGCCAGTGGTCACGCCGAGATCCGCGCCCGGGCAGTCGAGCGTTTCCAGGAGCCGAACCTGCATGCCAGGCTGCTTTCGCGGGCGGTGATGGGCCAGGTGGTGATCGACCATGAAATCGTCACCCGGACGTTCGCCGAAGGCCCCGGAACCCTGGAAACCGTGGCGATCTATGAGGTAGAGGTGGGGCGGATCAAGACCGCCTCGTTCACCACCGGGCCCAGGACCCTCGACTGAACATGTCCATCCAGCGCCTAGATGCCAGTCACGCCGCCGCCTACCGCGCGCTGATGCTCGAAGCCTACGAGCGTCATCCGCAGGCCTTTACTTCCAGCGTCGCCGAACGGGCGGCGATGCCCCTGAGTTGGTGGGAGTCGCGGCTGAGCAGCCCACTGGACCTGTTGTTGGGGGCCTTCGAGGATGGCGAGTTGGTGGGCATCGTCGGGCTGGCGTTCGAGGTCCGGGAAAAAGCCCGGCACAAGGCCACGCTGTTCGGCCTGTATGTGGCGCAGCCTTATCGCCACAGCGGCCTGGGCTACCGGCTGGTCCAGGCGCTGCTGCAGGAGGCGCGGCAACGCCCCGGGGTGCGGCTGGTGCAACTGACGGTCACCGCTGGCAACGAGGCCGCCCTGGTGCTGTACCGGCGCTGCGGTTTCGTCCAGTTCGGCCTGGAGCCGCTGGCGGTGCGGGTGGGCGTCGAGTACTTCGACAAGCTTCACCTGTGGCGTGAAGTCATCTCCCCCCTCTGAAGATTCCCATTCCTATAGGCCGACGCCGCTTTTCAACGTACCGCGCTGACCCCGTCCAGGGTCGAGAACGAGGTGTCCTTGGCGGTCAGCAGGAAGTCACGCATATAGGGCGCATCCAGCATGTCGGCGCGGATCGCCGCGTACAGCGTGGCGAACAGGCCTTTTTCCCCCAGGCGCTTGGCCTTCACATAACCCCGTGAGCTGTATTCATGCAGCGCCCAGTGGGGCATGCCGCACACGCCCCGGCCGCTGGCCACCAGCTGCATCATCATCACCGTCAGCTCCGAGGTGCGGACCTGGGCCGGCTCGATGTCGGCCGGTTCCAGGAAACGGGTGAAGATATCCAGGCGGTCGCGTTCCACCGGGTAGGTGATCAGGGTTTCGCTGAGCAGGTCTTCCGCAACTATGTAGGGCTTGCTGGCCAGGCGGTGCTGGTTGGCCACCGCGAGCATGGCTTCGTAGGTGAACAGCGGCACGTAGGTGATGCCCGCCAGTTCCACCGGGTCGGAGGTCACCACCAGGTCCAGGTCGCCACGGGCCAGCGCCGGCAGCGGGGCGAAGGAGAAACCCGAGGCCAGGTCCAGCTCGACTTCCGGCCAGGCATCGCGGAACTGGTCGATGGTTGGCATCAGCCACTGGAAGCAGCTGTGGCATTCGATGGCCATGTGCAGGCGCCCGGCGGTACCGCCGGCCAGGCGGGAAATATCCCGTTCGGCGGCGCGCAGCAACGGCAGGGTGGCGTCCGCCAGTTGCAGCAGGCGCAGGCCGGCGCTGGTGAAGCGCACCGGCTTGGTCTTGCGCACGAACAGCGGCATGCCCATGCGCTCTTCCAGTTCCTTGAACTGGTGGGACAGGGCGGACTGGGTCAGGTGCAGGCGTTCGGCGGCTTCGACCAGGCTGTCGGCTTCGCGCAGGGCGTGCAGGGTCTTCAGGTGACGGATTTCGAGCACCAGGGTCTCCATGAGTAAATTTTGTGATCAACACGAAAAGGTTGAGTTTGTCTCATGTTGGCTTGGCTGTCGACAATAGCGCCATCTTTTACAGGGAGGAACCCACTCATGGCCTTGGCCCACACCCTTGGTTTTCCGCGCATCGGCGCCGACCGCGAACTGAAAAAAGCCCTCGAATCCTACTGGAAGGGCGACCTCGACCGGCAGGCGCTGCAAGACGTCGGACGCCAGCTGCGGGCCAGGCACTGGCAGCTGCAAAAGGACGCCGGCATCGACCTGCTGCCGGTGGGCGACTTCGCCTGGTACGACCAGGTGTTGACTCACTCGCTGGCCTTTGGCGTGGTTCCCGAGCGCTTCGACAGCAGCAAGGATGCCCAGGGCCGGCCGACCCTCGACACCCTGTTCGCCATGGCCCGCGGTGCCTCGACTGGCTGCTGTGGCAGCGAGCACGCCAAGACCCAGTACGCCCAGGAACTGACCAAGTGGTTCGACACCAACTACCACTACCTGGTCCCGGAATTCAGCGCCGACCAGTCGTTCAAGCTGAGTTGGGAGCAGCTGTTCGACGAGGTCGACGAAGCCCACGCCCTGGGCCACCGGGTCAAGCCGGTGATCATCGGTCCACTGACCTACCTGTGGTTGGGCAAGGCCAAGGGCAACGACTTCAACAAGCTCGAGCTGCTGGAGCGCCTGCTGCCGGTCTACGGCGAAATCCTCAACCGTCTCAAGGCCCAGGGCGTGGAGTGGGTGCAGATCGACGAACCTATCCTGACCCTCGACCTGCCGCAGGAATGGAAGGGCGCCTTCGAGCGGGCCTACCACATCCTCCAGTACTCGCCGCTGAAAAAGCTGGTGGCCACCTACTTCAGCGGCCTGCAGGACAACCTCGGGCTGGCCGTCGGCCTGCCGGTGGACGGCCTGCACATCGACGCCGTGCGGGCGCCGGAGCAACTGACCCAGGTGCTCGACCGCCTGCCGACCTACAAGATTCTTTCCGTGGGCCTGGTCAACGGCCGCAACGTCTGGCGTTGCGAGCTGGAGCAGGCGCTGCAGCAGCTGCAAGCGGCGCAGGAGCGCTTTGGCGACAACCTGTGGGTCAGCAGTTCCTGCTCCCTGCTGCACAGTCCGGTGGACCTGTCCCGCGAAGACCAACTGGATGCCGAGCTGAAAAGCTGGCTGGCCTTCGCCGTGCAGAAATGCGGCGAGATCTCGGTGCTGCGTGACGCCCTGAACGATCCCCAGGCCCCGGCGGTGCAAGCGGCCCTGGCCGAAAGCCGCCAGGTGCAGGCCAGCCGCGCGCAGTCTCCGCGGATCCACAAGGCCGAGGTCCAGGCGCGGCTCAAGGCAGTCAGCGCCGCCGACAGCCAGCGTCATTCGCCCTTTGCCCAACGCATTGCCCAGCAGCACGCCCGGTTGAAGTTGCCGGTGTTCCCGACCACCACCATCGGTTCGTTCCCGCAGACCGCATCGATCCGCCTGGCCCGCCAGGCGTTCAAGCAGGGCAAGCTGTCGAACAACGACTACACCGACGCCATGCGCTGCGAAATTCGCCACGCGGTGCAGGTCCAGGAGCGCCTGGGGCTGGACGTGCTGGTCCACGGCGAAGCCGAGCGCAACGACATGGTCGAGTACTTCGCCGAGCAACTGGACGGCTACCTGTTCACCCGCTTCGGCTGGGTCCAGAGCTACGGTTCGCGCTGCGTGAAACCGGCGGTGATCTACGGTGACCTGAGCCGCCCGCACCCCATGACCGTGGACTGGATCAGCTACGCCCAGAGCCTGACCGACAAGGTGATGAAGGGCATGCTCACCGGGCCGGTGACCATGCTGATGTGGTCCTTCCCCCGCGAGGACGTGTCCCGCGAGGTGCAGGCCCGGCAACTGGCCTTGGCCCTGCGCGATGAGGTGGTGGACCTGGAGCGGGCCGGGATCAAGATCGTGCAGATCGACGAGGCGGCGTTCCGCGAAGGCCTGCCGCTGCGCCGGGCCGACTGGCAGCCGTACCTGGACTGGGCGGTGGAAGCCTTCCGCCTGACCGCCTCGGGGGTGCGCGACGACACCCAGATCCACACCCACATGTGCTACAGCGAGTTCAACGACGTGATCCAGGCCATCGCCGCCATGGATGCCGACGTGATCACCATCGAGACTTCACGTTCGGACATGGAGCTGCTGGAGGCTTTCGAGGCCTTCGACTACCCGAACGACATCGGCCCGGGGGTGTATGACATCCACTCGCCGCGGGTGCCGGACACCGCCGAGATGGTCAAGTTGATGAGCAAGGCGGTCCGGCGCATCCCCGCCGAGCGCTTGTGGGTCAACCCCGACTGCGGCCTGAAGACCCGAGCCTGGCCGGAAACCGAAGCCGCCCTGGTCAACATGGTCGCCGCCGCCCGTCAGTTGCGTAACCAGCAGGCCTGACCCCACTGACGCCTGCCTCTGTAGGAGCGCAGCTTGCGCGCGATGAATCCACAGGCGCCGCGCTGCGTCAGGAACACCGCGTCATCGTTCACGACCATCGCGAGCAAGCTGCGCTCCTACAGTGGGCCGGGACACGAGGCTGCGGGCTTTTGTAGCCGCTGCCGCAGGCTGCGATAAGGCCGAAGGCCTTCAGCGGGTTCAAGATCGCTGCGTCCCTTCGGGCCGATCGCAGCCTGCGGCAGCGGCCACAGGGTTTTATGACCACTGGGCAATCTTCATCAAACTGTCACGTAACTGTGGCAGCGCGCTCGATCAAAGTTCATCAGACTCGCGCTCTACTGGGCTTCTGCGTTTCGGTGTTTCTTCATGTGGGCAAGATTTTTTTCAACGACTGTTTTCCTGGCCGCGCTGCTGTTCGGCCTGCCGTCTCAGGCGGCGTCTCGATGCGATGCCAACGTACCGACCCAAAGGGTCGAACTGGAGCAGGTGAGCCTGGCCTACCAGAGCATCGGCCGTGCCTCCGATCCGGCCCTGCTGCTGGTGATGGGCCTGGGCGGGCAGTTGATCCACTGGCCGGACGAAGTGGTCGTTGCCCTGTGCCAGCAGGGTTTCCGGGTGATTCGTTACGATAACCGCGACGTCGGCCTGTCCACCTGGCGCCAGGCGCCGGCCAGCGCCAACCTGACGTTCGAGGTGCTGCGCTACAAGCTCGGCCTGCCGGTGGCCGCGCCCTACAGCCTGACCGATATGGCCGACGACGCCCTGGGCCTGATGAATGCCCTGCAGGTCGAGCAGTTCCATGTCCTGGGCGCGAGCATGGGCGGGATGATCGCCCAGCACCTGGCGGCCATGGCGCCGCAACGGGTCGAGAGCCTGACCCTGATCATGACCAGTTCCGGTGCCGAAGGCCTGCCGGCGCCCAACGCGGCGCTGGTGCAACTGTTGTCGCGGCGCAGCGCGCCGAACCGTGAGGTGGCGCTGGAGCAACAGGCCGACCTGCTGGCCGCCCTCGGCAGCCCGCAGGTCACCGACGATCGCCAGGCGTTGCTGCACCAGGCGGCGGTGTCCTATGACCGTGCCTTCAATCCGGAAGGGGTGAAGCGCCAGATCATGGCGATCCTCGCCGAACCGAGCCGGGTGGCCCTGCTCAACCAGCTGCGGGTGCCAACCCTGGTGGTGCATGGCACCGCCGATCCGCTGCTGCCGGTGATGCACGGCGTACACCTGGCCGCGCATATCCAGGGCAGCCAGCTGAAGCTGATCCCGGGCCTGGCCCATCGTTTCCAGGAAGCCTTCAAGGCGCCGTTGCTGGCGGCGGTGCTGCCCTACCTGCAACGCCATCGCGAAGACACCTCGCACTGGGCGCAGATCGATCCGCTGCCCGCGCCGAACCTCCTCTGACCTGGCTTCTGTAGGAGCCAGGCTTGCCGGCGATGCAGGCCACGCGGTGTGTCTGGAGTGCCGCTATCGCGAGCAAGCTTCGCTCCTACAGGTCCGTGGCGGTCTTGGCTCCTACAGAGGGCGGGCGTGCATCAGCGGACGATCTTGTCGACCTGGATCCCGAGTTTCTTCAGGCGGTACCAGAAGCTGCGTTCGGAAATGCCGATCAGTTGCGCGGCGGCGGTCTGCACGCCGTTGCTCTGTTGCAGGGCGGCGAGGATGTAGGCCTTCTCGACTTCGGCCAGGGCGGCGTCCAGGTCGCTGGGCACGCTGAGGCTGTCGCCGGGCAGGGGGCTGGCCCCGGCGTTCAGCGGTGGTGAGGTAAACAGATAACCCGGCAGGTCGCTTTCCTCGATCACCGCGCCTGAAGCGACTATGGTCGCGCGTTCGACGCAGTTCTGCAGTTCGCGGATATTGCCCGGCCAGGCATAGTTGGCCATGGCCTGCAGGGCCTGCGGGCTGAAACCGGTGATGCGCTTGCCGGCGGTAGCGCCCAGGGTGTGGGCGAAATGCCGGGCAAGGGGCGCGATATCCTCGACCCGCTCGCGCAGGGCGGGCAGGGGGATCGGGAAGACATTGAGGCGGTAATACAGGTCTTCGCGAAACTCCTTGTTGGCCACCGCCTCCAGCAGGTTCTTGTTGGTGGCGGCGATCACCCGCACATCGACCTTGCGCTCGCGCGGGTCGCCCACCGGTTCAATCACTCGCTCCTGCAAGGCGCGCAGGATCTTCGCCTGCAGGGCCAGCGGCATGTCGCCGACCTCATCGAGAAACAGTGTGCCCTTGTCCGCCTGCTGAAAACGCCCGACCCGGTCCGCCACGGCGCCGGTGAAGGCGCCCTTGCGATGGCCGAACATTTCGCTTTCCAGCAGGCCTTCGGGGATTGCCGCGCAGTTGACCGCGACAAAGGGTTTGTTGGCACGGTTGCCGTGCTGGTGGATGGCCCGGGCGACCATCTCCTTGCCGGTGCCGCTTTCGCCGGTCAGCAAGATGGTGGCGTTGCTTTCGCGTACCGAGTCCACCGCTTGCAGGACCTGGCGGAAAGTCGGGCTGTCGCCCACCAGGCTGTCGAACTGCCGGTGCTCGTCGAGCTCGGCGCGCATGCGCTGGTTGTCTTTGAGGA
>Ga0207976_100424_pt1 | contig 17146 bp, 16 predicted proteins | sample LakWasMe94_HOW11_2_FD_183916 | JGI IMG/M metagenome (GOLD analysis project Ga0207976, IMG submission 183916) | Freshwater sediment methanotrophic microbial communities from Lake Washington under simulated oxygen tension - Sediment Metagenome... | ecosystem: Environmental > Aquatic > Freshwater >... | reverse complement strand
CTTTGAGTCGCTTTTGAATGCACACAGAATTGCAGAATCGCTATTCCTGTAACTGCCTCCCAAACCCCCCACTCCCACCCACACCAACCACCAACCTCTGCGTAGCCCGTGTGGCCGCCACATAAAACACCCGCGCCGCTTCCTTTTCGTCTTCCCCCACCGCAGGCATGTGCCCCACGCCGGGTAGCGCCACCACCGGAAATTCCAGGCCTTTGCTGACTTTCATGGTCATGATCTGAATAGCGTCAGCGGCAGGGTTGTATTCGCCGGTACGCTTGCGCATGTTGAATGGCAGCTTGCGCTGTTCTAAGGCATCGGCGCACAGGTCCATGGTTCTCCAGTCCGCGCACAAGATGGCCATGTCGCCCCAGGCGTGGCCTTCTTTATGAGCGCTGCTTAGTTGGTCGGCAATGGCAAATGCTTCCTCGCGCAGACTGGGCAGTTTGATGATGGTGGGCGCTTGGCCTTCGCGCCCGCAGCTGATGGGTTTGACCAGCGGTATGCCGTCATCATCTTTATCGTCGGCAGTCAGCAGGTCGGCCGCTATCAGGTTGGCGGTCTGCAGAATTTGTTTGGTGTTGCGGTAGTTGATTTTCAGAATGGTGGTGCGGCCCTGGGCCTGCACGCCCACGCTTTTGAAGCTGAACTGTTTGCTGCGCGCACGTTCGTAAATGCTTTGCGCATCGTCATACAGCAGGAGCAGGCTGTTGGTGGCGGGGTCCACCATTTGCGTGATCAGCTTGAGCCACTCGGGCGCGAAGTCGTGGCCTTCATCAATCAACACGGCTTGGTACTGGCCGCTGGGGATTTGCTTGCGGTCTACAGCGGTGATGACGCGCCGCACCAGCTCTTCTACATACTGCTGAGCGCTCATCTGGCCCGGCAGGGTTTGCCCAAATGCCACCAGTTGATCGCGGCACCACTTATGAAAATGCCGCACGTGCACTTTGCAACTCAAACCCTTGGCATTCATCACGCTGTGCAGCTTCACGCCCAGCGGCTCGTTAAAGCAGAGCACAAGAATGGGCTTGCTGCTGGCGGTGCTGGCTTGCGCAAGGTACTCGGCGCGGTAGCCCAAAATCATGGTCTTGCCTGAGCCGGCCACACCGTGGATAACGCGGTGGCCATCGCCCAAGCTGCGGGCCAGTTGCTCCTGCTGGATGTCCATCACGCGCATGATGCTGGGCATCTCCGCGTCGGCATCGCTGTCGTCAAACAAGGTGGCTTGCGTTTGCACGCGCACTTGGGGGAACATGATCCAGCGCACGCGGTCCAGCTGGGGCAGGCTCATGGCGCCGCGCATCATGTAGGGGAACATGTCCCACAGGCGGCTTTGCAACTCTTCCGCGCCCACGGTCTCCAGCATTTCGTCTTGGCACAGCACGCGGTGGGGTTCGATGGCGTGTTGCAGTTCCGCCGCTTCAAACTGCTTGCGGGTGATGTTGGTCAACACCACGCCATAGCTCCAAGGGAAAGCCAGTGCACCGTCGTGCTTGCCGTCGGGCTGCACCAATTGCGGATCGCGTTTGAGTGCGTCTACCACCGCATGGGCGTGCTGGCGGGCTTGCTCCAGCGGATTGAGGACGTTCTTTGGAATGCCGTCTGGAATGATGGTCCAGGTCTGTTTGTCGGCTTGCCGGATGGTGGCTGGCTTCCAGTCTTTCACCTCCAGAATCAAGATGCCCCGGCGTGGGTGCATCACGCAAAAGTCGGGGTGGGCGTTCTTCGGGCCCATGGGCACGTCGTACCACAGCAGGTAGTCGTCATCCAGCTTGTCTTCCAGCCGCTGGGCCACGCGGCGCTCGCCGCTGGTCATGCGGGACGTACACGTACTGATGGAAGGAATGAGAATTGCCATCCCGGAATCACCCCCCTGAGTGAATTTGTGTTTTTATGTAACCATCTTGCCGACTTTATCGGCGAGTGGCTAGGGGGTGTTTGCCCGGGTGTGGGGTTTATGCAAATGAAACGTGCCGCTAGCCCCCGCAAAATGTGTGTGGGCTGCTATCAAAACCGTAGTGACTAGCGGCAGCCGATGCAGGCACATGTACCTGCAGGTGCGCCTGGCCTAAGACGCGCACAACTTACTCATCCTCACCGCCGGCCAACAATACCCCGCGCCGCGCTAGCCGTTCACGCGCTTCCAGCAAGGCCGCGTGTAGCTTTTGCTCCAGCTCCGCCTTGGGTGGCAGCTCGGTCCAGTATTCGGCCACCGTGATGCCGTCTTTGTGCACTTGCAGTAGTTCCACCTGTTCGCGGCTGGACTCGGCGCACAGGATGAGGCCGATGGGCGCCTCTTCGCCCGGCTGGCGTTCATACTTGTCCAGCCATTTCAGATACAACTCCATCTGCCCCTTGTGTGCAGCCTTGAAGCGGCCCAACTTCAGTTCGATGGCTACCAGGCGGCGCAGGCGTCGGTGGTAGAAAAGCAGGTCCAGGTAAAAGTCGTCGCCGTCAATGACCATGCGCTTTTGGCGCTCCACAAAGGCAAAACCCCGGCCCAGTTCCAGAATGAAGGCTTCCAACTGGCGCAGTATGGAGCTTTCCAGGTCAGCCTCGTCGTGGCCCTGGCGCAGACCCAAGAAGTCTAGGAAGTACGGGTCTTTGAAGACGAGTGCTGGGTTGCTCTGGTCTTCGACCGGCTCAGCCCGAACGGGGGTGGTGGCTTGCAATGTGGCAAGTTCGGTGCGCTCAAAGGCTTTGCGTTCGATCTGATGGTGGAGTTCGCGCACGCTCCAGCGCGACTCCACACACTGCTGGGCATAAAACCAGCGTGAGGCGTCGGTTTTGAGTGGCAGGAGTTGCAGAAAATGCGTCCAGCTCAAATGTCGCATCAGTGATGCGACTTTCTCCGTGTCCGGGAAAGCCACCGCAAATTGCAGCATGCGGCGCAGGTTTTTGGCTTCAAACCCACGGCCAAACTCATGTGCCAGTTGTTCACCCACGCGTTTAATCAGTTGGTCGCCATATTTGGCGCGGTCTGCCCCAGCAAGGACTTCTGTGCGCAAGCGCTCGCCCACACTCCAGTACAGGCGCGTTAGCTCCGCGTTCACCGCACCGGCCAGGCGCTGGCGGCTGCTTGCAATGAGTGCGCGCAGTTCGGCGTGCAAGCCGTCTGACGGCGTGGCGTCCTTGGCTTGGAGGAGATCGTTTGTTGTCATTGACTGGCTTCCCTGATCCTCGCGGGCAAGCTCATTAGCTGCCCACGGTGGGGAGTAATTTTGCCCTCCAATTGGATGGATCTAGCAATATTCCGGCGAATGATTTTCCAAGGACATCTCCTACACCGCTCTTCCATCAAAGTGGTGCACCGGTATCGCATACACATCCACCCCCTCCAGGCAGCGCACATTCACCGCCGCCATCGCATTGCCTTTCGGGTCCGTGCCCTCGCCAAACGGGTGCATGCCACACGTTGGGCAAAACTGGTGCCGGATGGCGTGCTTGTTGAAGGTGTAGCTGCGCATGGCCTCGGGTGGGGTCAGCAGGCGCAGTTGGGGCCTGGGCACAAACCACAACAACCCGCCCTTGCGCTGGCAGATGGAGCAGTTGCAGTCCATCGCGCCGGTCAGGTCGCCGTCCACTTCAAACTTGATCTGTCCGCAGTGGCAGCTTCCTTGGTAGGTGGTTGTCGTAGTTGCTGCTGGTGTCTTTTTCTTCGTTGTCGTTTTACGCATCGTCAGGGCATCTCCGGTGAGGGCACGATGACCATCCAGCCCACGCCGAATTTGTCTTCCACCATGCCAAAGCAGGGCGACCAGAAGGTCTTGCCCAGCGGCATCGTCACTTTGCCGCCGCCTTTTGCCAGCGCGTTGAATCTGCGTTCGGCCTCCGCCGCATTGGCCACGCCCAGGCTCAGCGTGAAGCCTTTGAAGCTGGGTGGCGTATTGCTGTTGCCGTCGGACACCATCAGGTTCATCTGTCCGACGCGCAGGTTGGCGTGCATGATTTTGTTTTCAAAGCCAGCGGGAATGGCGCCGGGTGGTGGTGGCTCGGGGGCTTCGTTCATGCGCATTTGCAGGGTCACTTCCGCGCCGATGGCTTCTTTGTAAAAGGCGATGGCTTCTTCGCAGCGGCCGTTGAAAAACAGGTACGGTTCGAGTGTCATGTTGGGTTCTCCAGTAAGTAATACGGAATTGAAAGATGTTTGGGTGAGTGTGTGCGTAAAAGGCTGCCGTGTGGCTTAGCCGGGGATGTTGGGCTCAACCAGCGTGGTCAGTTGCGCCAGAGATTCTTGCCAGCCCAGGTAGCACATCTCCACGGGGATGGCCTCAGGTATGCCTTCCTGCACGATGCTCAAATCGGTGCCGCAAGACACGGCCTTCAAGGTGATGGTGGTCTTCATGGTGCCGGGCATGTTGGGGTCGTCAAACTTGTCGGTGTAGCAAATCTTGGCCCCGGGCACCAGCTCCAGGTATTCACCGCCAAAGCTGTGGCCGTTGCCGGTGCCAAAGTTGGTGAATGACATTTTGAAGGTGCCGCCCACCACGGTTTCCATGTGGTGGACCTTGCAGGTGAAGCCATAGGGCGGTAGCCACTTGGCCATGGCATCGGCATTCAAGAATGCCTTGTACAGGCGATCCGGCTGGGTGCGGATGACGCGGTGCAGCTCAACGGTGTGGGGTTTGGTCATGGTCTGTTTTCCTCCTTGTTTTGAAGAGTGATTGCGCCTTGCGGTGTACGCGTGCGACAAGGCGTGTAATCAATTGTGGACAGCGTACACAAAAAGAATACCATAGATAATGGACAGTGTCCACATTGCTTTATGTCTGTTACAACTACCCCCTCCGCCCGCAAAACCTACCGCCATGGCGACCTGCGCCGTGCCTTGCTGGAGGCCGGCATTGCGCTGGCCCGTGACGGTGGCCCCGAAGCGGTGACGCTGCGCGAGGCCACGCGCCGCGCGGGCGTGGCGCCCAATGCGGCGTACCGCCACTTTGCCAGCCAGCAGGCGCTGGTGCTGGCGGTGCGCGCCACGGCGCTGTCGGCGGTGGCCCAGTCCATGGAGGATGAACTGGCCGCGATACCGGCCGGTCTGTCAGCGGCCGACCACGCCCGGGCCTGTGTGCGTGCGGTGGGCACCGGCTACCTGCGCTTTGCCAAGGCGCAGACGGGTTTGTTCCGCACCGCGTTCTCGCTGTCCGACAAGCTGATCCAGGCCACTCCCGAATGGCCCACCGCCGGCCCCAGCGGGCGCAACCCGTATGAGCTGCTGTGCGATGCGGTAGACCTGCTGGTGCAGGCCGGCGTCATGCCCGCCGCCAAGCGGCCAGGTGCCGAGATATTGGCCTGGTCCGCCGTGCACGGCCTGGCCATGCTGGTGGTGGACGGGCCGCTGGCGGCGCCGGTGGGGCCGCACTTTGAAATGTTTGGTCAGCGGCTGTTGGACATGGTGGAAAAGGGGCTGTAGCCCCCGTCGAATGTGCGTGATGTGCTATCGAAAACGTAGTGTCTACGGGCATTGCCCCCGTTGCCACACGCAGTGCAAGCCTTAACACACCTGCCCCAAATACACCCCAGGTTGCGCGGACAGCCCTTGCTTCACATTGCGGGTCAGCGCATCCGCTAGCACCTCATCCTGCCCCGCCTCCAACGCAGCCAGCGTCTGGCGCGCCACGTCCAGCGGGTCGGCCTTGGGGCCGGGCACCTTGCGGGCCATGTCGGTGTCCATAAAGGCCACGTGCACGCCCACCACCTGCGTGCCCTGCGCGCGCAGCTCGTTGCGCAGGCCGTTGGTCAGCGACCAGGCCGCCGACTTGGATGCGCTGTAGGTGGCTGCCGCGCTCAGGTTCAGCCAGCTCAGCACCGACAGCACGTTGACTATCGCGCCGCCGCCGTTGGCTTCCAGTGTGGGCGCAAAGGCCTGGCTCAGTGCGAGTGGGCCAAAGAAGTTGGTCTCCAGCTCGGCGCGTGCGGCATCCGCACTGCCTGCGGCCAGGAAAGACGCGCCACGGCCTATGCCGGCGTTGTTGATCAGCAGGGTGACGTCGGTGCACAGCTTGGCCGCTGCGGCAATATCCGCCGCATTGGTCACGTCCAGTTGGATAGGCACTACGCCTTCCAACGTGATGCTGCTGGGGTCACGCGCGGCGGCGTAGATTTTGGCTGCGCCGGCTTCCAGCAGCGCGTTGACAAAGGCTTGGCCCAGGCCGCGGTTGGCACCGGTGACGAGGACTACGGAGTTTTTGATGTGCATGATGTTCTTTCAAGTTAGAGGCGTTCGAGAATGGTGGCAATGCCTTGCCCGCCGCCCACGCACTGGGTAGCCAGCGCATAGCGCGCGTTCTCGCGCACCAGCAGCGCGGCCGCCTTGCCGGTGATGCGCCCAGCGGGTGGCCTATGGCCAGGCCGCCGCCGTCGATGTTCACGGTGGCCGGGTCCAGGCCCAGTTCGCGGATGCAGGCCAGGGCTTGCGATGAAAACGCTTCGTTGATTTCCACCACACCCAGGTCGGCCACCGTCAAGCCCGCGCGGGCCAGCGCCTTGCGCGTGGCGGGGATGGGGCCAATGCCCATGACGGCCGGGTCCACACCCACGCTGGCAAAGGACACGATGCGCGCCGTGGCTTGCAGGTGGTGCTTCCTAGCAAAGGCTTCGCTGGTCACCAGCACGGCCACCGCACCATCGGTCAGCGGGGACGAGGTGCCGGCGGTGACCACACCGTCGGCCTTGAACACGGGGCGCAGCGCGGCCAATGCTTCGGCGTTGGTGCCGGGGCGTATGCAGCCGTCTTGCGTGACCCAGTCGCCGGCCGGCGTGGTGATGGGCACGATCTCGGCTTCCAGTCGGCCGTGCTCGCGGGCAAACGCGGCCTTGCGGTGGGATTCCACGGCTAGGGCTTCTTGGTCGGCGCGGCTCACGGCCCAGCGCTGGGCCACGTTCTCGGCCGTGTCGCCCATGCTGATGTAGGCGTTGGTCTCTTCCAAGAGCCGCGGATGGGGCGAGTAATTAAAGCCGCCCTGCGGCACCATGGTCATGCTCTCCACGCCCACGCACAGAAACGCATCGCCCATGCCAGCCTCGATCTGTGCGGCCGCGATGTGCACCGCCTGCATGGACGAGCCACAGAAGCGGTTGACGGTCATGCCTCCCACCTCGGTCGGCAGGCCCGCCAGCAGGCCGACGATGCGCGCCAGGTTGTTGCCCTGCGACGCCTCGGGGTAGGCGCAGCCCAGGATCACGTCTTCCAGCAAGGCGGGGTCCAGGTCGACGCGCTTCAAAAGGCCCTTGACCACTTGCGCGGCCAGGTCGTCCGGGCGCACCGTGGCCAGCGCGCCTTTCTTCGCAAAGTGGAATGGGGAACGGGCATATCCGGCGATGACTGCTTGCATGGTGGACTCCTTGGTTAAATGATGATCGTCATGATTGAATTATATGACGCACATCATCTAAAATGCAAAGACCCTGCTGACGCGTGGGGGACATAAGCCCCGACGAAGCAACGACAACACATGAGGAAACACCATGAAAGTCACCCGAGAACAAGCCAGCCAAAACCGCGACCGCGTGCTCGACGTTGCCGCGCGGCTGTTCCGCGAGCGAGGTTTTGACGGCATTGGCGTGGCCGATTTGATGAAAAGCGCGGGGCTGACGCACGGCGGGTTCTACGGCCAGTTCGCGTCCAAGGAAGAGCTGATGGCCGAGGCCTGTGCGCGCTCCTTTGACAGTGCCTTGCAGACCTGGGTCAAGGTGGGCGACCGCGCTCCCGACAACCGGCTGGCGGCGGTGATGAAGGGCTACCTGAGCAAGCGCCACCGCGACAACCCGGGCGAAGGCTGTGTGATGGCATCACTGGGTGCCGACGCGTCACGCCAGGGCAGCAGCCTGCGCCACGCGGTGACGGTGGGCACGCGCAAGCTGCTGGATTTGTTCACCACCTTTGCGCCGGGCCGCATCCAGGCCGTCAAACGCGAGCGTGCGCTGGTGGCCTATGCCAGCATGGTGGGCGCGCTGATACTGGCCCGCGCGGTGGATGACGAGGCGCTGTCAGACGAGATATTGCACGCGGTGGCGGCCGCCTTGCCGGGTGCGTCTAAATAGGGGCAACGGTTTCAGCGCCGGGCCGCCCCAAGCTGAAACGCACCCCCTCGGGGGGCAGCGACCCGCGCAGCGGCGGAGCGCGGGGGCAACTCTGTATCAGTATTCTTTAAGCGCGGGGTCCACCGCGCCGTGGATGAACACCACACAGCCCACGTCGGATGACAGCGTGTCGTGGCTGGTGCCGCCTGGCGCCCACTGGTACTCGCCTTCCAGCAGCAAGATGTCGCCGAGAAACATGTCGCCCTGCAGCATCAGGCATTCTTCGGCGCATTCGTGCACATGCGTTGGCACGCTGCCGCCCTGCGCCAGCCGTGCCAGCATGGACACCCGGTCGCCCACGCCAAACAGCGGCTTGAGCATGACCCCGGGGCGCAAAGGCTCCCAAGTGTCCGCGCTGGCGGGCACGGTGATGGATGTCCGCACAGCGCCAAACGCCGTTTGCGCGGTGGTGCTGCGCCGCCAGTACACCAGTGCACCGGTCGACGATTGGGCTTTGACCGCGCCTGCATCGGTGCCGCGCAGGCGGTAGTCGTGCGGGCCCAGCTCCAGCCCATCCAGGTGCAAGTCTCCGCTAAGGACCAATAGTTCATCGGCACCGCCCTGTGGAGTCACCGACCACTGGGCACCGGCGTCCAGTCGGACCAGGTACGACTCCACCCCGTGCGCCGCATGCAGCGGCTTGCACGACACGCCTGCGCCCGCCTCACGCCACTGGCCATCGCCCTTGCGGACGTTGACAAACGGTGCGTGGCTTTGGGCGCTGTGCGCCACGCGTGAGAAAAGCCGGGCGCGCAATGCGGCGCCCATCGCCGGATCTGGATCGATGGGGGCCAGGCTGGTGGCAACCAGTGCTTCGAGTGCGGCGGCGGCGTCCACACGGTGCAGGGGCAAGGGCGCGATGGTGGAAGGCATAGTGTTGTGGGCTTTCATGTGGACTTGCCAAGTGCTTGTGGCGTCAGCCAGCCGCGCAGCGTGATCAGTGCCCTGCGGATGTTGGACTTCACGGTGCCCAGGGGCATGCCGGTGTGCCCGGCGATCTCTTCATGGGTCAAGCCGCCAAAAAAGGCCAACGACACCAATTGCCGTGGCAAGGGGCCCAATTGCATCAGTGCCGACTGCAGCAAATGGCCGGTCTGCACGGCCGACAGCAAATCGTGGGGGTCGGCAACGGTGCGCTCGTGCACGTCGGTCTCGGCGTCATCGGTGCTGTCGTCCGTGGCGTCGGCCGATACGCTGACGGCCTGCACGCGTTGGCGCGCACGCACGGCGTCCAGGGCCCGGCTGCGGGCGATGGTCAGCACCCAGGCCAGTGCGCAGCCGCGCGTGGGATCAAAGCGGGGCGCCTGGCGCCAGACCTGCCAGAAGGTGTCTTCGGCCACTTCTTCGGCCAGGGCCGCGTCGCGCACAATGCGCATGGCCAGGCCATAGACCCGGCCGATGGTGGATTGGTAGAGGTTGGTCAGTGCCTTTTCGTCCTGCCGCACGATCTGGGCCAGCCAGGCTTGCAACTGCGGTTCGTCAGCGCTGACCACCACGGGCAGGGGGATGGTCACCACAGGGTCGTCTTCCCAAGACGCATCAACGCCCGAGGCATCGTCCTCGACAGGCACGTCGTCTAACAGATTTTGCATCGATACCCCATGGAACAACTGGATCGCCGTCGGTGTGCAGTCGGCCATTTTACGGCGCAACGGCGGGCGTGCACAGCAGCAGACAATGCCGCTGCAGGGCCAAGGTCTGCGTGGTGGGCAGCCGGTCGAGAGCCACCGTCCATGGTTTACCCGCAGCATGGATTTACATGCCTGTGCTAAGGTCTGCGGCTTGTCTTTTTCGACCCAGAAAGAACCATGAAACGACTACTCCTTACCGCAGGCCTTGTGCTCACTGCGGTGCTGTCACAAGCAGCGCCGGTGGCCGTCAACGGCTATGCCCACGTCAAGACCGTGGGCAGCATTGACGAATACACCCTCACGTCCAACGGCCTGCAGGTCTTGTTGATGCCCGAGCATTCCAGCCCTACGCTGACCTTCATGGTCACCTACCGCGTGGGCTCGCGCAACGAGGTGACCGGTACCACCGGCGCCACGCACCTGTTGGAACATTTGATGTTCAAGGGCTCCAAGAACCACACCCGCGCCATGGGTAATAACGTGGACCAGTTGCTGGAGCGCACCGGCGCCAAGTACAACGCCACGACGTGGTTGGACCGCACCAACTATTACGAGAACATGGGCAGCGAAAACCTGCCTATTGCGATGGACATGGAAGCCGACCGCATGCGCAACCTGCTGCTGCGCGAAGACGACCGCAGGCCCGAGATGACAGTGGTGCGCAACGAGTTTGAGCGCGGCGAGAACTCGCCCATCCAGGCCTTGTATAAAGAGATCTACCAGACCGCGTTTGTGGCCCACCCTTACCACCACAGCACCATCGGTCACCGCAGCGATATTGAAAAAGTGTCCATCGAAAAGCTGCGCGCTTTTTATGACACGTTCTACTGGCCCAACAATGCCACCATCACCATCATTGGCGATTTTGAGCCTGCCAAGGCACTGGCGATGGTGAAGAAGTCCTTCGGCATCTACCCGCATTCGCCCAAACCCATCCCCGAGATGTACACCGAAGAGCCGGAGCAAAACGGCGCGCGCCACGTCATCGTCAAGCGCCCGGGTCAGTTGGGTGTGGTCGCCGTGGCGCACAAGGTTCCGCCCGCCACCCACCCCGACTTTGCCGCCGTGCAACTGATGAGCGCCATCCTGACCGACGGCAAGAACAGCCGTCTGTACAAGGCCATCACCAACAAGAATCTGTCCACCGGTGTGGAAGGCGAATTGGGCATCTTCCATGACACGTCGATGCACATCGTGTTTGCGCCGCTGGCGCCCGGCGCCAAGCATGACGAGGTGGAAGCCATCATCGTGCAAGAGATCGAGCGCCTGAAGAAGGACGGCGTGACCGAGACCGAGCTCAAGGCCGCCGCCGCCAAGACCGAGGCCGATGCCGCCTACAAGCTCGATGGCTCGTTCGGCATTGCCGGCAACATCAACGAATACATCGCCGCCGGCGACTGGACGCTGTTCTACAAGCTCGACGAAGCCAGCAAGAAGGTCACTGTGGCCGACATCCAGCGTGTGGCGCAAAAGTATCTGGTGGAAGACTCCAGCACTACGGGCTGGTTTATCCCCACCAATGCCGGCGCGGCCACTGCGGGCGCCGCACCCAAGGCCGGTTTCAAGGACACACTGTCGGACGGCCCCTACTATTACCGCGATCCACGCCTGAACGCATCCAGCCAGCCCACCATGGCCGCGGCGAAGGAGCCCGCCGGTGGTGGTGGCGCTGCTGCCGGCGCCTCCAGTGGCGCCAGGATTGCACCCAACGCCAAGCGCGGCAAGGTGGCGGGTATTGACGTAATTGCCTACCCCATGGGCGTCAAGGACGTGGTCACGCTGCGCGCCTCGTTGCCCGCAGGCCGGGCCTTGGGTGCCGGTGGCAATCCGGCCATTCCCACGCTGACCGGCATGCTGCTGGACCAGGGCACCAAGACACAAGACAAGTTTGCAATTGCGGAAAAACTCGAATCGGAGGGGGCATCCATCAATTTCCGCGTGGGTATCGATGTGCTCGACATCACGGCCCGCGCGCTGAAGAAAGATGTGCCGCTGGTGCTGGGCTTGATTGCCGAGCAATTGCGCACGCCGGCGTTCACGGCCGAAGAGTTTGACAAGGCCAAGAAGCAAATGGCCGGTGGCATCAAGCGCAGCCTGGAGAGCACCGATTTCCGCGCGGGCGATGCCTTTAGCCGCGCCGCTTACCCCGTGGGCCACCCCAACCGCAATGTGGCACCCGACGAGCTGCTGGCAGCGGTTGAGTCGGCCACGCTGGACGATGTGCTGGCTTTCCACAAGGCCAACTATGGCCCGTCGGGCATGAACCTGGTGTTGGTGGGGGACCTGGACATGGCGGCGATCAACAGCGAGATCGAGCGCGCGTTTGGTGGTTGGACCGGTGGCAAGGCCGTGGTGCGCGCCGCCAAGCCGGCCAGCGCCCTGTCGGGTGGCACGCAAGACGTGCGGATGGACGGCAAGACCAGCGTATCGGTCGTGATCGGCCAGCCCAGCGGCCTGCGCTACAGCGACCCGGACTACCAGGCCCTGCGCCTGGCCACGGCTATCCTGGGTAGCGGCTTTACCGGCCGCCTGATGGCCAATGTGCGTGACAAGGAAGGCCTGACCTATGGCGTGGGTGCTGGCCTCAACAATGACATGTTCAACGACGGCGACTGGCGCATTGCGGCCACGTTTGCCCCCGGTTTGCTGGACAAGGGCATCGCCTCCACGCAGCATCAGCTCAAGCTCTGGTATGACGCAGGCGCCACACCGGCCGAGATCAGTGCACGCAAGAGCAACCTGATAGGTGCCTTCAAGGTGGATCTGGCCACCACCGGCGGCATGGCCGGCTCCTTGCTGGCGGCGGTGAACCGCGGCTACGACGTGACCTGGCTGGATGACTACCCGGTCAAGGTCAATGCGCTGACCAACGAGCAGGTCAACGCCACCATCAAGAAATACCTGAAGCCCGAGAGCATGGTGATGGTCAAAGCCGGAACGTTTAAGTAAATAGCCCCCACGCTCGTGCACTGCGTGTCACTCGCTGCCCCCCCGAGGGGGCTAAATCCGCTTGGGGCGGCCCGGCGCGGATTTGTCGCGCCCGCGCCGACTGCACCGAAGTAGGGCGCGCACCGCTCTCTCAGCACCGGATTTTCAAGCCTGCAACGGGCTTGATTCCGGTGCTTGCCTTTAAGGCCGATTTGGCGCAGAGTCTGCCATTGCCATGACGACCTTTACACCGCACAAACCGAGCTTGCTGCTGGTGGATGACCAGGTGCTCAACATCCAGTTGTTGCAGCACATTTTCAAAGACGATTACGCGATTTGTTCGGCCACCACCGGTGCGCAGGCATTGGCCCTGTGTGCGCGGCAAATTCCCGATCTGATTTTGCTGGACGTGGTGATGCCCGTGATGGACGGCCACCAGGTCTGCAGCCACCTCAAGGCCTACCCGCGCACGCGTGACATTCCGATTATTTTTGTCACCGGGCACAACAACCCCGAGGAAGAGTCGGCCGCCTTGCAAATGGGCGCGGTGGACTTCATTTCCAAGCCAGTCAATGCTCTCGTGGTGCGCGCCCGTGTCAGCGCCCAGTTGATGCTGCGGCAAACGCTGCGCCAGGTGCAAGACCTGAACCAGAATCTGGAAGCCCGCGTGGCACAGCGCACGGCCGAGCTGCAGCGGGCGCTGGAGCACTTGCAGCATTCACAAGAGGAACTGGCCCACAGCGCCGCCAATGCCACGCTGAGCACGTTGATAGCGGGCGTCTCCCATGAGCTGGGCACACCATTGGGCAACTGCAAGATGGTGGCCGGCACGTTGGCCGAGCACACGCGCGACCTGGTGCGCGATCTGCACGCCGGCCTGCTCAAGCGCTCCGGCCTGGAGCGCTACGCGGAGCAGGCCAGCGAGGGCGTGGCACTGCTGCAGCGCAACCTGGAACGTTCCGTCGAGTTGCTGGCAGATTTTCGGCAGGTAGCGGCGGACCAGGCCAGCGAGCAGCGCCGCAGCTTTGACCTGGCCGATGCGGTGCGCGAAATCCTGCACACGCTGAGCCCCAGCCTGAAGCGCCATGCACACCGTGTGGTGGTCGATATCCCGGACGGCATTGCCATGGACAGCCTGCCCGGTCCCTTGGGCCAGGTGGTGATCAATCTGGTCAACAACGCGTATTTGCATGCCTTTGACGGGCGCAACGACGGGGTGCTGACGATCCAGGCGCGAGAAGAAGATGGGCAGGTGCTGATGGGCTTTGCCGACAACGGCGTGGGCATGGCGCCCGAGCATCTGGCCAAGCTGTTCGAGCCGTTTTTCAGCACCAAGATCGGCAAGGGCGGTACCGGCTTGGGCATGGCCATTGTGCGCAACCTGGTGAACAAGACCCTGGGCGGGCGTATCAGCGTGGCGTCCACGTTGGGCGGTGGCACCCGCTTTGATCTGGTGTTGCCCTGCGTGCTGCCGGAGCAGCGCGGCAAATAGCCGCGAGCGACCCGCACCATGGTGCGCGTTGGGTTGCAGGGCCGTCGCTTGCCTTGGCGCGGAAATTGGAGCAGAGTTTGGCTTTGCCATGCCCAGTTCCACACATCCCAAACTCTCGCTGTTGGTGGTGGATGACGATTGCCACAACGCCGAGCTCTTGCACGTCATTTTCAAGAATGACTATGCGGTGCGCGTGGCTGCCAGCGGCGCGGAGGCATTGGCGTTGTGTGCCGACCAAACGCCTGATCTGATCCTGCTCGACATCATGATGCCGGGCATGGACGGGCACCAGGTCTGCAGTACGCTGAAGGCGGACGCGCGCACGCGTGACATCCCGATCATCTTTGTCACCAGCCAAAACGATCCGCAGCAGGAGTCAACCGCGCTGCGCCTGGGGGCGGTGGATTTCATCGCCAAGCCCGTCAACCAACTGGTGGTGCGTGCGCGGGTCAATGCACACCTGATGCTGCGCCAAACGCTGCGCGAGGTGCGAGACCTCAACCAGCATCTGGAGGCCCGCGTTGCAGAGCGCACCAGCGAACTGCAAACCGCGCTGGAGCATCTGCAGCAGTCGCAAACGCACCTGGCGCGCAGCGAAGCCAAGGCTACGTTGAGCACCCTGATCGCCGGTGTCTCCCACGAGCTGAACACCCCGCTGAGCAACAGCAAAATAGTGGCCAGCGCCCTGACCGAGCACACCCGTGCCACCGCACAGTTGGTCGAGTCGGGGCAGCTCAAACGCTCGGGTCTGAACCACTTCATGGCCCAGGTGAATGACGGCGTGGCGCTGCTGCAGCGCAATCTGGAACAGGCATTCAAATTCCTGGCCGATTTTCGGCAGGTGGCGGCGGACCAGGCCAGCGAGCAACGCCGGACCTTTGATCTGGCCCACACCGTGGGTGAAATACTGCACTCGCTGAGCCCCAGCTTGAAGCGCCATCCGCACCAGGTGGTAGTCGACATCCCAGACGGCATCACGATGGACAGCCTGCCCGGACCCTTGGGGCAGATTGTGATCAACCTGGTCAACAACGCCTACCTGCATGCTCTTGAAGGGCGTAGCGACGGTGTCGTGACGATTGGCGCCCGTCTGGACGGTGACCAGGTGCGGATGCGCGTCGCGGACAACGGAGTGGGCATGGACACTGACCATCTCGCCAAACTGTTTGTGCCCTTCTTCAGTACCAAGATCGGGCGGGGCGGCACGGGTCTGGGTATGGCCATCGTGCACAACCTGGTGACCAAGACCCTGGGTGGCAGCCTCACCGTGGCGTCTACCCCCGGCCAGGGCACGCAGTTTGACCTGGTGCTGCCGTGCACATTGCCGCTCTGAGTGCTATATTTTCACAAAGCAAACGCTTGCTAAAAATAATGGGATTTGGTATCGTCGGTGCATGAAGTCTGACGCAGCGCCGCCATCCTCCGAATCCGCCGCCAAACGCCCGCGTGGCCGCCCGCGCAAGACCGTGGACGAGCGCGACGACGGCAACCGCCGCCAGGCGTTGCTGGCCTCGGCCGCCAAGCTGTTCCGCCGCAAGGGCTTTGCCGCCACCACCACGCGCGACATTGCCGCCGCCGCCGGCATGCAAAGCGGCTCGCCGTTTTACCACTTCAAAAGCAAGGACGCGCTGTTGTACGCGGTGATGGAAGAGGGCATGCGCTCCGCGCTGGACCGCCAACGCGCGGCCGCGCAAGTGCCGGGCTATGCCAGCCTGACGCCGGGCGCCCAGCTCCGGGTACTGGTCACCGTGCACTTCCATGTTCTGCTGGGGCCGGGCAGCGATTTTGTGCCGGTCATGTTGTACGAGGCGCGCTCACTACCGCCACGCCAGCATAAGGCCCTGGGCCAACTGATTGCCGAATATGAGGCGCTGTGGTTGCCGGTGCTCAACGCCTTGCATGCCACGGGCGAGCTGCGCGCGCCGGTGCGCCTGGCCCGGCTGTTGATTCTGGGCGCGCTGAACTGGTCGGTGCAATGGTTTGATGCCAAGAAGGGCGCATCGCTGCAAGAGCTGTCGGATGCCGCGATGGACTTGTTCCTGAAACCCCGATGACCGACGCTGTACGGCGCGGCAAGCCTGCCGGGCCTTTCTTTAACTGCTTGATGGATTGAGGGTGTTTATGGCTTACGGTTCTGTGTTTGCTCCGAATCTGTTTGCGGGTAAGGTCGTCATCGTCACCGGCGGAGGCTCGGGCATAGGGCGCTGTGTGGCACACGAGTTGGCGGCCTTGGGGGCCACGGTGGCGCTGGTGGGGCGTAAGGTGGAAAAACTGCAAAAGGTGGCGGACGAGATTACGCAAGACGGGGGCACGGTTAGCTTCCAGGTTTGCGACATCCGCCAGGAAGAAGCGGTCAAGCAAACCGTGGCGGCCATCGTGGCGCAGCATGGTCAGGTGGATGGCCTGGTCAACAACGCCGGTGGCCAGTTCATGACGCCGCTGGAAGCCATCAGCGCCAAGGGCTGGGAGGCGGTGGTCAACACCAACTTGACCGGCGGCTTCTTGATGGCGCGCGAATGCTATCTGCAGGGCATGAACAAGTCCGGTGGATCAATAGTCAACATCGTGGCCGATATGTGGGGCTCCATGCCCGGCATGGGCCACAGCGGTGCGGCGCGGGCCGGCATGGTCAGCTTTACCGAAACGGCGGCACTGGAGTGGGCAGCCCGGGGCGTGCGCGTCAACGCGGTGGCGCCGGGCTATATCGCCTCCAGCGGCATGGACAACTATCCGCCCGAGGTGGGGCCGATGTTGCGCGAGATGGCCAAGACCATTCCTGCCGGACGCTTTGGCACCGAGGCCGAAACCGCCGCCGGTATCGTGTTTTTGCTAAGCCCGGCCGCGTCCTTCATCAGCGGCACCACGTTGCGCATCGACGGCGCGCGGCCGCAGGCCCGCAACGGCTACCCGATGCGCGTGCCCGATGCGTCGGTGCAAGCGCGCGATGCCGTCAAACCGTTCAATGGATTTCACCGGGCCGAGACACCGAAAGTGTTTCAGGTCTAAGTACCACTCC
>Ga0207976_100419_pt1 | contig 17368 bp, 10 predicted proteins | sample LakWasMe94_HOW11_2_FD_183916 | JGI IMG/M metagenome (GOLD analysis project Ga0207976, IMG submission 183916) | Freshwater sediment methanotrophic microbial communities from Lake Washington under simulated oxygen tension - Sediment Metagenome... | ecosystem: Environmental > Aquatic > Freshwater >... | reverse complement strand
CGCAACGTGACCAACAGCAGGCGCCCCATCACCAAGGCCGATGATTTTGATGGACTCAAGCTGCGCGTGATCCCCAACCCGGTGTTCCTGGAGACCTTCAAGGCCTTCAAGGCCAACCCCGTGCCCATGCCGTTTGCCGAGCTGTACGGCGCGCTGGAAGCCAAGGCCGTGGACGGCCAGGAGAACCCCTATGCCGTGATCCTGTCGAACAAGATGTTCGAGGTGCAGAAGTACGTGAGCGCCACCAACCACGTGTACGCCGCCAACATCGTGCTGGTGAGCAAGAAGTTCTGGGACCAGCTCACCCCCGCTGAGCAGAAGATGATGCACGACGCTGCCAACGAGTCGCGTGGCTACCAGCGCCAGGTGAGCCGCGCTGCAGCGCAGCGTTCGGTGGGGGACCTGCAGGCCAAAGGCATGGCCTACAACGAGATCACGCCCGCCGAGCTGGCGCGCATGCAGCAGATCGCCAAGCCCGTGATCGAGAAGTTCGCGGCCACCTATGACCCGGCGATTGTGAAGCTCTACAACGACGAACTCACCCGCATCCGCAAGTAAGCCACCTGGTCCGAAACCTATGAAAATTCTCATCCTCCACGGCCCCAACCTCAACCTGTTCGGGCGCCGCGAACCCCATATCTACGGCACCACCACGCTGGCCCAGATCAACGATCGTTTGCTCAAGCTCGCTACAGAGCTGGGTGTGGAGCTCGACATCGTGCAGTCCAACCATGAGGGCGCGCTGATCGACTTCCTGCACGCGAACATCGATGCAGCGCAGGGCGCACTCGTGAATCCTGCGGGGCTGACACAGCACGGCGTGCCGCTGCACGACGCCATCAAGGCCATGCCTTTCCCGGTGATCGAAGTGCACATGTCTAATATCGCCGCGCGCGAGGCCTGGCGCGCGCACTCCATCATCTCGCCCGCCGTCAAGGCCACGGTGCAGGGCTTCGGTCCCCACTCCTACCTGGCCGGGCTGCGGGCGCTGGTGGACAGCCTGCGCGAGGCCGCCCAGGTTGCCTGAGCGGTGCGGGCGCACGGTGGTGGGCGTTCAACGTGTCCTCTGAAAAGTCGTAGTCCAGTGATGGACCGGCGCTGGCTTCTGCCGTGCTGGTACCGAGCAGTGTTTGATTCGTTATTTTTGGATCAAATCGACCGCTAGTGCTTTGATTTATTGCGCTGTGCGCTATACAAATAGTAGCGTTGTAGTTGACTTCAACGCTACCCACCTCGCCAGTCGCTTTGCCAGCGAGGCCAGGCATCAGGTGGTGAGGTGCATGGGCAAAAATCAGACTGGCTGGGGTCTGTTCGACAGCGCACAGACGCGCAGCATGTGCCCCTTGTACAAGAGGATCGGAGCGTACCCGCCATGTGGTTGCGCCATTCACTTGTGTACCAGGAGCCGTCCATGTCCCATCCATCCAACCTTACCTCTGCGTGGGACACGTCTTCCGTGGGGCAGCCGGCAGACATATCGCTGCTGGAACTCTCCCATCTGGGTGAACACCTGGTGCATTGCGGCGCATTGCGGGGGCCGCTGGACCGGTTGCTCGGTGGCGCTGCATGGCTGCAGGCCCAGGTGGCAGAGCATGTGGTGACGGTTGCACTGCTGGTCACCTTGCTGGTGGGGGCTGTATCGCTGGTGCGGTAGGGCGCGCGCGCATGGGCTTACGCACACCATGGCCCTGGGTTCCCTACGCGATGGACCGCATGCTCGATGCCCGGGCAGGCTCGGTGCTGGAGCCCCTGCGGGCCGAAGTGTTTGGCGTGGCCCGCTTCGAAGAGCATGGCCGGCACCTCGGTTCCTCCCACGACGCAGGCAAGGCGCCCTTTGGCCGCACCACGTTTTACCCGCGTCTGCAGAGCAACATCCGCGCACTACGGGGCGCGTACCGCTACCTGTTTGACGCACCGCATGACGAGCATGCGATCAGCCCCGCCGCTGAATGGCTGTTTGACAACTTCCATTTGATCGAAAGCCAGCTCAAGGAGATCCGGGCCGGGCTACCGCCGCGTTACTACCGCTCGCTGCCCGTGCTCAAAGACGCTCCGCTGGTGGGCCTGCCGCGTGTGTACGGTGTGGCCTGGTCGTTTGTGGCCCATACCGACAGTGCGTTCGATGAATCGCTGCTCGTGCAGTACCTGAACGCTTACCAGGAGACCCGCGAGTTGAGCCAGGGCGAGCTGTGGGCGTTGCCCACCACGCTGCGCGTGGTGCTCATCGAAAACCTGCGCCGCCTGGCAGAGCGCCTGGCCAGCCACAAGGCCGCGCAGGAGCTGGCCAGCCTGTGCGCCGCCCGCAGCCAGGACCTGAACGGGCTGACACTGGATGCTGCCTGCGCCGCCATGGAGCGGCGTGGCGTGGCCCCGGTGTTCCTTGCCCACCTGGCGCAGTCGATGATGGGGCGCGGCGTGGTGGGCGGGCATGCCGCTGCAGGCACGCCATCGCCCGTGCAGCAGTGGTTGTTGTCCGCGGTGCCCGACCTGGTGGCGTTGCAGGCCCAGCAACAGATTAACCAGGCCGCCGACCAGCTGAGCATGGGCAAAGCCGTTACCGCACTGCGGCGGGTGGGCGCTGCCGACTGGTCCGACATCATCAGCCAGACCAGCCTGGTGCTGCGCGCCATGCTGCAGTCGCCCGTGTTTGCGGCCGAGGACGAGTCCACCCGCAACACCACCTTGCATGGCATTGAAAACCTGTCAGCCCGCAGCGGGCAGGGCGAGGCCGCGGTGGCGCGGACGCTGTTATTGCTGATGTCGGGCGCAGACCGTGAGCCTCAGGATGAGACTGGGGCTGAACAGGCGTTGGCAGGCTATTGGCTGCAAGGCGCCGGGCGCGGCCAGCTGGAGCATGCCCTGGGCGTGCGCCGACATACCACCGATGTGTTGTCCCTGTGGCGTTCTGCGGTGGGTCTGTCGCGTGTGCCGTTGTACCTGGGCGCATTGCTGCTGGGCTCGCTCGGTCTGCTGGCCTGGCTGATGGCGCCCCTGTGGGGTGTGCAGGCGGGGCCCGATACCAGCGCAGCCCATCTTGCGGGCCTGGCGCTGGTCGCCGCTTTGTTGCTGCTGCCCGTGTCCGAGATCGTGGTGGCCGTGGTCAACCGGCTCATTGGCGAATCCGTCCGGCCCACCTACATGCCCCGCTACCTGCTGCCAGCGGGCATTCCGGTATCGGCACGTGTGCTGGTGGCGATCCCGGCGCTGCTCAGCAGCACCGGCACCATCGACCGGCTGACGCACCGCCTGCACCTGCATTACCTGGCCAACCCCGAGCCCTGTGCGCAATTTGCGCTGCTGACCGACGGTGTGGATGCCGATCTGCAAGACCTGCCCGAAGACGGCCCGCTGCTGGCCCATGCCCAGAGCCAGATGCAGGCTCTGAACCAGCAGCACCCCGTGACTCCAGGCAGTGCCCCGCGTTTTGTGCTGCTGCACCGCGCGCGCACCTACAGCCCCACGCAGCAGCAGTGGATCGGCTGGGAACGCAAGCGCGGCAAGCTCGAACAGCTGGTGGCCGCACTCGCCACCAGGGGGCAGGGCGCCTTTCTGGACCTGGACGAACTCTCGCACCTGGCACCGCAGACTCGCTATGTGCTCACGCTGGACAGCGATACGCAGCTGCCCCCGGGCCGCCTGCGCAGCCTGGTGGGCGTGGCCGAGCACCCCGAGAACCAGCCCCGGCTGGATGCCACGGGCCAGCGCGTGGTGCAGGGCTACGGCATCCTGCAGCCCCGGGTGCTCGCGCCACTGCCCACCGCTGCCACGACCTCGTTGTGGCAGTGGCTGTTTGCGGGCCAGCAGGGGCTGGACCCGTACAGCGCCATGACGTCTGACGTGTACCAGGACTTTTTTGCCGAAGGCAGTTTCACCGGCAAGGGCCTGCTGCATGTGGCCACCGTGCACGCCGTGCTGGGCGGGCGCCTGCCAGCCGACCAGGTGCTGAGCCACGACCTGCTGGAAGGCGCGCTGGCACGCTGCGCCGTGGTGAGCGATGTGACGCTGGTGGAGGCGGAGCCCGAACACAGTGACACCGCCGCCGCCCGCCTGCACCGCTGGACGCGGGGCGACTGGCAGCTGTGGCCCTTTCTGGCCCAGGCCCACCGCTGGGGCCTCTCACCCACCAACCGCTGGAAGCTGCTGGACAACCTGCGCCGGTCGCTCGTGGCACCCGTATCGCTGGTACTGGTGGTGCTGGCCCTGGCGGGGCTGGGCCTGCCTTTGGCCAGCACGCTGGCGCTGGTGGTGGCTGCCTATGTGGCTGCGCCCTTGATGGGCGCGCTGGCGGGCTGGGTGCCCAGCCGCTTTGGGCTGGTCGGCATGCGCTTTGTGCACGAAGCATCGGGCGACCTGTTGCGCGCCCTGGCCAGTGGTGTGTGGCACCTGGCCCTGCTGCCGCAGCAGGCCCTGTTGCTGGGCGATGCCGTGGTGCGCACCGTGCACCGGCAGGCCGTGAGCCGCTGGCACCTGCTGGAGTGGACCACGGCCGAGGCCGCACAGAGCAGCCTGATCACAGGCCTGGCGGCCACGCTGCGCAGACACAAGGCGGCACCCTTGCTGGCGCTGGGCTGTGGCCTGGCACTGTGGGCCGGTGGAACCTTGGCACCTTGGACTTTGGTGGGGCCGCTGCTGACGCTGTGGGCGCTGTCGCCGCTGCTGGTGTGGCTGGCCAACCGCGTTCCGTCTGGCCTGGGCAACCCAACCTTGTCGGTACAAGACCAGGACCTGCTGCACGGGGTGGCGCGAGACACCTGGCGATTGTTCGAGCGCTGTGTGGATGCCTCCAACCATCACCTGCCGCCCGACAACCTGCAGACCGCCCCGTATGAAATGGTGGCGCACCGTACCTCGCCCACCAACATCGGGCTGTACCTGCTGAGCGCCAGTTGCGCGCGCCGGTTCGGCTGGATCGGCACGCTGGAGCTGCTCGACCGGCTCGAAGCCACCCTCGCGACCCTGCAGGTGATGGAACGGCACCGGGGCCACTTCCTGAACTGGTACGACACCGAAACCCTGCAGCCTCTGCACCCGCGTTATGTGTCCACGGTGGACAGCGGCAACCTCTGCGCCCACCTGGTGGCCGTGGCGCAGGCCTGCCATGCGCTGGCGGCGCAGCCGCTGTCGCCGCACGCGGGCGAGCAGGCCATCCGCGCATCGCTGGCGCGGCTGCAGCCCCGGCTGGGCATCCACCACCCAGGCATGCGCGGGTTGCACCACCCTTCTGCGCTGAGCCGCCTGCTTGGCATGCGCCCGCCAGACGCAGCGCATCTGCCCGAGGCCACGGCGTTTCGCGCGCTACTGGCGCAGGCGCAGGACGAACTGCGCAGCATGGCCCAGCCACGCCACCCGGCCATCGTGCACAGCCCGCCCACAGAACAGGACGAACTGCTGTGGCTGCTGGCCGACCACCTGGCCATACTGCAGTCGGTGGACCGTGACCAGCAAGCAGCACACCACGGCGGCGCACCCGAGACCACGCGCCGCCTCATGGCCCTGGCCGAGGGGCTGGACGCCCTGGCCTGGCAGGCCGACTTCCGGTTTCTGTACCACCCCCGGCGGCACCTGCTGCACATTGGCTACCGGGTGGACGAGCAGCAGTTGGACACCTCGTTTTATGACCTGCTCGCGTCCGAGTCGCGCACTACCAGCCTCCTGGCTGTGGCCAAGGGCGACCTGCCGGTGAAACACTGGGCGGCCCTGGGGCGGCCGTTTTTTGCGAGCGGCCACCATGCGGTGCTGCGCTCGTGGTCGGGCTCGATGTTCGAGTACCTGATGCCCACGCTGGTCATGGCTGAGCCGTATCACAGCGCACTGGGCGAGGCCGGACGGTCGGCCCTGCGCGAGCAGGTGGCGCTGGTGCAGGGGCTGGGCAAAGATATGCCCTGGGGCATTTCTGAATGCGCCTATGCTGGGCGCGACCACACCCTGGCGTACCAGTACGCGCCGCAGGGTGTGCCGCGCCTGGCCTTGCGCCGCACGCCGGTGGGCGAGATGGTGATTGCGCCCTATGCCACTGCGCTGGCCACGCAGGTGGATGCCCGCGCAGCCTGCGCCAACTTCCGCACCCTGGAAGCGCTGTCGGCGCGTGGGCGCTACGGCTTCTACGAGGCATTGGACTTCACGCCCGAACGGCAGACCCACGGCGAGCGGTTTACCCTGGTCAGCACCTACATGGCCCACCACCAGGGCATGACCATCGTGGCGCTGGCCAATGTGCTGCTCAGCGGCGTGGCCCAGCGCTGGGGCACGGCGCATGCCCGCATCGAGGCCGTACTGCCGTTGCTGCAGGAGTGCGCCCCGCGCGAGCTCCCCACCTTGCAGGCGACACCGCCGCGTCTGCCGCTGCATGCGCGCCAGCAAAAAACGCCGGACCATGTGCGCTCTGTCACCCCGGGTGCCCACGCGCTGGAGCCGACACACCTGCTGGGCAACGGGCGCTACAGCGTCACCCTGCGCGCCAATGGGGCAGGGTGGAGCCGCTGGCACCAGACGGGCATCACCCGCTGGCGCGACGATGCGCTGCGCGACGCGCACGGCAGTTTTCTGTATGTGCGGCAGATGGGCTCCAGCGTGCCCGTGTCCGTCACCAGCCACCCCGCTCCCGATGCGCGAGCGGTGTACGGCAGCATCTTCCACACCGACCGCGTGTGTTTTGATGCACTGTGGCCGGGGTTGCGCGTGCACGCCACGGTGTGGGTGAGCCCGGAAAACGACATCGAACTGCGCAAGGTGGTGGTGAGCAACCTGGGCGACGCGGTGATCGAGCTGGAGCTGATCTCGGCCTTGGACATCACCCTGGCCACCCACGCGGCCGACGAGGCGCACCCCGCGTTCTCCAACCTTTTCATTGCCGCCGATTGGCTGCCTGCACAGCAGGCCCTGCGGTTTGTGCGCACCCCCCGCCTGCAGACCGAGACCACGCTACAGGCCGCCCACTTTGTCGCAGATACCCAAGGGCACGTGCTGGGCCTGCGTTGCCAGACCGACCGGCAGCTCTGGCTGGGGCGCAACCACACGCCAGGCCAGCCGTTGGCGATGCTGGACTGTGTGCCGGAGGTGCCCGCCACGCTGGACACGGGCCTGGACCCGGTAGCCGCCATGGGCGTGATGCTGCGCATTGCGCCTGGCGCGCAGGCCTGTGTCACGTTTGCCACGGCGGCATCGCCAGACCCGGCCACGCTGCTGGCCATCATCGACAAGTACCGCCAGCCCAGCTATCTGGAGCGGGCATCGGCCATGTCGGCCACGCTCGCCAGCATCCAGTGGGCATCGCACCGCCCGCACCGCGACTACCTACCCGCGCTGCAGGCACTGACCACGGCGCTGGTGTTCACGCTGCCCAAGGTCCACAGCACCCACCTGGGTGTGCTGACCGAGGCCCAGGCCGCCCGTCCCGTGTGTGACCGGCGCACGCTGTGGCAACTGGGCCCGTCGGGTGACCGGCCCATTGTGCTGGTGATGGCCGGATCGCCCCAGGGCATGGGCCTGCTGCGCACGCTGGCCCAGGCGCTGCGCGAATGGGCGCATGGCGGCGTGGCCTGCGACCTGGTGGTGCTCAGCAGTGAGTCTCACTCGTACCATATGCCCTTGCAGCGCGAGCTGACGCTGCTGCGCGAACACCACGATGCCGACCTCGCCACACACACCGGCCCGGCGGTGACCAGCCTGCGGGTGCTGCGGCTCGATGAGCTGTCGGCTGCACAGCTGGGCACCTTGGCGAGCCTGGCCCGTATCACCCTCCATGCTGATGGCCATGCCCTCATGCACCAGGTAAAGGCCTGGGTGGCTGCCCATGGGGTGTCCATGGCCAGCCCTTGGCGCGGCGGTGCCACGGACGAAGTACCCACGCACCAGGGCAGCGCCCCGGTGCTCGCGCCAGTGGGCGGCTTTGCACCTGCGACCGGTACCTTTGGGTTTGAAGTGTCGGCAATGCTGCGGCCTGCCAAACCCTGGGTCAATGTGCTGGCCAATGCGCAGCTGGGGACCATGGTGTCGGAAAGCGGCGCAGGCAACACCTGGGCGCTCAACAGCCGCCTGAACCAGCTCACCGCGTGGTCGAATGACCCGGTGGCTGACCCGCCCGCCGAATGGCTGTTGTTGCAGGACCGCCGCACGCGCGAGGTGTGGAGCCTGACGCCCTCGGCCTGGGGCGCCGCCGATGTGGTGTACGGCGTGGAACATGCCCAGGGCACCACCACCATCCGCCACCGCAGAGGCGCGCTGGAGGTGGAGGTGCGCTGGTGCGTGGACCCCGTCACCGCCATCAAGCAGGTGTTTGTGCAGGTGCGAAACCTGGGCAACCGGCGCGAGCACTTGCGCCTGGTGGGCATGGTGGAGTGGATGATGGGTGAAAAGCGCAGCGACCGCGCCACGCTGGCCACCGCACCGTGTTTTGCACCGCTGCCCGACGGCCGCTTGCTGGGCCTGTTGTGCACGCAGACCGAGGCGGCTGCGGGCTTGGGCGGGGGCACGGCCTTTTTCTGCGAAGCCTCGGCTGGGCCGGGCACGGACGACCGTGCCAACGACAGCCTGGACTGGACCTGCGACCGCCGCGAGTTCTTCGATGCCCAGGGCGATCTGGTGGTACCCCTGCAGCTGGGGCAGCGCAGCGGGTTTGGGCTGGACCCCTGTGCAGCCCTGTCGCGATTGGTGACCTTGCGGGCAGGGGCGGTGTTTGAGCGCGTGTACCTGATGGGCTACGCCCCCACCGAGGCTGCGGCACGCACGCTGGGTGCCCAGGCAATGGCCGTTGCGGCCCGCACGCGAGAGAAGGCCTCCCTCGACCAGTGGAATCTGCTGCTGGGCGCGACGCAGGTGGCCACGCCCGATCCACTGTTCGACGTGCTGGTCAACCGCTGGCTGCTGTACCAGACGGTGTCTTCACGCCTGTTTGCCAAAGCGGGCTTTTACCAGGCGGGCGGTGCCACGGGCTACCGCGACCAGTTGCAGGATTCCATGGCGCTGGCCTGGGCGCAGCCGGGCACCTTGCGCGCGCAGATCGTGCTGTGCGCATCGCGCCAGTTTGAAGCGGGCGATGTGCAGCATTGGTGGCACACGCCGGGCGGGGCCGGGGTGCGCACCCATTTCTCGGATGACCTGTTGTGGTTGCCCTTTGCCTGCGCTCATTATCTGGAGCGCACTGCAGACCACGGTTTGCTGCAGGAGCAGGTGGCGTTCCTTGAAGGTTCTGCGATCCCCGACGGGGCGGAAGACATCTACGAATCCCCCAGCGCCAGCGCCACAACGGCCAGTGTGTACGAGCATGCCGCCCGCACCATAGACCGCAGCCTGCGCACCGGCGCACATGGCCTGCCGCTGATGGGCGGGGGCGACTGGAACGACGGCATGAACCGCGTGGGCGACGGTGGGCGCGGTGAATCGGTGTGGCTGGCGTGGTTCCTGTGCGCCATCGTCACCGACTGGATTCCGATCGCCCGCGATCATGGCGATTGGGAGCGCGTGCAGCGCTGGGACGCTGCCCTGACCGGCTGGCGCGTGGCACTGGAAAACCAGGCGTGGGACGGTGACTGGTACCAGCGCGCCTTTTTTGACGATGGCACGGCCCTGGGCAGCCACACGCGGGACGAGGGTCGCATTGACCTGATCGCGCAGGCCTGGGCAGTGCTCTCGGGCGCAGCAAAGCTTGCGCGGCAGCGCCAGGCCATGGACGCGGTCGAGGCGCATCTGATCAACCCCGCAGCAGGCTTGATCCAGCTCCTCATGCCCCCATTGCGCCATGCATCACCTAGCGCGGGTTACATCCAGGCCTACCCGCCCGGCGTGCGCGAGAACGGCGGGCAGTATGCCCATGGCGGCGTATGGGCGCTGATGGCCGCTGCAGAACTGGCGCTGCAGAAGCCTGAGCACCCCGGTGCGTTCGATGTGCCTTACCGTTACTTCACCTACCTGAGTCCGGCGCACCGCGCCCAGCACCCCGTCTGGGGGCCGGTGTATGCCGTCGAGCCCTATGTGATGGCGGCCGACATCTACAGCCAGCCGCCCTATGTGGGGCGCGGCGGCTGGAGTTGGTACACCGGAGCAGCAGGCTGGCTGCACCGAGCAGCGGTGGAGTCCATCGTGGGGCTGCAGATGCGGGCGCAAGAGCTGTTCTTCACGCCTTGTCTGCCGCCACACTGGCCGGGTTCAGAGCTGACGCTGGTGCGTTCAGGACGCACGCTGCGGTTTGTGCTGGTGCGCGTTGCCGCAGGAGCCTCAGCGGTCTTGCCGTCGAACGTCCCACCGGACGCCCGATGGTTGCAGGTGGGCGAGCGGCTACGCTGGGGTGACGGGCCCGATGGCCAGTGTTTTGTGATTCCGTTGCCTGGGTAGGGCATGCGCAGAGTGCATCTTTTGTGGGGCCTTGGTGCACCTTGACATCCGGCATTTGGTAATTGTGTGTATGTGCGATACCGTACAGACCTTGTTCGGCGCGCTGCCACAAACTTGCGGCATGCCCAGGCGGCAGGCAAGGCCGCAGGGGCACAGCACCGCGATACACCAAGGTTCCACCATAAAACGCTCCAATATCCCCCTTCAAAACCAGTTGCTGGCAGCCTTGCCCGAGCCAGACCTGCAGCGCTGGCTTCCATTGCTGGAACCTGTGGAACTGGCTTTGGGACAGGTGCTGTACGAATCGGGTGCGGCCATGCCGCACGTGTATTTCCCCACCAGTGCCATCGTGTCGCTGCTGTATGTGCTGGAGGATGGCGCGTCGGCGGAGATCGCGGTGGTGGGCTACGAGGGCTTGGTGGGCATATCGATCTTCATGGGCGGTGGAACCACGCCCAGCCGGGCAGTGGTGCAAAGTGCTGGGGCGGGATTTCGGCTGCGTGCGGACGTCATCAAATCCGAGTTTGAACATGCAGGACCGGTCATGCACCTGTTGCTGCGCTACACGCAGGCACTCATCACCCAGATGGCACAAACCGCCGTGTGCAACCGCCACCACTCGCTGGACCAGCAGCTGTGTCGCTGGCTGCTGCTGAGTCTGGACCGCTTGCCCAGCACCCAGTTGATCATGACGCAAGAGTTGATCGCCAACATGCTGGGCGTGCGGCGCGAAGGGGTGACCGAGGCCGCACTCAAGCTGCAGCGGTCGGGCCTCATCAGCTATGCGCGCGGGCACATCAACGTGCTGGACCGCCCGGGGCTGGAGCGCCGCACCTGCGAGTGCTATGAGGTGGTCAAAAAGGAATACGACCGACTGCTGCCATTGGTCGTGGCGAGCTAGGGGCGCCGACCTGGCAGACAGTGTGAATCGGTCCCCCTCTGATCCTGCGGGATGAAGACGTCGCACAGGGCCTGCACCCTGTGTGCGCTGGCAGACAGTCGCACCGCGCAAAGCCACCCACACTGGGCTCCACCTTGCGCAAGGCAAGGCATTGCGCAGGGGTCCTGGCGCTGCACTCCCGTGCAGTGCGGACAACAGCCCAAGGCCCCGCAATGCAAAGCAAAGACAACACCCTTCTTCAGCAACTGCCGACTGCGGCGCGCGAGCGTTTGCTGCAGCACTGCGAGCCCTTCGAGCTGGTACTTTCAGCCGAACTGAGCACCCGCGGCCGACCACTGGCGCATGCCCATTTCCCGACCGAAGGTTTTTTGTCGCTGGTCATTGATGTGGACAGCCACCCCCCGCTGGAAGTGGGCATGGTGGGGGCAGAGGCCATGCTGGGCTCGGAGCTGATCCTGGGGCTCGCAGCCACGCCGTGGCGGGCCCTGGTGCAGGGCGCCGGGTCTAGCTGGCGCATTGGCGCCAAACAGTTGCGTGCGCAGATCGACGCGATTCCCGAATTGGAGGCCTTGATTCAGGCCTGCCTGCTGGCGCGACTGCACCAGCAGACGCTGGCTGCAGCGTGCCAGCGCTATCACCTCATTGCCCCCCGCCTGGCGCGCTGGCTGCTGATGAGCCAGGACCGATCGTTGTCGGACTCGTTTCACCTCACGCAAGAATTCATGGCACTGATGCTGGGCGTGCGCCGCGTGGGAGTGACGGAGGCGGCGGGGCACTTTCAGGATGCGGGCCTGATCACCTACCAGCGGGGTGAACTCACCGTGCTCAACCGTAAAGCGTTGGAGGCCGAGGCCTGCAGTTGCTACGCAGCGGACAAGGCCATCTATCGTCGGTTGATGAAATACAGCAGCCCGTAGCTCGCCGGAGTTCTGGCTAAGGACTGCGGGTACCGGGTTGACTTCTCATTCACGGTTTGATCTGCAGATCGTCTTGAATGCTGCGAATGCCCAGCACGCTGTGGGCAATCGTCACCCAGCGGTTGGCGCGGGGCATGCCCTGTGGTTGCATGACATTGGGAGATTCAGGCGCCGGAATGGGTGGGGGCAGGGGGGAATCGGCATGCACTGCACTGGCGGGGGCGGAGTGCTCGTCGGCACCCGTTGGGGCGTGGCGTTCCTGGTAGAGCTGGCTGGGTACGGGAGCCAGCAACCGCTTGGCGCGCAGCGCCTGCAGGTCCGGCGTGTGGCCTTGGCGTACTGCCAGAGCCGGCGCGGTGCCATTGGAGAACATGAAACTGTCCACCGATTTCACACCGGACACGGTTTGCGCCACAAACACAGCCAGGTCGATCTGCGTGGGGTCTGCGGCCATGCCGCTGAGCAGCACCACGCCCTGGTGCGATTCCACACGGATGTTGTAGCTATTGACTACGGGTGACAGGATGAGTGCGGCCCGCACCCGCGAAGTGATCACGCCGTCTTCCAGGTAGGCCACCGGCGACGGGCTGGCGGGTGGCCACTCGGTCACCATATCGCTGCGCTTGCAGCCCTGCAGCGGCAGCAGTGCAAGCACCATCATCAGCGCAGAAAGGGCGGTGGGCAGCGGCTGTTGGTGACGCTGAAGTGTCGGGTGGCGCATGGTGAAAGATTCCCTGGAAAAGCCCGGTCGCCCAAGCGGGGTTGGCCGTGTCTTCACTGTGTGCCCCCGTGGTGCGTTTGTCTGTTCGTAACCGTACCCACCCAGGTGTGAGCAGCCGTTGCGGGCTGCGAAGCCAGGCTGATGGCTGCCGCAAGCCAGGGCCTCCAGCTCAAGGGTGCTGGTCCGGGCGGTCTGTGATGTCGGTACCTTCCGTTTTTCCAAACGCATACCCGCATCGTTCGCGCTTGGCGGCATACATGGCTGCGTCGGCACAGGCCAGCAGGGCGTCTGCCTGCGTGCCATGCTGGGGGCAGATGGCCACCCCGATGCTGGGGCGCACCAGCAGTTGCAGGTGGCCAATCTTCATGGGGCAACACACCGCCTGCAGCAGTTTGGCGCACAACTGGTGTAGCGGCGCTTCGTCCGCCACACCTCGGAGCAGGCAGGCAAACTCATCGCCGCCCAGGCGCACCACCAGGTCGCCATGGCGCACAGCGGCGTTCAGTCGCGCGGCTGTGATGCGCAATACCTCGTCGCCCACGCCGTGACCGTGGGTGTCGTTCACGGTCTTGAAGTTGTCGAGGTCGATGAACAACACCGTCGGTCCGGGTTGCAGGGAGTGCCTTTGGTCCAGCAAGTCTTCCAGGCGCAGTAGCAGATGGCGCCGGTTGGGCAGGTTGGTCAACTCGTCGTGCAGCGCCTGGTGTCGCGCCAGGCGCTCACCGTTGCGCACGCGGTCCAAATCGGCCAGCGCCTGGGTCAGTGCCGCCTGAGTGCCTTCCATGGTGCGCTCCAGGGCGTGGCGTTCTGCGGCTTCACGCGCCATTACCTGCAGCATCTGCTGCATGGCTGCCACACAGGTGCTCACACTGGGCTCGCCCAGGTTTTGATTGGCATGCGATGGGGGCGCCATCCACAGCCGGCCGTGCTGGGTGCTGGAGCCCTGTGCCCACTTCACTTGCAGCGAACGCAGCCACAGCTTCCAGCGCTGGACTTGTTCTGCTGTGGGCCAAGTGGCCGCCAGGGCCTTGCCCCACTCCCATGGTCTTTGGTTGCTGTCCATACGATTCATCAGGTGTTTCCGCCTCGCGGCACGAAGACGGTATGAGCCACAACACCGACGCCGCTCCGGTGTGCCTGCCTCACCAGGTCAAGCGGTTGGCGGGCCAGCCAAGGCATCTGAACAGTGATTTGCCAGTGCCAGAGTCTGCTTGCTGCAAGGGGCGTGTACCGTCTGGCAGCGCACATAAACGTGGTAGGCAGCGCTGGCAAGGTCAATGTTGCAGGTGTTACATTTGTTCGAAGCGTTAGCTGCCGCGGGCGCAGCGCCTTTGCAAAGCGCTTCAGGCCGTTGCCCAGCACCTTCCGTCCCCGCCAAGGAACCGTCCCATGTCACCAGAACGCCAACGGCTCATCCGCATGCTGTTCGACGAGTACATCGAGATGTATGCCGGACGCGATGCCCGGCTGGTGGATCGCTTCAGCGAGAACTTCAGCGGCTTTGCGGGCAGCAGCGACAAGCTCATCAAAACCCGCAGCGAATGGGTGGACATCACGCAGACCGACTTTGCGCAGGTGCCCGGGCGCATCGGCATCGAGGTGCTGGACCTGTTCCCGCAGGAACTGGGCGCCGATGTGCTGGCCGTGACCGCGTTTTTCCACATCCACCTGCCCAACCCCGACCCGCTGTTTGCCAGCGAGACCGCCCGCTTGGTGCTCGTCTTCCGGCAGGAGGGCGATGACTGGAAGATTGCGCACAGCAGCATCTCCATCCCGTATGGACTGGCCCGAGACGGCGAGGTGTACCCCGTCAGCCGCCTACAGCAGCGCAACCAGGAGCTGCAGACGTTGGTGGATGAGCGCACCCAGGCACTGGCCCAGGCCAACAACCAGCTGCAGCTGCTCAGCAACACCGACGGCCTGACCGGTATCGCCAACCGCCGCCATTTTGACCAGACCTTGGCCCATGAATGGGCTCGCGCACAACGGGCCCACGGACCACTGTCGCTGATCATGCTGGACGTGGATGTGTTCAAGCACTTCAATGACCACTACGGCCATCTGGCGGGCGATGCCTGCCTGAAATCCCTGGCCCTGACGCTGGCACAGACCGGGGGACGGCGCGATGGCGACCTGGTAGCGCGCTTTGGCGGCGAGGAGTTTGTGGTGCTGCTGCCCGGCGCCGATGCCCGGGTCGCCCTGGAGATGGCCCAGCACATCCAGCAAGCCATCCAGGCGCTGGCCTTGCCGCACGAGGGTGCGCCGTGGGGCATCGTGACGGTGAGCTTCGGCGTGGCCACCATGGCGCCACAGCGCGAGCAGTTGGCCGAAGAGCTGGTACGCCGCGCGGACCGCGCGATGTACCGTGCCAAGCAAGGCGGCCGCAACCGCATCGAGCAGGCGCCGGAGCAATAAAACGGGGTGGGTCGGGTTTTACCTGGCCGCCAGCCGAGCGAATTCTTCTGCCACACCCCGCACCGTGAGCGGCGCACAGCCTTCGGCATGGTTGCTGATGGTCACGAAGGCGTTCTGTCCACGGCCTGTGATGCCTGCGATCACTGCGGCCAGTGCCGCCCGGGTGTCCAGGTCCGGGTGGTGCAGGCGGTCGTAGGGTTCGTACATCCGCTCGGCCTCTTCATAGCCGTAGGGGCCGTGCACAGGGTTCAGGTTCCAGCGGCACACCAGCGGGCCCGGCCACAGAGCACGCAGCATGGGCAGTTGGTCGTGGAGCGGCGGCATCTTGGCATGCAGCCCCAGGCAATAGGTGGCGCCCGCTTCACGCAGCACGGCCGCAAAGTCGGGCGTCAGCCACTCGGGGTCGCGCACCTCCAGGGCAATCACCCCATCGGGCGCCAGTGGTGCCAGCGGGGGCAGGGCCAGCAGCATGGTACGCAGGCGATCCAGCAAGGCGGGCATGCGATCGAGCTGCGCCAGCGGCAGGGGGCTGAGCTGGAATACCAGCGCGCCTAGCTTGTGGCCCAGGCCCTGGAGCGCCGGCTCCACACATTCGCTGCGGGCCAGCTCGGGGCTGAGGAACGCCGGGTTGGGCTGGCGGCCGCGTCCGTCTTCGCTGCGCACCAGTGCATCCGTCACCACGCTGGGCGCCTTGACCACAAACCGGAAGTCGTCGGGCACTTGCGACGCATAGCGCTCGTATTGGCTCACCGTGAGCGGCCGGTAGAAGCTGCGGTCGATGCTTACCGTGCGCATCAGCGGGTGCTGGGCGTACACGGCCAGCCCCTGTTTGGACAGCTGCGTGTCGGAGTGCTCGCCCTCCCACACCAGGCCTTTCCAGCCAGGGTAGGTCCATGACGAAGTGCCCAGGCGCAACTGGCGGGGCAGGGTGGCGGCCAAGGCTTCCAGAGCGTCGTCCAGAACAACTGAGGCTACCGTGCCAGACCGAGTACGCCGTGCAGTGGACTCAGCGCCTTGCGTGGGGGATGGAGCCGATGGCCCGTTGGCCGGCACGTCTGCCGGCGGGGGCTTGGGAAGCGTGTCGCCAAAAAGATCGTCTTGCATGCGCTGCGGTGGTGCGGCTTGGTGCGGTACGGCGGGGCAGGTTGCGCTACGAGCTGCCAAACAGCCCGCTCTCGTCCAGCAGGTCAAACGTGATCTGGGGGTGGGTGTCCATGCTTTTCTTGATGGCAGCCGGTATGGCCTGCCGTGTCTTGCGGCACAGGCCCGGCTGTTCGTGCACCAGGATCGCAATTCCCCGCAGGCTGCGCACCTCGTTCGGGCTTTGGGTGATAGACAGGCGGATGCCCAGTTGCTGCTCCATGCGCTCCTGCATCCTGCGCAGGTCGGCAAGACTGCCCAGGTTCTCCAGGCGCTCCAGCATCTTCTTTTCTTCGCTGCGCGTGAGCATCAGGATGCGCAGATCTCCCCCCGGTGCTTGCAGCAACGCCTCCCGGTCGCACACGCAGGTGCCAGGGGGGCATTCGGTACGGATGGGGAAAGGTGGGAGGGACATGAAGCGGCGTGCGAACAGTCCTTCATTCTATGAAGGGCTGACCGTGCCGAGCGTGTGGCCACCCGCAAGTCCATGCGGCCCAACAACAAAAAGGGCTCCCAAAGGGAGCCCTTTTTGCCTGCCCGCCCCTGCGGTTCAGTTAACACTCCCCATGGCAGCAGCACCCGCACCGCGCGAAGTGCCACCACCATGGGAAGTCCCGCAACTGCTTCAAACCAATCTCAGCAGTTGGTCTGCCAAATTACATGGCGCTGAATTCGCCCGAAGGGATCTGGCCGGTGCGCACGGCTTCAGCAGCCTGTGCACGCACGGCAGCGCGGTCAGCGGTGGACTTGTAGGTCACCACACGCGAGCCTGCGGGTTCCATGTTGTGCGTCTTGGCTTCCACTACAGCTTCGGCTTGCACTTCAGCGCGGGTGCGGTTCGTGTCGAACTTCAGGGCAAATTGCGAGCCATCGGCTTCGTCGGCATGGGCGCCAAAAGCGGCGAAAGCGGCAACAGCGGCGACGGAGAGGAAACGGGCGGTCTTG
>Ga0207976_100418_pt1 | contig 17407 bp, 16 predicted proteins | sample LakWasMe94_HOW11_2_FD_183916 | JGI IMG/M metagenome (GOLD analysis project Ga0207976, IMG submission 183916) | Freshwater sediment methanotrophic microbial communities from Lake Washington under simulated oxygen tension - Sediment Metagenome... | ecosystem: Environmental > Aquatic > Freshwater >... | reverse complement strand
AGTGGGGGTGGGGCTTGCAGGTGTACAAAGTGCCTGCAACTCCGCAAGATTTGTCATGCCGCTATTTCTAGACTCCATGCCATGTCCAACCCCAAACTTTGAGTAACAGCACCATGACCAGTCCCCAGTTTCCCCAGCATTTTGCAAACTTGCCCGATGCCATCACCGTCGTCGGTATTGAACTGCGCACGTCCAACACCGAAGCCATGCAAACCATTCCCCCGCACTGGCAGCGCTTTGGCCAGGAGAACGTGTTGGCCGCCATTGCGGATAAGCGCGGTGAGGATGTGTTTGCCGTTTACACCCACTTTGAGCACGCGGGCCGCGACAACACCGGTCTGTATTCGCTGGTCATTGGCGCAGCGGTTGCGCCGGACGCGCCGGTGCCCGCCGGCATGGTGCGGGTGGTGGTGCCCGCATCACCGCGCGCCGTGTTTGGCGTGGAGAAGGGGCGCTTTGACCTGGTCGGTGCCTGCTGGCAAACCATCTGGCAGCGCGGTGATCTAGCCAAAACTTTCATTGCAGAATACGAGCAGTACCACGCCAATGGCGACATCACCGTATCCATCGGCCTAAGCGCTGCAAACCCCAACGCCTGAATGAACAAAAGCCATAGCTGGACCGACTACCAGGAGCGCCTGAGCCGTGTCACCGCCTACATCCACGACCATCTGGCCGACGAGCTGGACCTGAACCGGCTGGCGGAAGTGGCGCACCTGTCGCCCTTCCACTGGCACCGGGTCTACCAGGCGCTGTATGGCGAGAGCATTGCCAACACGGTGCGGCGCCTGCGGCTGACGCGCGCAACCGGCTACCTGGCCAACACGGCCTTGCCAGTCGAGCAGGTGGCGCACAAATGTGGCTACCCCAACGCGCAGTCATTCACCCGCGCGTTTGGCGCGGTGTATGGCATGAGCCCCACGCGCTACCGTGCCGAGGGCAGTCATGTGGCGTTTCGCCAGGCTCTGGCACAAGGCGATGCAGACTTGGCAGCCTATGCGGTGGAAGTGCGCTTTGTGCCCACCGTGCAACTGGCCGGCATTGCGCACCGTGGCCCCTACATGCAAGTGGGCAAAGCCTTTGAGGTGGCCTACACACGCATGGCCGCGCAGGGGCTGGCGCGACCGGACATGCGCTGGATGGCGGTGTATTACGACGACCCGTTCGCGGTGCCGGAAACACAACTGCAGTCCCGCGCGGGTTTGAGTGTGCCGCCCGCGGGTGCGGTGCCCCAGTCCCCGCTGGAACCGTTCACACTGGGAGGTGCTTGGTGCGCCGTGCTGCGCCACCAAGGCCCTTACGCCACCATGCGTTCGGCCTACCAATGGCTCTACGGGCAGTGGCTGGTGCAGTCGGGTTATGAGGCGGCCGACAGCCCGGTGTTTGAGGAGTATCTGAACAACCCGCGCGACACGGCGCCGGACCAATTGCTGTCCGATATCTATTTGCCGCTGGTGTATGCGCCTGCCGACAGCGTTTACTGATCGCGGATTAGAGTGCTATTTGGCTATTCGGTTTTGTACGTCAGTAATCAGGTCTTGGACTAATGCGCACATCTCTGCCACAGTGGATTCTTCAACGTCAAGATAACCTTCGTACTCCGCCAGGTTCCGTTTTTGATGCGCGGTGTCCAACACCCGCCAGCGGCTGGCGGGCCAACCTATGGTGTGCGTCAGGCATTGAAAGACCGTGTAGCGGTTTTCGCTGCGGTAACCGTGCCAGCGCAACACCGCCAAGGCGGCGGCATGGGCGGCGTTGTAGGCACTGGTAAAGCGGCCTTCCAGCGACAAACTTCTCAGCTTGGCATCGTTCATGCGGGTCACGGCCATGGCGAGCATGCGGGTGACTTCCTGGACGTTGTACGGTTCGGCTTTGAGTTGGCCGATGCGCACTAGGTTGTCCAATTCAGGTAGGCTCATGGACATCCCCTATCAATTGCAGTGTGGGCTGGGACAACACCCGGTTGACAAACGAGTCTGGTTCAGCCCGGCGGCGCTCAAACTCTTGGGGTGAATAACAGCTTGGGTTGATTTTTCGGCCCAATTGGGCTTCGGCGGGCTCCAGCGCGGCCAAGACCTGGCTGAGCCGCAAGTCCTGGCCCACCAGCATCACGTCAATGTCGCTGCGGGCCGTGTCGGTTTGTTTGGCCACCGATCCATAGACCCAGGCCGACTGCAGATTGGGCTGCAAGGGATGCAAGGCATCGCGCAACACGGGCACTGTGCCCAGCGTCTTGCGTGTCAAGCTAACCATTTCAGCGTATACCGGTGATTGCGGGTTGGCCTGAAAGCGTCGCAAGTTCCCCACCGCTTGCGCATCGACTAGGCCTGCCGTGGCCAAACGGTTGAGTTCTCGCTGCAAAGAGGCGCTGCCCAGGCCGGTAAGGCGGCGCAGTTCATTGAGGTGATAGGCACGGTCAGGTTGGCCAAACAGCCACGCATAGAGGCGTGATTGACTGTCGGTAAAAAGCGCTGAACTGATGCCCATGCCAAATATTAGCATGATCAAGCTATTTTTTGGTACGATTTCCATCGTTGTCATGTGTTGTAGCGCCACCGGGCCAGAGCACAACGGTTCAGTATCTCTAACATCAGGTAAGGGGTGACAACCAGCCGGTGTGACGTTGCGTAGTGAAGCGCCGCCGACCCTACCGCGTCTTCATATACGCCGCGTACAACCCAGCGTGCAAATCGCGCAGGCTCTTGCGACGGGCCACAATGTCATGGTGGCGGCCTTGGCGCTCCATGCCCAGCAGTTCGACCATCAGCCGCATGGCCTGTTCTGGCGCACTGTGTTGGCCGGCCTGGGCCAATGCCAAATGGCTGACCCAGTCGGGCCGCACGCACAGCACCCAGGCGGGAAACCAGGCCCAATCAGCCGACGGGTCGGTCGTCGCGCCCGCGACCGCCATGGCGGGTTCGAACTCGGCATCAAACTGCTCGGTAAGCCGTTGCAACAAGGGGTCTTGCGCCTGTTGCAGCAGCGCGTCCAGCCGCCTGGGCGAGAGCCAGGCCAGTTCGGCCAACAGCCCCCAGCTTGCTTGTAAACCCAGCAACCCCAGTTTTGCCTGGGTCATCCAGGCCAGCGGCGCCGGAATGCGCCGCCACGAGGCGATGCGTGCCAGCGCATCCACTGCAGCCTGCCAGTCCTTGGTGTGCAGGAGCATGGGCACTGCGTGGTCCTCCTCGCAGTCGGCGCGAAAGGGCAACTGCGCGGCGCGCTGCACCAGGTCTTGCCAGAACGGGCGCAGCCAGAGCGCCGCAGACTCCTTGCCGAACAGGCGCAGGGCCGCAGGCTGGATGGTGTCCTGCAGGGCCACGCGTGCCTGGCGCAGGTCTTCGTGGCTTGCAAACAGGCACCGCGTCGGGTCGCTCGAGTCGCGTTCTTCAAGCGCCTGTAGCAGAGTGGCCAGACTGGGAAGCAGCTCGTCCCGCGGGTACGCCTGGCTGAGGGTCTGCCATGCGCGACACGCCGCCTGCGCCTGGTGGCCCACAAGTGCAGCCAAGACATCATTGCGCAACATGACGTCGCGGCTGTCTTCAAAGATGTCGAGTTGCATTCAAATGCTATAAATTATGTAGCGCACTACAAAGATACGACGGGGGCTATGGTTGATTTTGGCTTGAAACTCTATGGCGGTCGGCAGGGGCGGAGCGCCCTGTCCAACGCTGAGTATTCTTGCTCGGGCGCATTTTAGCGAGCGGTGCGCGGGTCTGGGCGTGTGCGTGTGTGGTCTGCGCCACCATGGACCTGCCGCGAATCCGCAGGTGCCTGCTCGCGCTCGCGCAGCCCATAGTCGCGCACAACGTCGGCCACACGCAGCCGGTAGTCGACAAAGATGTGGTGGCGCCCGGCCGTCTGTGCCTGGCGGTGTACCTCCAGGTTGCGCCATTGCTGCACGGCGGTTTCATCGCGCCAGAACGACAGCGACAGCAGCTTGCCCGGCTGGCTCAGGCTCTCGAAGCGTTCGATGGAGATAAAGCCGTCGATCTGCTCCAGATACGGGCGCAGGTCGGCGGCCGTGTCCAGATAGGCCTGGTAGTGCTCGGCATGCGGCAGCACTTCAAAGATGACGGCGATCATGCTGCGGTATCCAAGTGAGCGGGCAGGGAGAATGTACCCTCCACCACCTCCGTAAACGTGCGCTCCTCGCGCAGAATGAAGCGTTTGGCCTGCGCCAGCTCGAAGTTCGCCCGGCCCTCGGCGTCGGTGCGCAGGCGGGCGCGGTAGGCCTCGTAGGCGGCCAGGCTGTCAAAGGCGATCAGGCCCCAGGCGATGTCATTCGTGCCCTCGTGCGGCAAAAAGTAGCCCAGCAAATGGCCGCCGCAGCGCGGGATGATGCGGCCCCAGTTTTGCGCATACTCCTTGAAGGCCTCGCGTTGGAACGGATCGATCTGGTAGCGGATAAAGCAGGTGATGGTGGTCATACAGACTCCTGGGTATGGGTGGTCATAAGGTCTTGCAAGAACGTGTTGGTGTGGTGGTACAGCACGCCGCGCTGGCTTTCCAGGTGCATCAAATGGGTGGCGCGGGCTATTCTGCAGTCCGCCTTGTGCGTGCTGCCCAGTGCGGCCAATAGGGTCGCGGCATCCGCATCGGTGCACAACGAATCCCATTCGCCGCGTACCAGCAGCGTGGGCACTTCCACGCGGGCGGGTTCATACAGCCAGTTGCCCGACCACCAGGCTTGCACATCGGCACCGGGGCCGGCGGGTGTCCACACCGACGGCGGTGAGCGTGTGGCCGCCATCGGGTCGGTTGCCAGATAGGCGTGGCCCCAGTCCTGGAAGTGCGCTTCGTTCAAGACCTGGGGTTGGCCGCGCGGTACGTCCTCCACAAAGCGGCGGTACTGCGCCCACAGCGACACCGGATAGTGGCTGCTAACGGGTGCGGCCGCAGGCGTTGCGTTGCCCACCGGTGTACGTGTCACGATGGGGCCAAACAGCACCAGGGCCCGCACGTCTTGCGGATGCAGCGATGCATACGCCGCCGCGACGCTGGCGCCCCAGGAGTGCGCGATCAGGGCCACGGGCCGGTCCCCATTGTGTGCGCGTATGGCGGCAATGGCGCGGTGCAGTTGCGGCAACACATCGGCCATGCGGCCCACGGGGCCGGTCGCGTTGTGGGGGTAACGTTCGGAGTGGCCATAGCCCGTCCAGTCCAGGCCCCAGACCGTGTGCCCGGCGTCGTTGAGTGCGTCCGCCCAAGAACGGCCATCGAAGCGGTAGAAGACGGACAGATCCGCGCCAAACGTGGACCCGTGTACATAGAGCACGTCGGAGCCCTCGTCAGGCACGGACGGCGCGTCAAGGGGGCGCTGGACCTGCAAGGCCAGCATAGGCTGACCCGGCGCCGCCAGCCGCAAGAGTGGCCTGGCATGTGCCGATGGCGTGGCGTGGCCGGTGGCGGGGGGAGTCGTGTTGACGGTGGTGGGTTGAAGGGTTTGCATGCGACAAATGGTACGAACGCCAGCCCGCGCGATGCTTCGTCACGGAACGAACCATCAACGCATTTACTTGGCTACCATTGGTTCATGACGACCATGAAAGACGGCCCCCATATCGCCCGCATCGCCGCGTTGATCGGCGACCACGCCCGTGCCGAGGTGTTGACAGCGCTGATGGCCGATCGCGCCATGACGGCGACCGAGTTGGCCGATGTGGCCGGCGTCAGCAAAGCAACCATCAGCGTGCACCTGGCCAAGCTGGTCGATGCCAACTTGATCGCCGTGGACCCGCAGGGGCGCCACCGTTACTTCCGCCTGGCCAACCACGACGTGGCGCAGTTGCTGGAGAGCCTGATGGGTGTGGCCTTTCGCAGTGGCGCCGTGCGCCTGCGCGGCAGCCCGCGCGAACCCGCGCTGCGCAAGGCCCGCGTGTGCTACGACCACCTGGCGGGGGAGTTGGGTGTGCTGGCGATGGAAAGCCTGCAAGGGCAGGGTGCCTTCACCGGGCTGCAAGAGAGCGAGTGGCAACTGAGCGAGTCCGGGCGGGCTTGGTTCAGCGCACACGGTATGGATCCCGACACGCTGGCCAGCCAACGCCGCTGTTTCTGCCGCCCCTGCCTGGACTGGGGCGAGCGCCGCCACCATCTGGCCGGTGCGCTGGGGGCGGCGCTGATGGCGCGGGTGTTCGAGTTGGGCTGGGCGCGGCGGGCCAAGGATTCGCGGGTGGTGCAGTTTACGGAGGTGGGGGAGTATGCGTATCGGCAGTTGTTTCTCTCCTAAGTCTCCGACGGTCGCCCCCGTCTGTGCATTGAGTGATTTTTTTAACAACCCACTCTCCCCCAGCCCCTCTCGCCCCGCCGGGCGAGAGGGGAGCCTTTAACAGCCGATTTTGGAATTGCGCGCCGAATACGGAAATACCGGCGAGAGGTTGCGTTGCGAGATCGCGCTCCCTGGTCTCAGTCCAACGGTCGTAGAAACCTCGAACAATGTCGGTTCGGAGCCGCTGGCACGCGCAGCGGCCAGTGTTGGTACACCAGCGCCGCAGCCGTTGACTACGACCGCCACCCCGGCAACCTGGGTACGACCACAACGTACCGCAACGCATCGCGGCGTAATTCCGTATTCGGCGCGACAACATCAAATCGGCTGTTAAAAGCTCCCCTCTCGCCCGGCGGGGCGAGAGGGGTTGGGGGAGAGTGGGTTGTTAGCGCAGCGCGCTCCCCGCAGGGGGGAGTTAAACAACGCTACAGTTGCACCTACAACCCCCACCCAAACTGCCACCCAAAAAACGCCACCAACCCCAGCATGATGGTCAGCAACTGGTGCCGCGTGGCAGCACACACGACCACCGCAAAACACGCCGCCACCAACTGTGGATTGCGCCAGGTCAGCTCCAGACCTTGGCCATGCGGTGCCAGCACCATGGGCACGATGATGGCGGTCAGCACCGTCACTGGCACAAAGCCCAGCGCCTGCTTGGCCGTGGGTGAAAACGCGATGCGGTCGCCCAGGATGAAGACCACGGCCTTGATGCCAAACGTCAGCACCGCCATGCCCAGAATGGCCAGCGTCGCACTCATGCGGCGCTCCTTTGCACCGACACACCGGGGCGCAATCGGGTCAGCAACAGGCCCACGCCAACACCCGCCGCCACCGCGGCCGTCAGGCCCAGTTTGTACGGCAATTCTTTGAGCAGATAGGCCACCGCACCGGCTGCCATGGCCGCTGCCAGGTGGGGTGTGCGCGCCAGTTGCGGCACCACGATGGCGATAAAGGTCACTACCATCGCAAAGTCCAGGCCCAGCGTTTGCAACTGCGGAAACACCGCGCCAAACAGCAGGCCGACCAGGGTCCAGCACTGCCAGTTGGTGTACATGGCCAGGCCTGAACCCAGAAAATACCAGTGCCCCAGCGGCGCATGCGGGTGCTTGCGGTAATAGCCGTCCATTACGGCATAAGTCTCATCGGTTAACAAAAAGCCCAAGACCCAGCGCCAGCGGGCGGGCAGGTGCTGCACGTGTGGCAGCAGTGCCGCTGCGTACAGCATGTGGCGCAGGTTGACAATCACCGTGGCCAGCCAGATCACCGGCAGGCTGGCCAGGCCCGCCATCAGGCCCACCGCAATGAACTGGCTGGAGCCGGCAAACACGCTCAGCGACATCAACTGCCCCTGCCAGGGCGCGAGTTGGGCAGTGCCGACCAGGGCGCCAAAAATCATGCCGAACGGCGCAGCGCCCACCAGCATGGGCACGGTGTCGCGGGCGCCGGCCAAAAAAAACGTGGAACGCACGGGGGGCTGGGTCATGTCAAGAATCCCTGTCAAACAATTGAGAGGGAATCGTACGCACGCAACGACGGGCGCGCTTGTACGTTCTTGCGCTCGGGCTCCGTTACGGGGGGGATTACATTTGCCAGCGTCCCGGTGCGACACCAAACGCGCGCTTGAAGTGCCGCGTGAAATGGCTCTGGTCGGTAAACCCTTGTTCGGCCGCCACCTCGGTGACTGACATCCCTCGGCGCAGCAAGGCCTGTGCACGGTTGAGCCGCACCTGGTTGCGCCAGGCGTGGGGCGGCATACCAACGGTGCGCGAGAACAGGCGCGCGGCGTAAAACGGGGACAAGCCCACGGCCGCAGCCAGTGCGGACAGGGGCAGAGGGGTGCTCACATCGTCCGCCAACAAGGCCTTCATGCGCTCCACCCGTATGGCGTCGGGCAGCAGACTCTGTGTTTGCACGCGGTTGCGCGCATAGCGCGCCAGCAGCAGGGCAAAGGCCTCGGTCAAAGCGGATTCTGTCATCAGCGCGTCCGCTTGTGCCTCCAGCAGACGGTGTGCCGCACCCAGCTTGGCCGCCACCTCGATGTCGTGGATGGCATCGTCGGGCAGCCACGGTACATCCATGGCGTGCCCGGTCATGCTGGAGGCCAGCGCCTGCATCCACGCCACCGACGGGTAAAACGCACGGTAGGTCCAGCCGTTGTCGGTGGCCCGCTCGCCGGTATGGATTTCGCCGGGATTGATGGCCGCAATACTGCCCACACCCGCGATGCAGCGCGCACCCCGGTAGCGGTAGCTTTGCGCCCCGGTCTGGATGACCGGGATCGAAAAACCTTCATGCCAATGCGGCGCAAATTCTTGTGCGTAATACTGCGCCGTCAACAGTTCAGCATCGGGCAGCAGGGGGCTGCGCCACAGGCGTGCGTTGTCGCGGAAGTTGGTGGTGGTGGTCATGGATAGGGATTCAACCACGGCGCGCAAGGCTTCGCCACGTATTTCCGAATTGACGGCACTTGCCAGCGCGCGCTACAGTCTCACGTGTGTCCTCAAGTTCGCGCACCGCGATTCTCATTCCTATGCAAGTGAGGTTCCACCATGTGGCAAGAATACGGTCGCGCGTTGCAGGCTTTCTGCATCGGTGTCGCCTTGTGCGGCTCTGGCCTATTGCAGGCACAGGCACAGGCGTCGGGAGTGGGCAAACAGGCGCCCGCCGTATCTTCCTTGGCTGCCATGCGACAGCAAGTTGCCGCGGCGAGTGCGCAGGCAACGGCCTGGTCTGGCCCCCAATCCGGCCCGGCGGGTGCAACGGGGAAAACCGTCGCGATCATCAGCGACGATCTGCGCAACGGGGGCATTCTTGCCGTCGCCCAGGGCATTGAAGAGGCGGCCAAGGTATTGCAGTGGCGCGTCAAGGTGTTCGATGCGGGTGGCACTGCGACGGGGCGCGGCAAAGCCGTGGCCGACGCCGCGGCGTTCAAGCCCGACGGCCTGATACTGGTCGGCGCGGACGCCCGGGTCATGCAGCCCTTGCTCGCACCTTTTGATGCGCGCGGCATTCCGATCGTGGGCTGGCACGTCGGCCCCAAGACCGGCCCGGTGGCCGACAGCGCGGTCGCCATGAACGTGTCCACCGATCCGCTGGAGGTGGCCCGCATCACGGCCACGGCTGCCGTGGTGGCCGCCAAGGGACAGGCGGGTGTGGTGATCTTCACCGATTCCAATTTCGAAATCGCCATGGCCAAGGCCAACGCCATGGCCGACGTGATACGCGCCTGCAAGGACTGCGCGCTGCTGGAGATTCGCGATCTGGCGATCTCCAGGAACGCCGAACTGATGCCGACTGTCACCCAGGAACTGCTGGCCCGGTATGGCAAACGCTGGACCCACGCGCTGGCCATCAACGATATCTATTTCGACTACGCGGTGCCGGAACTGATCAAGGCCGGTGCGGCGGGCAGCCGCATCAGCCTGTTGTCCGCGGGAGACGGCAGCGCCGCCGCATTCATGCGCATCCAGGCCAAGACCTTTCAGATCGGAACGGTCGCCGAGCCACTCAATCTGCATGGCTGGCAACTGGTGGATGAGCTCAACCGCCGCCTGATGCGCCAGCCGGTGAGCGGTTACGTCCTTCCGGTCCACTTGGTGACGACTGACAATATTGCGTTCGATGGCGGCCCGCGTTTCCAGTACGACCCGGACAACGGCTACCGGGACATCTACCGGCGCATCTGGAAACGCTAAGACACCCCGTTTGCTCGCTGTGCGCTTGCTCCGTTTGCCCTTACCCCGATCCCTGCGCCAGCAGTTCAATCTGGCCTTGCTGGCCCTGGAGCTATTGATTGTGGCCGGTGGCCTGACGGCGGTCTACGCGTTGCGCGTGTCGGCCACCAGCACGCGGCAATTGGTCGAAGAGCGGCTGGTACACATGCAAGACGCGCAGGACCTGGTGCAGCACGCGCTGTTGATCGAGCGTGAGTCGGATCGCATGTCGGAGGCCGAATCGGTGCAGCGCATGCACGACAGTTACGACGCCATCGTCGGGCATCTCACCCAACTCGACCAACTGGTGGATCGTCTGGCTGCGGGCAATGCCGACATCTCCGTGCTGGCCTTGCACCAGTCGGGGCAGTTGTTTCGCAACACGGCCCATGTCGTGGCCAGCCTGCGGGAAAACGCCTTGCAAGCGCCACCGCTGGAAACCGCCGAGCGCTTGGCTCGGCAAAAAAACATACGCTATTTCCATGACGAATTGCAGCGTCAGGCCAATGCCATGACCGACGCCGCGCAGGGGCTGTCAGCGCATTTCACCCAAGGCTACCGCGATGCGGTGATACAACTGGCCGACACTTCGGAGACCAATCAGCGCTGGGTGCTGGCCTTGTTGCTGGGCAGTCTGGTCTTGGCCTGGCTGGTGTCCCGGTACTTCATGGGCAGGCATGTGCTGACCCGCTTGCAACAGGTCAGCCACTATCTGCGCCTGGGTGACGACGGCACCACCCCGCGGCCCCAGGTGCCGGTATCCGGCGGCGACGAGATTGGGGACATGGCGCGGGCCGTCGAGTTGTTCCTGGAGGAGCGTCGGCAACTCGCGCGGGCCAACCAGGAGTTGGGCGTGGAAAAGGCGCGGCAGGAGGAACTCATCCAGAAGCTGGCCCTAGCCCAAAGCCAGATGCTGCAATCGGAAAAGATGGCGTCCATCGGCCAACTGGCGGCTGGTGTGGCGCACGAAATCAATACGCCCATTGGCTTCGTCAGCTCTAATCTGGGCTGTCTGAGCAGTTACGTGGACGACCTGTTCACCGTGTTGTCGGCCTACGCGGCCCGCGAAGGGGAACTGCGGGCCGAAACCCGTTCCGCTTTGGACAACTTGAAGCAGGACATCGACATCCCGTTTCTGCGCCAGGACGTGACCAATCTGCTGGCGGAGTCGATGGACGGCATGCAGCGGGTCAAGCGCATTGTTCAGGACCTTAAAGACTTCTCGCATGTGGACGAATCCGGGGTGCAATGGGCCAACCTGGAGCAGGGCTTGGACAGTACCGTCAATGTGGCCGCCAGCGAGTTCAGGAACAAGGCCCGGGTGGTCAAGGAGTACGCGGCCATCCCGGAGATCGAATGCTTGCCCTCACTGCTCAACCAGGTGTTCCTGAATCTGCTGGTCAACGCGGCCCACGCCATCGAGGGTCAAGGCACCATCACGATACGCACCGGGCAGGTTGCGGACTCGGTTTGGATCGAAGTGCAAGATACCGGCGTCGGCATCAAGCCCGAACACCTGGGGCGCATCTTTGACCCTTTCTTCACCACCAAGCCCGTGGGCGAGGGAACCGGGATGGGCTTGTCCCTATCCTATGGCATCGTCCAGAAGCACGGCGGGAAGATTGCCGTCACCAGCGAAGTGGGTCGTGGGTCGGTCTTTCGCGTGACCTTGCCCATGCGCGCAGTGGCGCGCCTGGCAACCTGATGGGGCAATTCTGCCTATGAAAAGTGGAGAGACTTTGCCTTGATGGCTTCCAAACAGCGCGGCAGTCGCGCGATGAGCGCGCGCGTCGTCTCGGCGTCGCTGTCCGAACGTGTGGCCTCCAGCAAACGCCCCAATTTGACAAGTCCGCTCGCGCCGGCGGAGCTGGCCGATGAGCGGATCTTGTGACCCAGCGGGCTGATCGCACCCAGGTCGCCTTGGTCCCAGGCCGCATGTATTTCAGCGATCGTCTGTTCCAAAGAATCAATGAATACTGCAAGGTAGTGCGCCAGGCGTTCGGGATTGTTGGCGCAGAGTTCGGTGAGGATCGATAGGTCAAACTCCTGCGCTTCCAACGGTAGCTCGGTGTCAGTTGCCGGATCGGGGCCATCCACGGGAGGGCTCGGCGGGCGGGTCATCCGCGCGGCGTGATCCGACGGTGGCAGGGCCGCACGCAAAGTCACCCATTTCTTGACCGTCTTGTACAAGCCTGCGGGATCAATGGGTTTGCTGAGGACGTCGTCCATTCCCCGGGCAAGATAGCAGTCCCTGTCCTCGCTGAATGCGTTGGCGGTCAGTGCGATGACGGGCAGGCTACGAAGCCCAAGTTCGCCGCGAATGCGCCGAACCGTTTCCAGGCCGTCCATCTCCGGCATGCGGATATCCAACAAGACACAGTCAACCGCGGTTTGGCGCAACACCTGCAATGCCTCAGCCCCATTGCCGACGACGATCACCGCGGCACCTGCATCCTGCAGAATGTCGTGCGCGACTTGCTGGTTCAGCGGGTTGTCCTCGGCGAGCAATACCCGCACGCCGCTGAGCCATTGGGTGTCGACCGATGGGCGCACCACATCCATTCCCAAGGGGGCCCGGCCATAGGAGAAGCGCACCTCGCACCAGAAGGTGCTGCCTTGCTCCGGCGCACTGTGCACGCCCAGCGTGCCGCCCATCATCGAGACCAGGTGTTTGCTGATCGCCAGTCCCAGGCCGGTGCCGCCATAGTGGCGCGTGGTCGCCGCATCGGCCTGCTGAAATGCTTCAAATAACCGCTCGCGCTCCGCATTGCCGATGCCGGGTCCGCTGTCAACGACTTCGAAACGAATCAGGCTGGAGTTGCCTCCCGCTTCCACTTCGCGCGCCGCGATGACGATGCCGCCGCTGGACGTGAATTTGACGGCGTTGTTGGCAAAGTTCAGCAAGACTTGCGTCAAGCGCAAGGGGTCTCCGCGCAAATAGCGGGGCAAGTGGGGATCGAGCTGCAGCGATACGCTCAGGCTCTTCTCGAGCGCTTTGAACAAGATCTGGTCGTGCACGTTTTTGAGCACGCCTTCCAGGTCAAAGTCAATGACTTCGACCTCCAGCTTTCCGGCGTCAATCTTTGAGAAGTCAAGGACATCATTGATGATGCCCAACAGATGCTTGCTGGCCACTTCAATCTTTTCCAGGTAATCGCGCTGCCTGGGCTTGAGGTCGGTCTTCAACGTCAAATACAGCATGCCAATCATGGCGTTCATCGGCGTGCGGATTTCGTGGCTCATATTGGCCAGAAAAACGCCCTTGGCCCGGCTGGACGATTCGGCCGCATTCTTTGCGGATTCGAGTTCACGGGTACGCTCGGCGACGCGCTCCTCCAATTGCTGGTTCATCTGGCGCAGCGCGATGATGACGCGGCGCCTGTGTGCGACGTAACCCAGCAGGAACAGTATCAAAAACAGGACCGGCAACAGGTAAGGCCAGGCGTCGCGAAGGGAAATCTGGCGCTCTTCATAGACGCCAAACCATTGGTCGTGGATGCGGTCGTAAGTCCCGTTCAATTTGGTGATGGACATGCCCTCGTTGAGGCTGGCCAGCAGATCGGCGTTGCCCTTTTGCACCGCAAATGAAAATTTTTGCGAAAACCCTGCGCTGGCATCCAGCGGACGAACGCTGGTGATGCCCAGCGCACGTAGGGTTTGCAATCCCACCAGCTTGCTGATGAGCACCGCGTCGTGCTTTCCGGACGCCAAAAGCTTGAAACAATCGGCCGCCGTCGACGCAATGACGAGGCGGTCCTGCCAACCCCTGGCCACGGCGTAGTCATGTGCCAAATCCGCTTTCAACACGATGATGGACTTGTGCGCCAGATCGGCTTCCTTTTCGATGCCGGATTCACCCTTGCGCACAAAGATGGCGCCATTGACCGTCACATGGGGAATCGAGAAGTCGGCGAATTGGCGGCGTTGTTCGGACTGGGCCAGGTTGATCATGACGTCAATCTTGCCGTCCCTGAACTCCTGCAGAATCTGGCCAAACGGCCCTACCCGCAGACTGTAGTCCAGGCCGCGTTCCTGGGCCACGGCCTTCCACAGTTCCACGGTAAATCCACCGGCCGTTGCGCTGGTGGACCCGGTTGAAAACGGCGGAAACTCTTCTTCGCTCCCGACCACCAGTGGTTGCGCAAAAAGGGCGGTGGCCGACGTCGCGGTCGCCACCAGCAGCAAGCTGACCATAAGCCACCGTCTAACCCGCGTCGCCATGACTGCCTCCTTGGTCGCAGGTTTCGGCGCGTTACCCCGTCTATCCGTTTAACGCGCACTTGTCTGCAGGTTTGCCATGCATCAGCCAATGGTGTTCAAACGCGTCCCTGAGCTGGTCCCGCAGGAACTGGTCGTCCCATGGTTTGGTGAAGAACCGGTACACCGCCCCAGTGTTGACCGCATCCAGCACCGACGCGATTTCCGTGTAACCCGAAAGAATGATGCGTATGGTGTCAGGATACATCTCTTTTACCTTGGACAGAAAATCCGTGCCTGACATGGTGGGCATGCGCTGGTCGCTGATGATGACCTGCACGTCGTGCAGGGCCAGCAGTTCGAATGCCGTGTGTGCGGACGTCGTTTGCAGTATTTGGTAGTCTTCCTTGCGAAACACGCGCGCCAGCGCGTTCAAGACATTCTCTTCGTCATCCAGCAGCAAAACCGTGCGTCGCGGTTCGTTGACCTGCAGCGCGGCCGCCATGTTCAACGGACGGTCCAGCATGGCGGTAACGGCATCCACTGCGATCGGCTTGCTGAAATAAAAACCTTGCGCCGAATCGCATTTGATCGTGCGCAAAAAACCCAATTGGCCCAGGGTCTCCACGCCCTCCGCCACGGTCTTCATCTTTAGCGAATTGGCCATCAGGACGATGGTTCGGGCCAAGGAGGCGTCATCGGGACTGGAGGTGACATTGCGCACGAAGCTGCGGTCAATCTTGATGACATCAAAGGGAAAACGCCGCAGATACGACAGGCTGGAGTAGCCGGTCCCAAAGTCGTCCAGTGTGAGCACAACGCCAATCGCCTTGAGATCCCGCAATGCACCCAGCATGGCATCGCTGTCGCCCATCAGCATGCTTTCCGTCAGTTCAAGTTCCAAGTGCTCGGGTGCCAGACCCGTCTCGGCCAGTACGCGCAGCACCAGGCGCGTGACATTTTGTTGGTCAAATTGGTAGGCAGACAGGTTGACCGCGACCGTGATGTCTTCATGCCCCATATCCTGCCAGCGTTTGGCTTGGGCGCAGGCGGTGACTAAAACCCACGCCCCGATGGGCACGATCAGGCCGGTCTGTTCCGCCAGTGGAATGAAGGCGTCTGGCTGGACCATGCCCTTCTGGGGATGGTTCCAGCGAACCAGGGCCTCTACACCGCTTAATTTTCCGGTGCGCAAATTGATCTTGGGTTGGTAATGCACCTCAAATTGTTGCTGCTCCACGGCTGCGCGCAGCGCGTTCTCCATCTCAACCTGTTGCTCGATCCGACGGCTCATGTCCTGGGCGTAAAAACGGAAGCAGTTGCGCCCCCCTTCCTTGGCCGCGTACATGGCCACGTCGGCGTTCTTGAGCAGGACATCAACCGTGTCGCCATCGTCCGGTGACAGGCAGATACCAACGCTGGCGGTTACGTGCACCGCGCGGGCATCGACCAGGAAGGGTTCGACAAAAAGATCCAATATTTTTTGGACCATGCCGATCACGTCTCGCTGGTCGACCAGGCCCAGGAAGATCAACACAAATTCGTCACCACCCACACGCGCCACCGTATCGGACTCCCGCACCGCGGCGCCCAGACGCGCCGCCACCTCTTTCAGCAACAGGTCGCCCACCGCGTGTCCCTGGCTGTCGTTGACAAATTTGAATCCGTCCAGATCGAGGCACAGCAGCGTCATGCGTTGGCCGGTACGGCGCGCCTGGCAAAGGGCTTGTGTCAGGCGGTCGGTCAGCAGATTGCGGTTGGGCAGGCCGGTCAAAACGTCGTAGTTGGCCAAGTAGTGGATGTGTTTGTCAGCGTCTTTGCGTTGGGTGATGTCCTGCAAGGTTCCGCTCATGGACAGGGCTTGGCCATGTCTGTCAAACACCGTGTCGGCCTTGCCGTGGACGATGCGCTCCGAGCCGTCCGCCAGCAGCAGGCGGAATTCCAGATCGTATGTCGGCCCCTGGGACAGTGCCGCGCGCACCGCCATCTCCACTTGCGCGCGATCCGATGGATGCACCAACGCCAGGAAAGAAGGGTAGTCGATCCTGCTGCTGCGGGACGCGCCACAGAGCCGGTACATTTCGTCCGACCAGACCACCGTGTCCAGAGCAATATTCCATTCCCAGCTCCCGATGGCCGAGATGCGTTGCGCCACCGCCAGTTGGGCGTCACTGCGGGCCACCGCGCGCAAGGATTCGGCGGCCTGCAAGATGAAGCGCAGGCGATGTTCGAGCAAGGCCCAATGGATGGGCTTGCTGATGAAGTCCGTCGCCCCGGCCTGGAACGCCTGCTCCACGCAGGCAATGTTCTCCAGCGCGGTCAGCATGACGATGGGACAAAACGCCATGGCCGGGAGCAGACGCGCTGCTTGGCAGACTTCATAGCCGCCAAGGCCCGGCATCAGGATGTCGAGCAGGATGATGTCAGGCGCATGCGCGGCAATGGCCGCCAGGCCCGATGGGCCGTCGCTCGCCGTATGGACCCGAAACCCGCTTTCTTCCAGCCGGTCGTGGGCGACCAGGCAGGTCAAGGGGTCGTCGTCGATGACCAAAACGATGGGCGCACGACCCGCCGGGTTGTCGTCCATGCCCCGCACCTCCAGGCGCGACACGGGCTGGCACGGCGGATCCAATGCCGGTCGCGGTGTCACCGGAGCGGGCGCCAGCTTAGGCAAAGGCTGGCCCGCCCAGGCTCTTTGGCTTGCCGGCCAGCGGCAGTTTTTTCCGCGCCGAAGATGGGGGGCGCTTGCTGGGGGCCTGGTTGATGTGGCGCACATTGTTGGCCTTGGCGTGGCTGCCGCCGTCGGTCTGGGCCAGCTTGAACACGGAGACCGTGCCGACAAGGTCTTGCGCCTGCGTTTGCAAACTGCTGGCCGCGGCCGCCATTTCTTCCACGAGCGCCGCATTCTGCTGGGTAACCTGGTCCATCTGCATCACCGCTTCTCCGACCTGCGACACGCCCGCGCTTTGTTCGTTGCTGGCGGCGCTGATCTCACCCATCAGATCGGTCACCCTTTTGATGGCGTCCACTACTTCGGTCATGGTGATACCGGCCTGGTCGACCAACTCGGTGCCGGCCTCGACCCGCTCCACGCTGGCGTTGATCAGGTATTTGATTTCCTTGGCCGCCTCGGCCGAGCGCCCGGCCAGGCTGCGTACCTCGGTGGCCACCACGGCAAAGCCACGGCCCTGGTCGCCGGCGCGGGCGGCCTCGACGGCGGCGTTCAGCG
>Ga0207976_100414_pt1 | contig 17590 bp, 19 predicted proteins | sample LakWasMe94_HOW11_2_FD_183916 | JGI IMG/M metagenome (GOLD analysis project Ga0207976, IMG submission 183916) | Freshwater sediment methanotrophic microbial communities from Lake Washington under simulated oxygen tension - Sediment Metagenome... | ecosystem: Environmental > Aquatic > Freshwater >... | reverse complement strand
CAGGGCAAGGCGGTGGTGGACGAGGTGTTCAACCGCGGCGCCAAACGCATCCTTGATGGCGCAAGTGCTCGCCGGTTCAGCGCTCCAAGCCCGCCAAGTTCTTCGGGCGGTCCAAGTGCTCCGAGTATCCCGAGCGGTCCGAGCGGTCCGAGCATAGATGTTCCACAGGAACAACGTGCCAAAGGCAAGGTCGCAAAGAGGGCCGCTAAAAAACTGGCTGCCCAGAAAGCGCTGAAAGCCACGGTCGTTGCTCCAGGTGCAGGTTCGTCCTTTGCTTTCGGTCTGTCCGGGTCGCAGGCCTCGGTTCGTTCCTTGAGTCGCAGGGCTCCAGGGCCGGCGAAGTACCTCGGCGCCGCGGTGGATGTCGCCGAGGGCCTGGTGACCGGCGATACCCAGATGCTCGCTTCTGGCCTGGGAACCGCCGGTGGCGGCTGGGCGGGGGCTTCCGCGGGGGCTGCCTTGGGGGGGGCGATCGGCAGTGTCGTGCCCATCATCGGAACGGCTCTCGGTGCGGCCGTCGGTGGACTGTTCGGTGGCTATTATGGCGGTGACTACGGCGCCAGCCTGGGCGACAAGCTCGGTGCCCTGGTCGATCGCCTCAGTTCGCCGGAGCAGGTCAAGAACGACCTGGTGAGCGGTCAGCCGGCGAACCCGGCGGGTGCCGCTCAGGCAGTCAGCCCGCCGATCACCTTCGCTCCGGTCATTCAGATCAGCGGGCCCGATCAAGCCAGCTCCCAGCATATTGCCGACCTCGTGCTGCAACAGCTCAGGGCGCAGTTCATACCCTTGATGATGACCGACCCACTCGCGGTAAGACGTGGTGCCGCCCTGAGCGATGGAGGTGTTTGATGCGACAGCAAATGGTGCTGGGCAGTTTTATTTTCGGCCAGGCGCGAGGGTTCGCTTACAGCTCCCTGGTGCGCAAGTCGGGTGGTGGTTGGGTGAGCCTGGAGATTCTCACCAGCAAGCCTAAATCCAGCCAGACCGGTCAGGGCCTGCAAGGGCTGACAATCAGTGGCAAGTCCATGCGTGCGATCGCCATGACGCGGCTCGATGAATTGCGTGCCTTGCAGGCGTTGCGGGTGCCGCTGCCGCTGGTCGATGGCATCGGCCGCAACTGGGGCCTGTGGCGAATCGACAGTGTGTCCGAGACCCAGAGCTATGTGATCGATGACGGCACGGCGATGGTCAACGACTGGGTCATAGAACTGACGGAGTTCATCAATGCGTAAGGTCAGAAGCATTGCCGGCGATTCGGTGAACCTGTTGCTCTACCGCGAGCTTGGTCGCAACGACGATGCCGCCGAGGAAGCGCTCTGGCGGCTCAACCCCGGGTTGGCCGAGCATGGGCCGGTGCTGCCGGCGGGGCTCTGGGTGAGACTGCCCGAGCTGGAGACCCGGCCGGTACTCGCTACGCCGGTATCGGCCTGGGATTAAGGAGGCGACATGGCACTTGGATTTACGCCGTCGGTAGAGATCTACGGCGCCAACGCGGCGCTGCTCAATGAGCGTCTGGTGCAATGGCAGCACATCGACGCGGCCGGGATCGAATCCGATCAACTGACCCTGACCCTCGATACCGAAGGGCTCGACGGGTTGCCCAGCCTGGGCGGCCGCATCGGCTTGCGGGTCGGTTACCTGGAGTCGGGCATGGTGGACAAGGGGCAATTCATCATTGCCCGGCGTACACCGTTCCTGTACCCGATGCGCCTGGTGCTGGTGGCCACGGCCGCGCCGTTCAAGGAGAGCGACGAGACGGGTTTCAGGCGTCGCCGATCCGCCAGCTATGGGCCGATCACCCTCGGCGCGCTGTTTCGCCAACTGGTCACCCGCCACGGGTTTTCGCCGCGGGTGGCGCCGGAGCTCGATGGGGTTGCTATCGCTCATGTCGATCAGTCCAACGAAACCGACATGAGTTTTCTGACGCGCCTGGCCAGGGAGTACGGCGCGGTGACCAAACCGGTGAACGGCCTGTATGTGCTGGCCCGCAGCGGTCAGGTCAAATCCCTGTCGGGCCAGGCGCTGCCGGATGTGCGCTTGTCGGTGACCCGGGATAACCGCCCGGGGGATTCGGCCTTCATTTCGGCCAAGGTCGATGAGGAAAGTCGCTCGAAATTCCAGGGCTGCCAAAGCACCTGGTGGGACAGTGCCGCCGCCAAGGAGCGGGTGGTACAGGTCGGTACCGCGCCCTTCAACAAGCTGGGCAAGCGCCGGGCCAGCGAGCAGGAAGCCCTGGCCGCGGCCGTCAGCGAGATGCGCAGGCAGGAGCGTGAGGCGCGCAATATCCAGATCGAGTGCCCTGGCAACCCGGCGTTGTCGGCCGAGGGGCTGGTCCTGCTCGACGATACCTGGCCCGGCTTCATGCGGGGACGCTGGTCGATCAAGAAGGTGACCTCCAGCGGCACCCGCACCCAGGGCTATCGCTGCACCCTCTCGGCCAAATGCCTGGAGCCCCAGCCGGACTGAGTGTGCCCGGCGCAACGGCGGCCTGATCTCTCTGGTCGTCCGCAACCTTCCCCCTGTCACCCCCCTGATAAAGCTCAAGCGCATGTGGGGGGAGGGGAGCGTTCGCCCTTTGTGCATCCGCCAATGGCTGCTGGGTATCACCCTCGGTTTTCTTATCTCATTCGATTCTGGAGCTTCTTCATGAAGATCACTCCGATCCTCACACAGCTGCGCGATCACTGCCCCGGCCTGGCCAATCAGGTGGCCGTCGGCGTCGATCTCGCGCTGCTGCAAAGCAATACCGCGTTGCCCACCCCCAGTGCCCATGTGACGCCGATCGCCGATCTGGCCAGCCCGAGCACCGGGCAGAACGTTACCCGCCAGGTCATCCGCGACCGCTTTGTGATCACCCTGGTGCTGGATGCCAGCGATGCCCGGCAGGCCCTGGAGCAACTCGAAAGCCTGCGTGCCGAGTTGTGGCGGGCGCTGGTGGGGTTCAAGCCGGGCGCGGACTACAACCCGATCGAATACGACGGTGGCGAGCTGGTTTCGCTCGGTGCCACGCGGTTGTTCTATCAGCTGCGCTTTTTCGCCGAGTTCCAGCTGGGACGCAACCTGGCCAGCCAGCCGGCGGAAACCTGGCGTGAGCGTGAACTGGACGGCTTGCCGTCCTTTACCGGGGTCACGGTGCGGGTCGATGCCATCGATCCGGCGGACCCCAACCTGAAACACCCGGGGCCCGATGGGCGCCTGGAACTGACTTTTTCTGGAGACGTAACGCAATGAGCAAACGCATCACTGTGCTGCCGGCCGCGGGCCGCGCCGTGCCGGACCCCGAAGCCGGCGACCTGCTGCCCCTCGAAGGCCGTGAAGTCGACGACAACGCCTGGTGGCGCCGGCGTCTGGCCGATGGCGATATCACCCTCAAGGCCGCGAAGGCGGCCAAACCACAAGGAGCCAAATAATGGCGATCGGATTCAGCAATATTCCGGCGGACATTCGTGTGCCGCTGTTCTACGCCGAGATGGACAATTCGGCGGCCAATAGCGCTTCTTCGGCCATGCGCCGACTGATCGTGGCCCAGGTCAACGACAACGTCGCGCCCGCCGAAACCGGCAAGCTGGTGCTGGTCTCCAGCGTCGCGCTGGCCAAGAGCATTGGCGGTCAGGGCTCGATGCTCGCCTCCATGTACGAGACCTGGCGCAAGACCGACCCGATCGGTGAGATCTGGTGCCTGCCGCTGCACAACGTCGAAGGCAGCGTGGCCAAGGCCGAGCTGAAGTTCACCGGCGCGGCCAGCGAAAGCGGCGTGCTCAACCTGTATGTCGGTGGTGTGCGGGTTCAGGCCGCCATCGTCAATGCCGCCACCGCGGCTCAGGCAGCCAGCGCGCTGGCGCTGAAAATCAATGCTGCCGCCGACCTGCCGGTGAGCGCCGCCGCGGTCGAAGGCACCCTGACCCTGACCGCCAAATGGACCGGCGACAGCGCTAATGACATCAGCCTGCAGCTCAACCGCCTGGGCAAGAGCAACGGCGAAGAAACCCCGGCCGGCCTGAGCGTGACTGTCGGCAAAATGGCCGGCGGCGCCGGCGTGCCGGATCAGGTCGCTGCCCTGGCGGCCCTGGGCGATGAACCTTTCGAGTTCATCTGCATGCCGTGGACCGACACCGCGACCCTCAACGCCTGGCAAGCCGTCATGGACGACAGCACCGGTCGCTGGTCCTGGGCCAAGCAACTGTTCGGTCACGTCTACAGCGCCAAGCGCGGCACCGTCGGCACCCTGGTGGCGGCCGGTCAGACGCGCAACGACCAGCACATCACCATCCAGGCCCTGGAGCCGGGCGTACCGCAACCGTTCTGGGTGCAGGCCGCCGCACTGGCCGCGCGCACCTCGGTGTTCATCTCCGCCGATGCCAGCCGTCCGACCCAGAGCGGCAGCCTGCCGGGTGTCGATCCGGCGCCGGCCAGCGAGCGTTTCACCCTGACCGAGCGTCAGTCGCTGCTCAGCTACGGCATCGCCACCGCCTACTACGAAGGCGGTTACGTGCGCATCCAGCGCTCGATCACCACCTACCAGAAGAACGCCTACGGCCAGGCCGACAACTCCTACCTGGACAGCGAAACCATGCACCAGTCGGCCTTTATCGTGCGCCGCCTGCAAAGCGTGATCACCAGCAAGTACGGGCGCCACAAACTGGCCGCCGACGGTACCCGTTTCGGTGCCGGCCAGCCGATCGTGACTCCGAGCACCATCCGCGGCGAGCTGATCGCCCAGTACGCCAAGCTGGAACTGGAAGGCCACGTGGAGAACGCCGAGCTGTTCGCCGAGCACCTGATCGTCGAGCGCGACAGCCAGGACCCGAGCCGGGTCAACGTGCTGTTCCCGCCGGACTACATCAACGGCCTGCGAGTGTTCGCGCTGCTCAACCAATTCCGTCTGCAGTACGACGCGGCGGCCTAAGCCGAGCCTCTTTCACTGCGCTTTTCCAGCCCGCCTCGTGCGGGCTCATTTTTTGGGAGAAACACCATGGGTCAACTGATTGCGGGCACCTGCTACGTCAAAGTGGACGGCGCTCAACTGACCATCAACGGCGGCTGCGAAGCACCGCTGATGTCCGTGAAACGGGAAACCATCGTGCCGGGTTTCTACAAGGAAACCGACATTACCCCGTCCTTCAAGGTCACGGCGCTGCACACCCCGGACTTCCCGCTCAAGCAGCTGGTGGCCGGTTCCGACATGACCGTCACCTGCGAGTTCAGCAACGGCAAGGTCTACGTCCTGGCCGGCGCCTACCTGGTGGAAGAGCCGGTTTCCAAGGGTGACGACGCGAGCATCGAACTGAAGTTCGAAGGTATCAAGGGGACCTGGCAATGAGCGATAGCGTAAAGCTGCGTGTGGCCATCGAAGCCCACGGCGAACCGCTGACCGAACTGACCCTGCGCCGCCCGACGGTGCAGGAAGTGCGGGCGATCAAGGCGCTGCCGTACAAGATCGACAAGAGCGAAGAAGTCAGCCTCGACATGGACGTCGCGGCCAAGTACATCGCGGTCTGTGCCGGCATTCCTCCGTCCTCGGTCAACCAGCTGGACCTGGCTGACCTCAACGCCCTGAGCTGGGCGGTCGCGAGTTTTTTCATGAGTGCGGCATCGGAGCCATCAGCGACCTGATCGCGGTTGCCTATGACCTGGCCTGGTTCTGGAAGGTTGACCCCGAACAGGTGATGGCCAGGCCACTGGATGTGCTCCGGGAGTCCTTGGAGCACGCGCAACGGATCAATGCGATGCAGCAGGTGCAGTGATGGCGAACATCAATCAAAGCTTGAATCAGACGAGCATCAAACAGCGCCTGAGCGTGACCAATGTGCAGACCACGGTGAACATGCTGGTGGTCATGCAAGGCATGCAGAAACTGGACGCCGAGTTGGGCGAGGTTCGTTCGAAAGTCAGCAACTTCAAGAAAAGCATCGAAGACAGCGGCCTGGGCGGGCTGGATTTTTCCGACCTGATCAAGGGCGGTGGCCTGGCCGCGCCCTTCGTGGCGGGGGTCAATTCCGCCATCGAATTCGAGAATCAGGCGGCGCGAGCCAAGCTGGTGGCGCAGGGCATCGAACCGCCCAAGGATGTGCTGGGCGAGACGGGCAGCAACCTGAAGGCGTTCAGCGACAGCCTCGACGATATCTCGCAAAAGTTCGGCAGTGCGCTGCTGCCGGCGGTCAACTCGGTAGTGACCGCCGTGCAGCCGCTGCTGGGCTTTGTGGCAAAGGTCATTGAAAGCAACCCGCAGCTGGTCCAGGGCCTCGCCGCCGGCGCCTTGGCCTTCACCGCGATCCGCGGCGCCATGACCCTGGCTTCGTCCGCCGTGACCCTGTTCAGCAGCGGCCTGCTGGCCTCGCCCATCGGCCTGATCGCCCTGGGGATAGCGGTGGCGGCGGGCCTGATCGTGGCCAACTGGGAGCCGCTGTCGGCGTTTTTTGTCACCCTCTGGGCGGGCATCAAGGACGCCGCCACGCAACTGATGGCGGGGTTGAAGACGGTCTTCGGCTGGACCCCGCTGGGAATGGTGATTGCCAACTGGGGATCGATCACCGGCTTTTTTGCCGGCCTCTGGGAACAGCTCAAGACGATGGCCGCGTCAGTGGTCGACTTCTTCAAGCACGTGTTTTCCTGGACGCCGCTGGGGCTGGTGATTGAAAACTGGACGCCCCTGAGCGGCCTGTTTTCGGCGCTGTGGGAGTTGCTCAAGGCGTTGTCCGTTCCGGCGATGGACTTCCTCAAAGGCCTGTTCGACTGGACGCCGCTGGGGATGGTGATCAACAACTGGGGAGCGATCAGCGGTTTCTTCGCCTCGCTCTGGGCTGACCTGCAAGGTCCGGCGCAACGGCTCAAGGCCTTCTTCATCGGGTTGTTCGACAGCTCGCCGCTGGGGCTAGTGATCAATAACTGGGGCGCGATCAGCGCGTATTTCGCTTCGCTCTGGGCCGGCCTGCAAGGTCCGGCGCAACGGCTCAAGGCCTTCTTCATCGGGCTGTTCGACAGCTCGCCGCTGGGGGTGGTGATCAACAACTGGGGCGCGATCAGTGTCTACTTCGCTTCATTATGGGCCGGCCTGCAAGGTCCGGCGCAACAGGTGAAGGACTTCTTCGTCACCTTGTTCGATACCTCGCCACTGGGGATGGTGATCAATAACTGGGGCACGATCGGCACCTACTTCGACTCCATCTGGGCCACCCTGAAAAGCGCGGCGCAGGTCATCAAGGACTTTTTTGTCACCCTGTTCGAGTGGTCGCCCGTGGGGCAGGTCATCGCCAACTGGCAGCCCATCAGCGACGTGTTCGCGGCCCTCTGGGATGTGTTGAAAGCCCTGGCGGCGCCGGCCATCGAGTTTATGCGCGGTATGTTCGAGTGGTCGCCCCTGGGGCAGATCATCAAGAACTGGGAGCCGATCACCGAGTGGTTCAGCGGCCTGTGGCAACGACTGCAGGCGGTGATCGCACCGATCAGGGAACTGTTCGACGGTGGTTTCGCCGGCTTCGTCGCCCGCGTCACCGGCAAGGTGGAAAACCTGACCGAGGCACAGCGGCAAACCAATGCCGAAGGCAAAGGCGCGCTGGCGCCGGCGTTTTTCGGTGGCGGCCAGTCGGCGCCGGGTTCTTCGGCGCTTTCCGGCAGCCTGCCGCAAAGCTCCACCTCGCTGCTGCAACAGAGCGCGGCCAACAACCGCACGCAATTGCAGGGCGGGCTGACGGTGAGTTTCGAAAACGCCCCGGCGGGACTGCGTACCAGCGCGCCGCAAATCAACCAACCCGGCGTGGCGCTGTCGTCGCGTGTCGGCTACCGCTCACTTTCGCTAGGAGGTTCCAATGAGCTGGCGTGATCGTTTGTTGCCGGCGTCGTTTCGTGGCGTCGGGTTCTGGGTCGACCAGGCGAAAACCCCGGTCGGCCACAAGGGCCAGTTGCACGAGTACCCGCAGCGTGACCTGCCGTTCTACGAGAGCCTGGGGCGGCAGGCGCGGACCCACGACCTGACGGCGTTCATCGTCGGCGCCGATTGCCTGGAGCAGCGCGACAAGCTGCTCAAGGCGCTGGAGGAGGGCAGTGGTGAGCTGGTGCACCCGTGGCTGGGGCGCCTGCAGGTCAAGGTCGGTGAATGCGATATGACCCAGAGCCGCCAGGACGGCGGCCTGGTGACTTTCACCCTGAAGTTCTACCCCGACCAGCCGTTGCAGTTCCCCAGCGCCACGGTCAACACCCGCCAGCTGTTGCTGGTGTCGGCCGACAGCCTTATCGGCTCGGCGGTGCGCCGCTTCGAGGAGGCCATGACCCTGGTCAAGGCCGCGCGCATCGGCATTGCCGATCTGCGCAACAGCCTCAAGGAGGTCTACCAGACCATCGAGCAGGAGCTCAAGCCACTGATCGACACCTACCGCGATCTCAACCTGCTGGTGCGGGCGATCAAGGACCTGCCCAAGGAAGTGAGCGCCGAGTTCAAGGGCTTGCTGGGGGACATCAAGGACCTCAAGGACTATGCGCGCAACGGTTATCGCGGCGTGCTGGCCAACGTCTCGCAGCAGGTCGAGGCGGTGAAGAAGATCGACACGCCGAAACTCACCACCGGCAAGGACACCACCGCCGCGGCGCAAGCCATGGCGGACCTGGTGCAGGACGCCGTGCTGGTGCGGATCGCCCAGGCGGTGGCGTCATTGCCGGTGGCGACCCCGGCGGTCAAGCTGAGCGGTACGCCGTCGCTGGCCAAGCAGGCGATCCAGCCGGTGACCCGTGCGGAAGTGCCGGTGGCCGATGAGGTGCTGGCGCTGCGCAACTCGATCAACGAGGCGATCTGGCAGGCGGCGGAAAAAGCCGATGTCGTGCACTACGAGGTGCTCAACGGCCTGCGCCAGCTGGTCTACGGCCACCTCACCGCGGTGGCTTCGTCCGGCGTGCGGCTGGTGGTCAAGAACCCGATGCAGAGCCTGCCGACGGTGGTGCTCGCCTATCGGCTGTTTGGCGATGCCACCCGGGCGGCCGAAGTCCAGCAGCGCAACGGCGTGGCCCATCCCGGGTTCCTGCCGCCGACCAACGTCAAAGTGGCGGGGGAGTGAGCCATGAGCAACTTCGATAACCGGGTGCTGTTGACGGTGGACGGCCAGGATTACGGCGGCTGGAAAAGCGTCGAAATCAGCGCCGACCTGGAGCGGCAGTTTCGCACCTTCAAGCTCGACGTGACCTGGCAATGGCCCGGGCAGACCCTGGACCAGCGCATCCGCCCCGGCGCCAAGTGCCAGGTGCGCATCGGCGCCGACCTGTTGCTCAGCGGCCATGTGTTCAAGGCGCCGATCAGTTATGACGGTCGGCAGATCGGCCTGAGCATCGAGGGCAGTTCCCTGACCCAGGACCTGGTGGATTGTTCGGCGATCAACCAGCCCGGCCAATGGCGTGAACAGAGCCTGCTGAAAATCGTCCAGGCCCTGGCCGCGTCCTACGGCGTCGGGGTGGTCAGCGAGATCGCGGAAACCACGCGGCTGAGCAGCCACAGCATCGTGCCCGGGGAAACCGTGTTCCAGTCCATCGACCGCCTGCTGACGTTGTTCCGGGTGTTCTCCACCGACGACGCCGAAGGCCGGGTGCTGTTGGCCCGGCCGGGCAGTGGCGGGCGCGCGGTGGATGTGCTGGAGCTGGGCCAGAACATCCTCTCGGCCAGCGCGCCGATGGACTTCAGCCAGGTGTTTTCCGAGTACCGGGTGATCGGCCAGCACAAGGGCAACGACCAGAAAAGCGGCGCCGCGGTCAGCGAAGTATCGGGCGTGGCCCGCGACGGCACGGCCAAGCGCAAGCGGGTCACGGTGATCAACGAGCCGGCCCAGCTGACCCAGGAACTGGCCCAGCAACGGGCCGACTGGGAAAGCGCCATTCGCACCGGCAAGGCCCTGACCAGCACCTACAAGGTGCAGGGCTGGCGCCAGAGCAACGGTGACCTGTGGCGCCACAACACCCTGGTGCGGGTGATCGACCCGGTGCTGGGCTTCGACCAGGACCTGCTGATTTCCAAGGTCACCTACTCGCTCTCCGAGCAGGGTTCGATCACCACCCTGCAGGTGGCGCCGCCCCATACCTTCGACGCCAGTCCCGTGCCACCCAAAACCTGATGCCGCCCTATCTGCGGGAGTCGCTCCTGCGGAAAGCGCAGGCTTCGCCGCCAAGGACATTTCCATGAGCCTACTGACACGCCTGTTGGCGCGCGGCACCGTCGTGCTCGCCAACTCGGCCAACAAACTGCAATCGCTGCAAATGCGCCTGACCGCCGGCGAAGTGAACGACGACATGGAGCACTTCGAACCCTACGGCTTCACCAGCAATCCGCTGGCCGGCGCCGAAGGCATCGCCACCTTTCTGGGCGGCGACCGCTCCCATGCCGTCGTGCTGGTGGTCGCCGACCGCCGTTTTCGCCTCAAGGCCCTGGCCCCCGGCGAAGTGGCGATCTACACCGACGAAGGCGACAAGATTCATTTCAAGCGCGGGCGGATCATCGACATCGAGACCGCCACGCTCAATATCCGCGCCAGCAGCGCGGTGCACATCGACACCCCGACCCTGACCCAGACCGGCAAGATCGTCTCCCAGGGCGATCAGGTCGCTGGTGGCATCAGCCAGATCAAGCACGTGCATGGCGGCGTGCAGCCAGGTAGCGGGCAGACCGGCGCGCCGGCGGGAGGCCAATGATGTTTATCAGCCAAGACCTGCACCGCGCACTGACCCGTGCCGTGCTGATCAGCCTGTTCACCTGGCGCCGCGCGGCGGACGACGATCCGTTGGATGACGAGGAGCGCTTCGGCTGGTGGGGCGATAGCTTTCCCACCGTGGCCGACGACCGCATCGGCTCGCGGCTGTGGCTGCTGCGCCGGGTCAAGCTCACCCGCCAGACCCAGCTCGACGCCGAGTTCTATGCCCGCGAAGCCCTGCAATGGCTGATCGACGATGGCCATTGCAGCGCGGTCGAGATCATCAGCGAACGTCTCGACGACCAGCGCCTGAACCTGCGCACGACGCTGGTGCTGGCCAACGGTGAACGCCTGGACATCAACCCCGATAACAGTTGGCAGGTGACCTATGCCCTTTGATACCCCTTCGCTGCCGGTGCTGATCAAGCGCACCCAAAGCGACCTGGCCAGCGATGCGCTGCGCCAGTCCGATGCGCAAGTGCTGGCCCGTACCCTCGGTGGCGCCGCCTATGGCCTCTACGGCTACCTGGACTGGATCGCCGATCAGATCCTGCCGGACAAGGCCGACGAGTCGACCCTGGAGCGCATCGCCGCGCTGCGCCTCAACCAGCCACGCAAGGCCGCCCAGGCGGCCAGCGGTTCGGTGAGCTTCAGCGCCGCGGCAGGCGCGGTGCTGGACGTCGATACCCTGCTGCAGGCCAGCGACGGCCGCACCTACAAAGTCACCGCCGCCCGCACCACCAGCGCCGGCAACAACAGCACCACCGTCCAGGCCCTCGACGCCGGCACCCTGGGCAATGCCGAGGCCGGCCTGGAGCTGATCCCGGTGCAACCCATCCAGGGCATCGGCAACAGCTTCACCGTGCTCGCCCCCGGCCTGAGCGGCGGCGTCGCCGCGGAAAGCCTGGAATCGCTGCGCGCGCGGGTGATCCGTTCCTACCGCATCATCCCCCACGGCGGCTCGGCCCAGGACTATGAAACCTGGGCGCTGGAGTGCCCGGGGATTACCCGGGCGTGGTGCCGTGGCAGCTACCTGGGGCCGGGCACCGTGGGGCTGTTCGTGATGCGCGACGACGATGCGCAACCGATCCCGAATGCCGAGCAACTGGCGGAGGTAAAGGCCTACATCGAACCGCTGCGCCCGGTGACGGCCGAATTGCATGTGCTGGCGCCGCAGCAGTCGCCCGTGACCTACAACTTGCGCTTGTCTCCGGACACCAGCGCGGTACGCGCAGCGGTCGAGGCCCAGTTGCGTGATCTGCACAACCGCGAGGCCGGCCTGGGCGACACCTTGCTGATCAGCCATATCCGCGAGGCCATCAGCAGTGCCGCCGGCGAGAACGATCACCGACTCAGCGCGCCGATCGCGGATGTCCCCGCTGCCAGTAACCAGTTGCTGACGTTCGGAGGTTGCGTATGGTTGGAGTAAGAACCGCCGCACAGTACCAGAGCCAGCTGCGCAGCCTGCTGCCCAGCGGTCCGGCCTGGGACCCGGAGCGGGTGCCGGAGCTCGAGGAGGTGCTCGAAGGCGTCTCCCAGGAGCTGGCCCGCCTCGACGCCCGCGCCGCCGACCTGCTCAACGAAATGGACCCGGCGGGCGCCAGCGAGCTGGTACCAGACTGGGAGCGGGTGATGAACCTGCCCGATCCCTGCTTGGGCCCGACTCCACTGTTCGACGACCGCCGCCTGGCCGTGCGCCGGCGGCTGCTGGCCGTCGGCAGCCAGGCGCTCGCCTACTACGTCGAGATCGCCCGCAGCCAGGGTTATCCGAACGCCACCATCACTGAGCACGAAGCCCCGCGCATGGGCCGTGCACGGTTTGGTCAGGCACATTTCGGCACCTGGCAGGCGCAATTCATGTGGACGCTCAACACCGGTGGGCGACTGCTCCTGGGCCGGCGTTTCAACGCCAGCTACTGGGGCGAACGCTTCGGCATGAACCCGGGCTCGGCCCTGGAGTGCCAGATCCACCGCAGTGCGCCGGCCCATACGCGGGTGCACATCAATTATGACTAGGGGATAGACCGATGGATTATCCGAAGAGTGTGCCCAGTGCCGGGTTGGTCAATGGCAGGTTCGTCGATGAGAACCCGCTGACCGGCACCCCGGGTTCGCTGATTCCGGCGGACTGGGGCAACGGGGTAACCCAGGAACTGCTGGCCGTGATCACGGCGGCTGACCTGACGCCCAGCGAGGCGAACCTGACGCAGCTGCTGAGCGCGATCCGCAGCATCAGCCGCAAGAGCGCAGGGCTCGGCATTCAGCGCTTTACCGCCAATGGCAGCTTCACCGTGCCAGAGGGGGTGACGAAGATCTGGCTGAGTGGGTGTGCGGGTGGGGGCGGTGGCGGTTCGTGTCCAGCTGGAACGACCGGATCCGCGTCCGGCGGCAGCGGCGGTGGTGCTGGCCAGCCGGCCATCAAGGTACCCGTCACCGTCATTCCTGGCCAAGTGATCCCCATCACGATTGGAGCGGCGGGTGTGGGGGGCGTCAGCGGAGTCAGCAACCCGACAAGCGGAGGAAACACGCTCGTGGGCGTTGGGGGCGCTTTGCTGGTGCTGAGTGGTGGAGGCGCCGGTAACTCGGGGGCAAATCTTCCCGTAGACCGCGTGGCCGGTCCAAGAGGGGGAGAGGGGTTCCCCGCCGGTGGCGATGCTACTGACTCTCAGGCCCAGGTGACGGCGGGATTGTCGGGAGCTGGCGCAAGCGGGCCATTCGGTGGCGGTGGCAGCGCCTGCCGATATGGAACAGCGGGTGGGTATGCGGCACGGGATGCCTACGGCTTCGGGGCTGGCGGCAGCGGCGCGGGAGGCTGGTATGTGTCTGGAGCCTTGGCCGTCTCGGGGGGGCGCGGTGCTCCTGGTCTGATGATCATTGAGTGGTGAGCATATGAGTAAGCAAGTTCTTTACTGCCTTGCGTCCGGGGTGGTCATTGAGTGGCAAGACACTGAAGTACTGGCCTACGCGGCGACAGCCAAGGTCAACAGTGTCCTGCAGGTGACGGCCGAGCAGTGGAAGCACAAAGACGCGCTGCATTTCGTGCTGGATGGCGAGCTGACTCGGGTCGATGTCCCTCCACCCTCTGCCGCTCACCACTGGGACGGTAGCCAGTGGTCGTTGGACTCCCTGAAGGCCGCGACCATCGCCGAACAGGAGGCGGAGCAACTTTGCCTGCGAGTGGACGCAGAGGCTGACACCGTCCGGCAGATGCTCGGCGGCGACCCGCTGCGTGCCATGGAGTATGCCCAGGCCGTCAGCGACGCCCAGGCATTCAAGGAGGCCGGCTACCCGAAAAAGGCGGTGCCCCTCGCGGTAAGCGCCTGGGTGGTGAAAGGTCGTACCGCCAAGGATGCGGCCGACCAGATTCTCGACAAGGCAGCCGAGTTCAACAGCAAGCTGCTCACACTTCGCACGCTGCGGTTGCAGGCAAAAGAGCGTATCCGGGCTCAGGCCGGCAAGGGCAGGCTGGAGGCTGCGAAAGACGTCTGCGAGGCGGCGATTGAGGCGATTCGCAAGGTTGCCAGCGACTGATCTGGATCGCCGTGTTGCGTTCCAAGCAGCCGTCCAAGGCCTCCCAGGCGGCCAGCGGTTCTGTGAGTTTCAGTTGTCGCGATGCCTGCTCGCCATAGGCAATCAGTGCGCGGCGTACTTCGTCGAAATAGCCCGCAGCCTGGGTTATCCGAGCACTTCTGTTAGCGGGCTCCATGCGTCTTACATGGGGCGCTCGATCATTTCGGTACCTGGGGTGCAATTCACTTACCCCCTCAACGCCGGCGGATAGCTGTCGCTGGGCCGGCGTTTCGGCCCCAGCGCTTCGTGACAGGCACTGGCAGTGCTCTGCAATACCTGATTCAACCCAGTGCTCCGGCCCATGGGCTGGTGAACATCAATCATGACTAGAGAATAGAGCAATGGATTATCCAAAGAGCGTGCCCGGTGTCGGGCTGCTGAATGGGAAGTTTGTCGACGAAAACCCGGTGGCAGGTACCCCGGGATCATTGATTCCCGCTATCTGGGGCAATGCGGTTACCCAGGAAATCCTGAATGTCATCAAGTCGGCCGGTCTGGTCCCCGACGAGGCATCGACCACTCAGTTGCTACAGGCGATCCAGAGTTTCGCTGCCCGGGATTTCAAGGACTCCGTGCGTGTTGCCACCACGGGCTCCGTTGCCTTGAGCGGTCTGCAAGCCATCGATGGCGTGCAGCTCACGGTCGCCGATCGTGTGCTGGTCAAGGACCAGGCTAATGCGGCGCAGAACGGGCTGTATATCGTTTCGGCCGATTCCTGGTCACGAGCACCGGATGCGGCGCTGGATTATCAGGTGACCTCTAACTTTATTGTCGGGACGGATGAAGGGCAGGTTAACAAGTCGCGTATCTGGCAAATGACCACTCCTGGGCCGATTACCGTCGGTGCCACGCCTTTGGTTTTCGAACTGATGGCCGGGGCCACCGGTGTGGCTGCCGGGGAGTATCGGAAAGTAGCGGTCAATGCACGCGGCCAAGTCACGTCGGGATCGAATCCGACCACCCTGGACGGTTATGCGATTACTGACGCTTACAGCAAAACGGCGGCGAACAATGCCTTCGTCAAGCAAGGTGGGATCGGTACCCAATTAACCAACGCTGTTTATATCGGTTGGGATGGGCAGAACGTTCTTATCCAGGTCGATGCCACCAACTTTGGCAGCCTGTGGTGTTCGCGAAACTTCGACCCTGCCAAAAAGGCCGATGTTTCCGAGGTGTACAGCAAAACAGCAGCCAATACTTTGCTGGATGCAAAAATCAGTTCCGATGCTTGTTCCATTGCCGGTTTTGCCAGCGGTAACTCGGCAACGCCTTATATGCGCAATAAAAATAATAACGAGTATGTGGGGCTGGCCAGGGCTGCGACTACTCTGGGTGGTTATGGCATTACCGACGCATATACCGCGACTCAGGTTAATTCCTTTTTAGGTGAACGTGTTCTGAGGGATGGGATTACCTATGCCGGCTTTGCAAGTAATGACCCGAACACTCCCTACTTCAGAAGGGCTTCCGATAATGGTGTTTATGCTCTTCAACTTAAGCTCGGCTACACCCCTGTACGCCAGGGTGGGGGGAATGGTCAGACTTCTAATATGGTAATGCTGGGCTGGTCCGACGGCTCGGGTCTCAAGGCGCAAGTCGATGCTACCGATCTTGGGGCTATCTGGACCGACCATATTGGTAACTGGAAGGCGGTAGCTGCGCAGGCCACGGCCGGCACAGGCGCGGTTGGCTCCTATGCGCTCCTGCTTCTTGGCGGCGGTGGCGGCACCGGGCCTAGCTCTCTCGTGGCGGGTGTGAACTGCAGGTACGCCGCTTCGGATGGCAATGACTGGGGCGGCGCACCTGCTGGCACTTGGCGAATTATGGGTGGGGTCAGAAATACAGACGGCGCGAGCTCCGACTCTACAACTCTATGCTTGAGGGTTTCTTGAGATGATGAAAGTACTAAGTGCTCACACACCTTGCTGGAATGACGTGGCACATACAACGCTTAACCTGTATGTGACATTTGAAGATACCAAGGACTCTCTTGGCGAAATTATATTTACCGCCTCTCCAAATGACCCGGAATCTCATGGTCGGGACTTATTTGATCGTGCAGTGGCTTTGGAATTTGGTGATATCGCCGAGCCGGGGGTTGATGTGATTAAGAGCAATATGCTGCTACAACGCGCCGAACTGACGGCGGTCGCCAACTCTGTGATCGAGAAGTTGCAGGTCGACGTGAGTATCTTGCAAGACTCCGTGGAACTTGAAATTGCCACGGACAAGGAAATCGCAGCCTTGGCCACCAAGAAGGTCTCTCTGAGTGCCTGGAAAAAGTACCGGGTGCTGCTGTCGCGGGTGCAGGAGCAAGAGGGGTTTCCAACGGTTGTCGAGTGGCCCGAGGCTCCCGGTGAGTGAGGTCAGCTTGCAGGCGTTTGCGTTCGAGGACTTTCATCCATGCTGATTACTGAACCCGCTTTGCGAACGCCATATTGATGAACAGCTGATTAATCGAAATACAACGCTTTCCGAGGCTCAGCTTTATGAGTTTCTGAATTGTATTCAGTCTTTACGTGACTGGTCCCACTCCCTGTTTTTCCAAATCCAGAAAGTCGCCCAGCACCACCTGAGTGGTTGCCGGGATATTCGTATTTTTATTAAAAATGATTTTTGGCCTTTCTACCCAGATGCACTGGTTGAATCGTTTTTATTCGACGGTATTGCTGGCTTGAAGCTTGTTTCATGCGTGCCAGCTCTGGTGGAGAAGAGTTGTGGGTAAGATCAGTCATGTTCGAGGTAGAAGGTTAAATAATGGATTATCCGATTAGTGTTCCAAGTGTTGGCTTGGTAGATGGTCGATTTATTGATGAAAATGCAGTTTCTGGTGTTCCAGGATCATTGATTCCTGCGGCATGGGGCAATGCTGTAACTCAAGAAATACTCGCGGTAGTAAAAAGCGCAGGAATAGCACCGGATGAGAACGATAACGCTCAGTTGCTGAGGGCATTGCAAGTTATTGTTGGTAAAGCAAGCCCGATGCGTTCAGTCGTGAAAAATATTGCAGTTTCCAAATTGCTGGAGTCTGACGAACTGGGTTTGTTACTCGTCAATGGTGCGGCAGACACGGTGTCGATAACGCTTCCTCCCAACAATGCAGGTTTAGGTGTGCGTGACGTTATTGTGCGCCGCGTGGACAACAGCGGTAACCGCTTGGTAGTTCAATGTTCGGGGACTGACAAAATCAAGTTCCACACGCATTTGGCTGCCGATGGTTATCCATTTTTCGTCTTGATGGGCGCTGGGGATTGGTGGCACTTACGCAGTGACGGTGCTGGAGGTTGGTGGCCGGTAGGTCGATTCGATGGCACGCCTCTGGGGCGCCCGGTCTTTGAAACGACGACCGCTTTCAGCCC
>Ga0207976_100413_pt1 | contig 17620 bp, 13 predicted proteins | sample LakWasMe94_HOW11_2_FD_183916 | JGI IMG/M metagenome (GOLD analysis project Ga0207976, IMG submission 183916) | Freshwater sediment methanotrophic microbial communities from Lake Washington under simulated oxygen tension - Sediment Metagenome... | ecosystem: Environmental > Aquatic > Freshwater >... | reverse complement strand
ATTCATCCCTGATCACTGGGGCGGATGAGTATGTTCATCCAATGGTTGATATGCTCGCCGACGCATCGGCGGTTATTTTTTACAATCAGGATAGTAGTCGTCCGGCAGAGTTTGAGTATGATCAGTTGGGCGTTGTAAAAGAAAGAACCGATTTGTATGGTTTGGTCGCTGTTAAAAGCACTATGCCGGTTATAGAAAGCCAACCTGCGGATTTCTCCCTTGCTGCCATTGGCATATCAAAAAAGATTCCGACTTCTGGACAGTTCAATATTGTCGGGTACTCATGGGGGGCAGTAATTGCAGCGCGTAGCGCTATGTATCATGCGCGCAAGGATATTATCGTCGATCACTTGGTTCTCATCGGTGCGCCGATCAATCAGGACTTGAAGGATGCGGTAACCGGGCATCCGAAAATAATCAAGACAATAATTATTGACCTGACGGATAAGGGCGATCCGATTTATGCCGGGATGACGGATACTGAATTGGTTGGCGTTGCACCCGAACTTGCGGGGCAGATGTCAGGCACTAACCAAGGGCACTTTTACTATTCAGGAGATGATGCAGGCGGTCAATTAAGGCATCGAGAGCTTGCAAAGCGGCTTTATGACGAAGGGCTTCGTTAAAATGATGCGATATTCCGTTATCTTCATTTCTCTTGTCATGCTGTCTTTGAGCTTTATCGACCCTAAAGCCCCGTGGGGGTTTAGTATCGACTTTATGGGCTTATCGCTCCCTCAAGCGGCGTATACATTTTTTTTCGTGGTTTGTCTTTTTCTTTATCTTCCGATGATAGCTGTCGGTTTTTATTATTTTGTAAAAAGTGCAGTTCGTTTGGTCAGGTTTCGAGATCTCAGGGGTGGGTTCGAGCCGCTTATTTTGTTTGCGCTCATTGTGGTGAGTTTGAGTCGGTTCGGCGATTGGGTTGTTTATGAGATTTTCTAAATTCCAGTTGGTTGAGCGTGGCCGGCTTGAACTGGCGATATCTCTGTATGCTGAGAAGGCTGAGTTAATGAGTGGCACAAAAAAAATACAGGCAATGATCATCTTCACGCTTACTGGTCATCTGCGCAAACTCATTTATCGGGTGACGGATACTCGCTATATTTCTATGGAAAGTAAATGGTCACGTTCGGTAATTATAAAGTTGGTTATTGTCGCTGTGCTTCTAGTGCTGGTTGCGACCACGAACTTGTTTTCGAATGCTTTCATGATGTTGATGGATCGTGACAATTTCATTCCAGCAGAATCGTCGATTTTTTCATTCGATCCTTTTGAAATAAATCAAGGCTCGTCGAATTACTGGATATATGGCCAAGACAGCAAAAACTATTATTACTTTTCCTACGAGTCGCCGAGTCCTTATCTGTTTATTTCCAAGTCGAATGACTGTCCGGTATTTAACCGACAGGACTACACCACTTGGTGCGCGGCGCAGAAAGGTAGCGAAAAATGAAGATCGTTTTGGCTGAAAGGGCGATTTTTGCGCGCATTCATTTTTTGGTCTGCACCGCACTTTTTCTGAAGTCTTTCAGCGGCCGCAAAGCTTGTCGCTGCAATCAATGGGTGCCCCGTGAATTGTTCTAACGGGCCGATGCCAGCCATCGCTGCACCCTCGATGGGGGGCAGGACGTTGCGGCTCCTCAACGGATTCCTGTGCTCGATCGGAGTGCTGACGATTCTGGTGTTGTTTGCGCTGCTGTTTACCTGGCAGCGGGATACCCCGCCAAAACTGTTCGCTCATCCCAATGCGCTGTGGGTTGGCGCCGAGGATGGTGGCGTGTTCGTCGAAATCGCCAAGGCCGAGGCGCCGGATTATTACGTCGAGATTCGGCACGAGAATGGGGACATCTGGGCTGAAGGCTGGATCCGCTACGACAGCAAAGATGGCTTTCCGCTGAGTGCCGCGGCCATCACCGGATTTGGTGGCGAGGCGCTTTATCTACAGACCAGCGTGATGATCACGCCTGAAAAAGCGGGGGGTCGCTAATCATGTGTGCGCTGCGCCAGCTGGGTCGCCGTTTCGCCGAGCGTAGTCCGGCCCTGGATGTTCCGAGAGTGTTCACCTGTAGCGTTGGACAGAGTCCTGCCATGGGGGTGTGTCAGTGATCAGTCCGAGCCGTCGCAGATTTCTGGTGGCCAGCCTTTGGGGTCCTATTGTGTTGCTCGTGGTTTTGATGATTCTCGATTGGGCAGCGGGGTATTCGGGGATATCGGATTGGAAGCAATTCCTGATGATTTACGTCCTCGCGTTCGGCATCCCGGCCTATATCGCTTTTGCCGTGTGGGCAACCGGAGTGCTGAGCACCGTGACCGAGCAGCAGGTTCTGAAGAAAATCTGGTGCGCGCCGCTGAATTTCATCCCCTTTTACGCTGCACCGTGGGTGATCGGCGGGCTGGCTCTTGTGCTTCTGGGGAACCTTGCCGGGTTCCCGATGATGTTCGGTTGGCTGGCCTTCTTACCGTACCTGCTAATCACGGGTTATGTGATTTCCAGCCTGACGGTTGCGCTCTACAGGACGGTTTATTCATGAGATTCAATACCAGGCAGGTAACCCGTGTCCTTTAACCACTACTACCAAAGCGAACTCACCGCGCTGCGTCAGCTGGGTCGCCGTTTCGCCGAGCGTAGTCCGGCCCTGGCGCCGTTTCTCGGTCAGGCCGGGCGGGACCCGGATGTGGAGCGCCTGCTCGAAGGTTTCGCTTTCCTTACCGGTCGCCTGCGGCAGAAGCTGGATGACGAGCTACCGGAGCTGAGCCACTCGCTGATGCACCTGCTGTGGCCGAACTACATGCGGCCGTTGCCGGCGTTCAGCATTTTGCAGTTCGACCCGCTGAAGCAGTCCGGGCCGGCCCTGCGTGTGGAGCGTGATACGCCGGTGGAGAGCAAGCCTATCGATGACGTGCGCTGCCGCTTCCGTACCTGCTACCCGACCGAAGTCCTGCCGCTGGACCTGACGGCGCTGAACTACTCGGTGAAAGGCGACGGCGCGCTGCTCAGCCTGCGCCTGGAGATGAGCTGCGACGGTCATCTCGGCGAGCTGAACCTGAGCCGTCTGCGCCTGCACCTGGCGGGCGAGCGCTACATCAGCCAGATGCTCTACCTGAGCCTGCTGCGCAACCTAGAAGGCATCGAGCTGGTGCCGCTGGGTATGGACGGCAAGCCGTTCCCCGGCGTCAGCGGCGACGCCATGTCGTTCAAGATGCCGGGCAACCGTGTGCAACCGGTGGGCTTTGCCGAAGAAGAGGCGTTGATCCCGTATCCGCTGAACACCTTCCGCGGCTATCGCTACCTGCAGGAGTATTTCGCCTTCCAGGACAAGTTCCTGTTCGTCGACCTGAACGGCCTGGACCTGCTCAAGTCGCTGCCGGAGGACACCCTCAAGCAGATGCACGGCCTGGAAGTGCGCTTCGACATTCGCAAGAGCGGCATCCAGCGCCTGCGGCCGACCCTGGACAACGTGAAGCTGTACTGCACGCCGATCGCCAACCTGTTCAAGCACGACGCGCTGCCGATCCGCCTCGATGGCAAGCAGGACGAGTACCTGCTGCTGCCGGCCGAGTACGACCTGGAAAACTGCGGCGTGTTCTCGGTGGAGACCGTCACCGGCTGGAAGCCCGGCGGCCTGGGTTACCAGGAATATGTGCCGTTCGAGTCCTTCGAGCACGACCCGAGTTTCGACGTCCCGGAAAGCCGCCCGCACTACAGCATCCGCCAGCGTTCCTCACTGCTGCACGATGGCCTGGACACTTACCTGAGCTTCGGCATCCGCCACACCGAGGCCCACGAGACCCTGTCCATCGAGCTGACCTGCACCAACCAGAACCTGCCGCGCCGGCTCAAGCTCGGCGAGATCAACCAGGCGTGCGAGGAAACCCCGGAGTTCCTCAGCTTCCGCAATATCACCCCGGCTACCTCGAGTTACGCGCCACCGCTGAATCGCGACTTCCTGTGGAAGCTGATCAGCAACATGTCGCTCAACTATCTGTCGCTGGCCAACGTCGATGCGCTCAAGGTGATTCTCGAAACCTACGACTTGCCGCGCTACTACGACCAGCACCTGGAAAAGGTCAGCAAGCGCCTGCTGGGCGGCCTCAAGTCGATCCGCCACGAGCATGTCGACCGGCTGCACCGGGGCCTGCCGCTGCGCGGTTTGCGCACCGAGCTGACCATCGATCCGGAAGGCTATATCGGTGAAGGCGACATGTTCGTCTTCGCTTCGGTTCTCAACGAGTTTTTCGCTCTTTACGCCAGTCTCAACTCGTACCACGAGCTGCGGGTAAAAAGTACACAGGGAGAGGTGTACCAATGGACACCACGTATGGGTCTACAGCCCCTGCTTTAAGCGGGCTGACCCGGGTCATCCGCGAGTACTCGCTGTTTCAGGCCGTGCTGCTGGTGGTGGACCGGCTGCGCGACTCCCATCCGGGCCTGAGCGAAGAGGATCTCTACGACCAGCTGGAATTCCAGGCCAATCCAAGCCTGGGTTTCCCTGGCAGCGACGTCGATCGCGTGGAGTTTTTCGAAGAGCACGGGCAGATGCGCGCGCGCCTGCGCTTCAACCTGATCGGGCTGTTCGGCTCCGGTTCGCCGCTGCCGGCGTTCTACGGTGAGCAGGCCCTGGGCGACAGCGAAGACGGCAACCCGACCCGCAACTTCCTCGACCTGTTCCACCATCGCCTGCAGCGGCTGATGCTGCCGATCTGGCGCAAGTACCGCTACCGCGCCAGCTTCAAGAGCGGCGCGCTCGACCCGTTTTCCGCCCAGCTGTTCGCCCTGATCGGCCTCGGCGGCGAAGACATCCGCAAGGCCAAGGAGTTGAACTGGAAGCGCCTGCTGCCATACCTCGGCCTGCTCAGCCTGCGGGCTCACTCGGCGGCGCTGATCGAGGCCGTGCTGCGTTACTACTTCAAGCATGCGGACCTGGTGATCGAGCAGTGCATCGAGCGCCGGGTGGAGATTCTTGAAGAGCAGCGCAACCGCCTGGGACGCGCCAACAGCCTGCTCGGCGAAGACCTGGTGCTGGGCGAGCGGGTGCGCGACCGCAGCGGCAAGTTCCGCATCCATATCCGCCAGCTCGACTGGCAGCGTTTCCACGAATTCCTGCCGATCGGTTTCGGCTACCAGCCGCTGTGCGCGCTGGTGCGGTTCACCCTGCGTGACCCGCTGGACTACGACATTCGCCTGGTCCTGCGCCAGGAAGAAATCCGCGAACTGCGCATCGGTGAGCAGAACGCCTGTCGCCTCGGGTGGACCAGTTGGCTCGGCCGCGAACGCGCGGACGGCGTGGTGACCCTGGGCAGCAAAATTCATTAAGGACAGATGACATGATCAACGTAGACCTGCAGCAACTGATCCAGGCGCTGGACGCCGAAACCCGCCGTGACCTGGAAAGCTCCGCCGAACGCTGTGTCGCCCGGGGCGGCAGTAAGATCCTGGTCGAAGACCTGCTGCTGGGCTTGCTGGAGCGCCCGCAAGGCCTGCTCGCACGCGCGTTGCAGGACGCCGAAGTGGATGCCGGTGAGCTGAGCGCGGCCTTGCAGTCGCGGGTCGAGCACAGTGCCTCGCGCAACCCGGTGTTCGCCCCGGAGCTGGTGCAGTGGCTGCAGGACGCCTTGTTGGTGGCCAACCTCGAACTGGGCCAGAGCCAGGTCGAGCAGGCGGCGCTGATCCTTGCCCTGCTGCGTAACCCGATGCGCTACGCCGGTAGCCGTTACCAGCCGCTGCTGGCCAAGCTGAACATCGAGCGCCTGAAGGATTTCGCCCTATCGCAGAAGGAAGAGCCGGCCAGCGGCAAGCCGGCGGCGCCGGGTGAATCGCTGTTGCAGCGCTTCACTCACAACCTGACCCAGCAGGCGCGCGAGGGCAAGCTCGACCCGGTGCTGTGCCGCGATGGCGCGATCCGCCAGATGGTCGACATCCTCGCCCGTCGCCGCAAGAACAACCCGATCGTGGTCGGCGAAGCCGGTGTCGGTAAAACCGCGGTGGTCGAAGGCCTGGCCTCGCGCATCGCCGCCGGTGAAGTGCCGCAAGTACTCAAGGGCGTCGAGCTGCTGTCGCTGGACATGGGCCTGCTGCAAGCGGGCGCCAGCGTGAAGGGCGAGTTCGAGCGCCGCCTCAAGGGCGTGATCGATGAGGTCAAGGCTTCACCCAAGCCGATCATTCTGTTTATCGACGAAGCCCACACCCTGATCGGCGCCGGCGGCAACGCGGGCGGTTCCGACGCGGCCAACCTGCTCAAGCCAGCCCTGGCCCGTGGCGAGCTGCGGACCATCGCCGCCACCACCTGGGCCGAGTACAAGAAGTACTTCGAGAAAGACCCGGCCCTGGCCCGGCGCTTCCAGCCGGTGCAGCTGCACGAACCCACCGTCAGCGAGGCGGTGACCATCCTGCGTGGCCTGGCCCAGGTCTACGAGAAGAGCCACGGCATCTACCTGCGCGACGACGCGGTGGTGGCCGCGGCCGAACTGTCGGCCCGCTACCTGGCTGGCCGCCAACTGCCGGACAAGGCGGTGGACGTGCTCGACACCGCCTGTGCCCGGGTGCGCATCAGCCTGGCGGCGGCGCCAGAGAGCCTGGAGCGCCTGCGTGGCGAGCTGGCCGAGGGTGGCCGTCAGCGTCAGGCGCTGCGTCGTGACGCCGAAGCCGGCCTGGCGATCGACCAGGAGGCGCTGGACGCGCTGGAGGCCCGTCTGGCCGAGGCCGAGGCCGAGCAGCAAGCCCTGGAAACCCTGTGGAGCGAACAGCGCACCTTGGCCGAGCGTCTGCTCGAACTGCGCCAGCAACTGGCCAAGGCTCGCGACGCGGCGAACCAGCCGCCGCGGGTGTCGGTGGAAGAAGACGCCGAAGGTACGGTGATCGAAACCCTCGCCGCTGAAGTGGAAGAAGGGCAGAGCGTCGAGGCGCTGGAAGCTGCCCTCAACGAAACCCATCGCGCCCTGAGCGATGCCCAGAGTCAGGAGCGTCTGGTCAGCTTCGAAGTCTGCCCGCGCCTGGTGGCCGAAGTGATCAGCGCCTGGACCGGTGTGCCGCTGACGCAGCTGGCCCGTGAACACAACGCCAAGGTGGCGAGCTTCGCCACCGACCTGCGCACGCGCATTCGCGGTCAGGAACAGGCGGTGCACGCGCTGGATCGCTCGATGCGCGCCACCGCCGCAGGCCTGAACAAGCCGGATGCGCCGGTGGGGGTATTCCTGCTGGTGGGCCCGAGCGGCGTCGGCAAGACCGAAACCGCCCTGGCCCTGGCCGACCTGCTGTACGGCGGAGATCGTTTCATCACCACCATCAACATGTCCGAGTTCCAGGAGAAGCACACCGTGTCGCGCCTGATCGGCGCGCCGCCGGGCTACGTCGGTTACGGCGAAGGCGGCATGCTTACCGAGGCGGTACGGCAGAAGCCCTATTCGGTGGTGCTGCTCGACGAGGTCGAGAAAGCCGACCCGGACGTGCTCAACCTGTTCTATCAGATCTTCGACAAGGGCGTGGCCAACGACGGTGAAGGGCGCGAGATCGATTTTCGCAACACGCTGATCCTGATGACCTCGAACCTGGCCAGCGACCGTATCAGCGCCCTGTGCGAGAACGGCGAGCGGCCGAGCGCCGAGACCCTGGAAGAGACCATCCGCCCGGTGCTCAGCAAGCATTTCAAGCCGGCGCTGCTGGCGCGCATGCGCGTGGTGCCGTACTACCCGGTAGGTGGCCCGGTGCTGCGCGAGCTGATCGAAATCAAGCTGGGCCGTCTGGGCGAGCGCCTGAACCGTCGCCAGCTGGATTTCACTCACTGCCAGAACCTGGTCGACCACCTGGCCGAGCGCTGTACCCAGAGCGAAAGCGGCGCGCGCCTGATCGACCACTTGCTCGACCTGCACGTACTGCCGCTGGTGGCCGACCGCCTGCTGGATGCCATGGCTACCGGCGAGAACCTCAAGCGTGTACACGCGACGCTCGACAGCAGCGGCGGCGTGACCTGCGAGTTCGCCTGAGGTGGGTGTGATGTTCACTCGTGTACCGCAACCGCTGATCTACGCCGAGGCGCTGCTGGCGCAGTTCGCCAGCCTGTCGCGGGCGGCCGACGGTGGCGCGCTGCTGGGCGATTTCGTGCGCGGCGTGGCCGGGCTCAGCGGCTGCGAGCTGAGCCAGCTGTACCTGCTGGACGCTACCCATACCCGGCTGGGCCTGAGCGCCGAATGCCTGGGCGGCATCCTGCAACCGCGGGAAGCGGCGAGCCTGCCGGCGGATTACAACGGTGAGCAGTTGCTGCAGTTCGCCCTGTGCCAGAACCGCGTGGTGAGCCTGGTGGGGCTGAGCGGCAGCCTGCACGAAACCAGTTTCCTGCCGGCCCGTGAGACGCCCTGGCAGTCGCTGCTGTGCGTGCCGCTGGTGAACACGCAAAAGGCCGTCGAGGGCCTGCTGCTGTGCGCCAGTCGCGAACATATCGACCTGCAGGGCTTCGCCGATTCCATGGGCCAGCTGGGCTCGTTCGTACTCGGGCAATTGCACCTGCTGCAACGCCTGCGTCGTCCGGTGGGCGACGCGACGCCCGTGGCCAGCACCCCGGTCAGCGCCAGCGGTTATGGGCTGATCGGCAACAGCACGGCCATGCGCCAGACCTACCAGTTGATCAGCAAGGTGCTGCACAGCCCCTACACCGTATTGCTGCGCGGCGAGACCGGCACCGGCAAGGAAGTGGTGGCGCGGGCCATCCACGACTACGGCCCACGGCGCTCCCAGGCATTCATCGTGCAGAACTGCGCGGCGTTCCCGGAGAACCTGCTGGAGAGCGAGCTGTTCGGCTACCGCAAGGGCGCCTTCACCGGCGCCGATCGCGACCGTCCGGGGCTGTTCGACGCGGCCAATGGCGGCACCCTGTTGCTGGACGAAATCGGCGACATGCCGCTGTCCCTGCAGGCCAAGCTGCTGCGCGTGTTGCAGGAGGGCGAGATCCGTCCGCTGGGTTCCAACGACACCCACAAGATCGACGTGCGCATCATCGCCGCGACCCACCGCGACCTGGCGGTACTGGTCAGCGAAGGCAAGTTCCGCGAGGACCTGTACTACCGCCTGGCGCAGTTCCCGATCGAGTTGCCGGCCCTGCGCCAGCGCGAAGGGGACATCCTCGACCTGGCCCGGCATTTCGCCGACAAGGCCTGCGCCTTCCTGCAGCGCGACCCGGTGAACTGGTCGGAAACCGCCCTCAATCACCTGTCGGGCTACACCTTTCCGGGCAACGTGCGCGAGCTCAAGGGCCTGGTGGAGCGGGCGGTATTGCTCTGCGAAGGCGGCGAGCTGCTGGCCGAGCATTTCTCCCTGAGCAGCGAAGCGCTGCCGGAAGAACCCGGCCTGAACCTGCGTGAGCGCCTGGAGAAGGTCGAGCGCCATCTGCTGCTCGATTGCCTGCGCAAGAACGACGGCAACCAGACCCTGGCGGCCCGCGAGCTGGGGCTGCCCAGGCGCACGCTGCTGTACCGCCTCGGGCGGTTGAACATCAATCTTGGCGACTTCGAGGGTTAGCGCGACATGACTTTCCCCAGCGCCTTTTTCGTTTCGCCAAGCGTCGCCCGCAAGGGTCGGCGCTTTGTGCATTGTCTACCCATGGAGACCCTCTGATGTCTGTTCGTCACTGGCAAGCCGCCCTGCTGGCTCTGATCGTTCTCAGCGGCCTCGGCGGCTGTAGCGGAAATTACAAATTCAACGACAACACCTATCGCCCATTGGGTGATCCGCAGGCGGTCAATCGCGGCAAGTGACCGCAAGGAGCATCATCATGGAACTGGTTTTCGAAATGCTGAACACCAAGCAGTTCGTGCCCACGGAGTTGAGCAGCAAAACCTTCAAGCAGGCCGGTGGGGTGATCGGGCGGGGCGAGGATTGCGACTGGATCATTCCGGACCGCAAGCGTCACCTGTCCAATCACCACGCGATCGTCAGCTACCGCGACGGTACGTTTTTCCTCACCGATACCAGCAGCAACGGTATCCAGGCCAGCGACAGCGGCGCGCGTCTGCGCAAGGGCGAGCCGCAGCGTATCGAGCACGGCAGCGTCTATGTGCTGGGGGATTTCGAGATCCGTGCGCGCCTGGTGCGCGATCCGGCGACCTTCGACACCGAAGTCGGGCGTCCGCAAGCCGCTGGCAGCATCATTCCCGATGACGCATTCCTCGACCTCGACCCACTCAACGCGCTGGACCAGCAGGAGCGGGTGTATTCGGAAATCGACGAGCTGACTGCGCTCAACACGCCGCGCCAGGAACCACGGCAGCGCGCGGACTATGCGCGGATCGACATGGAAAGCCTGCTGGTGCCGGAACTGGTGGCGCAGCCCGAGGCGCCGGTCGCCGTCGAGCCGGCCCCGGTGGAGCGCCAGAGCGAAGGTTTCTGGGAGCATTTCGGCGCGGCGCTGGGGGTGGACCTCAAAGGCCTCGATCACGACGCCCGCGAAACCCTGGCGATCGATGCCGCGCGCCTGCTCAAGCAAAGCATCGGCGGCCTGCAGCAGAGCCTGCGCACCCGCAGCGAGCTGAAAAACGAACTGCGCCTGGCCCTGACCACCGCCCAGGGCGGCAGCAAGAATCCACTGAAATTCGCCGTGGACGCCAGTGAAGCGCTGGGCATCCTGCTGCAGGGCAATAAGCCCGGCCAGTTGCCGGCCGAGCAGGCGATCTCCCGCGCTTTCCGCGATCTGCAGGCGCACCAGGTGGCACTGTTGACCGCCAGCCGCGCGGCCGTGCGCGGCACCCTCGAGCATTTCTCGCCGCAGCAGCTGACCCTGCGTTTCGAGCGCGACAACAAGCCGTTGCTGGCCACGTCCGGCAGCCGCTGGAGAGCCTACAACCGCTACCACCAGGCCCTGCGTCAGGACGATGACTGGAGCGAACGCCTGCTGGCCCGTGACTTCGCCCAGGCCTACGAAGAACAGATCCGCCTGATCTCCACCCTTCACACCGAACACCAAGGATGATGCGCATGTCTCGCTGCTCGACCCTGTTACTCAAGACGCTGGCTGCGCTGACCGCCCTGGCATTGCTGGCCGGCTGCTCGTCGCTGTCGCCGTACTCGACCATGACCAAGCTCAACCTCAAGTTGACCGCCAGCGACCAGCTCAACCCGGACCTCAACGGTCGTCCGTCGCCGATCGTGGTGCGGTTGATCGAGCTCAAGCATCCGGTGGCCTTCGAGAACGCCGATTTCTTCAGCCTCTACGAGCGCGCCAAGGAGTCCCTGGCGCCGGACATGGTGGCCAGCGAAGAGTTGGAACTGCGCCCGGGTGAAACCGTGGAACTCAAGCTCAGCGTCGAAGAAGGCAGCCGCTACGTCGGCGTGCTGGCGGCCTACCGGGATATCTCCGAAGCCCAGTGGCGCTATGTGGTGCAGCTCACTCCGGTGGCGCTGACCGAAGCCGACCTGACCCTCGACCAGGCCGGTATCCGCACCAGCAACGCAACGCTCGCCAAGGCGGACAAGTAATCATGAACGTGCATAAAGTCATTTGGCAGGAAGGCATGTTGCTGCGCCCGCAGCACTTCCAGCACAACGATCGCTACTACGACTACCAGATGAAAACCCGCACCCAGTTGCTGGGCAGTTATTCCTGGGGTTTCCTGAGCCTGGAGATCGACCTGCAGTTCCTCAACATGGGCAAGCTGGTGATCAGCCAGGCCTCCGGCATCCTGCCCGACGGCAGCCTGTTCGAGCTGGGTGGCAACACCGAGCCGCTGGCCCTCGACGTGCCGCCGAACACCGGCAACACCCCGGTCTACCTGGCCTTGCCGCTGGTGACCGGTAACCACATCGAGTCGCGCCGTCCGGAGCAGTCCGACGTGCTGGCGCGCTACACCGCCTACGAGGCGGAAGTGGCCGACTCCAATGCCGGCGACGATTCCAGCAGCCAGGTCAGCTGCGCCCGGCCGGACTTCCGCCTGCTGCTCGGCGAGCAACAGAGCGACCAGGCCTATGTGAAGCTCAAGCTCTGCGAAGTCCTCGACACCACGCCCGACGGGGTGATCAGCCTCGACCCGGACTTCGTGCCGACCTTCATCCACGCCCATGCCTCGAGCTACCTGCTGTCGTGCCTGAAGGAAGTGATCAGCATGCTCAGCCACCGCGGCGACACCATTGCCGACCGGATCCGCTCCAACGGCAAGGTCGGCGGCGCCGAAGTCGGCGACTTCATGATGCTGCAACTGATCAACCGCACCGAACTGCTGCTGCGCCACTACCTGGGCCTGGAGCAGGTGCATCCGGAAGAGCTGTACCGCACGCTGCTGACCATGCTCGGCGATCTGGCGACCTTCGCCAGCGACAGCAAGCGGCCGCGCCTGGACAGCCGCTACCAGCACAGCGACCAGGGCGCGAGCTTCCGCAAGTTGATGGACGCGATCCGCCAGGTGCTGTCGATGGTACTCGAGCAGCACGCCATCGAGCTGGTGCTGCAGGCGCGCCAGTACGGGATCATCGTGTCGCCGTTGCACGACCACAAGCTGCTGGGCTCGGCCTCGTTCGTCCTGGCCGCCAGTGCCAACTGCGACTCCGAAGAACTGCGCCATCGCTTGCCGGCGCACCTCAAGGTCGGCCCGGTGGAGCGGATTCGCCAGCTGGTCAACCTGCACCTGCCGGGGATCAAGGTCAAACCCCTGCCGGTGGCACCACGGCAGATCGCGTTCCACTCCAACAAAACCTATTTCATCCTCGAACTCAGTTCCGAAGACCTGGCGCAACTGGAGCGTTCCGGCGGTTTCGCCTTCCACGTGTCCGGCGAATTCGCCGAGCTTGAACTGAAATTCTGGGCCATCAGGAACTGACCGACATGATCAAGGACATGGAACACAACCAGGACGACAAGACCGTCCTGCTCGATCGCCAGGGCCATGGCCCGGCGCAGAGTCCGCTGACCGATTTCGCCGCGCCGCCGCGCTTCGAGCAACTGGAAGAACGGATGATCTACGCCGCGCGCCTGCGCCCGGCCGAGGCCTTCAACATCAGCCTGAACGCGCTGGTGGCGGCGGCCTCCGATCTGTTGTCGGAAGTGGTGCGCCTCAAGCACAGCGACACCCGCGAAGACCTGTACGCGCTCAACGAGCGCCTGACCTCGGCCCTGAAACTGTTCGAGGTGCGCGCCCTGCACAATGGCGCCGAAAGCAGCCAGGTCATGGCCGCCCGCTACGTGCTGTGCACCGTGGTCGACGAGGCGGTGGTCACCACCCCCTGGGGCAATGAAAGCGAGTGGTCGCAGATGAGCCTGCTCAGCAGCTTCCACAACGAGACCTTTGGTGGCGAGAAGTTCTTCCAGCTGCTGGACCGGTTGTCGAAGAACCCGGTCAAGCACCTGCCGATGCTGGAGCTGATGTACCTGTGCCTGTCGCTGGGCTTCGAGGGCAAGTACCGGGTCATGGCCCGCGGCATGCTCGAGCTCGAAGGCATCCGCGATGCGCTGTACCGGCAGATCCGTCAGCTGCGTGGCGACGTGCCGCGCGAGCTGTCGCCGCATTGGGAAGGCTTGCACGACAAGCGCCGCAGCCTGGTGCGCATCGTGCCGTGGTGGATGGTCGCGCTGTTCACGGTGGTCTGCCTGGTGGTGATGTATTCGGGGTTCGCCTGGGTTCTGGGCGAGCAGCGCGAGACCGTTCTGCAACCTTATCAGCAGCTTGACCCGGCCGTGGTCCAGCCCCAGCAGTAATACAGGGACGTGTGATGAAAAACTTCTTCAAGAAAGTCGGCGCCTTCCTGCGCAAGACGTGGGTCTGGACGCTGTCGCTGGTGCTGTTCGTGGCGCTGCTGGTGTGGTTCGTCGGGCCGCTGCTGGCGGTCAACGACTACAAGTTCTGGGAAAGCGCGACCTCGCGCCTGCTGACCATCAGCGTGCTGTTCCTGATCTGGGGCCTGACCATGGTCTTCGTCAGCTGGCGCGCCGGGATCCGCAAGAAAGAAATGGAAGACAGCGAAGACGGCCAGGAACGCCTGCGCCGTGAAGAGCTGATCGACGAGGAGCAGAAAGAACTGCGCAGCCGCTTCAAGGAAGCCATGCGCACCCTCAAGACCTCGAGCCTGTACCGCGGGCGCAGCGAGCGCTGGCGCAACGACCTGCCCTGGTACTTGCTGATCGGCCCGCAGAGCAGCGGCAAGACCAGCCTGCTGGACTTCTCGGGCCTTGAGTTCCCGATCAACAAGATCGACCGCAAGCTGACCCGCGACACCATCGGCACCCGGCATTGCGACTGGTACTTCGCCGACCACGGCGTGCTGATCGACACCGCCGGCCGTTACCTGACCCAGCCTGACGCGGAAGTCGACGGCAGCGCCTGGAGCACCTTGCTCAACCTGCTGCGCAAGCGCCGTCGCGGGCGTCCGCTCAACGGCGTGCTGGTGACCATTCCGGTGGAACTGCTGCTGAGCGGCAACGAGCAGGATCTCGACACCCTGGCGCGCCAGGTACGCGCGCGCCTGCAGGACGTGCACCAGAAGCTGCACGTCGACGTGCCGGTGTATCTGGTGCTGAGCAAGGCCGACCAGCTGCTGGGCTTCGACGAGTTCTTCGACCAACTGAGCCGCGAGGAAAGCGACCAGGTGCTCGGCACCAGCTTCCGCAAGGAACAGAACGGCACCGACGTCGCCGTGCTGCGCCAGGAGTTCGAAGAGCTGCTGCGCCGCCTGAACAGCCAGGTGATCATGCGCATGCACCAGGAGCGCGACACCCAGCGCCGTGGGCGCATCCTCGATTTCCCGCACCAACTGGGCCAGATCGGCGAGCGCCTGTGCCTGTTCGTCGACATGGCGTTCACCGGCAACCGCTACCAGCGAGCCAGCCAACTGCGCGGCTTCTACCTGACCAGCGCACCGCACCTGACGGAAAAGCTCGACCCCGATACCGCCGGCATCGGTGCCAGCCTGGGCATGGCGGCCGGTGTGTTGCCGACCCTGCGCAGCGGTCGTTCGCGCTTCATTCACCACCTGCTGAGCCGGGTGATTTTCCCCGAGGCCGACCTGGCTGGCCTGGACAAGCGTGAGCGCAATCGCATCCATTGGGGCCAGCGTGCGCTGTACGTTGGCGCGCTGGTGGCCCTGGCCTTGTTCGGCCTGCTCTGGGCCGGCGGTTTCTCCGCCAACTACGAGCGCCTGGAAAACCTGCGCTCCCTGGCGCAGAACTGGAACCAGCAGCGCACCGCGCTGACCGCCCGCGACGACGCGATGGCGGCGCTCAAGACCCTCGACACCAGCTTCGAAGCCACCAAGGTGTTCCCGGCCAAGGGCGATGTATCGCTGCACGAGCGGGTCGGCCTGTACCAGGGCGAGGAAAGCAACCCGGTGGTGCTCAGCGCCTACGAGCGTGAGCTGCAAGCGCAGCTGCTGCCACGGGTGGCGCAGATGCTGGAAGGGCAGATCCGCAGCAACATGCGTGACCGCGACCGCCTGCTCAACAGCCTGCGGGCGTACCTGATGCTGAACATGCAGGACCGTCGCGATCCGTCCTGGCTCAAGGATTGGGTAGCCACCGACTGGTCGACGCGCTACGCCGGCAACACCGCGGTGCAGAACGGCCTGGGCGCGCACTTCGAACGCCTGCTCAAGCTGCCGTTCAGCTACCCGCTCAACGACACCCTGGTGGCCCAGGCGCGCCAGGTGCTGCGCAGCGAGTCGCTGGCCAACGTGGTCTATCGCGTATTGCGCGAGCAGGCGCGAAGCCTGCCGGAGTACCGTCTGAGCCAGCACCTGGGGCCGCAGGGCAGCCTGTTCGTCGGCACCGACTACGCGATCCCTGGCTTCTACACCCAGCAGGGTTACCAGCAGTATTTCTCGGTCCAGGGCACGGCGCTGGTCACCGACATCCTGCGTGACAACTGGGTGCTGGGCGAAGGCAGCGGCATCAGCGGCATGGACCTGCGCCGCCTGATGGTGGAGCTGGAGCAGCTGTACTTCCGTGACTACGCCAACTTCTGGAGCGAAGCGGTCGGCCAGGTCGGCCTGCAGCCGTTCAACGATGCCGGCGAAGGCGCCGATCAGGTCGCCGGCCTGACCTCGGCCAACTCGCCGGTGCTGCAACTGTTGGTGGAGGTGCGTGAAAACACCCGCTTCCAGGCCATCGCCGAAAGCGCCGAAGACGTGACCGCAGCGGCGGACAAAGCCGCCGAGAAGGGCGGGGCGCTGGGCAAGGTCGCGGCGGCTGCCGCGGGCAAGGCCCAGGAAGCCCTGGCCAAGAACCTGCCGGACACGGCGAAGAAGTCGCTGCAACGTCGCTTCGAGCCGCTGCACCGTCTGCTGGACGACAACAACGGCCCGGCGGCGGACCTGACGCCGGCGCTGCAAGCGCTGAACGACCTGCAACTGCAACTGGCCGGCCTGGCCCGTGCCAGTGCGCCCGAGCAGGCGGCGTTCGAAATGGCCAAGACCCGCATGAGCGGCCAGCGCGATGCCCTGAGCAACCTGCGCAACGCCTCGGTGCGCCTGCCGCGTCCAGTGAGCGTGTGGTTCAACGTGCTGGCGGAAGACACCTGGCGCCTGGTGCTCAACGACTCCTACCAGTACCTCAACCAGCGTTACCAGAGCGAGCTGTACAGCTTCTACGGCAAGGCCATCAGCAAGCGTTATCCGTTCAGCGCCCACAGCACCAGCGATGTCGCCATCAGCGACTTCCGCGAGTTCTTCAAGGCCCAGGGCATTGCCGATCGCTTCTTCGAAACCTACATGCGGCCTTTCGTCAGCGGCGATCCGGGCAACTACCGCCTGCGCAGCATCGACGGCCACAGCCTGCCGATGTCCAAGGTCTACCTCGACCAGATGGCCGCGGCCCAGGTGATCCGCCAGAGCTTCTTCTCGGAGAACCCGGCGGAGCCGCAGGTGCAGTTCAAGCTGGAGCCCTACACCCTGGACCCGGCGGTGAGCCGCTCCGAGTTCCGTTTCGGCGACAAGACCATGGAATACCGCCACGGTCCGATCGTGCCGGTGTCCTTCAAGTGGCCGACCGATGCCGAAGACGGCCGCACCAGCCTGGTGCTGGACAAGATGGCCGGGCGCCCGGTGGGCATCGAAAAGAACACCGGCCCCTGGTCGCTGTTCCGTCTGTTCGACCTGATGCAGACCGAGTACCTGACCGGCCGTGACGTGCTGGTGCTCAAGGCCGACCTGGGCGGCCTGCGTGCCAACTACCTGCTGATGAGCCAGCGTACGCCGAACCCGTTCGACATGGGCGTGCTGCGCACCTTCCGCATGCCGGTGCAGCTCTGATGCTGGTTGCCAGCACCTGGCGCAGCGCTGCGCGCACCGACCCGGGCAAGGTTCGGGCGCGCAACGAAGATGCCTTCCTCGACTGTCCGGAGCAGGGGCTCTGGGTGGTCGCGGACGGCATGGGCGGGCATCAGGGTGGCGATATCGCCAGCCAGTTGATTGTCGCCAGCCTGGCCGAGTTGCCGGCGCAGGACAGTTTCGACGAGCGGCTCAAGGGCCTGCGCCAGTGCCTGCACTGGCTCAACCGGCGCCTGGGCCAGGAGTTGACCGTCACCGCCGAGCGCCACGACAGCATCATGGGCAGCACCGTGGTCGCGTTGTTGCTGGAAGGCGATCGCGCGGCGTGCATCTGGGCTGGCGACAGCCGTTGTTACCTGTGGCGCGGGCAGCGTCTGTACCAGCTGT
>Ga0207976_100411_pt1 | contig 17634 bp, 15 predicted proteins | sample LakWasMe94_HOW11_2_FD_183916 | JGI IMG/M metagenome (GOLD analysis project Ga0207976, IMG submission 183916) | Freshwater sediment methanotrophic microbial communities from Lake Washington under simulated oxygen tension - Sediment Metagenome... | ecosystem: Environmental > Aquatic > Freshwater >... | reverse complement strand
GTCGAGGCCATGATGTACGCCCACCCTGCGATCCAGGAGGTGTGCGTGATCGCCGCGCACGACGAGCGCCGGGGCGAGACGGTGAAGGCCCTGGTCGTGCTGCGCGACGCCTTCAAGGGCCAGGTGAGCGAGCAGTCCATCATCGACTGGAGCCACGAACACATGGCCGCCTACAAAAGCCCACGCATCGTGCAGCTGGTGGACAGCCTGCCCAAGTCCGGCACGGGCAAGGTGCAGTGGCGCGAGCTGCAGGAGCAGGAACGCAGCCGCGCGGCCGGTACAACGCCCTGAAACCCGCATTGAAGGCCTGCCAGATTTGCTCTATTTTTGATAGCTGTCAGCGCAATATCCACTAGCGCTACCGGCCCAAATTGCCTCAAAACCCTCCTCCAGCCGCCATGAACCCCTCAGCCCTCGCCCGCCTGCGCTCCGTGCTGCAAACCCATGTGGACCAGGGCCTGCTGCCCGGTGCCGTGGCCCTCATCCACCACCAGGGCCACACCGTGCTGCACACGGCCGTGGGCCACCAGCGCCCGCCCAGCGCCGAGTCGGCGGTGCCCGCGATGGCGCCCGACACGGTGTTCCGCATCTACTCCATGACCAAGCCCATCGTCTCGCTGGTGGCGATGATGCTCATGGAAGAAGGCCGCCTGCTGCTGTCGCACCCCGTGTCGCACTACCTGCCCGCGTTTGCAGGCCAGCGCGTGTACGACGAAGCCACCAGCAGCACGGCCCCCGTGCAGCGCGAGGCCACGGTGCACGACCTGCTGCGCCACACCGCCGGCCTGAGCTACGCGTGGGAGGCGGGCACGGTGCCCGACGCCTACCGCGCGGCGCGCATCGGCTCGCGCCGCCACAGCAACACCGAACTGGCCGCCGCGCTGGGCCCCTTGCCCCTGGTCCACCAGCCCGGCACCCGCTGGGAGTACAGCCGCGCCACCGACGTGCTGGGCGCGGTGCTGGAGGTGATCGAGGGCGAAAGCCTGGGCGCCCTCCTGCAGCGCCGCGTGTTCGGCCCGCTGGGCATGCACGACACCGGCTTTGCCGTGCCCGCCGCGCAGCAGCACCGCCTGGCCGAAGCCTTTGAGCGCGACCCGCAGACCGGGCTCGGCATGCCACTGATCGACGTGACCGCGCCGCCCGTGTTCGAGTCGGCCGGTGGCGGGCTGGTGTCCACCGCCAGCGACTACGCGCGCTTCCTGCAGCTCATGCTGGGCCGGGGCACGGCCCCCGGGCCCGATGGCCTTGGCGCCCCCGTGCGCCTGCTGGGCCGCGCCACGGTGGACTTCATGACCGCCGACCACCTGGGTAGTCTGCCTGTGGCAGGCGACATCCTGCCCACCGGCTACGGTTTTGGCCTGGGCGTGGCCGTGCGCACCGCCACCGGCCAGGCCACCCGCCCGGGATCAGCTGGGCACTACAGCTGGAGCGGCCTGGGCGGCACCTTCTTTTTTGTGGACCCTGCGGAAGACCTGTTCGCCATCCTGCTCACCCAGGCGCCCGGCCAGCTCAGGTATCTGTGCGAGCTGTACCCGGCGCTGGTGTACGCCGCACTGTGATTAGGACACCCCTCTGAGCGCACGCCACCGCGCAGCCACCAGAGGCGACAGCTCTTCAGGCCGTCCAAGCCTGCGCAGGCAGGCCGGAGCCGCGTCCCTCAGCCCCCGCTTCGCGCTGCGCGCGGGCAGGGGACGACGCCCTAGCTGCGGGGCGGCCCTTGCTTGGCGTCACTCGCTGGGGTCTCGCCAGTTGCAACCGCTGCGCATGGCAACAGGGCCCCGGCTTACACTCAACGCCCAGTTACGGCACGCGAAACAGCCCCATCCGCAGTACGCAGGCCCTCCCCCAGACCTCTTTTTTGAACCTATGCAGATTCGCTGCGCACTGGTCGGCATGCCCGGCTCGGGCAAATCCACCGTTGGCCGGCAACTGGCCCACCGGGCGGGTGTGCCCTTCATCGACCTGGACCACCGGCTGGAGCAGACCCTGGGCACCACCATCCGCAGCTTCTTCGAGGCCGAAGGCGAAGCCCGCTTTCGCGACATCGAATCCCAGGTGCTGGCCGACGTGGCCCAGCAGCCCGGCGGCATGGTGCTGTCCACCGGCGGCGGCGCCGTGCTGCGCCCGGAGAACCGCGAGGTGCTGCGCCAGTTCGGCAATGTGCTGTACCTGCGCGCCTCGCCCGAAGAAATCTTCAAGCGCGTCAAACACGACAAGACCCGCCCCCTGCTGCAAGGCGGCAACCCCATGGACAAGCTGCGCGACCTCTACGCCCAGCGCGACCACCTGTACCGCGAGACCGCCCACTACGTGATCGAGACCGGGCGGCCGTCGGTGCACACGCTGGTCAACATGGTGATGATGCAGTTGGAGATGGCGGAGAGTGCGGGTGGGACGGGGTCGCGCTGAAGGGCAAGACAATGCGCGGCTCCAAGCACGGTTAAAGGCCTATCGGTTCATACAACCAACGGCAGACAACGGCCAATAACGGTCCTTCATCAATCTCAATAGTCTTCACTGATGGCACATCTAGAGCGGTCTGTGGCAACGTTGCGCATCATGGGCGACGAACTGGTCCCCGAGGAGATTTCGAGGCTGCTAGGAGCAGAGCCGACTTCAGGTCATGAAAAAGGGCATCAGGCCCCGTCGGGTCCATCGGGGCGCACAGTGACGAGGAGCTCTGGCATGTGGCGTCTAAGCGCTGAGGAGACCAAGCCGGAGAACTTGGATTGTCAGGTCTCTGAGTTGCTTGGTCTAGTCACTTCAGACTTATCAGTCTGGAGCAGCATTGCGGCTCGGTTTCGCGTTGACTTGTTCTGCGGATGGTTCATGGGTAGTGGAAACGAGGGTGTGGAGATTTCGCCCGAGACCATGGTCGCGTTGGGGCAGCGCGGCATCCAGTTGTCAATCGACATCTACGGGCCAGACGCGCTGAATGGCGACAGGGCTACGCCGGAGGCTTAGATTGACCCGCCAACGTCAGCTGCTAGGACTGCTTCGGGCCCATTCCAGCCCAATAGCAAAGAGCTAATCGGCACCGCACAAACTGCCAAAATCTCGACTCCACCCGCTAAGCCCGAGCCCCCTTCCGCCCCCGAAAGGAGCACCCCATGCCCCCCAAAACCACCCTCTGCCTCTGGTTCAACGGCACAGCGCTGGAGGCGGCGACGTTCTACGCAGCCACCTTTCCCGACAGCGCCGTGGGGCGGGTGATGCATGCGCCCGGCGACTACCCCGCAGGCCAGCAGGGTGACGTACTGACGGTGGAGTTCACGGTGCTGGGCATCCCGTGCCTGGGGCTGAATGGCGGCCCGGCCTTCACGCACAGCGAGGCGTTTTCGTTCCAGATCGCGACGGACGATCAGGCTGAAACCGACCGGCTGTGGAACGCGATTGTGGGGAACGGCGGGCAGGAGAGCGCCTGCGGCTGGTGCAAGGACCGGTGGGGGCTGTCGTGGCAAATTACGCCACGGGTGCTGACGCAGGCCATCGATGACCCGGACCGCGCGGCAGCCAAGCGGGCCTTTGACGCGATGATGGGCATGCGCAAGATTGATGTGGCGGCAATTGAGGCGGCGTGGCGTGGGTGACTTGGGTGATGGCGGTGCCGCAGATTTTTCACTTTGTGTGGTGAATTTTTGACTCAAAACCCTGCCTTGCGCCTGTTCAGCAATCTTTTTTAGCTATTTATTCAATAGCAATTTACCTGCTGCGCTCCATCACCGGCGCATGCAGCGCCATCAACCCCGCCACCCATTCAATGAACACCCGCACCTTGGCGCTCACATGCCGTTGGGGCGGGTAGGCCACGTACAACGGCATCGGCTCCAGCGTCCAGTCCTGCAGCAGGGGCACCAGCTCGCCAGCCGCAACGTGGGGGCGGGCCATGTAGTCGGGCAGCCAGAGCACGCCCAGGCCCGCCAGGCCTGCGGCCAGGTAGGCGTTGCCGTCGTCCACAGCGCAGATGTCGTAGCCTTGGGCGCGCACATGTTCGGTGCCGCGGCGCATCTCGAAAGGCAGAGGCTGGCCGGTGCGCGCCCACAGAAAACCCACGGTGCGATGGTGAGGTCCTTCCAGCGCCTGCGGGTGCTCGGGCGTGCCCGCGCGCAGCAGGTAGCTGGGGGCGGCGTACACGCGCAATTGCAGATCGCCCACATGGCGTGCGACGAGCGCCGGGTTGGTGAGGGCACCGCCGCGCACCACGCAGTCCACGTTGTCGCCCACCATGTCCACTGGGCGGTCGCTCACGCCCATGTGCAGGAGGATGTCGGGGTACTGCGCGTGGAACGCGGGCAGCGCGGGGATGAGGACCAGGCGCGCCAGGGGGCTGGGCACGTCCACCCGCAGGCGGCCCCGGGGCGCGGCGGCGGCGGTGGAAACGCTGGCATCGGCATCGTCCAGGTCGGCCAGCAGGCGCACCACGCGCTCGTAGTAGGCAGCACCATCGGGCGTGACCTGCACGCGCCGGGTGGTGCGGTGCAGGAGCTTCACGCGCAGGCGGGCTTCGAGCTGCTGCACCAGTTGCGTGACGGTGGTGCGGCTCAGGTGCAGGGTGAGGGCAGCCTTGGTGAAGCTGCCGGATTCCACAACGCGGGCAAAGGCCTGCAGAGCGTCAAAACGGTCCATGGCGTACAGGTAGTTGAGGCGTGCCGAAGGGGAGGCATGCCCGCCATTGTTTGGCGATCAGGAACAGTGGTGCACAGATTAGCCGGTTTATCGGAACAACGCGCGCTTCTACAGTGCCTTCATCGCAATCATCTGCCCTGCAGAACGAAAGGAATCCCATGCCCCACCGTGATGTTGTCTTCCCCGCAGGCCGCCAGGCGCTGTACGAGCGCAACCGCTATTCGCCCGCCGTGCGCGCCAACGGCTTCTTGTTTGTCTCGGGCCAGGTGGGCAGCCGCGAGGACGGCTCGCCCGAGCCCGACCTGAAAGCCCAGGTGCGCCTGGCGTTCAGCAACCTCAACGCCGTGCTGCACGCTGCAGGCTGCACGTTTGATGACGTGGTGGACGTGACGATGTTCGTGGTCAACCCGGAGGCGAACTTCGAGACCGTCTGGGGCGTCGTGCCCGAGTTCTGGGGGGAGGCGCCCTACCCCACGCTCACCGGCATCGGGGTGACCTGGCTGTACGGGTTCCAGTTCGAGATCAAGGTGATCGCGAAGCTGCCTGGCTATAAGGGCTGATGGGCCGGAACATTTGAATCAAACAGGCTTCCAGCGCTTATCGAACAAGCGCTGGAAGCTATTCAATTCATAGCATCACAGGTTCGGCGCCAGCAGCCGCTCCAGCACCTTCTCCTCCATGCCCCGGCGCTGGGCCATGTCGTGCAGTTGGTCTTCGCCAATCTTGCCGACGTTGAAGTACACGCTGTCGGGGTGGCCGATGTAGAAGCCGCTCACGCTGGCGGCGGGCATCATGGCCAGGCTTTCGGTGAGCGACATGCCGATCTCGCCAGCCTGCAGCACGCGGAACAGGTCGGTCTTGGCGCTGTGGTCGGGGCAGGCGGGGTAGCCGGGCGCGGGGCGGATGCCCTGGTACTTCTCGGCAATCATGTCGTCGTTACTCAGCGCTTCACCGGCAGCGTAGCCCCACAGGTCGGTGCGCACGCGGTGGTGCAGGGCTTCGGCAAAGGCTTCGGCCAGGCGGTCGGCCAGGCTCTTGAACATGATGGCGGAGTAGTCGTCCAGCGCGTCGATAAAAGCCTTTTCTTTCTTCTCGATGCCCAGGCCCGCCGTCACGGCAAACATACCGGCGTAGTCGGCAATGCCGCTGGACTTAGGCGCCACAAAGTCGGCCAGGCAACGGCTGGGGCGGGTCACGCCGTCGATGGTATGTTTCTCGGCCTGCTGGCGCAGGCCGTACCAGGTCATGGCCACTTCGGTGCGGGTGTCGTCGGTATAGAACTCGATGTCGTCATCGTTCACGCTGTTGGCGGGCAGCAGGGCCATCACGCCGCTGGCCGTGAGCCACCGGCCTTCGATGATCTTCTTGAGCATGGCCTGCCCATCGGCAAACACGCGCGTGGCTTCCACGCCCACGATCTCGTCGGTGAGGATGGCGGGGTACGGGCCGGCCAGGTCCCAGGTCTGGAAGAACGGGCCCCAGTCGATGTACTTGGCAAGCTCGCCCAGGTCGAAGTTCTTGAACACGCGGCGGCCCAGCGCGCGGGGCACGGCGGGCTGATAGGCCGACCAGTCCACGGGCGTCTTGTTGGCGCGGATCTTGGCCAGGGGCCACAGGGGTGTGGCCTTTTTGTTGGCGTGCTGGGTGCGCACCTTGTCGTAGTCGGCGTTCAGCTCATCCACGTAGCTCTGCACGCCGTCGCCCAGCAGGCTTTGCGCCACGCTCACGCTGCGGGACGCATCGGGCACGTAGACCACAGGGCCTTCGTAATGCGGAGCGATCTTGACGGCGGTGTGCACGCGGCTGGTGGTGGCGCCACCGATGAGCAGCGGGATCTTCTTGATGCGGAAGTGGTCGTCCTTCTGCATCTCGCCGGCCACGTACTGCATCTCTTCGAGGCTGGGGGTGATCAGGCCCGACAGGCCCACGATGTCGGCCCCCTCGACCTTGGCGCGCGCCAAAATCTCGTGGCAGGGCACCATCACGCCCATGTTCACCACCTCAAAGTTGTTGCACTGCAGGACCACGGTGACGATGTTCTTGCCGATGTCGTGCACGTCGCCTTTCACGGTGGCGATGATGATCTTGCCCTTGCTGCGCACATCGCGCCCAGCCAGTTCGTCCTGGCGCTTTTCTTCTTCGATGTAGGGGATCAGGTGGGCCACGGCTTGCTTCATCACGCGCGCGCTTTTCACCACCTGGGGCAGGAACATCTTGCCCGCGCCGAACAGGTCGCCCACCACGTTCATGCCGTCCATGAGCGGGCCTTCGATCACGTGCAGCGGGCGCCCACCCTTGGCCAGGATGGCGCGGTAGGCCTCTTCAGTGTCTTCGGTGATGAAGTCGGTGATGCCATGCACCAGCGCGTGCGACAGGCGCTCGCCCACGGTCTTGGGGTGCTCGGGCGTTCCGCGCCATTCGAGCTTCTTGCTCTCGTCCTTGGCGCCGCTCTTGGCGGTTTCGGCGATCTCCACCAGGCGCTCCCCCGCGTCGGGGCGGCGGTTGAGCACCACGTCTTCCACACGCTCACGCAGCACGGGCTCCAGGTCGTCGTACACGCCCACCATGCCCGCGTTGACGATGCCCATGTCCATGCCCGCCTGGATGGCGTGGTACAGGAACACCGTGTGGATGGCCTCGCGCACCGGGTCGTTGCCGCGGAAGCTGAACGACACGTTGGACACACCGCCCGACACCTTGGCCCCAGGCAGGTTCTGCTTGATCCAACGCACGGCCTCGATGAAGTCGACCGCGTAGTTGTTGTGCTCCTCGATACCGGTGGCCACCGCAAAGATGTTGGGGTCGAAGATGATGTCCTCGGGTGGGAAGCCCACTTCATCGACCAGCACGCGGTAGGCACGTTCGCAGATCTCGATCTTGCGCGCGTAGGTGTCGGCCTGGCCCACTTCGTCAAACGCCATCACCACGGTCGCAGCGCCATAGCGCTTGACCAGGCGCGCCTCGTGCTTGAACTTCTCCACGCCCTCTTTCATGCTGATGGAGTTGACGATGCCCTTGCCCTGGATGCAGCGCAGACCGGCTTCGATCACCTCCCACTTGGAGGAGTCCACCATGATGGGCACGCGCGCGATGTCGGGCTCGGACGCGATGAGCTGCAGAAAGCGCACCATGGCCGCCTTGCTGTCGAGCATGGCCTCGTCCATGTTGATGTCGATGACCTGGGCGCCGTTCTCTACCTGCTGGCGCGCCACGGCCAGGGCCTCTTCGTACTGGCCGTTGAGGATCATGCGCGCAAACGCCTTGGAGCCGGTGACGTTGGTGCGCTCGCCGATGTTGACGAACAGCGTGCCCTCACCGATGGAGACGGGCTCCAGGCCGGACAGCTTCATGGGGGGGATGGACAAATCGGACATAAGGCTCACCTGCGCGGCACAAGGGGTTCAGGTGAGCGTCGTTGTCGATGGAAGGCGGGGGCATGCGCGGCCCAAGCCTGACGGGCCGCCCTACCCCATGAAAGGCACGGCGGGCCGCTGCAACGCTCCTTGGACCAAGGAGCGATTGTAGTTGCCAGCCCGGGGATCAGCGCAGCATGCGACGGCTGCGTGCCGCTGCCAGCAGCACCAGGCCCGCGAGCATCAGCAGCGCCCATTCAGACAATGTCGGGATGGCGCTGGGCGCCGCCGTGATGGTGTCCGTGTCGGTGGCGCTGTTGTTGCCCGGCGTGGGGTCCGACACGCCGCCAGGGACCGACACCGTGGCTGTATTGCTCAGCGTGCCTGTGGCCGAAGCGCTGACCGTGGCGGTGACGGTGTAGGTCACCGAGCTGCCGACGGGCAGATTGACCGAGTCACTGATATTGCCGCTGCCGGAGGCCGTGCAGGTGCCACCGCCCGCGCCCACGCAGGTCCATGTGCCGCCGGTGAGCGCAGCGGGCAGGGTGTCCGAAACCGTCGCGCCCGCCACACCGGAGGGGCCGGCGTTGCTCGCGGTGATGGTGTAGGTCACGGTCCCGCCGGCCGTCACGGTGGTCACTCCATCGGTCTTGGTGATCGCCAGATCGGCCACCGGCGTGATGGTGTCGGTGTCCGTGGCGCTGTTGTTGCCCGGGGTGGGGTCGGTCACGCCTGCAGGCGCCGCCACCGTCGCTGTGTTGCTCAGCGTGCCTGTTGCGGCCGCGCTCACCGTGGCGCTCACGGTATAAGTCACCGAGCCGCCCGCAGGCAGGTTGACCGTGTCATTGATGTTGCCACTGCCCGAGGCCGTGCAGGTGCCGCCACCGGCCCCCACGCAGGTCCAGGTGCCGGTGAGCGATGCCGGGAAGGTGTCGGCCACCGTGGCGCCCGGGGCGTTGGACGGCCCGGCATTGCTGGCGACGATGGTGTAGGTGACCGAGCCGCCTGCCGTGACGGTGGTCACGCCGTCGGTCTTGGTAATGGCCAAGTCGGCCTGGGGCGTGAGGGTGTCGGAGTCCGTGGCGCTGTTGTTGCCTGGGGTGGGGTCGGTCACGCCTGCCGGTGCCGCCACCGTCGCCGTGTTGCTCAGCGTACCTGTCGCGGCCGCGCTCACCGTAGCGCTCACCGTGTAGGTCACCGAGCCACCCGCAGGCAGGTTGACCGTGTCGCTGATGTTGCCGCTGCCCGAGGCCGTGCAGGTGCCGCCACCGGCCCCCACGCAGGTCCAGGTGCCAGTGAGCGATGCCGGGAAGGTGTCGGCCACCGTGGCGCCCGGGGCGTCGGACGGCCCGGCATTGCTGGCGACGATGGTGTAGGTGACAGAACCACCTGGGACTGCGGTGGTGACACCATCGGTCTTGGTGATGGCCAGGTCGGCCTGCGGCGTGAGCGTGTCTGTATCCGTGGCGCTTTCATTGCCCGGACTAGGGTCTGTTACGCCGCCCGGCGGCGCCACCGTCGCCGTGTTGCTCAGCGTACCTGTCGCAGCCGCGCTCACCGTGGCGCTCACTGTATAGGTCACCGAACCGCCCACGGGCAGGTTGACTGTGTCGTTGATGTTGCCGCTGCCCGCAGCCGTGCAGGTGCCGCCACCGGCCCCCACGCAGGTCCATGTACCGGTGAGCGATGCCGGGAAGGTGTCGGCCACCGTCGCGCCAGTCACAGGATCCGGCCCCGCGTTGCTCGCAGTGATGGTGTAGGTGACCGACCCACCCGGCACGGCGGTGGTCACGCCGTCCGTCTTGGTGATGGCCAAGTCGGAAGACTGCGCATGAGCGGCCGTGGCCCCCATCATCATCATGAAAAAGACCACAGTCACCCAGGACACAGCACGTTGCAGCATGGCGAGATCCCCTCAGGTTTGAATAGGTATAGCGCCGCAGTGTAACGGGACGTTGCGCATTCGCCTACACCCCGTGGCGGGCCAGCAGCGGGGCCCGGTATCGGCTCAGCGCACGGGCAGAAACTGCAAAAAGGTGCCGCCCACAATGCCCTGCACGTAACTGATGGCAGCGCGGCGGTACTTTTCGGTGGTGAACGCGGCCAGCAGGTCCAGCCGCGCGATGATCTTGCCGAACTCGCGCTCGAAGCTCAGGTTGCGGCCCTGGGCGCCGATCTCGTCGGCCAGCAGCAGCGGCTGGCCCTGGGCGTTGCGGCGCTGCGCCAGCAGCCACACGGCGGTCTCGACGTTGCGCGCGGCGTTGTAGAGGTGCTGGGCATCCATGCCGTCGAGCAAGAAGAACTCGGTCTTGCCGCCGTGGGCCGTGATGATCATGTCGGCCGTGGCGTAAATGAAGGCCGCCACGCGGTCGCCTGCGAACTCGGGCGCCAGGGCCAGCGCCATGGCGGCGATGTCGCGGCGCCCCTGCAGCGGGGCCCAGGGCTGGCGCTGCAGCACAGCGGTGCGCAGCTGCTCCAGCGCCTGCTCACGGCTGGTGGCGGTGCCCTTGCGCAATTCGGCGGGGTTGCGGCGGTACAGCTTGTCGGCCAGGCGCAGCAGGCCGTCCAGGTTCTCCTGCATGGCCAGGGTGGCCATGCGGTTGGCATCGGACTGGGCCAGTTCGGCGGCATGGGTGGGTGCACCCTTCACCTCGCCACGCGGGGTAGGAGCATTGCTGGCACAGCCTGCCAGCACGCAGCAGGCTGCCATGCCAGCCCACCGACCCCGCAAACCCCGCAGCAGCAATAAAAACGGCCCTCTCATGGGGCCGATTATGGGTGGCGACTGAGCGCCTATGAGGGCCGCTGCACGGCGGTTGACATTGTTTGAAGAAGCGCGCCCAGAGAGTCTGCGCGGCAGAGGGCATCGAAGCGAAACGTGCGAAAACTGAGGATCGCGTGGTGCTACCGAGAAGCCCAGGGGGGTCCCTGGGCGCAGGAGGTAGTGCCGCGCGAGACCGGTTTATCGCGCGTTGCAGCCGATGCCCCCTCTGTCGCGCAGACTCTTGGGCCCCTGTTACGCAGCCGCCATGGCCGACGCGGGCAGGCCGAACAGGTGGTCAAACACCCAGTTGAAGACAAAGGTGTAGCAAAGGAAGAACACGATGAGCCCCAGGTCCATCACGAAAGCGTGCCACAGGCTCACGCCAAACCACCAGGCAAACAGCGGCACCAGCGTGAACACCAGGCCGCCCTCAAACCCGATGGCGTGCGCCACGCGCCGCGCCACGCTGCGCCCGCGCACGGGCTGGCGTGCCTCCCAGCGCTCGAACGCCCAGTTGAAGACGATGTTCCAGACGATGGCGATCACCGAGGCTGCCACCGCCACCACGCTCGAATGCCCCGCGCCCTGGCCCGTGAGCAGCGCCAGGCCCACCGTGGCGGCGCCGATGGCGATCAGCTCGTACAGGGTCACGTAGATCACGCGGCGCTTGACGCCTTGCAAGCCAAAAAGAGTGGGTGTCTTGTCCATGGGCGGTACTTTATATTCATCGTACTGACATATAAAGTCAGCTTATTTCAGTTTTACTGATAGATGAAACCGCCATGGCCTTCAACTCTGACAGCGTGCAGGTGTTTCTAACCGTGCTCGACCACGGCTCGTTCTCGGCCGCCGCGCGGGCCTTGTCGCGTGTGCCGTCGGCCGTGAGCATGACCATTGCGCACCTGGAGGCCGAGTTGGATGTGCAGCTGTTTGACCGCAGCGGGCGCGAGCCCCGGCCCACCGCCGCCGCCCGCGCGCTGGAGCCGCAGGCGCGGCTGCTGGCGGGACAGCTGCAGCAGCTCAACGCCCAGGCGCTGGCGCTCACCCAAGGGCTGGAGGAGCGGCTCACGCTGGCCATTGCACCCGAGCTGCTGGCCTCGCGCTGGACGGAGGCGCTGGCGGCATTGGCGCAAGAACACCCGCTGCTGCAGATCGAGGTGCTGGCCGCGCCGCAGGTGGATGCGCTGGCGCTGCTGCACAGCGGCCGCGCGCAGCTGGCGCTGGTGTTCGAGCGGCCCAGCATCGACGGGCGCGAGGGCTTTCAGGAGGTGGGCACCGAAACCCTGGTGGCGGTGATGGCGCCGCAGCACCCGGTGCTGGTGGCCGCCCGCGCCGCCGCCCAGGCACGGGGTGCCCCAACGGAGGATGCCATGCTGCGCGAAGAGCACCTGACCACCACGCGCCAGATCGTGGTGGCCAGCCGCGACCTGGCACAGACCGACCCGCGCTTTGTATTTGCCCGCCACCACTGGCGCACCGACAACCACCTGGCCGCGCTGGGCCTCATCGAAGCCGGCCTGGGCTGGGGCTGGCAGCCGCGCGCGCTGGTGCAGTCGCGCATCGAGGCAGGGCGGCTGGTGGAAATGCCGTTCGAGAACCTGAGCAACGGCACCGCGCTGTGGGTGGACGTGGTGTGGTCCAAGGAGCGGCCGCTGGGCCTGGGCGCTGCGCGGTTTGTGGCGCTGATGCGGGACCAGCGGGCGCTGGAAGCCGAGCTGGCGTGATTTACGGCCCTTTTGGGCGGTAGCGCTAGTCGATCATGCCGTCGCAGCTACCAAATTCATAGCGTTTCTTTGGACAATGGGTCCGGGGTATTCACGGCACTCGCCGTCCTCGGGCACCCACAGGCGGTGCGCCCACCCGCCGCGCTGCGCCAGGGCGCGCACCTGGGCACGGGTGGTGGGGCAGTGGTCCAGCGCCTCCAGGTGGTTGACCACCACGGCGCCCGTCGTCAGCGCGGCAGCCTGTGCGACCTCGGCAGCGTCCATCAGGATGTCCGCGCCCAGGTCAAACCGGGCGCCACCGGCGGGCAGTATGGCCACACCGGGCTGCAGGCGCTGCAGGCAGTCGCGCACTGGGGGCGTCAGCACCGTGTCGCCAGCCAGGTACACACTGGGCTCGCCCGGCAGCTCCAGCAGGTAGCCGTGGCCGTGCTCCATGAAGCGCGCCACCCAGCCCCGGCCGTGGGTGCAGGCCACGGGCGTGACCTGCCCGCCCAGCGCAAAGGGCTGGCGGCCCTCGCCCGCCAGCGGCAGCACCTTCAGGCCGCGCTGCGCCAGGTAGGCGGCGTCGTGCGGCATGCACAGGACGGGAATCTGGCGCTCGCGCAGAAACTGCTTGCCCGCGCGGTCCAGGTGGTCAAAGTGCCCACGCTGGCAATGGGTGATGAGCGCGTGAGTCACGCGCTGCAGCGCCGCGTAGGCCTCGGCGGGCAAATCCACCAGGGGGTTGCGCTGGCGCCGGGTGCCCAGGTAGCGCAGCGCGGGCAGGCTGCCTCGGGGCGCGAGCATGGGGTCCACCAGCAGGCCGACGGGGCGGCCCGCGTGCTGAAACTCGAGCAGAACGGTGGCGTTGCGCAATTGGGTGATGAGCATGGGGGGCTTTCAGTGGGAAGGGGTGTTGCCATTGTTGAAAAGCAGGCCTCCCGTGAAAATGGCGCAAATTGACAATTTCTTGCGCTTTTGTGCCACCGATGGTTTCGCCACCCTCTCCACACCAGCCACCTTTGCGCGTGGCGCTGCTGCTCTACCCGGGCTGCATGCCCGCCGGCCTGTTTGCGGCGGCGGACATGGCACGCGCCGCCAACCTGCGTGCGCAGGCCAGCGTGATGGACATCTGCTGGGCGGGGGTGGACCTGTCGCCCGTGCCCACCTGGCAAGGCCCCGCGCTGGCCCCCACCGTGGCGCTGCAGCATGCCGAGGCCGATGTGGTGCTGGTGCCGGGCCTGTGGCTCTCGTCGCCCGACCAGCTGCAGGGGCCGCTGCTGCAGCTGGCTCCGGTGGTACAGGCCTTGCGCGCGCTGCCCCGGCGCACGCAGGTGTGGAGCTACTGTGCTGGCGTGGTGCTGGCGGCTGCCAGCGGGCGGCTGCGCGGCCAGGGCGCCACGGCCACCTGGTGGTTGCGTGCGGCGCTAGAGCAGCAATTTGCGCCGGTGGACTGGCGCTTTGACGAGCCGCTGGTGGCTGGCCCCACCGCCACCACGGCCGCCGGGGCCAACGGCTATCTGCCGCTGATGCTGCACGCGCTGGCCGCCCGCCTGCCGCCCCAGGCATTGACCGACCTGCAGGAGCTGCTGATGCTGCCCCGCCCCCGCACGGCGCACCCCGCATTTGCCGGGCATGACCTGATGACGCTGGCCGACGCCGACCTGCGCCGCGCCATGCTGTGGGTGCAGCGCAGCCCCGCCGCCGATCTGCGACTGCCTGCGCTGGCCCAGGCGCTAGGCCTCTCGCCCCGCACGCTCGCGCGGCGGGTGCAGGCCCACACGGGCCTGACGGCGGCCTTGTGGATGCGCCGCATCAAGCTGCGCCAGGCCAGCGAGGCGCTGTGCGACACGCCGCTGCCGCTCAAGCGCATTGCCGAAGACCTGGGCTTTGCCAGCGAGGCCGGGCTGCACCGCGCGTTCCGCCAGGCCACGGGGCAGACGCCGCTGGCCTACCGCATGGCACATGGCGCGCGCTAAGGGATCCTCTGCACGAATCGAGCGGCAAGTGGCCGCTGCGGATCGGGATGGGCTGCAAGGCGCAAAACGCAGCAATAGCCGTAGCTATTGCGAGTATTTGCAACGCCGCAGACCACCCGAGGCCGCAGATGCACACGGCGCGGTGATTTGTACAGAGGGTCCCTAAACGGCTCCCGCGGCAATTTTCAAGCTCAATCTGCTCCAAGCGCTAGTGAATCATGCGCAATCAGCTATGAACTTGATAGCATTATGTTTTCGTAGAAGGGGAGACCGCGCCCCCACTGCTGACGTACGATGGCCCATCGAGGAGCCCGCATGAACCACCCGTTTCACAGCAGCAACAAAGACGTGGCCCAGCGCTGGTCGCAGTGGCAGCCGGACGCGCCGCAGCACGACGACGAGAAGCGGCCCGACGGCCAGCCCGAGCGGCGCAAGGCCGGCAAACACCGCCGCACGGTGGCGCTCAAGGACTTTGATCCGTCGGCCAAGCCGTTTTCGCTGGGCGACAAGCTCAAGGACAAGGCCGCCACCGAGTCGATTGCGCAGGAGCTGGACACGCTGCAGAACCTGTTCTATGCCGACAAGCGCTACAAGCTGCTGGTGATCCTGCAGGGCACGGACACAGCCGGCAAGGACGGCACCATCCGGGGTGTGTTTGGCCGCATGAGCGCGCTGGGCGTGCACGCCGTGGGCTGGAGCGCCCCCACCGAGGCCGAACGTGCCCACGACTACCTGTGGCGCATCCACCAGAAGGTGCCCGGCGCGGGCGAGATCACGGTGTTCAACCGCAGCCACTACGAGGACGTGCTGGTGCCCGCCGTGAACGGATGGATCACCCCCGAGCAGCACCACCAGCGCTTTGGCCACATCAACGACTTCGAGCGCATGCTCACGCACACCGGCACCATCGTGCTCAAGTTCATGCTGCACATCAGCGCTGACGAGCAGCGCGAACGCCTGCAGGAGCGCCTGGACGACCCGGCCAAGCACTGGAAGTTCTCGATGAGCGACATCGAGGCACGCAAGCAGTGGAGCCAGTACCAGAAGGCCTACGAAATGCTGCTGGCCGCCACGCACACGCCCTGGGCGCCGTGGACCATCGTGCCTGCCAACTCCAAGACCCACCGCAACCTGATGATCGCCACGCTGGTGCGCGAAGTGCTCACCGGCCTTGACCTGCGCTACCCCCCGGGCGACCCGGCGCTGCAGAAGATCCGCATCGAATAGGCTCCGCACCGCTACGCACACGGCAGCGGGCGGCGCGGAGACAGGCTGCGCATGCCATCACTGGCCCGGCGGGCATTCGGGGATGCGGCCCCAAGCGTCGCCGCAGAAGTTCTGCCGCGTGCGGGAGAGGCAGCTTGCGCGCGACAGCTCGTTGCTCATGGCCGCGCACTGGGCCAGCGCACCGCGCAAGCGGGCCAGGCTGTCGCCGGGCGACGGCGCGGGCGCTGCGGGCGGCGGCCACGGTGCGTTGTCGGCCGGTGCCACTGCGCGTGGCTTGCCGGTGGAAGGCAGCGATGCCGCATCGGCCACGCGGGGCGCGGTGACAGGCGTGAAAGGCGGCGCAGAGGCCGCAGATGCATACGACGGTGCAGCAGCGGCACTGTCTGGTGCGGACGCAGCGGCTGCCGGGCGTGCGCGTTCGGATTCAATGATTTCCTCCACCGGCTCGGCGCGGGCAGGTGCAGACTCCGCAGTGCCCGCGGTGCCGGGCACGGCGGCTGGGGCCTGCTGTGGGGGCGGCACGGCATCGGGCCGACCCAGCAGGTACCAGGCCGCAACGCCCGCCACCACCAGCAGGGCCACTGCGGCGCCTGCGTAGGCCATGACCGGTCGCTGGCGCGCCGGGCCCGCAGCAGGGTGCTCGTCGTCATCGAACACAAACTCCATCGGCGCCGGTGCAGCGGGGGTGGCGAGGTTGGCCTCTGCCTCCAGGGGGTGGGCGCACTTCACGCACCAACGCGCCGTAGGGTGGTTGGGCGCCTGGCACTGCGGGCAGGCGGTGTAGGTCAGGCTCATGGGATTTCCCTCTCTTTTTTCATGGTCCCGGCGGTCTGGTGTGCGTCCGGTGTGTGCCGGGTGCAGCGCCTGGTTCTGCGCCGGGCTGGCCGAGTCTAGGCGCAACGGGCCGCCCGGCAAGGTCCGGGCCCACGGGCCGCTACCCCGCCGGTAGATTGCCGCACTGCAGCATGGGGCGGGGTTGCGCCAAACTATGCATCAAATGCATAACCCACAAACACACCGGCCTTGGACAGTGCCCGGGCCGAGGCATAAGCTTCGCAGTCTGAACTGATCCCACAAGGAAATTCACCATGTCAAACCCCGTCGGCGCCCCCGCCGCACAATCCCACCCCCTGCCCTCGTACCTGCAGGCCGACCACCTCGGCCCCTGGGGCAACTACCTGCAGCAGGTAGACCGCGTCACCCCTTACCTGGGCAGCCTGGCGCGTTGGGTGGAAACGCTCAAGCGCCCCAAGCGCATCCTGATCGTGGACGTGCCGATTGAGCTGGACAACGGCACCATCGCCCACTACGAAGGCTACCGCGTGCAGCACAACCTGAGCCGCGGCCCCGGCAAGGGTGGCGTGCGCTTCCACCAGGACGTGACGCTGTCCGAAGTGATGGCCCTGTCGGCCTGGATGTCGGTGAAGAACGCGGCGGTGAACGTGCCCTACGGCGGTGCCAAGGGCGGCATCCGCGTGGACCCCAAGAAGCTGTCGATGGGTGAGCTGGAGCGCCTGACGCGCCGCTACACCAGCGAAATCGGCCTGCTGATCGGCCCGTCCAAGGACATCCCCGCACCCGACGTGAACACCAACGGCCAGATCATGGCCTGGATGATGGACACCTACTCCATGAACGTGGGCGCCACCGCCACCGGCGTGGTCACCGGCAAGCCCGTGGACCTGGGTGGCTCGCTGGGCCGTGTGGAAGCCACCGGCCGTGGCGTGTTCACCGTGGGCGTGGAAGCCGCCAAGCTGACCGGCCTGGCGCTCGACGGTGCCCGCGTGGCCGTGCAGGGCTTTGGCAACGTGGGCGGCATTGCCGCCAAGCTGTTTGCCGAAGCGGGTGCCAAGGTGGTGGCGGTGCAAGACCACACCGGCACCATCTTCAACAGCAAGGGCGTGGATGTGCCCGCCCTGCTGGCGCATGTGAAGACCCGTGGTGGCGTGGGCGGCTTTGCCGGCGCCGATGTGATGAAGGCC
>Ga0207976_100409_pt1 | contig 17656 bp, 12 predicted proteins | sample LakWasMe94_HOW11_2_FD_183916 | JGI IMG/M metagenome (GOLD analysis project Ga0207976, IMG submission 183916) | Freshwater sediment methanotrophic microbial communities from Lake Washington under simulated oxygen tension - Sediment Metagenome... | ecosystem: Environmental > Aquatic > Freshwater >... | reverse complement strand
TGCGCGGCACCGGCATCGGGTTGTCCATCGTGCAGGAATATGTGCAGGCCCATGGCGGCAGCGTGCGCCTGGTGGACGAAGGCGCACACTCCTTCTTTCGCATCGAACTTCCCCATGCCGCCTAGCACTCCCCCTCTGTCCTCCCACGCGCTGCGATGGCCGCTGCTTGCCCTGGGCGCCGTGCTGGCAGGCTGCGCCACCACCGCGCCCCCACCTGCCCCCTCCAAGCCGCCGCCGGTGGCCATGATCATTGCCGTGCCTGTAGCCCCCGCGATCGAAGTCGGCGCCACCGAAGCACGCGGTACGGAGACCGATAGCAACGCCCCCGTTGCCCTGCTCCTGACCCAGACAGACCGTGTACTCAAGCTGCCCCCGGCCGAACTCGCCAGGGAAATTGCCCGACTGAGCGAAGCGGAGGACGCCACGGCCGACACGCCGTTGCTATTGGCCACGGCCCTGGCACAAACGCGCCAGGCCGTGGACACCGCCCGTGCGCTGGGCCTGGTGCAGCGCGTGCTGGGCAACACCGGCGCCGCAGCGCAACCCTTGCACCCGCTGGCCCGGCTGCTGGAGGCCCGGCTGCTGCAACAACGCCGGCTGGAGGATCAGCTCGACCGCCAGGCCCAGCAGCTGCGCGACAGCCAACGCCGCAATGACCAGCTCAGCGAACGCCTGGAGGCCGTGCGCGCCATCGAGCGCAGCCTGAGCACGCGCCCAGCACCGTCACCCTCAGCCCCCGCCGCGCCAGCAGCGAGCAATGGCGCGGCGCCACGGCCCGCCCCCTGACCGACCTACCTGCCATGCCGTCTTCCGCCCCCACCCGCGCCGCCCCACCCGCCCGCATCCTGGTGGTGGACGACGACGCCGACATGCTGCGGCTGCTGTCGCTGCGCCTGAAAGCCGCCGGGCACGACGTGGTGGCCGTGGGCTCGGCCGAAGCGGCACTGGCGCAGCTGGACATTGCCCGCCCGCAGCTCGTGCTGAGCGATGTGCGCCTGCCGGGGCGCGACGGCCTGGCCCTGTTTGACGAAGTGCGCGCCCGCCACCCCTCACTGCCCGTGATCCTGCTGACCGCACACGGCACCATTCCCGATGCGGTGGAGGCCACGTCGCGCGGGGTGTTTACCTACCTCACCAAGCCCTACGACGGCAAGGAGCTGCTGGAGAAGATTGCGCAGGCGCTGGCGCTCAGCGCCCCTGCCGTTGCGCAGACGCATGCCGACGAGGACTGGCGGGCCGAGATCGTGAGCCGGTCGCACCGCATGACGGACCTGCTGTCCGAGGCGTACATGGTCGCTCAGTCTGACGCCAGCGTGCTGCTGCGAGGCGACAGCGGCTCGGGCAAGGAGCTGCTGGCGCGTGCCATCCACCGCGCGAGCCCGCGTGCGGCCCGCCCGTTTGTGGCCGTCAACTGTGGCGCCATCCCCGAGGCGCTGCTGGAGTCCGAGCTGTTCGGCCACGTCAAGGGCGCCTTCACCGATGCGGTGAGCAACCACAAGGGGCTGTTCCAGGCGGCGGATGGCGGCACCCTGCTGCTGGACGAGATTGGCGACATGCCCCCGGCCCTGCAGGTCAAGCTGCTGCGGGTGCTGCAGGAGCGCGCCGTGCGCCCCGTGGGTGCCAGCCAGGCCACGCCCATCGACGTGCGCATCATCTCGGCAACGCACCGGGACCTGGAGGCCGCCATGGCCAGCGCGCAGTTCCGCGAGGACCTGTATTACCGGCTGAACGTGGTGTCGCTGGTGCTGCCCACCCTGGCCGAGCGGCGCGAGGACATTGCGCTGCTGGCCAACCACTTTCTGGACCGGCTGTCCCGCAAATACGACAAGCGCCTGTCCGGCTTTGCGCCTGAGGCGCTCAAGGCACTGACCACCGCCGCCTGGCCAGGCAACGTGCGCCAGCTCTACAACGTGGTCGAGCAGGTGTGCGCCCTGTCCACCACCCCCCTGGTGCCCCTGACGCTGGTGCAGCGCGCGCTGCGCACCCCGTCCACCCAGGTGCTGAGCTTTGCAGAGGCCCGCCAGCGTTTCGAGCGCGAGTACCTGGTGGGACTGCTCAAGATGACCGACGGCAATGTGGCCGATGCAGCGCGGCTGGCGCAACGCAACCGCACCGAGTTCTACCGCCTGCTGCAAAAGCACGCGCTGACGCCTGGACAGTTCAAGCAGGATGCAGGCGATGCGGACGATGTCGTGGATGAGCGACACGAGTAAGTCATTGATTTACATGGTGTTTTAATCAAAGCACCCACCCCTTGTCGCCATCCGGCGACAAAAAGCGGGGGCTGATAGGCGCCCACAGGCCATTGCACAACTGCTTACACGCAGAGGCCGCTCCAACCCGTTGATTTCAAAGCGTTTTTCACAGCTGGCACAGGGTTTGCCCTATGCCTGGCATGCACGCAGTTTTTCCCTCCTTTTTTCGCCAGATCGGCAGGTGCGCAGGGCCCGCAATAGCCTTGGCCACCGCCCTGCTGGCCGGCGGCGCGCACGCACTGGGCTTTGACTTCGAGAGCGTGACCCGCCTCGCCCGCGACCGCGCCAGCCAACCCTACCGACCAGTGAGCGACAAGCTCCCGGTCGACCTCGCACAGCTCAACTACGACCAGGTGCGCGACATCCGCTGGCGCCCCGATCGCGCCCTGTGGCGGGCTGACAAGCTGCCCTTTGAGGCCATGTTCTTCCATCTGGGGCTGTACCAGAAAGAGCCGGTGCTGATCAACGAAGTGACGCCCCAGGGCGTGCGCCACATCCCCTACAGCCGCGCGGACTTTGACTACGGCAAGAACCAGCTGCGGCCCGAGGCCTGGGGCGACCTGGGCTTTGCAGGCTTTCGGCTGCACAACCACCTGAACTCCAGTGCCTACAAGGACGAGCTGGTGGTCTTTCAGGGCGCCAGCTACTTCCGCGCTCTGGGCAAGGGCCAGCAGTACGGCCTGTCGGCGCGCGGGCTGGCCATCGACACCGTGGGCGGCCGGGGCGAGGAGTTCCCCCGCTTCACCGAGTTCTGGCTGGTGCGGCCCGACCCACTGTCCACCCAGGTCACGGTGTACGCACTGCTCGACTCGCCACGCGCCACGGGCGCCTACCGCTTTGACATCCAGCCGGGCCCGCAGACCACCACCACGGTGCGCAGCCGCATTTTTGTGCGTGCCGCCTCCGGCAACCCATCCATCGCCACGCTGGGCGTTGCGCCGCTGACCAGCATGTTCTTCTTTGGCGAGAACCAGCCACGCAAGGAGGACTTCCGCCCCGAAGTGCATGACTCCGACGGCCTCATGGTCGCCACGGGCGAGGGCGAATGGCTGTGGCGCCCGCTGCAGAACCCCCGGCAGACGCTGGTCACCTCGTTCGCCACCAGGAACCCCAAGGGCTTTGGCCTGATGCAGCGCGACCGCCAGTGGAACAGCTACGAGGATGTGGAAGCCCGCTACGAACGCCGCCCGAGCGCCTGGGTGCGCCCGCTGCACGACTGGGGCGCAGGCCGCGTGGAGCTGGTGCAGCTGAACACCCCGGACGAAACCCACGACAACGTCGTGGCGTATTGGGTACCCGCCCAGATGCCCGCCCCCGGCCAACCGCTGGAATTTGCCTATGAGCTGAGCTGGCAGGGCGACGAGCAGCAGCGCCCACCCAGCGCCTGGGCCACCCAGTCGCGCCGCGGCATGGGCTACACCAAGCTGTTGGCCCAGGAACTGCGCCAGCAGGTGCAGTACGTGGTCGATTTCGAAGGCCCAGCCCTCAAGGCCCTGCCTGCCGAAGCCACTTTAAAGGCCGTAGTGACCAGCGATGCCAACGGCAAGGTGCTGGAAAACATTGCCTACCGCAACCCCGCCACCGGCGGGTGGCGCATGACCGTTCGCATCCAGCGCCTGCAGGCCGACCGGCCGGTAGAGCTGCGCGCTTTTCTCCAACACGATAACCACGCTGTGAGTGAAACATGGACGCACATCAGTCTTCCCGAGTAAGCCCTCATGACCCCCACGGCACCCACGCATCCACGGGCCCTGCCGTGGTCGCGCGGCGTGGTGTGGCCTACCCCCGCCAAGCCCCGAGCCGACGCAGCACACTGCGCGAGGAGCGCCACCCCAATGCGGTGACGGCACCGCCTCTGCACCGCGGCTCCATGGTGCCCCTGCCCTGGCGCGGCTTCTGGAACAGCGTAGGCACCGCCGTGCTGCTGCGCCTGACGGGCCGTACGTCTCCGCAACCCGCATCGACTACGGTGGCACAAGCTCCCGCTGAATCCGCCGCCGCTTGGCAAGGCGCAGCGCAGCGCCGCCGCTGGACGTTTGCGCTGCTCACCGTGCTGGCCACCGCACTGGCCAGCACCCTGTTTGCCAGCGTGCAGCCCGACTATGAAAACGCTTGGCTGGGCTACAGCCAGATTGCGTTGTTTGCGCTGCTGTCCGCCTGGGTGGTGACCGGCTTTTTGACCGGACTCATGGGCTTTTGGGTGATGTTGCGCGGCGACCGGCATGCGTTGTCGGCACACAGCGTGGCAGATCACGCGCTGGCTTCCGACGCCCGCACTGCCATCATCATGCCGATCTGCAACGAAGACGTGGCCACCGTGTTTGCCGGGCTGCGCGCCACCTGCGAGTCGGTGGCCGCCACCGGCCACGGCACCACGTTCGATGTGTTTGTGCTCTCCGACAGCAACGACCCTGCCATTGCCCGCGCCGAGCGCACCGCCTGGGAAGAGCTGCGCAGCGCCCTGGCGCAGCACAGCCAGCAACCCCAGGTGCAGGTGTACTACCGCCTGCGCACACGCCGCACCCACCGCAAGGCGGGCAACGTGGCCGACTTCTGCCGCCGCTGGGGCAAGGACTACCGCTACATGGTGGTGCTGGACGCCGACAGCGTGATGAGCGGCGACTGCATCGTCTCCATGGCCAAGCTGATGGAAGCCAACCCCACGGCCGGCATCATCCAGACCGCTACGCAGGCCATCGGCCATGTGACGCTGCACGCCCGCGCGCAGCAGTTTGCCTCGCGCGTCACGGGTCGTCTGTTCACTCTAGGCATGCAGTACTGGCAGCTGGGCGAATCGCACTACTGGGGCCACAACGCCATCATCCGCGTGGCACCGTTCATGCAGCACTGCGCGCTGGCGCCCATCCCCGGCAAGGGGGGCCTGGCTGGCGGCATCATGTCGCACGACTTCGTAGAGGCCGCCCTCATGCGCCGCGCGGGCTACCACGTGTGGCTGGTGGGCGACCTGATCGGCAGCTATGAGCAACAGCCGCCCGACCTGCTGGCGGAGCTGCAGCGCGACCGCCGTTGGTGCCAGGGCAACCTGCAAAACGCGCGCCTGATGGCCGAGCCCGGCATCCACGCGGTGCACCGGTCCATGTTCGTCACTGGTGCCATGGCCTATCTGTCGGCGCCGCTGTGGCTGGCCTTCATGACTCTCGGTACGGCGCTGTGGCTGTCGGGCGCCAAGCTGGTAGCGGACTGGCACATCCTGCCCGCCGAACTGCTCGCCCTGTGGGTCTGGACCTTGTGCCTGCTGTTCTTGCCGCGCATCCTGGGCGTGGCCGCAGTGTTCATGCGCCGCGAGCAAAAGCAGTACGGCGGCGCTTTCAGCCTGCTCAAGAGCGCCGTGCTGGAGAGCATGATGGCCATCCTGCAGGCGCCGGTGCGCATGCTGGCGCATTCGTTGTTTGTGTTGATCGCGTTGACCGGCCTGAAGCTGGAGTGGAAGTCGCCCCCGCGCGAAGCCCATGCCGTGCCCTGGCGCCACGCCGTGCGCCAGCTCGCTCCCATGAGCGCGGTGATCGCCCTGCTGGCTGCGGGCGTGGCGCTGATCGACAGCAGCGCGCTGTTGTGGCTGATGCCCGTGGGCCTGCCGCTGGCGCTGGCGATTCCGCTGGCGGTGTGGACCAGCCAGATCGCACTGGGCCGGGCGCTGCGTGCGCAGCGACTGCTGCTGATTCCCGAGGAGTCGTGGTCCCCTCCAGTACTGCGCCGTGCCTGGTTGCACGCCAGCCGGCTGGCACGGCCCGTGGCGTTGCAAGCAGCCTGAGGCACCGAGCAGAGCCACCATCCACCGACCCACAAAAAAAGCCGACGCATGTCGGCTTTTTTATTCATTCATATTTTCATAGCATTCCAGGCATATTTTTGTAGCGCCTGGTGGCAAAAAGGCTTGAAAACCCTTCAGAAAGGCATCTTGGGCATGCCTCCGCCGCCCATGCCCTTCATGCCGCCCATCTTCTTCATCATCTTCATCAGGCCGCCGCCCTTCATCTTTTTCATCATGCCCTGCATCTGCTCAAACTCCTTGAGCAGGCGGTTGACTTCCTGCACATGCACACCCGCCCCGTTGGCGATGCGCTTCTTGCGCGTGGCCTTGATGAGTTCGGGCTTGCGGCGCTCCAGGGGCGTCATGCTCTGGATGATGCCTTCCTTGCGCTTGATGTCTTTTTCGGCCTTGTCCATGTCCAGCGAACCCGCCTTGGCGGTGAGCTGGGAGGGCAGCTTGTCCATCAGGCTCGACAGCCCGCCCATCTGCTTCATCTGCTGGATCTGAGACAGAAAGTCGTTCAGGTCGAAGCCGTCACCGCTCTTGACCTTGGCCGCCAGCTTTTGTGCGGCCTCCATGTCCACCCCGGCCGTCACCTGCTCCACCAGCGCCACGATGTCGCCCATGCCCAGGATACGGCCTGCATGGCGCTCGGCGTCGAACACTTCCAGGCCGTCGATCTTCTCCGAGACACCCGCAAACTTGATGGGCGCCCCCGTGATCTGGCGCACGGACAGTGCAGCACCACCGCGCGAGTCGCCGTCCAGCTTGGTGAGCACGATGCCGGTGAGCGGCAGCGCCTCCTTGAAGGCCTTGGCCGTGTTGATGGCGTCCTGGCCCTGCATGGCATCGACCACGAACAAGGTTTCGACCGGGTTCAGCGCGGCGTGCAGGTCCTTGATTTCCTTCATCAAGGCTTCGTCAATCGCCAGGCGGCCGGCCGTATCGACCAGCAGCACGTCAAAGTAGTGCTTCTTGGCGTAGTCGAGTGCGGCGTGGGCAATGTCAAGCGGCTTCTGGTCGGGCGTGCTGGGAAACCATTCGGCACCGGCCTGCTTGGTCACCGTCTTGAGCTGCTCGATGGCGGCCGGGCGGTACACGTCGCCCGACACAGTCAGCACCTTCTTCTTGCGCTTTTCAATCAGGTGCTTGGCCAGCTTGGCCGTGGTGGTGGTCTTGCCCGCGCCTTGCAGGCCGGCCATCAGGATCACGGCGGGCGGCTGGGCGGCCAGGTTGATGTCGGCCACGCCCTCGCCCATGGTGGCGGCCAGTTCGCGGTTGACGATGCTGACCAGCGTCTGCCCGGGCTTGAGCGAACCCAGCACCTCCTGGCCCAGGGCCTTTTCCTTGACGCGGGCGATGAAGTCGCGCACCACGGGCAGGGCCACGTCGGCTTCGAGCAGCGCCATGCGCACTTCGCGCAGCATGTCCGTGACGTTGGACTCGGTGATGCGGGCCTGGCCACGCATCTCCTTGACGAGGCGCGTGAGTTTGTCGGTAAGGGCGGAGGCCATAGGGGTGTTTCCGGTATTGGCTGCGCGCCGTCAACAACGGCGTTGTGCGCGCGGCCCCGCCAGGGCGCTGGCGGTGGGCGAAAGGCTAAACTGTGCCCATGATTTTAACGAGTAGCTCTCCGGTCAGTTGGCTGCTGGCCCTGGCCGCTGCCGTGGCCTATGCCGTGCCGGCCGCTGCGGCCTCCCGCCTGGGGGCTGCAGCAGCGCGCAATGCACTGCTGGTGGCGTGGTTGCTGCATGGCGCCGTGCTGGTGTGGGGCCTGTGGGGCGAAGCGCCCCGGTTCGGTTTTGCGCCCGCGCTGTCGATGACTGCATGGCTGGTGCTCACGGTGTATGCCGTGGAGCGGCAGTTGTTTCCGCAAATGCAGTCGCGCTGGGTGCTGGCAGGCCTGGGCGCGGCAGCCATTGTGCTGGCCATGCTGTTCCCGGGGCAGCCCCTGCACGTGGCTGCATCGGCCTGGCTGCCCTTGCACCTGGCCTTGGGCATTGCGTGTTATGGGCTGTTTGCAGCCGCCGTCGTGCATGCCTGGCTCATGACACGCGCCGAACGCCACATCCGGCAGGCCGAAGACCCGCACAGCGGCATCCCGCTGCTCACCCTGGAGCGGCTGACCTTCCGGTTCGTGACGGCAGGGTTTGTCCTGCTCACCGCCACCTTGATGGCCGGGTGGCTGTTTGGCGAGACGCTGTATGGCCGGGCCTGGCGGTGGGACCACAAGGCCGTGTTCTCGATGCTCTCGTGGCTGACCTTCGCCACCCTGCTGCTGGGCCGCGCGCGGTTCGGCTGGCGGGGCCGCAATGCGGTGCGTGTGTTGTATGCGGGCTCGGCCCTGTTGCTGCTGGCCTATGTGGGCTCGCGTTTTGTATTGGAAGTTGTTCTGGGCCGCAGCACATGAAATACCTGGTCTTGTTGGTCGTCATCGCGGTGGCGGTGGGTATCTGGCGCAGTCGCCGTGCTCCTGATGCCGCAGTGCCCAAGGCGCGCCCCACCCCGCCGGCCCTGCCGCAAGACATGCTGGCCTGCGCGCACTGCGGCGTGCACGTCCCGCAGGCCGAAGCCCTGATGCTGGGCAGCCAGGCCTATTGCAGCGCCGAGCACCGGCGCCTGGGCCCGGCCTGAGCGGCGCGGCCCCGTTGTGACCATGCAAGCCGTGTCCGCAGGTTCCCTGCCGCCTTCGGCAGACGCGCCCTTCGCGCGGCTGTGGCTGGGTTTCCTCACCGGCCGCGTCATGGTGGCCCTGGCGCTCTTGGTGCTGCAAGGCGCCGGGCAGCTCATCAATCAAGCGGTGGGGCCCACCCTGCTGGCGGTCTGCGTGGCCTATCTGGTGGCCACGGTGGTCGTGCGTGTGCTCTCGCGCCGTGGCCCACCCTCGCCCAGCGCCGGCCCGCAGTGGCTGCCTTCCATTGGTGTGGACCTGGCGGCAATCACTGCGCTGCAGTTGCTGCATGCGGGCACCATGAACTACACGCCGCTGTTCGGCCTGCCCATCCTGATCGCTGCGGTGATGGGCACGCTGACGCTGGCCCTGGGCACCACTGCCGCGGTCACCCTGCTGCTGCTGGGCTGGGCCTGGTGGGTGGGGCAGTACAGCACGGGGGACGAAGGCCAGCGCTACCTGCAAAGTGCACTGACCGGCACAGGCTACTTCATCGTGAGCTATCTGGTGCACCAGCTGGCGACCCGTCTGGCGCGCGAACAGGAAGTGGCACAACAAAGCCAGGTGGCAGCGCGCGTTCAGACCCAGGTCAGTGCATTGGTCATCCAGAATCTGACCGATGGTGTGCTGGTGGTAGACGAGAGCGATGTGGTGCGCATTGCCAACCCGGCAGGGCTGCAGCTGCTGGGCGGCATGGCGCTGACCGAGTTGCCTTTTGCCCTCACATCCACGGCTCCGTGGCACCCCTTGGTGATCCTGGCGCGACGCACCTTCCGGCACGAACAACCCCAGACGGCCGACGTCGATCTGCTGCACGAAGGCCAGAGCCCCACCGGTCTGCATGTGCGCACCTGGCTCACATCCACCCGCAACGCGGCCTTGCAAACGCGCTCCGAGCGGCTGTGCGTGATGTTCCTGCACGACCTGAGGGAAATGGAAGCGCGGCTGCGCACCGAAAAACTCGCGGCCATGGGCCGCATGTCCGCCGCGGTGGCCCATGAGATCCGCAACCCGCTGGCGGCCATCGTGCAGGCCAATGCCCTGCTGGAAGAAGACCTGCACGACCCCGCACAAAAACGGCTGGCGCACATGGTGCAGCAAAACGCCGACCGCCTGGCCCGCATCGCCGAAGAGGTGCTGGACATTGCCCGCGTACAGCACCAGATCAGCCACGCCCCAGCCTCGACCGTGGCGCTGGACGAGACAGTCGCCCAGATCTGGAACGACTGGCAGGCCCAGGACCCCGCCCGGCGGCGCGCCCTGGTGTCGCTGGACACGGGCGCCACCCAGGTGGAGTTTGACGCCGAGCACCTGCGTCGGGTGCTCGTCAACCTGCTGGACAACGCCCTGCGCTACATGGGCCCGGAGCCCGACTCGTTGTCAGTGACCACGCGCAACACGCCCGCTGGCCAGGTCAGCCTGCAGGTGTGGAGCGACGGTGCCCCGATGGACAAATCCGTGGAGCGGCATTTGTTCGAGCCCTTCTTCTCGTCGGAGAGCCGCTCCAGTGGTCTGGGCCTCTATATTTGCCGGGAGCTGTGCCAGCGCCATGGCGCCTCCATCAGCTACCAGCGCCTGAACCGCCACACCGCACGCGGTGACATCGGAGGCAACGCCTTTACTGTGGGCTTCCGCCGCACGACCCGCCCCGCCGACAATGCCACCTTGTTTGACACCATCGTGGTCTGACTGCCGCCTCCATGAACGCCCCTGCCGCCTCCATCCTTGTCGTTGACGACGAACCCGATCTGCGCACCCTGTACGAGCTCACCCTGCTGCGCGAGGGGTACCGGGTCGAGACCGCGTCGAGCGTCCAGGAGGCGCGTGATCAACTCAAGGCCCACCGCTTTGACGCCGTGATTACCGATATGCGGCTGCCCGACGGGTTTGGCATGGAGCTGCTGCAGGATCTGCGCGACCAGCAACGGCGCGAACGCTGCGTGGTCATGACCGCCTACGGCTCGGCAGAGAACGCGGTCGAGGCGCTGCGCGCAGGGGCCTTCGACTACCTCACCAAGCCCGTGGACCTCAAGCAGTTCCGCTCGGTGGTGGCCTCAGCCATCCAGGGCACGGGTGGGGTTCCACCTCCGCGTGCGGCACGCAACAACGGCTCCAGCCGGTCTACCAATGCAGCGGCGACGACCGGCGAATTCGGCAATGCCAACGCCGCCCTGGACCGCCTCGTGGGCGAGTCCGACGCCATCCGCAACGTCAAGCAGCGCGTGGCCAAGGTATCGCGTGGCATGGCGCCGGTGCTGATCCATGGCGAGTCGGGCACGGGCAAGGAGCTGGTGGCCCAAGCCCTGCACGCCAGCAGCCAGCGTGCTGACGGGCCCCTGGTCGCTGTGAACTGCGGGGCCATCCCCGAGAACCTGCTGGAAGCTGAATTTTTTGGCGCCCGCAAGGGCTCCTACACCGGCGCGTCGCAAGACCGCGACGGCTACTTCCAGGCCGCACGCGGGGGCACATTGTTCCTCGACGAAATCGGCGACCTGCCGCTGGCCATGCAGTCCAAGCTGCTGCGCGCCATCCAGGAGCGCAGCGTGCGGCCACTCGGCTCAACCCAGGAAGAGACGGTGGATGTGCGCATTGTGAGCGCGACCCACCGCGATCTGGCGACCGATGTGCAGGCCGGCCGGTTCCGCCAGGACCTGTACTACCGGCTCAATGTGATCGAGATCGTCATCCCGCCGCTGCGCGAGCGCCGCGAGGACCTGCCCGCACTGTGCGCAGCGCTGCTCACCCGCATTGCCAACGAGTCGGGCATGCCGGTGCCCCAACTCACCGACCGGGCACTGAACGCCATTGCCGCCCACCCGCTGACCGGCAATGTCCGCGAGCTGGAAAACCTGCTGCACCGTGCAGTGGCGTTGAGCGATGGGGACGAGCTGCAGGTGGACGCGCCAAGCGGCGCGTCAGATGTGCAGATGGCACGCCCGGCACCGCCCACGCTTGTGCCAGCGCCAGAGGGATCGGCGGTGTCCGCCGCCTTCTCTGCTGGGCCCCACGCTTCGACGTCTGCAGACACAGGCCAGGGCCCTCAGCCCCTGGCCAACGGCTGCACGGTGCCACTGCCCAGCGACCTGCAGGCCTGGTTGGACCAGCAGGAGCGGGAGATCCTGATCCGCGCGCTGAAAGAAGCCGGGTTCAACCGTACCGCCACAGCCGCACGCCTGGGCATCAGCCTGCGCCAGATTCGCTACCGCATCGCCCGTCTGAACATCGCCGTGCCCAATGACCAGGACCCGCATGACGAACTGGGCTGACGGTGCACCAGCGGCAGACATGGCGCCCTGGGAAGGCGGCTGGTACAGGACCGCTCAGCGGCTCGCATCTCCGAACCGCGGGCCGCGCCCGGTACAGACCTCGCAAGTCGATCTGATCGTGGTGCATTCCATCAGCCTGCCGCCGGGCGAATACGGCGGCGGTGCCGTGCAACAGCTGTTCACCAACACCCTGGACTGGGATGCGCACCCCTACTACCAGGGCATCCGCGGATTGCAGGTGTCCGCGCATTTTTTCATCGAGCGCACCGGGGTGCTGTGGCAGTTTGTGGATTGTGACCTGCGCGCCTGGCATGCCGGGCAATCGTTCTACCGGGGGAGGAGCCAGTGCAACGACGATTCCATCGGCATTGAACTGGAAGGCCTGGAGGGCCTGCACTTCGAGTCCGCACAGTACGAAACCCTGGCCAGGGTCTGCCAGGACATTGCGCTGCGCTATCCCATCGAGTACATCGCAGGGCATGAACACATTGCCCCGGGACGTAAGTTGGACCCAGGCCCGGGCTTTGACTGGCCACGACTGCAGGGGGCGTTGGACTGGCCTGCGCAGCGATTCCCGCTGAACACGCGGGCGGACCCCTTGCAGATTCGCTGACGCCGCACTTTCACTGTCGTACGGGCGCATCAAGGCATTTTTTTCTTTGTGCACTTGCACATATTTTTGCAGCCAAGCGCTGCGCGGCCTGGCACAGGAAATCCGCCGCCAAGGTCCGCCACTGCACGGTTTTGCATCGCCCACATCGCATTTACAAGGGCTCGCTGCAGGCACCGGTTGCGTACGCAATGGGGTTGGGAACATGCTGTTTCGGTTTTGGGGACTCATTCCGGCGGTACACTACCGGTAGTGTCTTGAACCGCCTCGACACACCATATATAGTGTGCACCAGACTGAAGTCCGGTGCAGCACCCACACACTGCGGCGGCACTCCAGGCCGCACGCCCACCCCAGACAGCCCACAGAAGAGGACCCCCATGCAAGCTGCTTTGAACACGCCTTCCCCATCGCCCACCGCCTCTGCGGATGCCGCCACGCACGCTGCGGCGGCCGCAGCTTCCGGGCACCCACTCACGCATTACCAGATCATTCGCCGCAACGGCGCGGTAGTGCCGTTCGAGCCCCAAAAAATTGCGGTGGCGATGATGAAGGCGTTTCTGGCAGTGCACGGCACGCAGGGCGCTGCCTCTGCCAGCGTGCGTGAGGTAGTGGACACGCTCACCCAGAACGTGGTCCGCGCCCTCATGCGCTCGCGTCCTGGCGGCGGCACCTTCCACATTGAAGATGTGCAGGACCAGGTCGAGCTGGGCCTGATGCGCGGCGAGCACCATGAAGTCGCCCGAGCCTACGTGCTGTACCGCGAGCGCCGCACGCAGGAACGCGCTCACCACCTGGAACAGCTAGCACCCGCCACCCCGGTGCTGCACGTGATCGACAACGGCCAACGCGTGCAGCTGGACATCCTGCGCCTGCACGCCTTGATCGAGTCGGCCTGCGCCAACCTGGGCGCCGACATCCAGGCAGCCCCCATCGTCGCAGAGACCATGCGCAACCTGTATGACGGCGTTCCCATGGACGAGGTCTACAAGGCGTCCATTCTGGCGGCCCGCACCCTGATCGAAAAGGATCCTGACTACACCTACGCCACGGCCCGCCTGCTGCTGCACACCATCGTGCGCGAGGTGCTGGGGCGTGACGTAGCCCAAAGCAACATGGGCCAGGCCTACAAGGACTATTTCCCCACCTTCATTCAGAAGGGTGTGGACAACGAGCTGCTGGACGAGCGCCTGCTCAAGCAATACGACCTGAACCGCCTGGGCGCCGCGCTCAAGGCCGAGCGCGACCTGCAGTTCGACTACCTGGGCCTGCAGACGCTGTACGACCGCTACTTCCTGCACGTCAAGAAGACCCGCATCGAGCTGCCCCAAGCCTTCTTTATGCGCGTGGCCATGGGCCTGGCGCTCAATGAAACCGACCGCGAAGCCCGGGCCATCGAGTTCTATGAAGTGCTCTCGTCGTTCGATTTCATGTCGTCCACCCCCACGCTGTTCAACAGCGGCACGCTGCGCTCGCAGCTGTCGAGCTGCTACCTGACCACGGTGCCCGACGACCTCGATGGCATTTACGAGTCAATCAAGGAAAACGCCTTGTTGTCCAAGTTTGCTGGTGGCCTGGGCAACGACTGGACCCGCGTGCGCGCCCTGGGCTCGCACATCAAGGGCACCAACGGCGAATCGCAGGGCGTGGTGCCCTTCCTCAAGGTGGTCAACGACACGGCCGTGGCCGTGAACCAGGGCGGCAAGCGCAAGGGCGCCGTCTGCACCTACCTGGAAACCTGGCACCTGGACATCGAAGAGTTCCTGGAACTGCGCAAGAACACCGGCGACGATCGCCGCCGCACGCACGACATGAACACGGCCAACTGGATCCCTGACCTGTTCATGCGCCGCGTGATGGAAAAGGGCACCTGGACGCTGTTCTCCCCTTCTAACGTGCCCGATCTGCACGATCTGTTTGGCGCCGACTTTGAAAAGGCCTACGTGGCCTACGAAGAAAAGGCTGCACGCGGCGAGATCAAGCCCGCCAAGACCATCCAGGCCACGGACCTCTGGCGCAAGATTCTCACCATGCTGTTCGAGACTGGCCATCCCTGGATCACGTTCAAGGATGCCTGCAATGTGCGCTCGCCCCAACAGCACGCCGGTGTGGTGCATTCGTCTAATCTGTGCACCGAGATCACGCTCAACACCAGCGACACCGAAACTGCCGTGTGCAACCTCGGCTCGGTGAACCTGCTGCAGCACATCAAGAACGGCCAGATCGACCACGACAAGCTCAAGAAGACCATCACCGTGGCTATGCGCATGCTGGACAACGTGATCGACATCAACTACTACGCAGTCAACAAGGCCCGCGACTCCAACCTGCGCCACCGCCCCGTGGGTCTGGGCGTGATGGCTTTCCAGGACAGCCTGTACGCGCTGCGCATTCCTTACGCCTCGCAAGAGGCGGTGGAATTTGCCGACAAGTCGATGGAAGCCATCTGCTACTACGCCTATTGGGCGTCCACCGAGCTGGCCAAAGAGCGCGGCAAGTACTCCAGCTACAAGGGCTCGCTGTGGGATCGCGGCATCCTGCCTTTCGATACGCTGGACATGCTCTCGCAGGCCCGTGGCGGGTATGTGGAAGTGGACCGCTCGTCCACGCTGGACTGGGATGCCCTGCGCAAGAAGATTGCACTGGACGGCATGCGCAACTCCAACTGCGTCGCCATTGCCCCCACGGCCACCATCTCGAACATCATTGGCGTTGATGCCTCGATCGAGCCTTCGTTCGGCAACCTGTCGGTCAAGTCCAACCTGTCGGGCGAGTTCACGGTCATCAACGGCGGCCTGGTGCGTGACCTCAAGCGCCTGGGCCTGTGGGATGACGTGATGATCATGGACCTCAAGCACTTCAAGGGTTCGCTGCACCCCATCGACCGCGTGCCCCAGGACATCAAGGCGCTCTACTCCACAGCCTTCGAAGTCGAACCCCAGTGGCTGGTGGAAGCCGCATCACGCCGCCAGAAGTGGATCGATCAGGCGCAGAGCCTCAACATCTACATGGCCGGCGCGTCGGGCAAGAAGCTCGACGACACCTACAAACTGGCGTGGGTGCGCGGCCTCAAGACCACCTACTACCTGCGCACCCAAAGCGCTACGCACGTCGAAATGAGCACCGTGAACACACGCCAGCTCAATGCAGTGTCATCGGGCAATGACAGCGGCGCATCGGCAGCTTCAGCCACCGCAGCGGCCAAGCAAAACCCGCTGGAAGCCGCTGCCGCAACGGCCTCTCAGCAGGCTGCAGCTGTGCCAGCCACGGACGTCAAGTTCTGCGCCATCGACGATCCTGGCTGCGAGGCCTGCCAGTAAGCACATTGCCAGCAACGCCTCGGGCTCGCCCGAGGCGTTGCTCCGGTGCTGTGAAGCAACAAAACCTTGCTGCACAACGCTTCAGTGCTTTCCTTTTCGCAGCACTGCTTTCATAATCCGAACACTGGAAAATCTATGTTGACCTGGGACGAAGAAGTCAAGCCCTCATCGCAAAATCAACTGGACGGCGGTCTGCCCAACAACCGCCAGGTGGGACAACCGCCTCTCGCTTTCCAGACGCCTTCGCTGCAGCCTTTGAGCACCTCGGCCCCAGCAGCAAGCGCCACCACCACACCCGTCGCCGCAGCAGCACACCGCCGTGTGAACGCTGCCGACAAGCGCATCATCAACGGCCAGACCGACGTCAACCAGCTGGTGCCTTTCAAGTACAAGTGGGCGTGGGAGAAATACCTCGCCACCTGCGCCAATCACTGGATGCCCCAAGAGGTGAACATGACGCGTGACATCGCGTTGTGGAAGGACCCCAACGGCCTGACCGAAGACGAGCGCCGCATCATCAAGCGCAACCTGGGCTTCTTCGTCACCGCCGATTCGCTGGCCGCCAACAACATCGTGCTGGGCACGTACCGCCACATCACGGCCCCTGAATGCCGCCAGTTCCTGCTGCGCCAGGCGTTCGAAGAAGCGATTCACACCCACGCGTATCAGTACATCGTCGAATCACTGGGTCTGGATGAAAGCGAAATCTTCAACGCCTACAACGAAGTCCAGTCGATCCGCGACAAGGACGAATTCCTGATCCCCTTCATCGAAGCGATCATGGATCCGTCTTTCAAAACCGGCACGCCCGAGACCGACCAGACACTGCTCAAGTCACTGATCGTTTTCGCGTGCCTGATGGAAGGCCTGTTCTTTTACGTGGGCTTCACGCAGATCCTGGCATTGGGTCGCCAGAACAAGATGACCGGCGCTGCTGAGCAGTACCAATACATCCTGCGCGATGAGTCGATGCACTGCAATTTCGGCATCGACTTGATCAATCAACTCAAGCTCGAAAACCCCCACCTGTGGACCGCAGAGTTCAAGGCCGAGATCAAGGCACTGTTCCTCAAGGCCGTGGAGTTGGAATATCGCTACGCCGAAGACACCATGCCCCGTGGCGTGCTGGGCATGAATGCTTCCATGTTCAAGGGCTACCTGCGCTACATCGCCAACCGCCGCGCCACGCAGATCGGGTTGGAGACGCTGTTCCCTAATGAAGAGAACCCGTTCCCGTGGATGAGCGAGATGATCGATCTCAAGAAGGAGCGCAACTTCTTCGAGACCCGGGTTATTGAATACCAGTCCGGTGGTGCGCTGTCCTGGGACTAGCGCCTTTTTTGCAGGCCACACCACCATGGATTTTTACACCACGCCCAGCAACGACAGCGCCGCAGAGCGCTGCCCTGCGGGGCGTTCCCGTGTTCATGGAGATGGAGTTTTCATCCATCTCCATGGATCGCTCTCTGTCCACTGCAGACAGGAAGTGCTCTTTGCAAATTGACCCAAGGAGAACATGATGGCAACTGCGAAAAAACCGGCCGCTAAGAAGGCTGCTCCCGCGAAAAAGGCTGCAACGGCCAAACCCGTAGCCGCCAAGAAGGCTGCACCTGCCAAGAAGGCAGCAGCACCGGCAAAGAAAGCCGCTCCTGCCAAGAAGGCTGTAGCTGCGAAGAAGGCTGCACCCGCCAAGAAGGCAGCAGCACCGGCAAAGAAAGCCGCTCCTGCCAAGAAGGCCGTAGCTGCGAAGAAGGCTGCACCC